>Ga0180438_10005243_pt1 | contig 18136 bp, 16 predicted proteins | sample SS_ome_12_FD_132455 | JGI IMG/M metagenome (GOLD analysis project Ga0180438, IMG submission 132455) | Hypersaline lake sediment archaeal communities from the Salton Sea, California, USA - SS_3_D_2 metaG | ecosystem: Environmental > Aquatic > Non-marine Saline and Alkaline > Hypersaline >...
AAAGATATCCCGTTCACCGCATCCGTCAGCACCGGATGAACCGCGTACAACGCCGCCCCCACAAAACCCGCAACCCTCTTCCCACTTAGCTCCTTCACCAGCGCATACACCAGCAGCACCATCGCCGCGTGAATCGCCATGTTCGTCGCATGGTACCCCGCCGGCCTCAGCCCCCACGCCGCGAAGTCCGCGAAGTAAGTCGCCGTCACCAACGGCCTGTAGCTGTATTCCCCGAAAAACTTGTAGTACTGCGAAGAGAAAAGGTACCTCATCCCCCGCACGCTCTTCAGGAACGGATTCCGCACCACCGTGCTGAAGTCGTCGTACGCGAAAATCCCCGGCAGCGAGTCCGCATACGCGCCGAACACCAGCAGCAACAGCAGAACGCAAGGCAAAACCCACCTCAGCCGCCCCTCCGCCTGCATCTCCTGCAGTTCGTCTCCCATCTACTCTCCTCTCACCTCACAGCGAACAGCAAATCCTACCATCCCCACTGCCCCCGATCAATCAACGCTCCCACATACACAAAAAGCCCCGCACACCGCGGGGCTCTCCTCCCCTCGTCAATTCTCTTAATCTCAACTCACGGCGCGCTGGTCACATTCCCGCGCAGATACAGATCCCCCTCCGCGCTGATATATCCCACCGCCTCACCTGCACCATTCTTGATTACCAGCGACCCCGCTGGAGGACTCAATGTGCTCTGACCCTCATACGCCGTCCCCAGCAGCGCCATGGTCCCGCTCGAAGTCACCACCGCCACCACCGTTCCCTCGTCATCCTTCACCAGCAGATCGCTCCCTCCCGTCCCGCGCGGCGTCGTGTTCTCGATCAGCGACCCCTCCAGCGTCAGGTCTCCCGCCTCGCTCACCCACGCCAGTATCTCCCCATCCCCCCTAGTAACCTTGAAACCACGGTAATCCGCCGGGAAAAGCGCCCCCGACGCTATCATGAATTCCTTCGTCAAGTAGGTGAACGGATATATGTCCCCCTCGTTCTGCGGCAGGGGATCGGGGTCCTCAGGAAGCACCGCCAGCGGATGCGTATACCAGCTCTGCAGCGCAAACTCCCACGGATCTCCCCCCGCCGCCAGCAGCTCCTGCAACCCCAGCATCGTTCGCTCGAAATACAGCTTGTCGCTGTCGTTCCCTCCGTCGCGAGAGTTGTGCATCAGGCCGAACGGAATCCCAAGCCCCTGCACGTACTCCTGCATCGCCACCAGCTTCGCCCATCCGTCGAACCCCGCCGGCGGATCGTTCGCGTACTCGTAAGGGCAGTCCGCGTGCACGAACCACAGCGTCTCCCCCTCCGCCGCGCACGCCGCCAGCAGCGCGTCTATGCACTCCTTCAGGTCCGGCGCTGGACGACCCATATGCTCCGGATAGCTCTCCCACCAGTACCACGGCACCGGCTCGTTCATCCCTATCTTGATCTCCGGATACTCGCTGTGAATCTTCTGCATGTACTCCACTATCTCCGCCGCCGCCTCCTCGATCGTCAAATCCAATCCCTGCGGATTCGGAAACCCCTCTATCGAATTCCGAAACGCCGCATCCATGATCATCTGATCCACCACTCCCCCCACCTCCGACACCTTGTGTAGCTTCAGCAAATCACGCCTCCCCTGCTCCTCGCCGTCGCATCCCGAGAACGCCCGCAGCCCTCCCGTGATCACGCACGACTCCATCTCGTGCCTGTTCAGAAAACCCATCATCTTCGCCCCGTTCGTGTACCAGTCTGACTCGTTCACCCTGTTCAGATGAAACCTGAACACGTCCAGCCGCGACATCACCCTTTGCCACGCCGCATCGTCCTCAAACAGATCGAAAAAGTCGCTCGTCACGTTCGGACGCATCACGTACACCTTCCCGTGGTCCTTCCCGAACCCTTCTGCGACCTCCGCACACCACAGCACCCCCATCGCGCATGCAATCGCTGCCGCCCAACCCAGCACCCCGATCAACCGTCGTTCGCTCTTCATCCGTCCTTCTCCATCGTCACGCTCGTCTGCATACCGAGACCCCGTTCGGCGTGGTGAATGGGGTCTGCTGGTACTCATCCTCGGGAATGAACGCCGCATCGCACGTAACGCCGTAGCACCAGCTGGAGGAAAGAAATGCGAAAGCGCACAGAACCTCGAGATAGCGCAATCTCATCACGGCAGTCCCCTCACCGTTGCACTATCCGGAATAGACTCTCATGCCCTTGCCCGCCGAGATTATATCACACCCCTACCCCAAATTCCAAACCCCGACCGCCTCTGCATTGTGTCCCCGCAAAATCCCATCCCCCGCTTAGTCCGCTGGAAAACGCCGAAAAAGCGTGCTAATATTCTCTGTGGCTTCTTGCCGGCCCCACCCAGCCCAGCACCTCGCCCCAGCCCACGCGAACCTGGCCCAGCTCGGAAGGATTTGAGAGTCATGGCCAAAGTCCTTTACAGAGAGGTGCAGAGAGGCAGCCGCTGGTGGTCATGGCTCATTGTTCCCGTGTGGCTCGCGTATCTGAGCTGGCGCATCTTCGGGACAGTCGAAGCGATCAGATCAGGGGAGGCGTCGTGGGGAGATTCCCGCCTTGCTGTATTCGTTCTCCTGTGGGTTGCCGCAGTTGCCGTAATATCGCGGACGATGTTCACCCGAGTCCAGGATGACGGCCTGTACATACGAATCCTTCCCTTTTCCATCAAGGCTCGCAGAGTATCGCTCGATGAAGTCACGAAAGTCGTTCCGCGATCGACAATTCCCCCTGCCGAGTGTGCTTGGTTCGGGATAAAGCGATCCGCCCACGGCGCTTCGTACTGCATGTCGACCGACGGAGGCGTGGAGATACACTACGCGGACGGTCGCCGCGCTCTCGTCGGCTCCCGAAGCCCTGACGAGCTGGCAGCGGCCATTAAAGCTGCTCTCCCCCGTCGCGCTGGCGGAGTTGCGCAAGAAGAAATGCCGAAGACGCAGACAGTGGCCTTCCACGAGACGCAAACACTAGGGTCGCTGGACAACAGGGTGTTTCTACCTGCTGCCATGTTCTTGATTTGGATTTACCTCCTCAGTGGTTTTCTGTCTGAGCCTTCCTATCATTACTTTGGCGGATTCGCGTGGTTCTCGCTCTGCCTCGTGGGGGTCGTCTTCGCATCCATCGCGAAGCTAGAAACGCATGTGCGGGGTGACGGTGTATACGTGCGAACCTTCCCGATCCAACTCTCCTTTCGCAGGATTCCGTTGGACCGGGCAACCCGCTGCGAAGTGACCTTTTACACTGGCCGGGGATACTTCTGGGGCTCACTTGGAAAGAAGAAGAGGGCCTACACCATCAAGGGCAAGTCTGCCGTCCGAATTGACTACTCCGACGGCACGCATGTCCTCATCGGTTCTCAAATACCCGACGACCTCTGCTCGAGCATTCGCGCAGTCCTACGCGACGAGTCACCCGTGCCAACCACACAATAGCGCCCGCTAACCCGCCTCCCCACAAAAAAAGCCCCGCATTGTGCGGGGCTTTCAACTCTCACTTTCTCACCCAACTCACTTCACGCTCACCCAAATCGGGCTCGACCACGCCATCGCCCCGTCCTCCTGCGTCACCCGCGCGTAGTAGTAATCCGTCTCCCGCTCCCCCTTCTCGTCTACCCACTCAAACTCCTCTACCTCTCCGCTTCCCTTATGGCCAAACGCGTTCGCGTTATTCTTCACCACGTCGATCACCGCAATCGCCCCCGTCCCCAGCGCCCGCACCTTCACCACCCTCTTCTCGCCTTTCTTCGCCTCGATCTCTTCCCCCATCTGGTGGCCGTTCACCGTAAACTCCAGCACAATCCTCTCACCCGTCGTCGCGTAGCACCGCCTCCTCTCCATCGCCGAAAACACCGCCTCGCGCGTCAGTTCCGGCACGATTACCGCCGTCACCCCTCCCTTATAATATATGTTCGTGAACCGACTCGGATGCGAATTCACGTCCGGCTGCCCGTGATGGCAGTCGCTCCCCCCCGTAAACCCCACCTTCGCTCCCGTCGCCAGAATCTCCTGCACCGACATTCCCGTCACCGGCTTGTCCCACACCGGGTTCCCCGCGTACTCCGAACTCCCCCACATCGAATATACCTCCACAACCTTCTCGAACTCCGGATGAAAGTCATCCCAGTTCACCCCGTTCAGGCTGTGATGCGCCACCACCAGCGCCCTCTTCCCTTTCAGAAAATTCCACAGCTCCTCCGTCCCCGCCTGATTGTTCAGCGGCTGCTCGTCGTTCGGGTACAGGATATTCCTGTGACCCATCGTCGTCTTCGCCTCTTCCACCCCCAGTATCGTCACGAACCTCCCCGGCTCGTTCCACCTCTTCACCGAGTCCCCGATCTCCCGCCACTGCTCCGGCGTCATCCACTTCTGCCACGGCCTGTCCACCGTCGACGTCTCGTAATGATTGTGATCCACTATCGCAATCAGGTCCGCCCCCGCCACCCTCTTCGCGTGCGCAAAAAACTCGTCCGGCGTCCCCAGCGAATCCGACATCCCCGTGTGCGAGTGCGTGTCCCCGAAGTAGATGAACTCCTTCCACCCTTCAGTCTTGCAGTCCGTCGGATTGCTCCTCGTCCTTATCGTGCCGTCCGCCGTCTCCGCCGTGACGAAGAACACCCCCTCCTTCCCCAGCTTCAATCCCCCTACTTCCTTGCAGTTCCCGTCCTCCTTCGTGAACTCCACCGCCCCCGGAACCTCACCGCCCGAAGGCTCCAACCCCAGCTTCACCTCTCCCTCGAACATCTCATGCGGAGGATTGTCGAACTCATCCAAAAACGCCAGCCTCACCGACGTCTCCTCGCCCACCTTGCTTCTCGCCGGCACTATCACCCGCAGCTTCGCCGGCGGACCCGCCAGTATCTCCAGCTCGTACCGGCTCTCCCTCTCCATCGGCCTGTGCGGACCTCCCGCCGTCTTCGATACGAACACCTCCAAGTGGTTCCGCCAGTTGTTCCACTCCGTCTGAGGGAACTTCTGCACCACCACGTTCCTGTACTCCAAACGTATCACATCCCCTTGTTCCAGCCGCGTATGCACATGCGCCGTCACGTACCACTCGATCGGCTCCCACTGCGACAGCCTAACCTCCATCGGCCCCGCCCCGCAGTATCCCTCCACGTACCCCGGATCGTCCGGATCGTCCATCTGCGGCTGAGACCACGTCCGCGGCAGCGCGAACTTCACGCTCCCCCCAGGCTCGATACCCCCTCCCCCCACTGCGAACTTGATGACAAAATCCTGCTTGCTCCCGACCCTTATCTCCTTCGACGGACGAATCGTCGCCTTACCCGTCGCGTACCTCAAGTCCTCCGGACCCGCATACGTCCGAAACGTATCTTGGAAAACCACATCGTGCGGAAGCACTCTCGCTATCTCGTCTCTGTTAATCATCTCGCTCTTCTCCATCGCTGCTGTCTCTCAAGACGTACCGATATCGCAACACTCCTATACCAAGGAAATCCCTCAGTCCCGCCCCGGGGCTTCTCAGCCCCCCAGCACCCCGAGCGTCCCCCCGCCCACAGTGGGCCGCGGAGTGTCCGCTCCCATCGGCTGCGGCGGTAGATCCCTCGTCCCGATCGAACGCACCGACCCCGATATCCCCACCGCGCCGCCTGCCGCCCCTTCCGCCACTCTAAAGAGCAGCTTCGCCACCTCCACAAGACCTGTCACCGTAGGCTCCACCTTCGGCATGTTCATCAGGCTCATGAATATCTTTCCCTCGCCCACATCCTCGTACTCGAAATACGGCAGCCCCAGCACTCCCTGCAATCCTCCCACGAATTGCAGCACCTCCGCATTACGACGAACCTCCAGGCTCAGCGCACCCAACTCGCTAGTGCCCGCATTCACCAGCACCGAAACGCTGAACATGTCCCCCTCGCGCACCGACTCCCTTCTCATCAGCAAATCCACCACTCCCTTCGTCGACGCGCCCGAAATATATATCCGCCTCGTCGGCGAAACAACCACCCCGCCTGCACCTATACCCCTCACTCTGAAGTACATCACCCCGCTGTTGTCCACCGCCTTCCCCACTACCCTCTTCCACGCTCGATCGCTTATCCCCAAAGGCGAACCAAACACCCCGCTCAACCGCGGGTACGAAACCGTATCGCTCCCCAAGCTGAACGTCCCGTCAATCGAGAACTGCACCTGGAAGTTCTCAACACCCACCGACGCCGTCCAGCTCACCGTCGGACCCGCCGCAGGCGAGACTATTGCATCCGCCGCCGGTGACAGTAGCGTGATCTCATCCACCGCACCCGCAGCCGGACCCAGTGCCATCACAAGTCCGAGCCAAGCGACAAAAAGGAACGCACCCCAAGTTCGCCTTCGTAGTATCATCGTAAAACCTCCGAAAACGGCCCCCTTTCCCGCCAGACGCATACTATATTCCCACCCACACCCCCAGTCAACCATAATTTCTCGCCCGCCCACACCCCTCCACTCCATCCCCACGGCCAAGAAACACAACGTACGGCCGTTGCTTGCCCCACCCTCAAACGCCCGCACCGTAGGGGCGCCGCTGTCCTCTGGACAGCCGCTTGCCGCGCCCTCTCCTCGCCCCGGCAATACCACAATCCCGTGAAAATGATCTGGCATCACCACAAACGCGTCCAAATCAGCCGACCTGAATCGCCTGGCCACCTCCTCCCATGCACGCACGACTTCAATTCCTGCCTCATTCATGAACATCCCCCCGTCGCGCACCTGGGCAAACAAACATTCTCGCTTCCACGCACACGCCGTGATGTAGTACCAACCCCCCGACGAATAATCGAACCCCTGCAGCCGAATCGACCGCCTCTTACCAACTACAGCCCCTCTCCTCTCACCATCTCCTCCGTCTATCATTCCTCATCTCCCGCATCTTCCAAAAGGACAGGGACATGATAGTGGACATAGCCGTCGACGACCACTCTGCCACGCGAAATCGCGAGCACCAACCCTCGCCGCCACAAAAGAACCGGCCCGAAGCCCCTTCTCAGGCCTCGGGCCGGTCGCTCAAAACTCACCACCCTCTACTCAGCGCACCGTCTCTATCTCACCTGCGGCGCTCGCTGATGGTAATTCACTATCGGCTTCGCCGGCGTCGGCGCGGGACGCTGGTCCTGGATCGACACGTGAATCGCATCGCTCCCCAGCGCCACGCCCTTCCCCTTGATGCTTCCGCTCACCAAGTCCACCCCTCGCCCGCTACCCGGCGTATCCTCGTACTTGCTCTTCCCCTCGACCACGCGCCGGATGAACCCCTCCACGTCCTTCTCCGTAACCTCGCTCCGCCTCTTCTCACTCGACTCGCCTCTCGGCAGAACCAGATCCGTCGCGTATCCCTCGATCAGCTTCTCCTGAAGCTCCTCGAAAAGATCGCGCCGCCCGAACAATTCCAGACCCATCACCCTTCCCGTTCTCGCATCCGCCACCGCAATACCTATCGTGTCAGGAGGACTGAACTTCCCCAGCTCGTCGTGAACCTTCTGATACCTCTCTTGCACCTCTTCCGAATCCAGCATCTCGTCGAGGCTGCTCGTCGGGCTCGATACCTCCAACGCCGCACCCGTTCGCTGCACGTTGTCCCACACCTGCTGCTGCCCCGCGCCCCTCTTTATCTCATTCTGCATGCTGAACGACACAATGTTGCTCGAACCCTTGAACTCCCTCTTCCCGTGCCACCGGCTCTGCTCGATGCAGAATACCGCCACCGTCACCTTCTGCTTTGATTCGATGATCGTATCCTGCTTCACCACTCGCGTCTGTCTCCCTGCCCTGATGATCTCCCCGCTCATCAGCAGCACCGTCTTCCCCCCCGTGTTCTCCATCAGCACCTCCGGAACCCTCGCCTGCTCCTTCTCCCTTATCTTCAGATATCCCCCCGCAAACGCCTCATCCATCGTCGCCCAATCCCCCGCTGCCTGCTTCCCCGAATACCGAATCGGGAAAACCACCATATTCTCGTGCATCCGGGGCTTATCCACCGTCAGACCTGCCAGCAGCCTCTCCACTTCCGGCACGTGATCCGTCTTCACAATCGCGGGTTCTAGCGTCGGCTTCGCTTCCTCCGCCCTCGTAAGACCCATAACCCCCGCCAGAATCGCCAGCGCCGCCGCCACCGGCCACGCCGCTCTCGGTGCTCTTCGCATCATCTTGCGCCTCCTTTCAGACTCGCCGCCACGCGGCCATCCTGCTTTCCATAAGGTTGGACGCAATATCCCCACCCAGGTTCCCTGAAAAAAGCCCCACACCGCGAACACGCCTCCCCGCCACCCCGTAATCGTCAAAACCCCTACTCGTCCCCCCAGTACGTGCTGACCACGGCGTCCTTCTCGTCGAACTGCACATAGAAGACGCCTCGGGGGCGTTTGTTGTAGATGTAGAGCTTCAAAGGAGGCGTGACCCACGCAGTCACGAACACGCTCCCCACCACCGTCGGCTCTCCAACCTTCGCTTCTACCTCTTCGGGAGTCATGCCACGCGTGATGCCCATCGTATCGCCGCGATAGCGGCCCGGAGGAATCTCGAAGGAAGTGGCGCCCTCCAGATCAGGGTCTAGCTGGGCAGTTGGACCAGCAGAGCTTGCCTCTTCCGCGGGGCGTTCACATCCTGCAACCACACTTGCACAAACGAACGCGAGAATTCCCGTGAGCACGATGCGGCTTTTCATGTGCCGTCTCCCTGCGGCCGTAGAACCACCTCCACTCTGTTGGACGCAGCATCCCCCCTCAGGTTCCACGAAAAACCCCGCCCCAGAGGGGACATAATCGCCAACGCCCGCCTTCAAACTCATTCCCCGTCCTAGCGCCGCCCTGTCCGCCGTAGCCTTGCACAAAGGCGGGCCGCCGCACCCACCCTCGCAGGGACATAATCGCCAACCCATGCCCGCTAACTCCCTGGACACCGGCTACCCCTCAGAACTCAATCCCGCCCCCTAAGCCGCCGATTGTGTCCCCCTTCTACCTGGGACACAATGCGAATCCTCGCCCTATTGCCACACGGCCCTCCGGAAACTTCCCCCAATCCCCGTCCCAACACACCGGCGTCCGTTTGTGCCCCCTTGCAGCATCACTGTCCTATCCGCCGTAGCCTTGCACAAAGGCGGGTCGCCCACGTTCCCATTACCACTCAGGCCGTTCCAGCGGATACCTCCCGTACTTCCCCACCGCCTTACGCAGCGCCCCGATATGCTCCTCCGGAAACGGCAGACACTGATCCGCCGCGCAGAAGTACCCCCCCTCTCGCCCCAGTTGCCACAGCCGCTCTCGCACCTCCCGCTCGATCGCCTCCGCCGGCCCCTTCATAATCGTCACCGTGCTCACTCCCCCTTCCAGCGCCATACGCCCCTGCGTCGCCTCTCGCACCCGCGTCAAATCATTCGCCGTCGCCTGCACCGGATGAAGCACATCCACCCCCAGCTTCATGAACCTCTCCAGCATCCACTCCACGTTTCCGCACGAGTTGAACCGGATCATCACCCCCCCCTTTCGATACACCTCGAACAGCCGCTCGTACTCCGGCATCAGAAACTCATCCACGATATCCGGCCCCAGCAGCGGCCCCGTCTGCGCCCCCATGTCGTCGTTCGGAGCCACAAACTCCACCCCCACCTTCAAGTAATGCTCCGCCATTCCCAACTGGAAATCCATCACTCGCCGCAGCACCTCTCGCACGAACCCCGGCTCCGTCCGGAAGTACACCATCAGATTCTCCATCCCCACCAGCATATACGCCTTCTCCCACAGCACCTCTCTGTGGGACCCCATCAGAAAAACACCCTCCCTCTTCTCCCTTTCCGCCGCCCGGTATACCTCACCATACAGCCGCTCGTCGTTCGGGTCCGGCCATTGGTAATCTCTCAGAGCCCCCACATCCGCCAGGGGATATTCCCGCGGGAAACCCATAATGCTTTCCAGCTCTCTCCGCCACCCCGTCCCCCATACATCCTTCCAGCGCGAACCCACCGGCATATCCGGCCCTCCCCCCTCGAACCCCTCATGCTCGCACCCGAAGTACCGCACGAACCGCCACGGCGGCGATTCCACCACCCGCTCGGGGTTCTCGAACCGGATGATCCTCAGCGCATTCTCCCGCTCATCCATCACGCCTCTGACCTCTCACCATCACACTTAAGCTCCATCTCGTATTGAATCGTTCCATATCTCGGGTCCGGCCCTCCCGCACTCCGCCCCACCTGCCTGAACCCGCACCCCTCATACATTCTCCGGGCAGGTTCAAAGAAGGGATGCTCTCCCGTCGTCGCGGACGCTTTCTTGAACCCTTTCGCCTTGAGCCGCCTAAGTATCTCCTCGATCTGTCTCTTCCCGTGACCCCTCCCTCGAAACTCCGGCAGCACGCAGTTATGCCCTACCAGCGCCAGCTCCGGGCCTCCTCTCGGATCCCACGATCCGAATCCAATCGCTTCGCTACCCAGACACGTAACAAACACACACGCTCCCACCGCCTCCGAGCTCTCGAACGCCGCCCGGTCGAACTCCTCCCACTTCTCCTTTTCTCGTTCCCAGCACTCACCCTCAGCATTCACCAGCTCCTCGTAGCTCTTGCAGAGAAGAGCCAGAATCGTCCCCCGCTCGTGTTCAGTAATCGGCGTAAATCTAATCATCCCGCCCATTCTACCAGAACGGTCCCATCCGATCCTTGATCAGCCCGCGACACGTCCCGTATCCTCTTCAGTCAGTATACGTCCGAGAAATGAAGCGTCGCTCGAAGGCCTGAGCGCGATAGGAGAGTCACGCATGCGCAACGAGTTCTACGGCGACAAACGCGACCTCGTCAAATGGGGCTCACTTCTCCATCTCGCCGAACTCCACAACATCAAGCTCATTCTCTTCGCCGCTTACCTCCGTCCGGATAGAACCTCGTTACACCTCAACGTCTCCCGCAGTCGCACGCATCAGACCATCCCTCTCCCCGACACCGTCTGGCGACACTTCCGCAACCTCCACAACATGCACGAACTCGGCCGCGCCGCGGGCATCACCATCGACATCTTTGACGACCTCTTCCAGGACCGCGAAGATTACACCCGCAGACTCATCAAGTGGATTGAGCATCATCCCAACAGGAAGATCGTCTTCCTCGACCCAGACAATGGTCTCTCGCCCCAGCACCCAGACCTAAAGCACGTCAAGCCCGACGAGATCGCGCAGATACACGGCGCTATGGAATCCGGAGATATTCTCGTCCTCTATCAGCACGCGCGCCGCACCAAGACCTGGCTCGAAGACACGCGCAACGAATTCGCCCGCGCCGTCGATGCGGACCCCGAGTCGATCGTCACCATCCACTCCCCTGGCGTCAGCGACGTCGCCTTCTTCGCCGCCGCCAAACCCCCCTAACCCTCTTTCTTCTCCACCGACCCAAGCACATGAAGCCGCACCTTCCACCCCTGTTCCGTCTTCCGCCACAGGTCCGCCACCCTCTTCACCTCCAGCAGCCTCGTTCCCTCTTCCGTCTTCTCCTGAACGCGCATATCGTACGCCGCCAGCGCGTCGTTCTCCGTAACGCTCAGCTTCACGTTCTCCGCCGTCCGTTTCACCTCAGGCATCCGCTCGAACAGCGCCCGGTAGAACCCCACAATCTCCTCCCGCCCGTGGAATCTCCCCCCGATTCCCTCCATCCCTCTCGTGTCAACCACCGCGTCGTCAGTGCACAGCCCCGCCACCACCCCGAGGTCCCTCCGGTCCATCGCCTCCAGACGCGCATTCAGCGCCTGCATCACCTCGTCTTCGCTCACCGTCTCTCCCTGCCTCAGCCGTGGAAATCAGTCCCCTGCTCAAGCATCCTCAGCGCAAGCTGCCGCTTCTCGTCGTTCGCCAGGTATATCGTCTGCGTCGGGAACGCAAAGTCTATCCCCTCCGCGTTGAACCTCTCCAGCAGCTCCATGTTTACCTTCTCGTTGAACGCCAGAAACGCCCAGTAGTCCGGTGGATGGTACCAGTACAGCATCAGGATATTCAGCGACGCATCGTTGAAATCGTTGAAGAACACCCGTGGCGGAAACTCCTCATTCAACCCCTCGTGATTCGCCAGCAGCTCCTTGACGATCTCCAGCGCCCGCCTCACCTTCTCCGGCGGCGTGTCGTATGTAATCGTGATGTTCGACAGCCGTCTGATGTACGGACGCCGCCCGATGTTCTGAATGATCGTATTCGCCGCCTCCGCGTTCGGCACCGTCACAAGGTGCCCCTCCAGCGTCCGTATCTTCGTTGACCTGAAACCCACCTCCTCCACCGGACCGTCGTGCCCCCCTATCACGATCCGGTCTCCCACCTGGAACGGCTTGTCCAGCAGTATCATCACCGACCCGAAGAAGTTCCTGATCATGTCCTGCCCGGCCAACGCTATCGCCAAGCCGCCTACCCCAAGGCCCACCAGCAGCTCCCCAATCGTCTTCCCGTACACGAGCTGCACGATAAACATCGCCGCCACGATGACGATCGTGATCCTCATGCTCTTGCGCAGCAGCGGGGCCAGCATGTCATCTATCGCCGTCTCCGTACGCGCCGCCCACTTCCTCAGGAAATGATCGATAACGTCCACCAGACGGTACACCGCATACGCAATCGCTATCGCAAACAGCACCTCGACCGCCGTTGTCGCCGCCCCCTCAATGCCCGCCGGGACCTCCAGCGTGAACATCCCGGGCTCTTTCTCCACTTTCGCCTTAAGCAGCGCCAGCCCAGCCCGCAGCGCCACCGCGAAAAGCGCCAGCGCCGCCGGTCCACCCAGACACCCAAGCATCAGCCCCAGCGCCTCGGTCCTGCCCATCTTCTTCAGCCGCAGACTCGTTCTGTTCAGCACGAACATCGCTATCCGCCCAGCCACGAGGCCCACGAATATCCATGCTAGCAACGCCCCATACCGCCACAGCACGATGTGCATGAAGTCCGTCGTCTTGAAGAACTCAATCGCTCCCATCTCAAAACCTCCGATTCAACTCAATCACTTCCAGTCCGACTGCGTTCCCACTCAGACTAACCGCATCACAGCCGCTTTGCAAACACCGGATCACCTGTCCGATGTCTTATAAGCGAGTTATCCGAAAGCCCGATCACCTCGCAGCCCTGCTTCAGGTAAAAATCAACCGCCGACTCCGTCGCGTTCGACCCGATGAACAGAGCCGACACACCCCTCTCTCTCCCTATCCTCTCCATCTCCCCCATCAGTCGCGACCCGATCCCGCTCCTCCTGTAACCCGCACCCACGAAAAGCGCGCACATCTCCGCGCTCCCGTCCCGCAGCTTCCGACCCAAAATACCGAACCCCACCAGCCTCTCCCCCTCGAACGCACCCACCATCACCCCGCCTTTCTCCAGCTCCGGCCTCCACAGATTGATCCGCTCTTCAACGCCCCGTTCCCCCCATGGCCCCGTCTCCCCCGGAGGAACCTTCAGCACCTTCCGCAGCCTCAGCCCCATCCCGTCCGCCGACCGCTCCGCCACGTACTTCGCCTCCACCCGCTCCGACCTGTCCACCTGCTCGATCATCCCAATCTCTTCCACCCTCATCTCTCTCAGCTCAATCTCCATACCTTCTCCCGAAGTGCACATCTGTTTAGCTCCCGCGGGACCCTCACCTCCTGATCTCATCCATAAACAGCTCCTCCCACACCTCCCCCGTCCAGTATTCACTCGTCACCTGCTCCGACAATCTCCCCTCCTCACCTCCCCAACAACTCACCAACCCTTCTACTACACCCACCCCCTTCCCTCAACCCCCTCCCACCGCGACGGCCACACGGTGCAACCATTCCCTTGCAACCCCCTCCCAACCGCGATACATTCTCCTGACGGCTCAATCCGCATCGTATGAGAACAAAAGAACCCTCATGCCCAACGTCAACGGAAAATTCATAGCCAAGATCTCGGGCCTCACCAAAAACTACGGCACCCTCACCGCTCTCAGCGACGTGACCTTCTCCGTCGAGCGCGGAGAGCTCTTCGGATATCTCGGCCCAAACGGCGCCGGCAAAACCACCACCATAAACATCCTCTGCGGCCTCCTCCAGCGCGACGCCGGAACCGTAAACCTCTGCGGCCTCGACATCGACCAGAGCCCCGTTTCTATAAAGCAGCGCATAGGCGTCGTGCCGGAAGAATCAAATCTCTACCCCGAACTCACCTGCCGAAGAAATCTCGAATACCTCGCCGAGCTCTACGGCCTCCCCCGCGCAGTCCGCCGAACCAGAACTGAAGAGCTCCTCGCGGCCTTCGATCTCTCCGACAGAGCCACGACCCCATTCCGCGCGCTCTCCCGCGGAATGAAGCGCCGCCTCACCGTCGCCGCCGCTCTCGTCCATTCACCCGAAGTCCTCTTTCTCGACGAGCCCACCTCCGGCCTCGATGTCCCCAGCGCACGCGACCTTCGCTCCATGATCCAGGACGCCAACCGCCGCGGCACCACCATATTCCTCACAACTCACAACCTCGCCGAAGCCGAATCCCTCTGCCACCGCATACTCATTCTCGTAAAAGGCCGCGTCGTTTCGCAGGGGACCGCAGACGAAATCCGCCGCCGCGCCGAAAAAGCCAAATCCCTCTCCGTTGCCTTCTCCCGTGCTGCCCCGGAAAAATCGCTCACCGACGAGTGTCCTGCAATTCTCTCGGCCTCTCTCGCCGAAGGATACTACCGCCTCGAAGTCGCCGACCTCCACGCCGCGCTCGACCAACTGCTGGCCTTCAGCCGACGGCAGGGCATCCGGATTCTCGAAATCACCACCGTCACGCCAACTCTCGAAGATGCCTTCGTCGCCATCCTCAGAGAAAAAGCGCAGAACGGAGACGCGCACCCATGACCCAAATCAGGCGCGCCCTCTTCATCAGCCGCAAGGACATCGAGAGCTACTACTCCAAGCCCCCTCTAGTCACCTGGGGACTTCTTTTCCCCGCGGTCCTTATCCTCGCCGTCTACCTCAAAGACCCCGCTACCTACCTCGCCGTCGCTCCCGGAATAATCGGCATGACCCTTCTCTTCGGCAACACCTCCATGGCCGCTATCGTCGTCACATTCGAAAAACGCTCCGGCACGATGCAGCGCCTTCTCCTCACGCCCGTGACTCACCGGACCATCGTTCTCGGAAAAGCCGCCAGCGCCGCCCTCTACGGAATCGCCACCTCGCTGATTCTCACGCTTGCCATCGTCTTCCTCCTCGGCATGCGTTTCGTCAGCCCGCTCGTCTTCGCCGCCGCACTGATCCTCGGGGCCGCGACTTTCTCGCTCATCGGAATCATCGCCTCCGTTCTGGTCAGAGAGGTCTTCGAGGCCATGACCCTGATGAACTTCTTCCGCTTCCCCATCCTCTTCGTCAGCGGCGTCTTCGTCCCCGTGGCTTCCCTCCCCGCATGGCTCAAACCCCTTGCCTTTCTGTCTCCTCTCACCCACGTCGTCGAGCTGATCCGCTTCAGCCTCACCGGCACCTGCTATTTCCCCTCTCCCTGGATACCCGCACTCGTGATCTGCGCGTTCCTCGTGGCAAGCTCGCTCATCGCAGACGCAGCGTTCCGCCGCGCCGCCACTCGCTAACCCAATCCCGTTGATCTTTTCCACGAATCACGGGAACATGATCGCTATCCCCTCCGACCTCATTCCCTATCGTAGGGGCGCCGCTGTCTAGAAGGACAGCCGCCTGCCGCGCCCTTCCTCTTTCCAGGACCGCCCCCTGCGCTCACCCTTGCAACCTCTCCCTAATGGCGATACATTCTCCTGACAGCACAACCCGCATTGCCGAGGAAAGAAGAATCAAAACCTACTCTGAACCACCACGCAAAATCCCCGTCACCCGCGACGTCGACGTAGTCGTGGTCGGCGGAGGCCCCGCAGGACTCACCGCCGCCATCGCCTCCGCACGCAACGGCGCTCGCACCACTCTCGTCGAACGCTTCGGGTACCTCGGCGGCACCGCCACCGCCGCTCTCATGGCCAACATCAACGGCTTCCGAAACCAGGTCGACCCCGACTCCACCCAGACCGTCCGCGGCATCGCCGAAGAGATCATTCTCGCCCTCAAATCCCTCGACGGCCTCGGCACAAGCCCCTACCCCCAGAAGCCCTACCCCACCGAGCCCGGCAAGCTCGAATACAGCTACGCCGTCGACCCCGAGAAACTCAAATACGTCACGCTCAAAATGTGCGTCGACGCCGGCGTCGACATGATGTTCCACACCTATTTCTGCGACAGCATCATTGAAGACAACACCATCCGCGGCGTGATCGTCGAAAACAAGTCCGGCCGTCAGGCTCTCATCGCTCGCGTGGTCGTCGACGCATCCGGCGACGCCGATGTCGCAGCCCGCGCCGGCGCGCCCTTCTGGCAAGTGAAAAAAGACGAGGCCCCACGCCTCAACGATGGGATCATGTATCGCATCGACCTCCCCTCATCCCGCCCCGACAAGGTCCGCGGCCCCGACTTCGGCTCCAGCGCCGTCCTCTGGGGTCCTCGCATCGGTCCCATAGATGGAACCGACGCCGACCAGCTTTCCCAGGCCGAGATCAACGCCCGCCTTCGCATCTTCGAGGACCTCGCGCAGAAGCAGAAAGACTACCCCGAACTCGCCGCCTCGCGCATCATCGAAACCCCACCCCAGGTCGGCATCCGCCAGACCCGTTTCGTCGAGGGCGAATACAAGCTCACCGCTGACGACGCCCTCGAAGGCCGCCGCTTTCCCGACGTCGTCGCCATCAGCTCCTGCCCCATCATCCACGTCTACGGCTACCGCCGATACCTCGAGCACCAGGGCTACGACATCCCCTACCGCTGTCTCGTTCCGAAAAAGATCGACAACCTGCTCGTCGCCGGCCGTCCCATATCCAGCGAGCAGCAGCCCTACGAGTCCCACCGCGCCATGGCACCCGTCATGGCAATCGGTCAGGCTGCCGGAGCCGCCGCCGCCCTCTGCGCCAAGACCGGCTCAACCCCCCGAACCCTCGACATCGCCCTCCTCCAGGAGACCCTCATCTCCCAGAACGCCGTCCTCCACCTCAATGCTGACCCCGCCGCCTAATCCCCCTCCCCCTCCTCCGACAGTCCAAGCTGTTCCCACAGTTCCCGCGCTGCGTCGTTCTTCGGCACAAACGACATCATCCTCATCCCCTCCTGAAACCCCACATCCTTTCTGTCCCCTTCCTGCGGAATATCCATGCCGAAAACGTACTCCCTCACCTCTCCCGCACGAGACGTCACCACGTACTTCTTCTCGTACTTCTCCTTCCCCTGGATCTCCGTCCGCTCAATCGTGTACCCTTGCCCTTGGAGTCCTGCCATGTACTTCTCCACTTCCATCATCGGCTGAACGAACTCCAGCCCCGCCTTCACGAACTTCCTTATTACCAGCCCGCCCCCGATGCAGCACGTGCTCATCACTATCCCCACCGCAATCAGCACCCATCCCCACACCGGCATCCTTCTCCGCGCTCGCTCTTCGCTCATAACTCCCTCCGCTCAAAAACCGTGACCCACATTCTCACCATATGATCAACACCACAAATCGTACGACTCCATCTCGGCGCCCCCTCACTCGCCCTGCATTCCCGCCGCCCGCTTCTTCAGCATCTCCTTATCCCCGCGAATCATCATCACCGCTACCTTCCCGTCCATAAGCGTGAACGTCATCAGCATCCCGTCATACTTCATCGTCATGCTATTCGGGTCTTGCCTTCTTGACGATGGCTCCCCATATGCCTCGACTATCTCCTCCTCCGTCGACCCTATCCCGATCCCCGCTGCCGTCTTGCCCGCAAAATCCCTCACCCTCGGTCCCAATACTGGACTGAATGGCGACGGCCTCACGGTCTCCGCCGCAAAGCACGTCACCATCCCGACCACCTGGCTCCCCCAGACTCCGGCAACGTTCAACCCTTTCGAGTAATAGCTATAGGCGGTCCCGTCGATTCTGTCCGGCTCGCCCCACAGCTTCTTCACTTCGTCAAGCGTCATCCCGAACTTCACCTCCCCCACCCCAACCTTCGGCACGATCAGCATCTCCCCCTTCGCAACCAACGGCTCGGCGGCCTCCTCAACAGCTGCCGACGCCTCTGGAGTCAACCCCTCCGGCGTCCCCGCAGCCGTCTCCGCCTCTGGAGTCACCCCCTCCGGCGCCCCCGCAGGCATCTCCGCC
>Ga0180438_10005245_pt1 | contig 18126 bp, 13 predicted proteins | sample SS_ome_12_FD_132455 | JGI IMG/M metagenome (GOLD analysis project Ga0180438, IMG submission 132455) | Hypersaline lake sediment archaeal communities from the Salton Sea, California, USA - SS_3_D_2 metaG | ecosystem: Environmental > Aquatic > Non-marine Saline and Alkaline > Hypersaline >...
CAAGCTGGCGGGCGGTTTTCACGCTTACCGGAAGGGCTACGTCCTCTAATTCGCGGGTGTAGCGGGTCGAAGTTACCAGAACCCCCTGGGTCGGTAAGACCACCGGGGTCAATAAAATTTCTAGGGCTAAGGTTGGGTCAGAATTGATCTCAAGGGTTAAAATTTTCTTTTCATAGCCCATATAAGAAATTTTTAAATCATGTTGACCAATCGGAATCGCTGTAAACCCAAAAAATCCTTTTGCATTGGAAATGGTTCCCCGATTGATGTGAATGAATTCAATATTGGCACCGCTCAACGGTTGTCTGGTTTGCGCATCCAGCACCTGGCCCTTAATTTTATTGGTTTGGCCGTGAATGATGCTGATGGAGCATAAGAACAAAATAATTAAAAGGAATGAAAATTTTTTCATCATACACCTCCGTGAAAGTCAGATCTTACCTGGTTTAACTATTATCAAATCCACTATTTATGATCTTGTTGATTAATACATTTGCCAAAACTGTTCTCTTTAATTGTAATCAATATATCGAAGAAAGGATCTATTTAATAACTATATATTGAACTCAATAAAGTTTTGGCAAATGTTTTTCCTATTGAATCAACAGAATCATTCAGGTGGTTCTGTTTTTTTCTGCGGCTGGCAATTTGGCAAAAGCCGTTTTGACGGTGACATCAGCCAGTTGGCCAATTTGACCCGTCATGGCTCCAATTTTATCGGTGTTTCCGTCCACGATTAAAGAAATAATGGAAAGATTTCGTTCGCGGTAGGGCAGCCCGAGGCGTCCCACAATGATTGATGAGAAATCATGAAGAATCTGGTTGAGTTGATGATGAGCCCGGTCACGATTATTAACAATAATCGCTACCACGCCCAGTCGGCGATTTTCACTATTGTTTTTAGTTTCCATTCGTATTTCTCCTTAACGTCAGGGATTTGACCCCTCCATTTGAGAGGAATTGATTCGAATTAATTATTTATTGATTGAACGAAAATTCACAGACCCCGGTTGTCCGATCCGTTAGCTAACGGAGAGGATACCGGGTGTCGTTTTAACTTTGTAAAAAACGATGGTCACCTCAAACACCCGGTATCTCGCTTCGCTCGACAACCGGGGTTTTTGTTATGGCACTACTTACATTTTTAACTGCTTGAATTCCTCAAATCGAGTGCAACAGTTTTCTTGATTATATTTACAACCGGCACAGGGGGATTCACAGCCGGGACCTGACATTTTTTTCAAGAAATGCCGTACCAGAAAGACGATTGATCCGAGTAGAATCCCGAAAATAATAACATATTCCCACCACATCTTTTTACTCCAACCCGAATAATTGTCCAAATTGAAAGACGAGGGTCGCAATGAGCCAGGCAATTGACAGGGTATAAAATGCTAAAAAAGCCGGGTATTTCCATTTGCCCAATTCTTTTTTGACGGCGGCCATCGTGGCCATGCACGGCAGGTAAATCAGTACAAATAACATAAATGCCAAAATATTTAATTGTCGATAAACCGGGTCGGCTTTCAGTTTCTCTTTCAGCGGAACTTGAGTCACCGTTTGTTGTTCCTGTTCGATCTCTGTGGCACCAATTCCGTAAATAATACCCATTGAAGAGACAATCACTTCTTTGGCGGTAAAACCGGAAATCAGAGTAACCACCAGGCGCCAATCAAAGCCACATGGCTTAAATGCAGGCTCGATAAATTGTGCCAATTGTCCGCCAAAACTGTGACTCAGCGCTTCCTTTGTCAGCCTACTTTCCAGTTGTTGTACCTGATCGGTGTATTCCTTTTGCAGGATTAGTTTTTCTTTGGCATGAATCAATTGTTCCGGTGCAATTCCGTTTTTAAAGGTTGAATCCAGCCTGGCCAGATTAGATAAATACTTCGCTTCTAAATCGGCTGATTGTGCCTGAAGCCGCTGCTCCTGATCCGATATTTGAGGAAAATAAAGCAGAAACCAGATTACAACGGACGCCGCCAGAATAAAGGTCCCGGCTTTTTTGACGTAAGACCAGCTCTTTTCCCACACGTGCGTCAGCACCCCGCGGAGGGTCGGTAAACGGTAGGGCGGCAATTCCATCACAAAGGGGGAAGCTTCACCCCGAAAGAGCACATTGCGAAAAATACGAGCCAGGACCAGAGCTAAAATCCAGCCAAAAAACCAGATGCTCCAGAAGACGGTGGCCGCATTTTTCGGAAAAAAAGTAGCGGTTAACATCGCAATGATTGGTACCTTCGCCCCGCACATCATTAATGGGGAGACCATGATTGTCAGAACACGGTCTTTGGGATTCACCAGTGTGCGCGCACTCATCACGCCAGGAACCGCACAGCCGGTGGAGACCATCATCGGAATAAAACTGCGACCGTGCAACCCGAAAATGTGCATGAACTTATCCATTACAAACGCGCCACGGGCCATATAACCGGTGTCTTCTAAGAAGGATAATCCCAAAAATAAAAATAAGACGATTGGGAAAAAGACCAGAACCCCACCCACACCGCCAATAATTCCTTCCACCACAAAATCCCTTAATACTCCTTCCGGAAAATGCTGCAGAATGGCGGTTTGAATCAGCGCAAAGAATTGATCGATTAAATCTGAAAGTGGATTCCCCAGCGTAAAAGTGAGTTGATAAATGAGAAACATGATTCCGAAGAAAATCATTAATCCCAGGTAACGGTGCAAGAAAATCTTATCAATGAGCTCGGTATAATCAACTCGTCTAATGGTGCTGTCAATTTTAACGGCTTCCCGAACGGCTCCGTGAATATAGGCGTAGCGCTGTTCGGCCACCACTGTTTCATTGTCTTCACCAAAATGCTTGCGAATCCATTCCCGGGCATTTTCGGCGGTTGCCAAGACTTGCGCCGCATGTCGATGTTCATGTTTAACCTTTTTAGTGGCATCAGGGTCATTTTCCAGCAGTTTAATAGCCATCCAATGCCGATTATATTTTGCGGAAAAAACAGGATCGGAATCGAGTATTTCAATCAGGATATTATGTTGAGATTCCAATTCACGACCATAATTTAAATGCCGCTCCGAAGTGGAAATCACTCCCTCGGCGACTTGAAGCGCCGTTTCCAATAATTCTTTTTTGCCCTGCCCTTTCGTTCCGACAGTTTTGACAAAAGGAATTCCCAGCACTTTTCCCAATTGTTTTTCATCAATATGAATGCCCTGTTTCTCAGCTTCATCCGACATATTGAGCGCGCCCACAATGGGGACTCCCAATTCCTGGAATTGCAGGCAAAGGTATAAATTTCGTTCCAGATTGGTGGAATCAATCACATCAATAATAACATCCGGTTTATTTTTCAGGACAAAATCGCGGGCAACAATTTCTTCCATTGAATACGCCGAGAGACTATAAGTACCCGGCAAGTCGACAAATTCGAGGGTGCGGTCGAAATATTTCATTCGGGCCGATTTTTTTTCGACGGTAACTCCCGGATAATTGCCCACGTGCTGTGTTTGTCCCGTCAACGCATTAAATATGCTGGTCTTGCCGGCGTTTGGATTCCCGGCCAGGGCAATCCGAATGATTTTTTTCGACACCGGGGTTAAGGTTTGACGCGCTGCCGGCGGTTGTTGTAAAGTTTTATCTTTGGTCATACTTTTTCCACCAGAATCTGTTTGGCTTCGGCCAGACGGAGCGAAATGCGATAACTTTTAATAAAAATTTCAATCGGATCATTTAACAGGGCTTTTCTAAGCATAACGCCTTCAGTTCCCGGCAGGAAACCCATTTCAATCAAACGCCGCTTAATTTCACCATAAGCGTTCACTCGAATGATTTTAAATTTTTGGTTGGGTATTAAATCGGCTAAGGTAACTGTTGTCTGCGGCTGTTGATACTGGTACATTTACCAACCATCCTTTAAATAAAATGAATTGTTTCGATTTATAAAGTTTAACTGATCACACTTTTTTAAGCGTATGGTTTTTTTGGGAAAATGGACAAAATTCTGCTCTTGATTCCACACTTTTTCCTTGCTGAAAAAGCTCTAACCATTTCGGATTGCCAATCGGACAATTTTCGATAAAATCGATGAACTGAATCAATGCCTGAATTGTTTTGGGACTAATATAATGCTCGATTTTACAGGCATCTATTTCGGCTTCCTGGGGATTCAAACCCAGTATTCGGGTGAGAAAGCCCTTGATGGCCTGGTGGCGTTCCTCAAGTTCGTCTCCCAGCCGTTTACCGGTTTCGGTTAATTCAACCTGACCATAATTTTCATGAATAACCAGTTGCTTTTTTTTAAGCCCATTCAACGCCGTCGAGACACTGGAACGAGTAACGCCGCGTTTTTTTGCAATGTCTTTGACCCGAGCGACTTTATTTTCTTTTTGAAGCTCGTGGATGATTTCAACATATTCCTGCGTGGTTGGATTGAACTCTTTTTTCATATTCGATCCAATTGTTTGATTGATCAAACTTTTGGGCTAAATATAAAAAGAATTAGAATTAAAGTCAAGCAAAATAATTTTCTTGCTTTGCTCCTCCTACGCCAATGAACATTCGCAGCAAATTCGGAAAGGGAAAATCCTTTTCGCCGGCCCCGTAGCCCACTTTTTCCAGAATTATTTCCGGAAGTGGTTGACCGGGTTGAGCGAGGGTGCTGAGAATAGCGGCCCCGGTGGGAGTCACCAGTTCACCTTCGACGTCTCGCGGAATGAGCGAAAATCCTTTGAGTAATTCAACGGTTGCCGGGGCGGGTAGGGGCAATTTACCGTGGGCACAATCCACAAACCCGTGACTAATCGGGAAAGCGGAAACAAACAGTTGCTGAATATTCAAATATTCTAAACCAATAACCGCCCCTACGATGTCAACAATTGCATCTACTGCCCCCACTTCATGAAAGTGAATTTTTTCAGGCGTCGTTTGATGAATTTTAGCCTCGGCCTGAGCCAGCCGTTGGAAAATCTGAATGCTTTTCACCTTCACATTGGGCGAGAGATGACTACGTTGAATAATCTGTTGAATATCCGTTAAATGCCGTTCTGGCTGGTTGCCTTCCACAGAAACCGTAATTGAGGTTGCTCCTAAATGTTTTTTTTGAACCTTTTCGGCTTGCAAGCGAAAACCGCTAAGATTGAGTTTTTCCAATTCCTGTTTGAGTACCTCCAGCGGTACACCGGCATCCACCAAGGTGCCTAGAATCATGTCACCACTGGCGCCGGCGAAACAATCAAAATAGGCAATTTTCATTATTATCCTGGTCCTGATATTTTGTTTTTCGATAAAGCGTACTAATAACGCATTGTGTCAATTATTTAATTTGAAAAGAAACGATTCCAATTTAATCTTGTTCCCACTTACAAAACGGGTAGGGTTTGCCGAAAGCAGGTTTCGGAACAGAATACAAAAACAACGGTTGGGAGACTGAATATTTTCGTAAATTTGATTTTTTCTTTGACATTGTTAAAATGTTTCAATATATTTTTTTGACAAAGCAATAAAGCAATTGTTGAAATCCGTTGGCTGTTTATCCGTTGGACCTATTCAAAGGAGATAAAATTAATGGTCTTCGCCCTAACAAATTTCCGACAATTAACCATTAACGCCATTTTAGTATTTTTCATCGTTTTAATAATATTCAATTATTCATCGGTAAAGGCTGAACCCAAACGGACCGACCTGATTCAATTGAAACTCAATGAGAAACAGTTTCATGACTTGAGAGCAATGAAAATCGAATTCGCAACCGGACTGCTGGACTCAATTGCACTGGCGGTGGTGAGTCCGGCGGAACTGGCGCTGTTAAAAGAACGGGATTATCATTTTAAAATTATCATGCACAGTGAGGAGGAGGTTGAACTTTTCAAACGCGCCCTTTACGGCGAATCGATGATTTTAAATCCGATTTATCATACGTATGACGAGGTCCTCAGTGAACTCAAACAACTGGTCAAACAATACCCACAACTCATATTAACAAAAAAAATGGGTCAAACCACTCAGGAAAAACGGGATATCTGGGCGGTTAAGATTTCGGATAATGTGACTCAGGAAGAAGATGAACCGGCGATTCTTTTTAGCGGGGCTATTCATGCCGATGAACTGGCGGGAGTGGAAATTTGTATGACCCTGATTCAGCATTTGTTGCAAAATTATCAGCGCGATCAAAAGGTAACCTCCTGGATTAATCAGAATGAGATCTGGTTCATTCCGATGATAAATGTGGATGGGCATTATGTTGTCACGCATAATATCGACCCCCGCTGGCGAAAAAATACGCGGGACACCAACGGAAATGGCGTTCTCTACGAAAAGGACGAGGGGATTGATCTCAATCGAAACTTTGATTTCAACTGGGCTCACGGCGGGAGTCCTGATAGCAGCAATACTCGTTACCGCGGTGAATTACCTTTTTCCGAAAGTGAGTGTGTCGCTGTTCGTGAACTGGCTCTGGCGCAAAAATTTTTAATCGCAGTAACTTATCATAGCCAGGGGGAAGTCGTATTTTATCCCTGGATCTGGCGTGGTCGTCCGGCACCGGATGATAAGCTGCTAACGGCAATGGCAAACGGTTTAGCCAGCACTATTCATACGCTCAAGGGCGACACCTGTTATGCCGCCCACTACGGAGCCGGTACCGTGGGACAGACTTACCCCTGGCTTTATGGCCACGTCGGTACTTTTGATTTTCTGGTAGAAACGGGTAAGGGCCGGCATATTTTCCCGGAAAAAGAATTGAAACAGATCATTGGAAGTAATTTACCAGGTGCATTTTATATGCTGGATCAAATGAACGGACCGGGTCTTACTGGCCACGTTTATGCGGCTGAGACCAGTGAACCACTGCGCGCAGTCGTGTGGTTTCCGGAAATTGACACTGAAGACATTGCCCGGCGCACGACCGATTCCAAATATGGTCGCTATTTTCGAATATTAGCACCGGGCCAATACCGGGTGATTTTCATGAAGGAGGGTTACCAACCTCAGCTTTTTAAGCACGTCGAAGTTGGCTCTGACGGTTGGACAAAACTGGATGTCTGGCTGAAGAAATGAAAAACTGCCAACCAAAATTCAGATATCAACCGCAACGTACGAATTATTTTGACTCTTATCATTTTGACATTATTTCTTCATCTGTTGGGTCGTTTCAATCTGTTGGAAAAAAAATAAAAAGGGACTGCACGCTAATCTGGAGCGATGAATGGAAAAGCTAATTGGCACGAGTAATCGAGTTCTGGAAATTGATTTAACCACCCAAGCGGTAAAAATAGTTGAGATTTCAGTCGAAGACCGACGATTATTTCTGGGCGGTAAGGGATTAGGATTAAAACTGGTTTATGAACGATTAAAACCCGGCATTGACCCCCTGGGACCGGACAACATTTTGGCGTTTATGATGGGCGTTTTTATGGCTACCGGTGCCCCTTGCAGCGGACGGTTCGCGGCTGTAACGAAATCACCCCTCACCGGTATTATGGCCAGCTCCTCCTGTGGGGGACCCTTTGGAATGGCCCTAAAAACAGCGGGCTACGACGGTTTGCTGATTTCAGGCGCTTCTGAAAAGCCGATTTATTTATTGATTAAAGCCGAGGGCGTAAGATTTGAGGAGGCGACTCAACTCTGGGGAAAAGGTACGGTTGAAACCCAAGAAATCCTGCGGGAACTGGGGACGGACGGTATTTTGGCGATTGGACCCGCCGGTGAAAATAAAGTGCTCTATGCCAATATTGCCTCGGGTACTCGTTTCCTGGGGCGCGCTGGACTGGGGGCAGTCATGGGATCGAAACATCTGAAGGCGATTGTAGCGCAGGGGAAGCACTATCAAATTATTCCCCACCAACTTGACACTTTCCAAAAATTAAAAAGGGTGGCACTGCAGCGGATTAATAATAACAATTTTACCGGACACCTGTATCGAAATTACGGTACGGCGGCGAATGTGAATCTTTCCAATCGCGGGGGAATTCTCTCGGTATTTAATTTTCGCGATGGGCAGCACGAACGCGCCGGAGATGTGGCCGGTGAAATATTTGAAGCCCAACATCAAACCAAATCCGCGTCCTGTAAGCCCTGTTCGATTTTATGTGGTAAAAAAGGAACCTTTGCTACAGGTGTTCAGAAAATTCCCGAATACGAGACCATTGGCCTGTTGGGGAGTAACCTGGGAATTTTTGATCGGGAACAAATTGTCGCCTGGAATGAACTGGCCGGGAACCTGGGTTTGGACACCATTTCGCTGGGAGGAACACTGGCCTATTTCATGGAGGCCGGCGAAAAAGGTTTCGTCAATACCCGTTTAAAAATGGGATCAGCCGAGTATGTTGCCGAAACAATTGAAGATATTGCTTATCGACGGCATTGGGGCAATGAATTGGCGAATGGTTCCCGCTGGCTTTCCCAAAAATACGGGGGCGCCGAATTTGCGATTCAGGTAAAAGGGCTGGAATTGCCGGCTTACGATCCGCGTGGCTCCTGGGGACAGGGATTGGCCTATGCCGTGGCCAATCGTGGCGGGTGTCATCTTTCGGCCACGCTTTTTCCGCTGGAGGTTTATTTCGCTTTTTTAAATCCTACTTCGGTGCGGGCAAAGGCCCAGTTTGTGGTATTTTTAGAAAACCTTTTTGCCATTGTCAATTCGCTTCATACCTGTGTTTTCACTGCATTTGCCTACGTGTTAGAAGCTCCGGTGGCTAAATACACGCCTCAGCCGTTGTTGGCTCTGACCATACAGTACCTGTCCAAAGTGGCGATTCAATTAATGGATTTAAGTTTGTACCGAGAATTGTACGGCGCAATTACCGGTTTGACGCTGAGTCGCAAGGAGTTCCTGGCCGCGGGAGAACGGATTCATCTGCTTGAACGCTGGATGAATACCCGTGAAGGCATTACGCGAAAAGATGATACTTTACCCTGGCGATTCTTGCACGAAGGCCGCCTGTCTGATCCCGCTCAGAAAACAGTTCCGCTGGAAAAAATGCTTCATCAATATTATCGAATCCGTGATTATGATGAAAATGGCATTCCGGCAAAATCCAAACTCACTCAATTAGGCATTTTAAAACTACCTTCACCAGTAAAAATTTAAAAGATGTAATACCTAAAAAAGGTGTTCCCTCAAAACTGAATAATATCTATTCGAAAGTACCTCATCAAATGCTTCAACCACCTCAAAATTTAATTTTTGAAATTCCCGGCCGTCGCTCGGGGTGCCCGATGCAGTGCAAACATTGCATTCACCAAAATGTCCAATCTTCCGGTCAAACGGAATTAACGCCTGAAGAAATTATCAACATCATTGAGCAGGGGTGTGATTACGGCATTAAGTATTTAAATATTTATCCCCACTTCGATGACATTTCAATTGCCCCTCCCAGTACTATTGAATATTTAAAACTGGGACAACGCCTGGGATATAAAATCAAAACTGTGACCAATGGCGCCAATCCTGCTGGTATCGAGCGGATTTTACCTTATCTCACTCGCCTGGCGATTTCAGTGGATTCGCTGGATCAAGCCGAGTATGGGCTGCTTCGGGATGAGCGGTTTCATTCGGCCGTACTGGAGACCTTGAAGCTGCTCAAAGCCTATCGCCAGCAGGTACCGCTTTACATTAATGCGCTGGTGATAGTGAATAAAAAAACGATTGGTACTATTGAAAAAAGAGTCGCGGCGTTGTACCAGTTGCGAATGTTTGACAAGATTCAAATCCAGGAGATGTTACCCATTGGGGGCGCGGCGCACCTCAAAGACGCGGCTTTAACAAGTGCCACCGATCTGGTTCCGCTGGTGCGGCTGGAAAAAGAATATCGTCATAAAATTGCATTTGCCACGCCGTTGTGGCGGATTAAAAATCAAAAACGAGGTTGCCAATTGGGTTTTAAAGACCTGGTGATTGGTCCGCAAGGGCAATTGGCGGGATGTTCGCTGCTCTTTTGTGTGAATCACGTGGTGGGAAATATTCGCGAATACGAATCCGTTGCTCAGGCGTGGGAAACGGCCTTTCAAATCTTCCGTGAGAAAGCACTGCGTCCGGTGGCAGCGGATTGTCGTCAGTGTGCTTTTTACCAGTATGATTTATGCTGGGGCGGTTGTCTGGCCCGGATGCTCATTTTCGGGCCGGAAATGGAGATAAAACGCTCCTGCGGTATGCAAAATGGCATTGATTCGTGGCAACAATTCGAAAAATACGATCAGATGCCAGAAAAGCCCGGTTCGTTTTTAGCGTGTGATTTTAATTATGATTAAAAATGAAAAAATCATTTGTGAATTATACTGTATAAAAAGTTTTCGTATTCACTTCTGCGCCATCAATAACCAGGACAATTCCGTTAAAGGCGCCCGCCGCGTAATTTTAAAACCCGCATCACTAACAACTTTCTCCAGTGAGCGCATCGTTAATATTTCTCGGTTGGGATCAAAGACCAGTGAATTCAGTGTAAACAGGGCTCCGAAAAGCGATTTTAAATGATCCGGATCAGAATAGTAACCGCGAATGAGTAAAAGCCCATTTTGCCGCAGACAGTTCCAGGCATTTTTCAGCACGGGGGTGGCGATTGCCAGATCATAAATCACATCGGATAAAAGCACTACATCGATATTTTCCCCAAATGAATCTTGCGTAATATCTGCTTCACATAAAGTAATCCGCTCCCTCACTGCGCAACTAGCGAGCATTTCCGCGGTGACCGCTAATGTTTCAGCCTGATCTAGAATTTTAGCCTGTAAATGCGGATATTGCTGGCAGAGGGTAGTTGAATATATTCCGGAGCCACCGCCGGCATCAATCATTTGTTTGCAGGCGGAAAGATCGACGGCATTTTTTAATGCTGCTGCCTCGCCGAGCATTCCTAAATTGTGCATTCCCTTAATGTATGTCCGATAATCAGCGGCCGTTTTGTCTGGCACCTCTGCTTCGCCCGCGTGCCCGACCATAATTTCATGAAGTTCATTCCACGTTTTAAACTCAATAAATTGTAATTCGATAAGGTCACCCACATAAAGCGGCGCTCCTTCTACCAGATAAACCCGGCTGAAATGGGAATTCTGGTATTGGTGATGGTGCTGTTCAAGCAGTCTCAGACAGACACACGCCTCGAACAGGGGCTTGAGCAGAGGGACAATCGCACCGCAACGGAAGGCAATTTCCTCAACGGTCAGCAACTGGTCACCGAGCCGCGTGAATACTTTCAATCGATTGGCGGTAAAGACAACCTGACTGGCCCACGGGGCAACAATGAGATTGTAAATTGAATTGTTCATAAGTGATATTGACCTTTATTTTGATGTTGATTAACACGTTGTATTTGAGCGGAGAACTACCGGCGTACACTGGTGAGCTGACCAGAATTTATCTGAATAGCTACCCGAGGTTTACGACTCACTGTAGAGATAAAGTTTAAATTTTAAATATTGAAGATGTTAAAAAAATCCGGAAAAAGCAAGTCAAAAAGCCTATGTTTTCAAAATTCTCTCAATTTTCCATGTCACCACATAAATTGATAAAATCGATTTTTTGGAGAGCATAATTCTATCTCAAAGAATTATTTAGTAAATAATAGTCAGATATAAATTTTTTCACCATTTCTAATTTTATACTTTTTAATTAAATTGAAGAATTAATAAAAAATACTAAATACAAAATAAGCCAATATATAACAGAAAAGAGCTGATATAGAAAATAATCGAGATATAATTCTTTCTAATTTATATTAATATTCAATAGCCTTAAATATTAAGAAAGTTACATTACCAAAACATTGCCATTCTTTTAAAAATAAATAAAATCAAAAATTGTACTTGACATTTTTGAAAAATAAATATATCATATATAACATAATAGTAATATGTTCCAAAAATATACTATAAAGAAAGAGAATAGCAAAAGCCTGACAAAAAAATATAAAAACTTTTAAAAATTATAAACGTATGTAGATTTAAAAGTTCTAAATGACAGTAAATAATAAAATTAATTGGTTTAAATATCTATGTTGATATTTAATCATATCCGAGGGTTGCGGAAGCGTTTTATTGGCTAAATTTGTCAATTGACTTTTTAACCTAAACAGGTACTATTAAAAATAAAAACTGGTTTGGAGGTACGGAGAAAAAAAATTTTAATCTCATTCATTTAATAATTTCGATCGCAACGGTGCTATTAAACTCTTGATTAGAGTTTCTTATCCCCTATTTTAAAAACTTGAAGGAGGAATTTGATATGCAAACGGTACTTGCCGATCAAGAATCTATATCTGATATATCAGCAGTATATGATAGAACGGTGGATTGTTATCAAAGCGCTAATACAATCATTCGTGGTGATTCGGGTGATGAAATCTTTTATCATTTTGCGACAAATACAGATGAACGTCGAAAAATTGACCTGGTGATGGAGAAATATCCAGCCCGTATTACCACCTTTCTGAAAAGGCTGATTCACCAATCTGATGCCCTGAAGCGACAATATCTTCCCTCTCCCCGGGAATTAGTGACCAAAGGGACGCCAACCCCCTTTGAAGAGGGCAAGGAATCATCGACAACTTACGGTCTGGAGCGGCTTTATCGGGATCGGGTTTTAATTACTCCCCACTTTGACTGTCCGGCCTATTGTCGCTTTTGTTATAAAAAGAGTCGTGTTATGCGTGGCAAGCGCGGGATGACCTGTGATGAAATCGACCTGGTCGCGCATGAAGTGGGATTAATGGCCGATGTGCGGGGAGTCTTGATTACAGGTGGTGATCCGCTCATGAACCGTGAAAAGCTATTTTATCTGCTGGACCGAATCATAGAATTAAGGAATATCTTTGAAATTCGCGTAGGGACGCGCTTTCTATTGACTCGACCGGAGGTGTTTACCGATGAGTTTTGTGATCGGTTAGCTTCCTATATTCGCCCCAATTTCAGAGACCCCTCGAAAAGTAAATATTTAGCGGTTAATGTTCATTTTAATCATCCAGATGAACTTGTTCCTGAAGCCATTGAAGCGGCGCATAAATTAACTAGCCGGGGAATTATGCTGCGCAATCAGGCGGTATTATTAAAAGGAATTAACGATAATGTTGACACGATTAAACATTTGTTCTCACTGCTGATTCGGAATAATATGATTCCTTATTATTTTAACCACTGCATGCCAGTGGAAGGGAGTGATCACCTGCGCTGCTCGGTACAAAAGGGACAGGATATTTACCGTTATTTGTGCACTGAATCTTCCACTATTATTCCGAATTATGTATATGCTCCTTCTGGCGGAAAAGTGCACGTGGGGCCGGACACAACATTTCATTACATCCAGCAAAATGGCGCCCGTTTAATTGAAGTAACCATGTTGTATAAAGCTGAAGAGTTCCGCCGTCTCACCCGGAAATCACTTCCCCCCCTGCACGAAGAAACTGAAGAGGGTTTTATTCGGGGGTGGTATATTGATGGGGAGGATGATTAAATGAGGTTACCTAAAAATTAACCATTTTATGAGAGAAGGTAATTTATGAAACAAAAAAATTTTAATCAGAACCAAAATTCGGATCCTGAATATTATTCGCTTAAATTTTACATTGCCTTGCAAGGTAATAAAAAACCTTTTGAATATATCTATATTGGAAAACTAATTGAGGAGATGGGTTTTGACAGGATATATGTTTATGATGATTTAATGTATCGACCCGCCTGGCCCATTCTAAATTTAATTGCTCTGCATACAAATAAAATTGAACTGGGGCCCTGTCTCGTCAATGGATTTTATTGTCACCCAGCCATAATTGCCGAAAATATTGTCTTTTTGGATGAGGTTGCAGGTGGTCGAGCGGTTTTAGGACTGGGACGGGGTGCTTTTTTTGATTTTCTCAATATGGATAATTCAGAATATAAAACCCGAATAGGCTGTGAGGAAACAATTCAATTGGTAAAGAGATTTCTTTCAAAAAGCAATATTCCTTTTAAAGGTGAGTATTTTGCAGCGACTGAAAATGCTATTTTAAGATGGGATCCACCGCGAGATGACATTCCAATGATTTTGGGTTCGTGGAATGAAAAAATGGCATTTCTCGCCGGCCAACATTGTAACGAATTACAGGTGGCCGGCGTATGGAATTTATCTTTTATACAACAGCTTTATATTCAACTTCTTAAAGGTGCTGTAATCGGGAATCAAGGAAAAGAACCTCGCTTTTCTTTGGGAGGGATGTCTTGTATTTCAAAGGATGAACAATTAGCTTATCAAAAAGCAAAAGAGACACTTGCGGTTTACCTGCCTTATTTTGCAAATCTTATTGAAAAAAATGGATTTAACACAAATGGTGAAAAATTTACCCAACTTAATTATTATTCCAAACGAGGACAATATAATAAAGCTTCATCCTTTGTTTCAGATGACATGGTTAAAATGTTTTCTCTTTCGGGTACTCCGGAACAAGTACTAGAAAAATTAAGCAATGTAATTACTACACTTGATATATCAGGTATATTGTTCTCTCCTCCTTATGGTACAGCCAATTCTTTTGAAGAAAATTTACAATTTATCAGTGAAGAGGTTGTTTATAAACTCAAATCGAAATTTAGCTCCGAAATAAAATCATCATCATTGGCATCAACACGGGAACGAATTAATCTAGATCAACAAACTCCAAAATCAATGAAGGGAGGAAAAACCATGAGTAGTACGAAGTACGAATACGATGCTATCGTTATTGGCGGTGGCTTGGGGGGACTTACCTGTGCACTTACCTTAATTCGGAAAGGCAAAAAAGTTCGCTTGTTCGAAAGGATCAATACGATTGGTGGATGTCAGGGTTATTATGAACGAAAGGGATTTCACTTTGAACCCAATCTCCACTCAGTGGCTGAAGCTGGGGAGGATGGACTTGTAATGAAAACGTTGGGTTCTTTAGGATTAAAAAAAATACCAACCTTTGTAAAACTTGACCCGGCAGCTTGTTTTATTTTTCCTGATCAAAAATTTACACTCCCGGCTAATTTAGATAATTATTTAAATTTGCTTAAAAAAGACTTTCCTAATGAAAGAGCAGGCATTGAGAATATTTTTAAAACAATGAATGAAATCTATGATGGACTCGTGAAACATGGAGGCAATGCACCTATCATTCAACAATATGGTGGAAAAGTCTTTCAACAGTTACTTGATGAATTTGTATCAGATAAGCAACTTCAAGCAATCATCGCAGGATTTTGGGGTTGGGGTTTTCCACCCCCGCGAGTTTCAGCTTTATTATTCTCTACCTTAACTTACTCTCTATGTGGGAAGGGCAACTATCTTCCACAAGGTGGAATCGGCAGTATTATTGAACTTTTTGAAAAAGAAATTCTTGAAGGTGGTGGTGAAATCTCACTGAACAGTCCCGTAAAGCAGGTACTGATTGAAAAAGGAAGAGCTTATGGTGTTCTCCTGGAAAGCGGTGAACAAATTGAAGCCCAGGCAATCATTTCAAATGCTGATGCAAACAAAACTTTCTTTAAGATGTTGGGTGAAAAGTATTTACCAACTGATTATGTTTCGAATTTGAAAAAATTAAAGCCAGCCCTTTCTGCTTTTAACGTAATGCTTGGAATAAAAGCTGAAGATTCATTCCTAGAAGGTTTGGCAGGAAATAATATGGTTTATGCTGGGAATGATTTTGACAGCCAATATGAGGCTATCTTGAATGGTGATCTTGAAAATTCCCCCTATTGTATTACCATCCCTACATTAGTAACGCCTTCACTTGCTCCTGCTGGTCATCATATTCTTACTCTTTATACACCAATGCCTTATCGATTGGAAGGAGTTTCGGTCTGGAAAAAGAAAAAGGAAGAATTCCGAGAACGATTTATTGATCTTGCAGAAAAAGTCCTTCCTGGTCTCCAACAAAGAATTGTAGTTATTGATACTTCGACACCCGATACTTTGGTCCGTTATACAGGAAATACAGAAGGAGCAATTGCTGGATGGGATTTTACTCCGCAAACGGATATGGCACGGCCCCAAAATAAAACACCGATTGAAGGATTGTATTTAGCTGGTCATTGGACTTTTCCCGGGCCGGGTACTCATAGTGCAATTCCTTCAGGTTGTATCACAGCCTCAATGATCCCTTAATTAAATTATTTGATTATGTCAACGAAACAAATTGAAGGTGCGTTTTTCTTTTTAATTGCCTTCCAAGAACGCACCTTATTGATTTAAAACAGATTTACTGTTAAAATAAAATTTTTAAATCATTCATTCATGTCATTGTATAAAATAGTTACACCCATCGGGTAATGTCTCAAAATGAAGCAGAATTTCCAACCCTTTCTCTTCAAATAGGCTTACTAAAAACTCAATTTTTCTTACCTTATGTATAAAAAAAACTACAATACGGTTTTTAAATCTAAAACATCACTTTTTAGTTTTTAAAATTTATGTTTTTAATACCTTCATTAACCTCTTTATTTTTAAATGGAAAAACACTATTGAGATAAAGAGAATATTCGGAATAAACTTTGCATACAGTTTCAAAAAAAAGCTATTCCAACCTGAAATACGAGACATCCGATTTTAAAATTTCAAATTTAAAATTATTAGAAAAAGCGATTTACATCGTTTTCGATTTATAAAAATGTTTCGGCATAATATGCATTAATACAGTGAGACTAAATTCTATTCTTAATTAATTTAAAATTTATGAGGGGAATGATGAAAATTCATAATGACAAAATAATCAAGCTTATCACCAAATGGAGTAAAACACCATTCTCAAAGGAAGATCACTATAATTCCTTTCCAGAAAAAAGTGCACCATTTATTGAGCACGTTGCGCCTAAGGCCCTTAGATTTGATATCATGAATGGGGAAGCCTGGTTAAAGCGCGATATGCAATTAATTTTTTCAAAACCAATTTTATGGGCCACGATTCACGGAGAATTGATTCGTTTGATGGGTTATGATGGTGCCAAAGCAGTGCTCTATAAGGCGGGATTTGTATATGGCTATGAAGATGCTAAGAATTATTTAGAATATATGGCCAAATCTTTGGATCAGCCAACGCCTTACTTTAATGATATTCTATATGCCAGTATGGGATGGGGAGTCTGGCATACGATAAGATTTGATGTCGAAAAAGGGCAACTTCAATTACGTGGCTGGAATCGTTCAGACGTAGCAACATTTGTAAAAATGTACGGGAAATTAAACCAACCTGGCTGTTTCATTCTTCAGGGATTTATTGCCGGTATTTGTTGTACCATGTATCAGCGTAAAATACATATTGTTGAAGAGAAATGTGTGGCGAAAGGAGATGAATATTGTGAATATTATGGCTTTCCTGAAGACGAAATCGGAAAAGCTAATATTGCCGATAAATTGCAACTCCCTTTACAGAATTTAAGAAGCATAGCTGGAATTCAAGCGTGTGCTGTTGTGAGTCCAGAAGGTGATATTCTTGGTAGTGCTTTTCAATCCGATATAAAAGTAGATTCAGTTTCTACGATGACAGCTACGATTTTATCTGTCGCCAAGCGGGCAGGTGAAGAACTTGTGCAAGGAAAATTTAATAATGTTTTTATTGATTCGGCAGAGGGTAATCTTGCTTTAACGAATATTGGCACGGAAGCCGTCTTAGTTGTTTTGGCTTCGAAAAAAATTCCTATTGGCAATGTGATGTTGAAACTTAAGCGAACCGCTCAGGAAATATTAAGTAAAAAATTATTATCAAATCCTGATTCAAATTCATTAGAACAAGATTCTTGATTATATTAAATTGATAACCAAAATTTTAAAATGTTATTTAATCCTAAAATCGGCAAGTGAGTAGGTTTAAAAGGTTCAAGGCTACTTTTTATAGTATGATATCCCTTATAAAAATTTACTAATTTTTATTACAAATCAAATAACCCAAATTACTAAAAATAATTTCTTACTTGCCGATATAGATTAATAAAAAAATAGCCTGAATAGTGAGATTCATATATCTATGATTTTTGGGGTATAAACGTCATCAATTGTTAAACCAATTAAGTGTGAGTGCTCAAAATGGAAATAAGCATCGAAGGCATAATAAGTTTCATGGGTCAGGAAGAGCAGGCAGCTCTTTCGATTATCGATATGATCGATGAAAGTATGATAGATGTAGCAAATAGAAAAACATTTAGTGAGTTGTATCAAATAACCGAAAAAAATA
>Ga0180438_10005246_pt1 | contig 18125 bp, 14 predicted proteins | sample SS_ome_12_FD_132455 | JGI IMG/M metagenome (GOLD analysis project Ga0180438, IMG submission 132455) | Hypersaline lake sediment archaeal communities from the Salton Sea, California, USA - SS_3_D_2 metaG | ecosystem: Environmental > Aquatic > Non-marine Saline and Alkaline > Hypersaline >...
CGGCGTGAAGCTCTTCAGTCTTCAACAGCGGGATGGCATCGAGGAGCTGCAAGACATCGAAGGCCGCTTCGAGGTTGTCGAGTTCGGAGATGACTTCGACAAGAGTTCCGGTTCGTTCATGGATACGGCCGCCGTGATCGCCAATCTCGATCTAGTCATCTCGTGCGATTCAGCCGTGACTCATCTGGCGGGGGCCGTCGGCTGCGAGACCTGGCTGGCGCTTCCCCATCCGGCCGAGTGGCGCTGGATGTACGATCGTGAGGACACGCTGTGGTACCCCGATCACCGCCTCTTTCGCCAACCGGCGTACGGCGACTGGAAGAGCGTCTTCGCCCGCATGGAAGACGAATTATCAGCCCGACTGCGGGCCGCCCATGAGCCGGCTGAAGCGGAGCCTGCCCGATCCGCTTCGAGTAGCCCATCCGGCAATGCGGCCGAAGCGAAAAAAAAAAGCGAATCTACAACAGCCTCGCCAGAGCGGGCCGTGAACACAGCTTAGCGGGCCGCCACGAGGCCGCCCTGGCGAGCTTTCGCCAGGCTCTAGAACAGGCGTCTGAATCGGCCGAATGCCGCGTCGCCGTGGGGGCGGAACTCGCCGCCTTGCAACGGTTCGATGAGGCGATCGCCAGTTACGAAGCGGCCCTGCGGATTCGACCGGAGTTCCCCGAGGCGCTCGTCAATCTTGGCAACGCTCTCGACCAATCTCAGCAGACCGCCCGGGCAATCGAGTGCTACGAGAAGGCCCTCGTATTGGCGCCAAATCTCACGGTCGCGCACTACAATCTCAGCGCGCCGCTGCTAAGGTCAGGCCGCCTCCAACAGGGTTGGGCTGAGTACGAATGGCGACTCAAGTCCAATCTATTGCAACCGCTTCCGCAGATGCCGCGTTGGAGTGGAGAACTCTTGGACGGGAAAACCATCCTGTTGTTAACCGAACAGGGCCTGGGCGACACGCTGCAATTCTCACGTTACGCTCGACTGGTAAAGAACCTCGGAGCACGCGTCGTCCTGCGTTGCCAGCCGCCGCTGGTCTCGCTCATGAAGACGTGCCTGGCCGTCGATGAGGTGGTTCCCGACGACGCGGAAGATATTGAGGCCGAATTCTATGCGCCATTGATGAGCCTTCCCCATCACTTCGGCACAACACTCGAAACCGTGCCGACCGACGGACCGTATCTATCGGCCAGAGAGGAACTAGTCGACGAATGGCGAGCGACACTCTCCCGCTGGGAGGGCTTCAAGATTGGTATCTCCTGGCAGGCCAATCCTCGACAAGACCGACTCGGCCTCCGTTCCTTTACGCTCCCCGCATTGGAACCGATATCGAAGCTATCCGGGATCCAACTGGTCAGCTTGCAGAAAAAGGATGGTCTCGATCAGCTCGCCGAGTTTGGCGATCGAATTCCGCTTGTCGATCTAGGGCCCGATGTCGACACGCAGAACGGACCGTTCGTCGATACGGCCGCCATCATGCATGCCCTCGATCTGGTCATCTCGTGCGATTCGGCCGTCGCCCACCTGGCCGGTGCCCTGGGCATCGAGACCTGGCTGGCACTGCCGACCTACTCCGACTGGCGATGGCTGAGCGGCCGTGACGATAGCCCGTGGTACCCAACCACTCGACTATTTCGTCAGCAACGACCGGGCGACTGGTCGAGCGTCTTTGCATCGATGGCGGGTTGCCTTGAAGAAAAGCGAGCGAATTGAGCTTGGCTTGTTCGCCGGCAACTGCACGGTCGCCGCAGGGCAATCCAAGCAGCCGACCCATCTGGCCACTCTGGTCGGACGCTCTTTAGCCCCCTATCTTTGGACCGAGCCAGCGCCCTGATTGACCGCACGACATAGGCGGTCGATACTGAGGTGACTCGCTGATAGATCGAGCACCCCCGCGAATCTTGTCGCCTGTTAGGATTCTCTTGCATGAAGAAACAGCTTGCCCCATCGACCTTGCCTCCGGACCTGCTACCGTCTCTTGGCAGATCCTTCACCCGTATTCTACTAGCCTGCCTGACGTTTACATTGGCGGCCGCTCCCATAGCCGTCGCCAATGATCGATCGGCAAACGCCCCCCCCAACATCGTTCTCATCCTCGCCGATGATCTAGGGTACGGAGAAGTCGGTTGCTACGGACAACGTCTGATCAAGACCCCGCACATCGACCGCATGGCGGCCGAAGGGATGCGGTTCACTCAGTTCTATGCCGGCGCTCCGCTCTGCGCCTCATCGCGCAACGTTCTGTTGACCGGCGAACACACGGGCCATTGCCGCGTGCGAGACAACGGACATCCGACAATTCAAACACTGCGGCCCGGCGACGTCACGTTGGCCGAAGCGATCCAGCCGGCCGGCTACTCCAACGCCATCATCGGCAAGTGGGCCATCGGCGGTGACATTCCCGAGACGGGCGGGCGACCGGAAGATCAAGGCTTCGACCACTTCTTCGGTTACCTCAACTCCGTGGGCGCTCACAATTACTATCCGGAATATCTGTGGCGCAATCGCGAAAAGGTGCCGCTCGGCAACGTCGTCAAGAAGGTCGGCAAGGGCTACGCCGGCTTCGTCGGCGGGCGGGCCACCAAGCGGGTCGCCTACAGCCACGATCTGATCATGCAGGAGTCGCTGCAATGGATTCGGGATCATCGCGACCAGCCGTTCTTTCTGCTGCTCACGCCCACCATTCCCCACGCCAATCCCGAAGCCCGCAAGGACATCGGCAACGGCACCGAGGTCCCCGACCTCGGCATCTACAAGGACAAACCGTGGACGGAACAAAACAAGGGTCACGCCGCCATGATCACACGGCTCGACAGCGGTGTGGGTGACGTTCTTTCGCTGCTGAAGGAACTCGACATCGACGACCAAACCCTGGTGATCTTCACTTCCGACAATGGCCCTCACAACGAAGCGGGGCATAACCCGGAATTTTTCGACGCCAACGGCCCGCTCCGCGAAGCCAAGTTCAGCCTCTGGGAAGGAGGCATTCGCGTGCCGACCGTCATGCGCTGGCCTAGCAAGATCGAAGCGGGACAGGTCAGCGATCACGTCGGCTATTTTGGAGACTTCATGGCGACCTTCTGCGATCTGGCCGGCACGGAGAAGCCGGCACCACCTCACGGTCTCGACAGCATCAGCTTCTTGCCAACCATCACCGGCCAGCAAGAGAAACAACAGCAACACGAGTTTCTCTACTGGGAGCTGATTGGTTGGAGTCCGCGCGAAGCGGTTCGCTTTGACAATTGGAAGGCGTTTCGCGCGCCGCTCGGCTATGGCGACACCCTGCTGTTCGATCTCAGCAAGGATCTCTCGGAACAACAGAATGTCGCCGACCTCTACCCCGAGGTCGTCCGCCGCGCGGAGCACTATATGGACGCCTCCCACGTCGACAACGAACACTGGAAAGCGCCCACGAAACCGTAAGCGAATGTGCCCACCTTCCTGTTTGCCCGCAGATCCGCCTTTCGATGCCTGACAACGACCGCGTCTTCACTTCGATCGTCGAAGCGATCGGCAATACGCCACTGGTCGAACTGCGCCGACTCTCCACGGAGCTTGGTGGCCGAGTCTTGGTCAAGCTCGAATATCTCAATCCCGGGTTTTCCAAAAAGGACCGCATCGCGCTGGAGATCATCGCCGAGGCGGAGAAGTCGGGCGAGTTACGCTCCGGGCAGACGGTCGTGGAACTCACCTCGGGCAACACAGGCACCGGACTGGCGATCGTCTGTCGGGCCAAAGGCTATCCCTGTGTGGCGGTCATGTCCCAAGGCAACTCGGCCGAGAGAGCGCGGATGATGCGTGCCTTGGGCGCGGAGGTGGTCCTGGTGGAACAGCCGCCCGGTTCCACTCCCGGTCAGGTGACCGGGGCCGATCTCGAAATGGTTGAACAGCGAACGCAGCAGATCGTGGCAGAGCGGCAAGGGTTCCGTGTCGATCAATTTGTGCGCGAGGGCAACGCCTTGGCCCACGCTCGGCATACGGCGGAAGAGATCATCCGGCAGACGCGAGGCGAGTTCGATGCCTTCTGCGATTTTGTTGGCACCGGAGGAAGTTTTGGTGGCTGTGCCGAGACCATGAAGAGGTACCGCTCGAACATCGGTTGTTATGTCGTCGAACCCGCGGGAGCGGCCATCCTGGCAGGAGCGCCGATCACGAATCCGCATCATCGCATTCAAGGAGGCGGCTATTGTCGTGGCGAGCTACCCTTGATTAACCGCGAACAGATCGATGGCTATTTAACTGTCACCGACGAAGAGGCGATTCACTGGGCGCGCCGACTTGCCGCGGAAGAGGGTATCTTCGGAGGGTTTTCATCCGGTGCCAATGTGGCCGCCGCGGCCAAACTCTTGGCCGGTCCTTGCGAGGGGCGATCCATTGTGACCCTGATTTGCGACTCGGGCCTCAAATACGTCTCGACCGATCTGTGGGCGAATTCGTAGGGCTGGCCGGACTTCTAAGAAGTGGCTCGGAGTTCGAGAGACGGCACTTTTTTTAGTGTCAATCCTGCTTTGAAATCGTCCACCTGTTCGGTTAACATGAGTCCACCAGTAAGAATCGACTGCATGGTCATGAACCGTGCAGCGGCACGCCGGGCTCCCGGTCCTGCTCTGCCAGTATTCTGAAGAGCCTGCTCGTAGACGACGTGCATCATTCCGGCACGGCCAGCTAGCCCAGGCTGCTCTTTCCATGCGTGAGAGCGTGACATTTTTTGGGGTCCCCCTGGAATGCCCGCCAAGAAACGTAACAGAAGAGGAACCAATAAGTTGCGGCACAAGCTTGCCTCCATTCGCGCGCTAGTAAGTCGTTACCAAATAAGGCCTTGGAATTTATTGGCACGCACCCCGTTTTTCGGGCCTACGGCGAAAAAATTCAACGGTCTGATCGATAAGAACCGGTCGCCGGTTTGCCCTCGCTTCAAAGGCCCATTCCCAGGCGACCCGGTTACCAGGCGGCCCTCCCCCACCCCTGTCGTCTCACTGCGAAATCCATCCCCACTCCATGAGACCAGGAATTAGAAACCCCCTCTGGCTTAGGCCACGTTTCACCATGCTCAAGACACGAAGTGGAATTGGACAAACCATGAAACCGTTTCGATTCAACCTAATTACCCTCGCCCGACTCGCTTTGTTGGGTCTCGTTTTCTCCGCGACGACTGTCAGCTCGCTGGAAGGCTTCGAGCGCACCGACCGAGATGCCCACGACATCGAGCTCGATGAGCGTATCCTTCGTTTTGAAGATGGCCTACTGCTTGGAAACGGCGATCTGTCGGTCAGCGTCTATCAGTCTGCCGATCGCATCATTTGGCGATTCGGCAAGGGCGACGTTTGGGATCGGCGATTGGATCGAAGCGACGACCCGCGACCGGTTCACATCGACGAGATTGCTCACGGCATCAAGGTGGAAGGCTGGAAGTGCCGCCCTTACGGCGGTCCGGTCGAAGCCCTGCACGGCACCAAGGACTACCAGCGGATGTTCGAAGTCTGCCAAGGATCTCCGCCAAGCTACCGCCGCTTTCCCTATCCCTGCCCCAAGCCGGTCGGCGAGCTCGCCATGCAGTTGCCGCCCGATCTGCCCGGTATGAAGATACGTCAGCGACTCGATATCGACGAGTCCAAGCTCCACATCACTTGCAGTTGGCCTTCTGGCGTGGAAATTCAGATTGAGTGCTTTATTGCCCCTCAGCCGAACGCCTTGGTTGTCAACTGGAAGGTACGCAATTGGGACGAGACGACGCGAGTCGGCAACAAGCCGGCGGTCTGGTTCTCTCTCTATCGTTGGGCCGATCCGACCGTCAAAGAATTCGCAGCCCGGATCGCGGCCGAATGCCGGCATCCCGCGTTCACGATCTACTCCAGCGAAAAAGCGACTCCGTTGGCTCGGCCGACGACCGAACTTGCAGATGAGATCCCCTACATTGAACAGACATTCGCCGCCGATCCAACCTTCGAGAACGGATTTCGCTACGCGTTGGCCCCGATCGCTTCCGACTTGACCGTGAAACCGGTCGAGATGTCGGCCGTTGGCGAAGCCCGTCTCCACCTAATACCCCGCCTTGATGCGGCCAACGGCACTTTGGCCGTGGCCGTGGGAACCACCAGTGACGAAGGGGGCGCGGTGGCGGAGATCAAGCGAATTCACCAGCTCGTCAAAGAGAATCCGAAGATCACCATCCAGAAGTGGGCTGCCGAGAATCGACGCCAGGCGCGCGACTTTTGGTCGAAGTCGCGGCTGCGAATCGCCGACCGACAACTCGAAAACCTGTGGTACGAAACACTGCACGCTCGGCGTTGCACGTTTCGTAAAGGGAAAACGCCACCCGGCCTGTTTCTGCCGAGTACCGTCCAGGACTACTCCCATTGGCATGGTGATTATCACACCAACTACAACTACCAAGCGCCGTTCTGGGGAGATTACACTTCCAATCATTTCGACATCGGTGACTCGTACTTCGATGGAGTCGACAAGTACATGCTGCCGATGGGCCGAAAGATCGCCCGCGATTACTACAACTGTCGTGGCGCGTTCATTCAACTCACCGCCTATCCCATCAAGGCCCTCGACGACTGTCTCGGCATTGCCCCCATGGGACGCATGGCCTACATGACCGGCTGGATCAGCAACCACTATTGGTCGCGCTATCTCTACACCAAGGACAAGACGTGGCTCCGCGCGCATGGCTATCCGGTCATTCGGGACTGCGCCCTGTTCTACACCGACTTCATGAAGAAGGGCGAAGATGGGCTCTACCATATCTTTCCCTCCAACCAGGGAGAAAACGGGTTCAGTGGAGATCCCAAAGATTACACCGATCAACCTCAGGTCATGCGCCATCTTCGCTACTGTCTGCGGTCGGCCATATTGTCGAGCGAAGCGCTCGACTTGGACGAGGAGCTCCGCGAAGAGTGGCAAGAGCGACTCGACAACTGTGCCGGAGACAACGGCAACGAACCCGCGCGATACGAAGGTCTGGCCAAGCTCTGCTACCAAGCCAACCCACCGGAGTTCGGGACAGGTAGAGTCTTTCAACCACAACCAAAAACCTTCAACGCCGAGCCGTGGCCCAATCGCGATAGCCGGATGCGTCGCTATTACTTCGGTCACTACCCGTGGGCGACCATGGGACGATTGCGGAGCGGACAGTTTGTGGCGGAGCGCGACCTGCCGGTATTTCGAGAACAAGTCACTCGCTGGCGGCGCCCCAACGGCATGATTTGTGCCATGGCCGCCGCCAACTATGGCGCGGCGGGCGCCTGGGCCGAATCGCTGGGTATCATCGCTCCGCTGCAAGAGATGATGCTGCAAAGTTGGGACGGAGCGTTGCGTGTCTTTCCTGCTTGGCCCAACGATCTGGCGGCGCAGTTTGACGACTTGCGAGCCGAGGGCGCGTTTTTGGTTAGCGCCGCCTGGTCGGAAGGAACAGTGAGCTGGTTGAAGGTTTCCAGCGAACAAGGTGGCCCTTGCCATCTCTACAATCCCTGGAGCAAGGAGATCCGCGTCACCGATTCCTCGGGCCAACCTGTTGAGACCAAGCTCGATGAATTCGGACGCGTCGGCTTTGTGACCCAGGCGGGATACACCTATCAGATTGAGCAGGTTTCACAACCATGAAACTCTTCGCGGCAGTTCTAGGATTCGCACTCTCCATGGCTTGGCTGCCGGGCAGTGCTGTTCACGCCGATGTACGGCTACCTAAAATCCTAGCCTCCAAGATGGTATTGCAACGCAATAGCGACGTACTTATTTGGGGCTGGGCCGATGGTGGAGAACGCGTTCGTGTCACTTGCGACTGGCTCGACGAGAGTTCTCACGCCGTTGCGGACGCGGATGGCAATTGGCAAGTCCGTCTCAAGACGACCGACGCCGCCGAGCCGCACACGATCTCGATCGCCGGGAACAACACGATTACCCTCGACCAGATTCTGTTTGGCGAAGTCTGGATCGCCTCCGGGCAATCCAACATGGAAATGCCGCTGGCCCGTGTTTCCGGAACGTACTCCGGTATCCAGAATGCCGAGGCCGAGATCGCGGCCGCCAACTTCCCGGAAATCCGTCTGTTTCAGGTTGGCAATTTCAGCAGCAAAGCACCGCTCTTGGACGTAGAAACCGGAATCAGCATGTACGGGGTTCCGGTCGCCAAGTGTCAGTGGCAGGCCTGTACCCCCGAGTCCGTTCCGACGTTTGCCTCGACCGCTTACTTCTTTGCGCGAGAATTGCATCGAGAACTCAAGATACCCATCGGCATCATCGACGCCTCTTGGGGTGGGACCCGCGCCGAATCGTGGATGCCCGCGGCGGGCCTGAAGGCACTTGGCTATTCTAATGAGCTAGAGCGAACGAAGACTCTTCCGCAGAAGGCGGGCGAGAAGATTCCCACGCGTCTCTTCAATGGCATGATTCATCCACTTCGGAACTTCACCATTCGCGGAGTCGTCTGGTACCAAGGGGAGCAGAATGCGGCCGAAGCGAACCGTTACGGTCAACTCTTCATAACCTTGATTAAACAATGGCGCGGTGAATTCGGTTCTCGGTTTCCCTTCTACTTTGTTCAGGCCGCTCCTTACAACTACCCAGATGTGAACGCCGCTTATCTCCGCGAAGCACAGCTTGAGGCGACGGCGCTGCCAAAGACTGGAATGGTGGTGACGAGCGACATCGGCGACCTGAAGGATGTCCATCCCAAGAACAAACAAGAAGTCGGTCGCCGCTTGGCCTTGTGGGCATTGGCCAACGATTACGGTCGCGATGCTGTCCATTCCGGTCCGGTCTTCAAAGACGTCGGCTTTGAGAATGGCGAAGCGCGTCTGACGTTTGATCACACCGGCAGTGGCCTAGCCACGCGCGATGAAGGACCGCCCAGCCACTTCGAGATCGCCGGCCCCGACAAAGTCTTCCAAGTGGGCCGCGCCGTGATCCGGGGAAACGAGGCCATCGTCTCGTCCGACAAAATCGCCGACCCACGGGCTGTGCGGTACGGGTTTACAAGCCGGGCGGAAGGCAACCTAACAAACAAAGAGGGACTGCCAGCCAGCCCGTTTCGTACCGATCGCTGGTAGGCAACGTCGTGATGAATTGGCCGCAGCAGTTAACGAAGCGAGGGGACTTTACTCACTCGTCTCGCTGCTATCTGGTTCCGATTCGGCAGCCCAGCGAATCGCCTGCATGACATGTCGGGTACCGAATTCCGTATCGAGCGAACGTACATCATGGCCGAGCTGAGTGTAAAAGAACCGCCCACTTCCGGAAGTGTTGATCCAAGCGATGGGGTGATCCTCTCCCATCGGCTTGCCTCCCAGTTCCTTGAAGAAGTCGCGAACCGGTTCGTACGTCGATTCATCGACGCGAAGTAACACCTGAATTCCCGGCTGCCCGGTCACACTTTGCGTGTGATTCGTCCAGTCCGATTCGTACCAAAACTCGTCAGGCTGCCCTTTCACGGCGGGATGGTCCTTGGCCGCGGGATCGACCAGAACCTTCGCTTTCATGAATTCCGAATCGCTATCGAAGTCGCAGCCGGCCAACTCCGAGAGCCACTTCCACTCTTGTTGTCGAACCAGGGCGGCGTGCAAGGCGACGATACCGCCACCCTGCTGGAACCACGCTTCCACGGCTTGGCGCTGTTTCTCCGGAATCACTTCATGCAGCGCGTTGGAGTTATTCAGTATCAGGACTTCGTATTTATTGAGCGACTCGGGCTGCAAGTCTTTCCAGTGTTCCGTAACGTCGACCTGAATGGCATGCTTATCACCCTGCAACACCAACCAACGATTGATCGCCGGGATCTCGGGATGACGGTAGTCGGCTGTATCAGAAAAGACGAGCGCTCGTAGCACATCGACTTTTTCCGTTGGGCCTTCGCCTTCAGGTTCGTGCGCCTGCAGCCAGCAACAGGTGGATAACAAACAGACTAGAATCAGAAAGTACTTCATGGCGGATAACTCTTCGAGTGAAATCAAGCGAACCGTTCACGTTGCCCGGCCCTACCACATCAGATAACTTCGGGCAATTCAAAACCTTGCCGCCGCGGGCGACTGACCCAATAGTTTGCCTCCTGATCGTCCTGAAATTGCTCCTTCGTCGGATCCCACTGCAACCGACGATTGACGAAGCGGGTGATATTCGCCATATGACAAACACTAACGGAACGGTGGGCTGCCTCGATGTCGGAATTGGGAGTCTCCCGGCTGCGAATACAATCCAACCAGTTTTGTAGATGCCAGCGGGCCTGCCAGAGTGCCAGCTTGTCGCTCCACTTCCGCTCCTCTTCGCTTACATCAATCTTCTTGCGAAGCTCAATCGCAATCTCCTTCGGATTGGAGGCAAACTTGTTGCGATTGATTTCGATCTTGCCCTTCTCGCCGATGATAATTCCGCCGCCCCACGGTCCAGTATCGGGCTGCATGAACTTCAGGACCACTCCATTGGCGTAACGCATGGCGATCTGACCATTGAAGTTCCCGTCACGATACGACTTCTCTTCCATTGGCCACATCTCCACCGGCCCGGTGTCGTCCGTTCCCAAGGCCCACTGCATCTGATCAACTCCGTGGGCTCCCCAGTTTGTCATTTGGCCACCCATCGTATCTCGCCATGACCCTCGCCAACTCTCATGATAAGGCCGCCACGCCGCACGATTCAGCCAGGTGTCCCAATCCAATCCTGCCGGCACCGGCTGTTGCGAAAAATGGGAGAATCCTTCTCGAGGTAGCGCCGCGGGACCGGGGTAATTCACGCAGCGAACTTCGCGAATGCGCCCCAGCCCACCGTTGCGAACAAACTCGCACGCCACGCGGTTCATCTCCATCGATCTCTGCTGGGTACCAACTTGAAAAACGCGGTTGTATTTGCGAACAGCTTGAACCAAGACACGCCCCTCGTGAATGTCGAGCGTAAGCGGCTTTTCAGCGTACACATCTTTGCCAGCCTGACAGGCATGAAGGCAGGGTAGTACCCGCTGAAAGGCCTGGGTGGCCACGATCACCGCGTCAATATCGGGACGATCGAGCATCTCTCGATAGTCCTGGTAGATCGGCCAGGAGGCCTTCTTCTGTTCTCGGTACTTCTCGGCACGAGAGAGATCGCATTCGGACAAAGCCACAATCCGACCCGCCTCCGGCAGTTGGTCCATCAACAGCGTCGAACGAAACCCGACTCCGATAACGCCTACGTTGACCCGATCATTCGCACCCGGCTTCTTGTCTCCGCCAAGCACGGTGTTGGGAATGAACATGGGGGCTACCAGCCCCGCGGCGACACCGGCGACCGCCTGGCGTCGTGTGAGTTTGTGTGGATGCGATTCTGTTTCCGACATGAACTTCTCCGGCCTCTATTCGAGTACTGGCAAGGGTGCGTGCGGTAGCCATTATACCTATAGCCTGCGGCGACGCACCTCACCCGCGGCTCCCGCCAGCCCCATGATTCGCCCGAGAAGTCAACGGGGTCAACGGGTCGACTCTACTCTCGATCCGCATCCCGATTCGAAGGATCGCGGAAGAGCATATTGATCTTCCGCAATTCTTCGGCATCGACCTTTACGACTTGTCGGTCAAACGTAATGAACCCGTTGATTTCGTGATAGAAATCGGTCAGCTCCGTATAGATGATCGCGCAGAGATGTTGTTCATCTCTCATCTTGCAGGCTTGCACGACCAGGTTCTTGTACATCGCCAACAGTTCCTCCGGCGTCTGGGCGTCCGGTCCGTAACCGCGATACTTCTCATGCTTCTCGGTGTTTTCCTTCACGAGCAGAGCGATTCCGCCAAACTCACCAAAGGTCGCCGGCAGATGCACATCGTAATCGTAGAAATGAAGGAAGCGCTCGTAACAGTGTTCGTCGAAGTAGTCCGCGTTGTAACGCCTGCGTCCCTGTTCGTTGGCCCAAATGTGGCTGGTCGTATTAATCAACCGGGAAGTGTCGAGCTTCTTCGCCCGAATCGTCATGTCGCGAGGTTCAAACTGTCCCCAGGTCTCGTTAAATATCACCCAGCTGATAATGCAGGGGTGGTTGTAGTATTGCTCAATCATCGCCTGCATGTCGTCGCGGGCAAACTGTTTGTCTTCCTCCGTCTTTTGAACCCTTTCGTTGAAGTACATTTGGCAGGGAAGATCTTGCCAGACGAGCATGCCGATCTTGTCGCACCAGTAGTACCATCGGCTCGCCTCGATCTTCACATGCTTGCGGAGCACGTTGAAGCCAAGCTCCTTGGCCATTTCAACTTCCCACTTGAGACACTTGTCGGAAGAAGGGGTATAAAAACTGTCGGGCCAGGTGCCTTGATCGAGTAAGCCTGCCTGGTAATAGACCTTGTTGTTCAAGAAAATCCGCGGCACACCATCCACCTCGCCCGTCGAGATTTTCCGCATGCCAAAGTAGCTCTCCACGCGGTCGATGACCTCCTCGCCACGCTTCAACTCGAGCCTGAGATCGTAGAGGAATGGATTCTCCGGGCTCCACAATTTGGCGTCTGGCACATCGAGCATGATCGGCTCTTCCGGACGTCCCTGGACACTGGCGACTTGCCTGCCGTCGTCAAACGCGGTGGCAACCAGGCTGAGGTTGTCGGCCGCTCGATTGGTCTCCACTTCGATCTCCAGCCGTCCGGCATCGATATCGGGGGTCTGCTGGAAAGAGCGAATGAAGTCGGTCGGAACGGGTTCCATCCACACGGTCTGCCAAATACCGGAGACGTGATCCGGCTTTCCGCGAGGTATCCGGGGATCGGTGTCATCGAAGTGGACTAGTATCTCCTGGGGTTTATCCGCGCTCGACTCTGGCAGTTCGAAAGAAATTCTCTTGAACGAGCCGGTGTTCTTCCCCAGTTCCTGGGAATTCAAGTACACCGTCGAGATACCACCGACCGCCTCAAAGTGCAGCAGTACCTTCTTCCCTTTCCAGGCCTCGGGAATCTCAACGGTCTTGCGATACCATCCCCGCGTCCATTCCTTTTCCAGGCAACTGGTGACTGCCTGCGTGGCGGAAGGAACAAGCGCTTTCTCAGTGAATTCCCGAGGCAGTTCCGGTGGCTGGGGGCCTTCTCCCAAGAACTCCCATTCTCCATTGAGATTCAGCCACTCTTGGCGCACGAATTGTGGGCGAGGGTACTCCGTGAAGGGGGTCTTTAGCGACAGTTCCTCCACCCAGCGAGATGTCAGCTTCGGAGTGCGTTTCCAGGCCAGACTGTGTTTTGGCCGCCGCTCAGTAGTCTCACGAGCCGATCCGTCGGGCTGCCGCTTGCCCTCAGAGGGCCCTTTCTGGTCAGAAAGTTCGCCGAGAACTTGTGTCGAGACAACAACGGTCACTAGGAGAAACAACGCGGACAGTCTTGTTGCAAAACTCACGGCAAATCCCTTGGTTTCAGTTCTAAAGATCGAAGCTTAGATGATACTCTATTCCTTCTCCGTGAGGCTGAGAAGTCGTGAGACTGAGAAGAACCGACTTCCCATGGTCCGATGAGAGAGATCGTAAACGACCGACGCTGACAAAGCCATCGGGAGATCGAAAGTGCTCTGGCCGATTCGCCTTGCGATCGTACCAGCAGCCCCGTTCAGAGGACTTTATCGAGTGTTTCTCGGAATGGGGTGCCAACCACGGCATCTACACGATGCGACGGGATACCCGCTGGCTGGACAGCAACTCAATAAGGTCGTTGTCGGATTCATCATCCCAAGGGCTCTCTTCGTCCTCCGATTCAAGCTGGCTGAAGTGCCAGTCGCGAGCCTGGAACTCTCCGTTCACGCGGTTAGCACGACCGACCAGAATAGAGTCTCGGGACGAGTCGACAACGCGGTTGACGGGTAGCGAAACGCCTGTATTCGCGGAAGACGCCAGCTCAATTTCACTACGACCTTCACTACGGAAGTCATCACATAGCTTGTCCACAATCCCCAGCGAGGCGACATAGTAGTCGAGATCCGACCTGCCCCCCTGAAACGAGTCCGTTCCATGTCCGATAATCGGTCATGGTTTCCCTTGCCCCCAACCTTGATCCAGTTGGGACGCTAGTTTCTTAGGTTTTGGCCAGGCTAGCCTGGCCAAGAAAGTCTTTCGCGAACTCGCTCGGCGTCCGGTTGCCCCGGCCGAATTCGCGGACCTGTGTGCGGCTACGAGCATCGCTACGCTCAGCTCTCCGCAGCACACAGGAATTATCCAACCCCAACCTTCATAACGGGTGGTGCAGAAATTTGAAGCTGGTCAGGGGGCGTCAGGACGTCAATTGTGAAGTAACGGGTTGCACCACAGCTTGTCAGTGTTGTATTTCCGCTTCCGGAAACACTTCTGTTAGCCTTTGAATACCGACCGGAGATACCTTGGTGTTCTTGATCTCTAAGAGTTGAAGATGCGGCAATGCTTCCAAATAAGCTAGCCCCGCATCAGAAATGCCTGTGTTGTTCAATCTGACATAATCAAGATTGTTCAACTTTTCCAAGTGCACCAGAGACGCGTCACGTATCTTTGTACCGCTCAAGTCGAGAAACCTCAGTTTCTTGAGTCGCTGAAAATATATGAGGCCTGTTCCATCGAGAGACGTCCCGTCAAGTGAAATCGCCGTTACGTTGGCGAGGTATTGAAGATGCAACAATCCTTGGTCGGTTACGCTTGTGTTGCTCAGAATCAAGGTGTCGAGATCGGCAAGGCGGCCTAGGTCTAATTCCTCAAGTAGGCCATCTGTGATCTCCGTTCCCGTCAATCCCACAGTGCACTCGGTATAAGAACCATGATTCGATACACCAACCGAACCGCCGAGCACTTCGATTTCTTCAATTGTGCTACCCCGATTTAAGACGGCTCGAAGACGCTGGCCCGCGATTCCCATCAACACGGCCGCGACGATGGCACCAGTGATTAATGCCTTGAGGCTGAATTGTAGTCGATCAGGTTGCTCATTGAGACTGGGAATGGATCCCGAGTTTTCTCTAGTGATCTTGGAAGCAGGCGAAAGGCGGTACCCAAAACTGCGGACGAGGAAGAGTGACAAGAATATTACTCCCGCCATGATGGCTCCCAGGAACATGCAACCACCGACTGCTCCTCCACCTGGATAGTCGAAAAAAGTTGCGTACGCCCCAAGAAGCCACAACACAGCCGTCGCCACCATTGCGACGCATAGGCGCGGAAATGAAAGCCGCGGAGCGAGCAACGCCCACACAGCGGCTACCGCTGTTGCGGCCTGGCACAAGCTGAGCGTGAGTATGACAAACAACACAGCAATCGGTCCACCGACTTCGGGCATGCTGAACCAATGACTGGATAGGCCACACAATCCGATCGCGAAGAATAACGCGACGAACGCTAAGACGTGGCGACTGACAAGTGCTGATCGGTGCTCTTCAAGAGAGTCTGAGTACGGCTCGGCGAGTCGCCGGAGTTGGGATCGATGGAATCCAGCCAGACGCAAGACGAGTACGGTAGCGATTACAGGCAGAACTGTCGAAAACAACAAGAATTGTCCATTGAAAAGAATGTCTGCGAATCCGTTCCAATCCAACGTCTCCCATGAAAGTAGAGACTGCAGGATCAACCCATAGAAGATACTTGCCCCAATGCCCAGAACGCGACAGGCACAGCTCGCATTTCCCATAGAAATCCAGACTCCCAGCAAGGCAGCCTGAGAGTAGATAACCGCTTCAGGAAGGAATAACGGCGAGAAAAACAATCTCCAGGCATCCCATGCTCGGAAGTCAACGCACGCAGCCACGAACCCTAGCACAAGATGGGCGACGACAAGCCAACGAATGCGATTGTCTTGATGGTACATTGGTGCTGGTCCGGAGAGCGCTTCCAGAGGTCGTTACGATTCAATGCGAATGGATGACTTGCATCGGAGGATCGTCAATCTTATATCGCCACAACCTCGAGACCGAACACGCCCGTCTAGCCGCCAGGCCTACTGCCCCTGACCTGCCCCCGCGGGTGATACCCGGGGGTTATGTTAACTTATTCTTCGATGGTTGCGTTGTCTGTTTGCGGAGCGTAGCGGAGCAAGCAGCCAATGGCAGCGTTGCCTCGGCGATCTCCAGCTTCTAAAAAACTGCCGTCAGGTCCTGACCGGCGCTGAGCATCGCATCCGCATCGCGGAGCTTCCGCACAATCTGTTCCGGACTGTGGCGTCTTCGTGGCTTTCTTGTCATCAAAACGTCTCCTTGCCAAAAAGGGCTCTGAAACCTTCATATCCGATGGACCAGGTTTTCAACAGCAGGCCATCGGCGGGAAGCGTACGCTCCGGGCACCCGCTATCAATGCCCTCAATACGGGCCAGCAGATTCCAAGTGATGAAGAATCAGAGGACTAGCCGCTTTCTGCAGCATTCACATTGATCGACACTGGGGATTGAGAATCCGATCATGGGGCCGTCTAGAAAGGCTAGTGAGGCCGCTCAGCTCGAAAACTCGACTTGCCTTATGCACAAACTTCGTCAAGATTAGAAGAGAATATCGGACACCCTGAGCGTCTTGCCCGGGAAATCCAACGGTTGTTCGGAACTTATTGATTGATGACCCTGGATGACTCTAGACGAGACAAGTCATGCCGAATATCAATCGATTTACCCCGAGAACCCTGGTCGGCACGATCCTAATTGCGGGCTTTCTAGCCTTCGCAGCTGTCGTCATTCTTACGCATGCCAATTCTAGTGAGGCTGACGCCATCAAGACTGGCCGAGAGCTGGACGTGGCCATTTTTGGTCGGGGCTATTTCAGTGTTCGGCAGTTTCAGAGTGGGAAGACTGGCTATACGCGGCAAGGTCAGTTCTCCATTAACGCGAACGGATACTTGACGGTTGGGAGTACCCGAGATAACTGGCTGCTAGACCCGGCGATTGGTATACCGTCGGACTATGTCGCCATCAACATTACTCCCACGGGTACCGTCTCCATCCAGAGTGGAATGAGTGTTGCCCATGCTGGCGAGATTCAGTTGACCGGATTTCAAAACGAGGGAGGGCTTCGAGAACTCGCACCGGGAATTTACGAAGCGACTGACGAAGCAGGTATACCCATACTCACGTTGCCAGGCACGGGTGGCGTCGGTTTTCTGCAACAAGAGTGGCTTCTTCGAGAGGATGACGGAGAGCGATGGGACTGGCCATTCGCGATCTTAATCGTGTTGCTATTGATCGTGACCTGGATTTTGATCCAAGTGCGGTTCCTGCGTCGTCAATTTGATGACTTGAAGAAAGAAGACTAGTTTCACGACCAGCGTGCGTTCGATTATGTGAACAATGGGACAATCACGAACGAGAATGCAAACATCTCCTTCTCGCCTATGTTGGCGAATTCAATATCGGCTTAGTACCTTGCTGGTCGTCGTCGCGATCTTCGCGATTACGTTTGCAGTAGTTGCTCGATGGCTCTATGGGATACGCCAAGAAGAAGCCGTTGCCGACTTCGTTGAACAGGCAGGAGGACAAGTCACATACAGACATGAGCTTACTAGTTCACCACAAACCGTCGATCGTATTCGCGCACCAGGTCCTCGCTGGATGCGCAAGATTTTCGGGAGTCATTGTCTCGCCAATATTGTTCACGTTGATCTTTTTGGGAGCCCGAAGTCGGAACTTACTCTCGACAGACTACGCCAACTAGGCAGGCTCTCGGGTTTGCAACAACTCTGCTTTGACAACTCAGAAATCACGGATGAAAGCCTCGAACACCTTTCCTCATCGGGAAGAATGGAAGTACTGACTCTTGCTAATACAAAGGTGACCGACATAGGCCTCGCGCACATTGCGACCTTGAAAACGCTTCGGTCACTAGATCTGGCGGGAACAGACATCACGGACGCGGGCCTACCGCACCTGCAGAGTCTCATCTGTCTGGAAGAGTTGTTTCTCGACAGAACCAACACGTCGAGCATCGCTGTGGGTCAACTGCAGTCCGCACTGCCCAATGCACGACTCTGGTGGCGAAAGAGCGTAGGGCGCATTTCGCAGACCGTGTCCGTTCCGCGAACATCATGGCCACGGTAGGCCATGCCACATCTACCAATTGTGTCCGTTCCGCGAACCTTTCAATTGCTGCAACAGCCCAGGATTTACGGACACCGGAGGAGTCAGCGTAATAATGACTCTAAAGGAGGTTTTCAATGGATCCGACCAATAATATCCTGTCCCGCCCAAGGCTACAGTTTCGGCTGCGAA
>Ga0180438_10005248_pt1 | contig 18119 bp, 14 predicted proteins | sample SS_ome_12_FD_132455 | JGI IMG/M metagenome (GOLD analysis project Ga0180438, IMG submission 132455) | Hypersaline lake sediment archaeal communities from the Salton Sea, California, USA - SS_3_D_2 metaG | ecosystem: Environmental > Aquatic > Non-marine Saline and Alkaline > Hypersaline >...
CACGCGGGCAGCCAACTCAGCGATCATGGGTCCCTCCTCAATATCCTAGCCGCTGGCGGAAGTTGGATCTCACAATGAAGTACTCGCGGCATAGCCGATCGGTTCAATCCCGACAGCACGCTCACGGAGGGAAGTATAACATGAATCGTACCCCAAGGGTAATCCCCCATAATCCTACCATTGACCGAACCCCTCGTTTCAAGTACAATGAACGTGTTCAACCAAGAAAAGAATAAGGAGGAGCCACAATGCCTGCATTCCGGCCGTTCGCAATGGAACGGATGATGTCCAAATGGGAGAACCGCGTCGAGTACAATCTGTCGGAGAGCGGCGTCCACCCCGTCACCCTCCGGGAACTGGTGGGCGATCCAGATGCCGCTGACGCCTTGCTGGGGACGGAGCTCAACTACCCGCAGACCAACGGCATCCCCGAACTGCGGGAGCGCATCGCCGCGCTCTATCCCAGCGCTACCCCTGACAATGTGCTCGTCACGGTCGGGTGCGCCGAGGCCAACTTCATCACCCTTCAGACACTGCTTGGGCCTGGGGATGAGCTGGTGGTGATGCTGCCCAACTACATGCAGATCTGGGGCATTGGCCACAACTACGGCTTCCAGGTCAGCGCCTTCCACCTCAGAGAAGAGCGCGGCTGGGCGCCCGACCTGGACGAACTGAATGACGCTGTGACGGAGAACACCAGGCTCATCGCCGTCTGCAACCCCAACAACCCGACCGGGTACATCCTCACCGAGGCGGAGATGGACGGCATCGTAGCCGCCGCGGAGCGGGTCGGCGCGTGGCTGCTGGCCGACGAGGTCTACAGCGGGGCCGAGCGACTGACCGACACCCAAACACCGTCTTTCTGGGGCCGGTACGATCGGGTCGTGGCGATGAACAGCCTGAGCAAAGCCTACGGGCTGCCGGGGCTGCGCCTCGGCTGGGTCGTGGGTCCGCCAGCCACGGTCGACCAAATCTGGGCGCGCCACGAGTACACGACGATCAGCACGACCGTGCTGGCCAACAAGCTGGCAGCCATCGCCCTCTCGCCCGAAGTGCGGCCTCGCCTGATCCAGCGCACGCGGGACTACATCCGCCGCGGCTTCCCGATCCTGGACGGATGGCTGGAGAGCCACGATGGGACGTTTGAGTTGGTTCCGCCCCAGGCAGCGGCCATCGCCTTCACCCGGTACGACCTCGACGTCAACTCGACCGAGTTGGTCGACCGCCTGATGCACGAGAAGAGCGTGCTCATCGTCCCGGGGGACCACTTCGGCATGGACCACTATCTGCGGATCAGCTTTGGTTTGCCGCCCGATTATCTGCGGGCAGCGCTAGATCGTATCTACGAGTTAATCAAGGAGCTCCAATAGGGATGCAGGCGAGTCCATCTGCGATACCTTGATCTGAGCATTTATGCACGGACGAAGGAGGAACAGCGATGGCAGATCTGAGAATCGGCACGTGTAGCTGGAAGTTCCCATCGTGGCATAGGTTGGTCTACTCCGCGCCGAAGGGCATCAACTACCTGGAGGAGTACGCCCGGCGATACGACACCGTGGAGATCGACCAGTGGTTCTGGTCCCTCTTCGGGGAAGACAGCGTCAAACTTCCCAATCCGGCCGACGTCGACCGGTATCGCCGCTCTGTCCCCGACGATTTCCGGTTCACGGTCAAAGTGCCCAACAGCGTGACGCTCACGCACTTCTACAAGAAGGCCAAGTCCGACCCGCTGGTGCCCAATCCTCACTTCCTGTCCCCATCCCTGTTCGAGGCTTTCCTCTCGCTGCTCGAACCGCTGCGCGATCTGCTCGGGCCGCTGATGTTCCAGTTCGAGTATCTCAACCGCCAGAAGATGCCGTCGCAGGACCGGTTTCAGAAGCAGTTCGAGACGTTCTTGAGACAACTCCCCACCGCCTACCCGTACGCGATGGAGATCCGGAACGGGAACTACCTGAACGAATCCTACTTCACGTTCCTGAACCGCAACAGATTGATCCCCGTTTTCTTGCAGGGGTACTGGATGCCGCCCATCACCAGCCTCTACCAGAAGTGGCGCTCCCTCATCCTGGAACAAGAGACCATCGTGATCCGGCTCCACGGACCAGACCGGAAGGGGATCGAGAAGATCACGGGCAAACACTGGGATCAGATCGTGGCACCGAAGGACGAGGAACTTTCCACGATCGCCGGCATGATCGGGGATCTGCTGGACCGGGGGATCGACGTGTATCTAAACGTGAACAACCACTACGAGGGGGCCGCCCCCCTCACGATTGGGCGCATCAGGCAGCTTCTGTAAATGGACCTCCGCCCGCTCAGAATCGGAAACCTGACCATCCCCGTCCCCGTGTGCCTGGCCCCAATGGCCGGCTACACCAGGGCGCCCTTTCGCACCATCTGCCGCAGGTTCCAATGTGGACTGGTCTTCACAGAACTCGTGACCGCGGAGGGCATCGTGCGCCGTCAAGCCAAGACCCTGCATTACCTGGCCTCCTTCCCCGAGGAGCGTCCGGTCGCCGCCCACATCTACGGCTCCAACCCGGATTCGCTGGCCGGCGCAGCCCAGGTGATCGAATCGCTGGGACGTTTCGATATGATCGACGTCAACTGCGGCTGCCCCGTGCCGAAGGTGACCAGGAAGGGCGCGGGCGTGGCGCTGATGCGCGAGCCGGGGAGGATCCGCACCATCGTGCAGGCGGTTTCCCAGGCCACTTCGCTGCCGGTGACGGTCAAAACCCGCCTGGGCATCTCCAGGGAGACGTTCAACATCTCGGAGGTCGCCCAGGCCGCCGAGGAAGGCGGCGCAAGCGCGCTCTTTCTGCACGCACGCTTCGCCTCCGATCGACACCGGGGACCCGCAGACTGGAAGACACTGAGACGCATCAAGGAAGAACGTTCCATACCCGTGATCGGCAACGGCGGCATCACGGAAGCACGACACGCCTCCGCAATGCTGCGGCAGACCGGCGTCGACGGTGTCATGGTCGGGCGGGCAGCGCTAGGCAACCCCTGGATATTTGAGGATATCTACTGCCTGTGGGCGGGGAGGCCATACACGCCGCCATCGAACGCGGAGCGCAGGCAGGTGATCGCCGAACACCTGCGCCGGCTCCACGACCTGGTGGCGATTGCAGATCGATTCCGGCGACGCCGGCGACTCACGTCCGAAGAGGCCACCTGCCAGAAGTTCCGGGGCCACCTGGCGAAATACCTGGCCGGCATGCCTGGCTCGCGGAAGGTGCTGAAAGATATGTCTGAGATGGATTCGATCGAATCCACCCTCGCCGCCGTGGACCAGATCCTCGGCACGTCAGGCCAACCCTTGTCCCTTCCCTCCCACTGAGGTATAATCCTCACGCCGCCGCTCGACTGGACTCGCTACGAAGCCCAGAGCGGCCTAGAAATGAGGATCCATGCCCCAAATTTACATAGCGCTCGACCTGGAGACGACCGGCCTGGACGCTGAGCGAGACGCCATCATCGAGGTCGGCGCGGTCAAGTTCCGCGATGACGAAGCACTGGATACACTGTCCACCTTCGTCGACCCCGGCCGTCCCATTCCTTCCCCCATCACCGAACTGACAGGTATCCGCGACGAAGACGTAGCCGGCGCACCGGGTCTGCACAGCGTGTTGTCGCGATTGGCCCGCTTCGCCGGCGAGTACCCGATTGTGGGCCACAGCATCCAGTTCGACCTGAGCTTCCTGCGCCGCCACGACCGGCTGATGGCCAACGAGCAACTCGACACATTCGAGCTGGCCAGTGTGCTTGTGCCTCACGCCGACCGGTATAGCCTGGTGACACTGGCGCATATGTTCAGGATCGACATGGAGCGTGCACACCGGGCACTCGACGACGCACAGGCCTCCTACCGCCTCTTCCGCGCGCTGCTGCGCCGGGCAGCAGAGCTCCCCCCGCGGGTGCTCAAAGAGATCATCGGCCACGGCCAGCGAGCCCGTTGGCCCGCCACCAGGTTCTTCCGCGCCGCACTGGAGGAGGCCGCCCGGCACCCGCCCCAGCGGCAGGCCAGGCTGGGTCCTGCGGCCGTCCCAGAAGGGCCACTGTTCGCCGCGGAGGCGAGCGCTCGCCCCCTGCAACCCACCGAAGAACGAACGCCTCTGGCCGTAGATCGACTGGCGGCGCTTCTGGAGGAGGGAGGGGCCTTGAAGGCCAGTTTCCCCGGCTACGAGTACCGCCCCCAACAGGTAGCGATGCTCCGCGGCGTGGCCCAGGCGTTCAACCAGGGCCAGCACCTGCTGGTCGAAGCTCCCACCGGCGTCGGTAAGTCGATGGCCTATCTCATCCCGGCCGTCGACTGGGCGGTGAAGAACAACGAGCGGGTCGTCGTCTCCACCAACACGATCAATCTGCAGGAGCAGTTGTATCACAAGGACCTGCCCGACCTGGCGCGGGTCCTGCCGTTCAAGTTTCGCGCCGCTGTGCTCAAGGGGCGTTCCCACTATCTATGCCAGGCGCGTCTGCAAGCGCTGCGCCGGCGCGGCGCGAACTCGCCCGACGAGGCGCGGGTGTTGGCCAAGATTCTCGTCTGGTTGCCCGAGACAACGGAGGGCGATGGCGACGGCCTCTTCCTGCCCAACCCGGTCGAGCGGGGCATCTGGAGACAGCTTTCGGCCAAGAACGAGGGCTGTGACCCGGAGCACTGCCGCCGCTTCCACGAGGGCTCCTGCTATTTCTACCGCGCCCGTCGTGCGGCCGAATCCGCCCACCTGGTCATCGTCAACCACGCGCTGCTCCTCTCCGACGTGGCCGTGCAGAACCGCGCGCTGCCTGAATACAAATACCTCATCGTCGACGAGGCCCATCACCTGGAGGCGGCTACGACAAGCGGCCTCAGCTTCGAGGCCGATCGGAACAGTATGCACCGACTCTTGAACGAGGTTGGGCAAGTGAGACAGGGCGGCCGGTTGACCGGGCTGTTGGCCCAGGTGATTGGCCACTGTCAGAAGGGCCATCTGCCCCGCGACATCATGGAACAGATGGAACTCTTCGTCGGCAAGGTGGGAATGGCCGCCAACCAGGCCACGCGCCAGTTGGGAGCCTTCTTCGACCGGCTGGAGGAATTCGTCGAGGAGCAGCGGGAGGGCCGCCGCAGCCAATACTCGTTCCGGGCCCGCATCACGTCAGGGCTGCGCGTACAGCCATCCTGGGAGGGCGTCGAAATCGCCTGGGACGACGTCAGTGCACCGCTGGCAGCCGTCGTCGACGGTTTGAAACGGCTCGCCGGCGGGCTGGACGACCTGACCGAATTCGACATCCCCGATGCCGAGGATCTGCAGGCGCAGATATTGGGCGCAGCGCGGCGACTGGGAGAGGCCAGGGATCAGGTGAACCACATGATCACCGATCCATTGTCATCGCTCATCTACTGGGTGGAAGCGGACCCCGGGGGCGACCGTTTGCGGCTGCACGCCGCCCCGCTGCACGTCGGGCCACTGGTGGAGGAGCACTTGTTCCACAAGAAGGAATCGACCGTCCTCACCTCGGCCACGCTGCGCACCGGCGGCACCTTCGACTTCCTGCGGGAGCGGCTGAACGCGTGGGAGGCCGACGAACTGATGGTCGGCTCCCCCTTCGATTACGCGAACTCGACGTTGGTTTATCTGATCGACGACATTCCCGAGCCCAACCAGTCAGGGTACCAGCGCGCGGTGGACCAAGGCATGGCCGCGCTGTTCCGAGCAACCGAGGGGCGGGCTCTGGCGCTTTTCACCTCGTACAGCCAACTGCGCACGACGATGCGCGCCATCCGCGCCCCACTGTCGCAGGCCGGCATCACCGTCGAGGCGCAGGGGGAGGGCATCTCCCGGGCCCAACTGCTGGAGAACTTCCGCCAGGGCGACAAGCGCGTGTTGCTGGGCACGCGCAGCTTCTGGGAGGGGGTGGACGTGCCAGGCCAGGCGCTGAGCTGCCTGGCGATCGCCAAACTGCCCTTCAGCGTCCCTAGCGATCCGATCTTCGCCGCCCGGGCCGAGACCTTCGATCAGCCCTTCCTCGAGTACGCGGTGCCAGGGACGATCCTGAGGTTCCTGCAGGGCTTCGGGCGGCTCATCCGCACCCGTACCGATCGAGGCATCGTCGTCGTCTTCGACAAGCGTCTGCTGACGAAAAGCTACGGTCCGCTGTTCCTCGAATCACTGCCCGATCCGACGGTGCAACGCGGGTCCATGGCACTGCTGGCGCAGACCGCCGCGGAGTGGCTGGCAAAATAGTGGAGACACCCAATGCCCCAGATTTACCCCTCATTTGATGCGCTACGGCTGGCCGACAGGCTTCTGGACGAGATCGGGAACCAGACGCCCGGCTACGAAGGAAGGTTAGGTGCAGCCTGGTACTGGCGGCTGCCCGCCGGCATCCTGGCCGTCGCCCACCTCGATTGCACGGTGACCGAGGAACGATGGGACGTCGTACACATCCAGGCGAGCACACCCCGGGCTGGCACCTTCAGCACGGCCGATTTCCCCTTCGCCGCGTACGCCACCTCCGCCACCACGCCCCCCTTCATCCACGATATGAAGGGGTTGGCGGAGTGGTCAAACCGGCTCTATTTCCAGACCAACCGCCTGATCGAAGACGCAGTGCAATGGGTCAGCATGCTCCACGCCGTCGCCATCTCCCCCCAGATCAGCCCTCCGGCTGGCTTCCCGGTCCTAAGCCCGATCGAGCGCCGGCTGGTGAGATACGCATTGGATGAACTGGGAGGATCCTTCAACATCAAGGCGCTGCACGAAACTTTTGGCGACGACATATCCCACTCCAAACTGCGCCGGCTGGCGCAGGCGTGGGAGGTGCGGGAGCTGCTGACGTCGCGTCCCCGGCGGGTAACCTACGCGCTGCAATTGCTCGCCGAGGATGAGAACCGGTAGAAGCGAACCTCCTATCTACCATCCCACGGTTCTATCATCCAGGCAGCGACGGTCTCGTTGTCCTGGCCGAACGTAACGCATCCCTGAATCCGCTCCCCTGCCAGGACGCGCGGGATCCAATACACGTCATCCTGCCACATCTGCTCAAAGGGAATGGCGTCCACCAAAAACCAGATCGGCCTCATCTCCACGCTCTCCACCGGCATCCCCTCCCACTCCGTGACCAGAAACACGTGCGTCACCCGGTCCCAGGCGGGATGGGCGGGAAACAGAAAGGTCAAACGGGCGACAGGTTGGAGGCTGTCCTCAGAGACGATAAGTCCAACCTCCTCCTCCACCTCCCTGACTGCCGCCCGTTCGATGGTCTCACCGGCCTCCACCTTCCCGCCAAAGCCGTTGTACTTGCCCGCGCCAAACCCGGCCTTCTTGAGACCCAGGAGAATCTCGGTGGGCGGGTCTCCCCGCACCAACAGGCACAGCGTTACGTCCAACATAGCACTTGGGGCTGTGGTCAAATCGCTAGACCACCAGCATACCCAGGATGCGCAGCCCACAATACATAAGTACCAGCCCGATCAAGCTCAATTGGACACCGACCGCGAGTTTGGCAAAGGCCTCCAGAAGTTTCGCGATCGCCTTGATGAGATCGCCCAGCCCGTTCGCCTTGGTGACCTCATTTCCTCCAACGATATCGTCCACCCGTCGCGCGATGTCGCTGAAGGCCTCCCACACACTGATGACCAACCCGGCCACCAGGAAAAGCAGTCCAATCACAAGTACGATCCAGCCCATTTATGTTCCTCCTTGAATTCAGATACCCTTCACTCCACCAATCCGTTCCCCGATCCGCTGCGCCCACCCCAACCACGTGAACCAGCGCAGCGGCTGGCGGATCCGCGCCCACATCCCCCGTGCCAGTTCCTCCTCCGTCGCGGAGGCCCGCGGCCGGCCGTAGACCCGCGCGCCGTAGACCCGCGCGCCGTAGACCACTGCCAGGCGTTCCAGCGCCGCGCCACCCTGCGCCGCCAGCGCGACCCACCGGGCCGTCCAGCGCCGCGTCCGCTGCGCTCGATCGTGCAACTCCGCTGCCACCGCGGCAGCGTACTCCCGCGGCGTGAGTGCCAGTGCAGGGGGCAGCCCCAGGCGCGCACCACCCTGCCTCACCCACCCCCACACCAGCGGCAGCGTGACGACCTGCGCCGCCCGTCGCCGCCGCCGCACCGCCCAGGCACTCCCTGCCCAGCCCAGGCCGGCCAGCGCCACGAGCCCCAGCCCGGCCAACCGCCAGCGCCGGCGCACCACCCGCGCCGGCGGACCGATGGGCTCCGGGACCATACCCTCCGGCAACGCCGCTTCCTGTGGAAACTCCGTCACCGCCTGCGACGCGGTCGGCTCAAAGCCGATCCAGCCCCAGCCGGGGAAGAAGACCTCCGGCCAGGAGTGGCCATTGCGATCGAGCACCACGTAGGCGCCCAGGTCGAAACGGTAGGTCCCGCCGACGTACCCGGAGGCCATCCGGGCCGGAATGCCAACCGACCGGGCCATCACGACGAACGCGGTGGCGGCGTAGTCGCAGTATCCCTCGCGCAGGTCGAACAGGAAGTAGTCGACCACGTCCCGGCCCTCCGGGGGGCGCCGCACATCCAGCGTGTACGGATAGCTGCGCAGGTAGCGCTCCAACAGCCGCGCCCGATCGTACACCGTCTCCCCATCGGCGACCACCTCTTGGGCCAGGTTAACCACGCGCTGGGGGAGCGTGTCCGGCAGTTGCAGGTAACGATCGACGACATCGGGCGGATATAGCGCAGGAGTGGCCCGCAGGTCGTCCGCCGTGGGCGTGGGCAACCGGGAGACGACAGTAGTACTGACGACCGTGGAGGCCAGCCCCGCCAGGTCACCTCCCGCCTCATCCTCGGGTGAGGCCGGCGGCGGAATCCGCCACCGCGCCTCAACCGGCGTCCCCACCCAGGCCGGCGCGTTCATCGCGTAGAGCGTGTCTCCGTGAGGGGCGGTGAACTCGAACCACTGCGTCACCTCCCGGTAAGCCGGTGGCGATGCCAGCGGCAACTCCCCCTCCACCTCGGCCCGGGACTCGATCGTCGTCGACCAACCGCGGCCGGAGTAGTGATCGACGGTCGCCCCCCGCCAGTAATGGGGCGGCGCGTCGACCGGCGCAGCTTGATTGTACGCCTCAGGTGGCGAGGGCGGCGGTTCGTCAGTGCGGACCAACATCACCACCTGATCGAGCAAGTGGGGACGGCCACCCAGTAGACGGCTCTGGGGCAGGTAACTGCTGACTGCGCCCTCCGTCCCCTCTCTCTGATCGCCGGGAGGCGATTCGGGCGGGGAGACGCCGCCGAACAGCCGTTCCGCCGCATCTTCCACCTGGGCCGTGGGCTCCTCAAAGGTGCGACGGAACCAGCCCGAGACCTGGCGCACGGTGAGCAGCGGGCCCAACAAGCTGACGATCACGACGATGATACCGACCAAGACCGCCACGCCCAAGACCTCGACGCGCATGCCGGTGGCATAGTCCACACCGGCCGCCTCCCACGTGCGCCGCTCGCGATGCAGATTCCCGGCAGCCAGGACCAATACGCCCGCACCCAGCCCGCCAACCTGCCACGGAAGTCCCCGGCCCGAGTAGAAGATATTCACCGCACTCAGGGCCACGGTCGGCAACAGCGCGAGCACAGGGCGCTGGCGGCGGTAAAAAGCCCAGGCCGATACGAGGACCGCCGTCCAGCACAGGATCCCAGCGTAGAACAGGAAGATGTCGGGATCCTCACTCGTGCCGCCGGTGAAAGCCGCCCGCAGCCAGGTGGCCCACCGCTGCGAAAAGTCGAAAGTCGCCTTACCGCTTCCCGGCAGAAAGAGCACGACGTGGGCTGCGACGCTGAGCGATGCCAGGAGCCCGAGCGAACCGCCCACGGGCACCCACACCGCCCAGCCCCAGTCCCGGCGCCCCGCCATCCACCGCCCCGCCAGAAGCGCGAGGAGGGCCAGCGGCAGCAGTCCCTCGTCGCCTGCGACCCATTCGGCGGCTACCGTGGCAGCGGGCAAACACAACAACGTGAACAGGAGCAGGGAGAACGTATCCCACCCCTCGCACGGCTGCAGCCGTTCCGCGATCCAGTGGCTCACCCCTCCACCCCCCAGGGCGTGCTGACCGCCACCGCCCGCCCGGTGCCCAGCACCTTGAACTCCCAACGACGCACCTGCCCGGTTGGGGGCCGGAGAGCCAGTGGCGTGTCCGCGTCAATCACCTCGGCCGCGACACGCACGTCGGCCAGCAACTCCCGCAGCCGCTCGACCTGGGAAAACGCGCGAGGCTCGTCCTGCTCAACCACGAAGGAAGCGGCGTCCAGCAGAACCGCGGCCACGCCGATACCCCGGCCTCGCAGACGGGCCACGCCGGAGATCCACGCAGGATCGGAGGACGGGGTGATCACCAGCGCCGTCGCACCAGCCGGTAGCGCGCGGGACACCTCCTCCAGCACACGGGCAAACGGGCGGGGATCGGAGGCCCGTACCCGGGCCAACGCGGCCAGTAACGCCCACAGATGGGCCCGCCCTCGGGCCGGCATCACGGTGGTTCGCTCGCGCCCGTGGGCGGTCAAGCCCACCGCGCGCCCGGCATCCAACAGCAGGGCCGCGGCGGACGCAGCCACGATGACCCCCATCTCTTCGGTCGAACGCTCCCCCTGTCCGGCCTGCGCGTCCCGATCCAGATCGAGCACCAGCCAGATGTCCCCACCGGTCTCTTGGTCGAACTCCACGACGTGGAACTCATCCCGGCGGGCGGTGGTGGGCCAATGGATGTGGTGGCGCGGGTCACCAGGCACGTACGCACGCACGCCCCCCACGCTGACCGTCGGCTCCCAGGAGCGCCGACTGGTGCGCGCCCGGCCCGCCGCTGCACCGCGCGGCAGGGCAAAGGGCAGACGCCGTGCGATCGATGGATAGACGAGCACCCGCTCAGCCCCAAGCGAGCGTTGGACGACCGCAAACAGGCCAAAGGGATCGCCGGTCCTGGCCTCCCAGGGCCCCAGGCGGTACTCTCCGCGCAGGCGACACTCCCCACGCGCGACCCACCGGCAGGTGCTGCGCCTGCTGGCAGCGCGGACGGTGCTGGCCTCGTAACCGGGCACATCGCTGCGATCGTTTACCTCCACCCACAGCGCGGGCAAGGGCGAATCGTTGACCAGTGTGAAGTGCTCCTCCAGCAGATCACCCACCTGGACCCAGGCGAAGCGCATCTGCCGCCCCACCCGGACCGCGCGCGCCATGTGCCAGGCCCACCAAGCCGCCACGGCGGTCAGGGTGATGAACGCAAGCAGAAGCGTCCTCCACACCCGCGCGGGGTGGATCAACTCGACGGTCAACGCGACCAGGATGACAGACAGGGGGAACCAACTGCGCAACGTGAGCGTGATCTCCGCATCCCCGTCGCGCCGGCGCCACAGCGTCCAGGGTTGAGTCAGATGTCGCAACATCACCATTCTGCTGAAGTTGGATCTTGCAAAGAGGTGTCGTGTCGAAAGCGTTCCCTACGAAAAGGAGCGGGCCGTTGCCCACTCCCGGTTCTCACACTTGCTCAGCACACGCCGCCACGGATGGGCTGCGCCGGCTACCGCGATACCACAGGCCACTCCCTCACAGGGCATCGCCCAGGAGCATCCCCACGAATCCCAGGATCACTCCCAGATGCAGGAAAAGATGTGTATCGGCCAGCCAGCCAACGACCGGCCAGGCTGGCAACAACTGAAGCACGAAACTGAGTATCACCAGGCCAACCGCAATAATAACCGGCAGCCCAGGCATACGGGCCAGGAATTCACTCAAACGTTTGAACCAGTGACCAGCCATTGCACCTCCGATGATACCATCTTCCCCTACGTATTGAGAAGATACCCACAGAGCCTCAGTTGTCCCACGTCCCCGCCGGCAGTGCGGAGAAGCGTCCCGCCAGTTCACGAGGGATGCGTCCCGCGATGTGCGTACCCTTCCCTGTGTGCTCCTCTCGCTCGACCAACCCCCGCCGATGAAACAAGGCCACCAGCTCACCCGACTCGTACGGGATGTGGACGTCGAGCCAGACCATCTGGCTCTCCAGCGCGTTCTCGACTTGAGCCAGCAGTAGTTCGAGCCCCTCTCCGGTGAGGGCCGAGATGGGGACGCTGTTGTCAAATTCGGCCATCAACGGACGGACCGCGTCGGAAGCGGGCAGACGGTCGATTTTGTTCAACGCACTGATCACAGGCTTGCCGGCGGCACCGATATCCTCCAGCGTCATCCACACCGCCTCGGCCTGGCGCATCACCTGGGGATGCGTCACGTCCAGTACGTGGAGCAGCAGGTCGCCCTCCTTCACCTCCTCCAGCGTTGCGCGGAAGGCAGCCACCAGATGAGTGGGCAGCTTCTGAATGAATCCGACCGTGTCGGTGAAAAGCACCGCCCCGCCGCCGGGCAGGTCCACGCGGCGGGTGGTGGGGTCGAGCGTGGCGAAGAGCATGTCCTCGACCAGGACGTCAGCATCCGCGAGCGCGTTGAGCAGCGTGGATTTGCCGGCGTTGGTGTAACCGACGATGGAGACGACGGGGATCCCCTCCCGCCGCCGCCGCGCGCGGTGGCGCCCCCGGTGAGCGCGGACCTTCTCCAACTCCTCCTTGAGCTGTGCGATCCGGCGTCGAATGACCCGCCGGTCGGTCTCCAACTGGGTCTCGCCTGGACCACGCACGCCGACACCGCCCGTGGCCCCACCGGCCCGCCCGCCGGCCTGGCGTGCCAGGTGGGCCCAGGCGCGCGTCAACCGCGGCAGCCGATACTCATATTGGGCCAGCTCCACCTGCAGCGCCCCCTCCCGCGTGTGGGCGTGCTGGGCGAAAATGTCCAGGATCAACGCGGTCCGATCCAGAATCTTGATCTCCTCACCCAGGGCCTTCTCCAATTCCCGAACGTGGCGCGGGGAGAGTTCGTCGTCGAAGATAACCACGTCGGCGACGGCCTCGCTCGACAGGTCCACCAGCTCTTCCACTTTCCCCGAACCGATGAAAGTGGCCGGATTCGGCTGCTCCAGCCGCTGGGTCATCTGTCCCACCACCTGGATGCCGGCCGTGTGGGCCAGTTGGGCCAGTTCGGCCAGTGACTCCTCGACAGGCCAGTGCCCATCGGACGAGGACGCCCCCGGCCCCTTCATCTCAACCCCCACGAGGAAAGCCCGCTCCTGTGGCGGCCCGGTCGGTTCCGATAGTTTAGCGATTGTACACCTCCCCTTCCCAAAGAAAGTAGTAACCACCGAAGTGCCAGGCACTTTCGACGCATGTTTGAAGGCAGAATCACCCTGTGTTCACCCAGGCCTTCGAGCGAAAAGCGCCCTGTAAGTGCCTGGCACCTGGCCTGAGCCGTCGCATAAGACAATTATACGGCTTTTCCACCGTTTCACAACAAGATCCCCTACCGGGGATAATACTCCAACTCCCACTGATCGAGCTGGCCGGTGCTGGCGCTCTCCAGCCGCCAGCCGTCAGGCGTCCGCACGACCACCCACTGGACGTCCCACATCGTAGCAATGACGCGCCCATCCACGTTGTCGTAGGCCCGCACCTGGGCAGCCACGGTCGCCACGTCGCCGCTGCGCTCCAACTCGTGCACCGCCCCCACCTCCGCCGCGACCGTGGTCGCGAAGCCGGCCACCCACGGTTCATACGGTTGTGCCGCCTGTGCAGCAGGGCTCAGCAGGCCATAGGCCCCGGGCATGTCCCGGTCATCCACCGCCAGGTAGAAGGATATCACAGCCCGCTCGGACGTGTCCGTGCGGTACGCGTGGGGCCGATTCAGATAGAACCAGCCGTACCGCTCCCAGGTCCAGCCGTAGGCGATCCCATCCCAGGTGTAGATCGCCTCCCAAACCAGACCAGCGCCAGCATCGTAGGCAACGATCACCTCGTCGGCCAGGTCGCCGTCCGTGTTCTCCAACCGCAGGCCGGCCTCCCCTTCGAAGAGAGCCACCAGCACGTAGGCCGCTCCATCCCAGGCGAAGATGTGAAGCAGGTCGGTGCTGGCCCCGGCGTGGCCCCAGACGAGGATCTCGACCCGTCCGTCGGCGTTGACGTCCCGCACTTCCAACTCGCACGTGGGGTACTCGCCCAGGCCGTGCTTCTCCTTCTCCAGCGGCAGCAGGTCGTGCCAGGTCTCACCGTCGAGGACGAAGGCCGTCAGTCGCGGCGGCTCACCGGGCTGCAAGGATAGGCCCACCCACTCGGCCACACCGTCGCCATCGGTGTCCTCCCAGCGCAGGCATAGCGGTTCGATGCCCCTCGCCTGGATCCAGGCCCGGCCCGCAGCGACGACGTTGGCGACCGCGGCCGGGTCGAGCGTCGGCGCAGGGGTCGGGGTGGGGGTGAAAGTCGGTGTGGGGGTGTGGGAAGGGAAGGGTGTGGCAGTGGAGGACGGAGAGGGAGCAGGAGTGTGAGAGGGCGAAGGTGTGGGGGTGCAGGAGGGGTCAGGTGTGGGAATGGGAAGGCAGGAGGCAAGCGCGAAGAAGCAAGCGACAAGAGATAGGATGCACAGGATGATCCAGTTGCCTCCGGTGGACCTTCGTCTACTCGTCACCGTGTCACCCACCACCGGATCCTCGCGTTACGGCAGTCCAACCAGGCTCATACCCGGTGGGTGTTCGACCACGAAGTCGAAGCGCACGACGCGTTTCTCGCCGGGAGCCAGCGTCAGTTCCCAATCGAGCAGGTTGAGCTCCGTTTGCTCGGTCGGCTGGGGATCGGCCGACTCCAGTTTCACCTTGACGTCCTCGTGACGTGGGACGGGGATTTGATCGTGCAGCGTGACGTTCGCCTCGGCCGGCAGCAGGTTTTCCAGCGTGATCTCGTAGCCGTAGCGCAGACGGCGGCGGTCACCGATGAGCCGCTTGTCCACCTCGCGCCGCTTCAACTCACGCTCGACCCGGACACGGTCGTCGGCCCCCAGATACAGCTCGATCTCCCCCTGCGGGGCGACCAGATCGAGCTCGGTGGCGCCGATGAACTCGTCGCCGGCGAAGAGATTGGCCGGGCCGGGCAGGAGCGTGTAGGGCCCGTCGTTGGTCACCTCCGCCCGCCGGTAGGCCGCCGAAACCAGCTTGGGCGCGGTCACGTAGTTCAGCTCAGGGATCAAGTTGAAGTGGGCCACCGACACCTTGTGGGGGGCGCCATCGCCGGGGACGGCAACCGTGCCGGGCACCCGATAGCTCACAGCCGCGCCCGAACTCTCCACCGTCGCCGCCACCATCGCCGCCACGACCTCCGGCTCGGGCTGCGCCGCCTCCATCTGCGGAGGGGCCGCCAGGGCCGCCATCGCCCGCGCCGATGGCGCCGCCCGGCGTTTCTGTGCGACGATCGGCCCGATATACCAGGGCGCCAGCTCGGGCAGCGTCTCGGCCAGCGCCGGGCGAGCCGTGGACAGTGTCAACGCGACGTCCGCCCAATCCTCTCCGGTATGCTGGGACACCTGCGCCAGGTAGCCGATCTCCAGCACCGGCTGATCCTCCCCTTCCAGTAACCGCACGTCGTAGAGCGGGTGCCACCCAGCGCCCGAGACCACGTAGGTCAGCTCGATCCGCATCTCGCCCGGCTCGGTCACCTCGATCTCGACGGCGGCGGTGTATCGCTCGCGCCCTTTTGCGCCGCGCAGTTGGTCGAGCTCACCGCGCAGCTTCTGCACGCGACGGTCCAGGTCACGCCGGCGGACGGCCAGGTCCAGCAGCGCCGCGTTGAGCCCTTCGGCGCGACCCCGCAGGCTGTCGAGGAGAGCCATCTGCGCCTCGGCGCTGGTCTTGCCGAACGCCAGCCCCCGGGCGTAGATCTCGGTCTGACCGGCCAGCCCGGCCACGACATCCTGCTCCCGCTTGAGGATCTCAGCCTGTACGTCGAGGCCGCGCATCTCGTCCTCCAGCGCCTCGACCTGTTCCTCCAGCTCGCGCACACGCCCGGCCGGCGTATCGACGTAGAAATCGCGGGCTACGTCCACGCCAAGCAGGTGCGCGCGGGCGGTCCCCCGGGCGGATGCCCGCACGGAAGCCGGATCGAGCGCCAGCGGCAACTCCTTGATCTCCAGCCGGTGGCTGCCGGGCGCCAGCGTCGCCGCGCCCATTCGCGTGACCCGCGCACGGTCGGGATAAACGGCGACGGCGTCAACAGTGGTATCCAACTCGGTCATCCTCTACTCCTTTGAGACTCACCCACCATATTTTATGCCACGGCAAGCGATGCGTCAAGCTCCTCCACAGACCTATCGCCCCAGTGCCTTCACCCGCTCGGCCAGCGCCATCAGCTTGAAGAGGCGCGATTTGAGCCACTTGCCGAACCGGGCCGAGGACTTCTCGTCCGCCGGCACGTACGCGGGATCGCCCAGGATCAGGAACAGCGCCCGCTCCACACCGTGCGGGATGATGTCGCCGGCCATCCCGTAGCCGATGCAATCGTAGCCCACCAGGTAGAGATTCTCGATCGGCGACTGCGGGTCGAGCCGGTCGGCCCCGCTCTGCCCCATGCGGTGGGCCATCTCCGCCGTCCACATCCCCGTGTAAAACATCGGCACCTGCACCTCCACCGCCTGGTCGAAGTTGGGGAAGACGTCGTGAAGCTGGGCCAGCACCAGATCGAGCTCGCGCCGCCGGTCGAAGGGCGGTTGCATAACCCAGAACACCTCCAGGATGTGACGGCCCTCCGGCGCCATCCCCGGGTCGAAGAAAGTAGGCGCGTACGTGTTGAGCGTCCGCTCCCAGCCCATCGTGTGCAGCAGCGAGTGGTCCGGCCCCAGGAGCGGCTCGTTCGTGCCCAGAATGACGCAGGCGACGTCGGCGGGCACGGCCGACCGCAGCCGGGCCACGTAGCCGGGCGGCAGGTTGTCCTCCCCGGCGAGCTGCACGAGGCGGTTGAGGCCCGCGTTGTGGATCACCACGTCGGCCGCGACCGCGCGCCCGTCGGCCAGCCGGACCCCCGTCGCGCGCCCATCCTCGACCTCAATCGACGCCACCCGGGTGCGGGGGGCGATATGTCCGCCGTGATCGCGGATCACCCGCTCCACCCCCGCGACGATGGCCGCCGTCCCGCCGCGGGCCGTGCCCCAATCGGCCATCTGCTCGATCGAGTCCACGATCGCCCGCTTCGTCTCCATGGCCGAGAACGTGTCCACCGTCTGCGAGGCGAAGCAATACGTGATGATCGTCTCCACGTACTTGACGTACGCCTCGTTGTCGGGGAAGTAGCGCTCGACGTACTCACGGGCCGTCATATCCTCGGGATACGTCACCCGCGGGTCGTACATGTCGGCGATCCAATCGTACACCCGGGCCATCCCCGGCGCGCCCCCCACCAGCGTCTCCTGGGCCTCGTCCAGCGAGCCGAAGCGCCGCCCATCCCGCGTGACGACCCAGTGATCCCCCTGCGCCTTGACGTCGTGGATCGTGATCCACTCGATATCCGCGCCCAGCCGGGTACACAGGCGCCCGATGCGGCTGTTGGGGCCGGGGCAGGTCCAGGCGGCCGTCGTGATCGCGTAGCCCTGGTGGTCCAGGTGCGTGTACTTCCCGCCGACGAACGACAACTGCTCGAGGACGAGCACCTTCCTGCCCGCCTTGGCCAACCCGGCGGCCGTCATCAACCCGCCGATTCCCGCCCCGACGACGACCGCGTCGTAGCGATCGTCAAGCGGCACCCGCGGCTCCGCCAGCGCAGGAGCCGAGAAAACGTTGTTGGGGCACATATGCACGCACTCCCCACACCCCGTACACCGGCCCTCGTCAATCCGCGGCCACGGCTCGGCCTCGATCTCCAACGTGATCGCCCCCTCCGGGCAACCGACCACACAATAGCTGCAACCAGTGCAGCGTGCCTTGTTGACAGATATCTTCAACAGTAACTCCTCACTAATGTCGTGCTGCCACCAGGGCCCGAGGCTGAAGCCCTCGGGCTGAAAGAACCAAGCCCTCCGGGCTAATCCTCCCCCTCCAACCACACCTCCACCACCCGCCCCACCCGCTCCAGGCTCTCCGCGCTCACCTTGTCGCGCGTGTCCTGCGTCGTGTGCCAGTACGGGTAGTCGAAGTCGATGATGTCGACCGCCGGGATGCCCTGCTGGGCAAACGGGATATGGTCGTCGTACATGGCCCAGCGGTACTCGGAGATGAACGTCTCGGTGTAGCCCAACGTGGCGGCGATCTCCCAGAGCTGCGTCTGCACA
>Ga0180438_10005250_pt1 | contig 18116 bp, 19 predicted proteins | sample SS_ome_12_FD_132455 | JGI IMG/M metagenome (GOLD analysis project Ga0180438, IMG submission 132455) | Hypersaline lake sediment archaeal communities from the Salton Sea, California, USA - SS_3_D_2 metaG | ecosystem: Environmental > Aquatic > Non-marine Saline and Alkaline > Hypersaline >...
AGGCCGGGAGGCAATGCAGGAATATGAAATCCTTTTTCGCGTGCCCCACAAGCTCGGAATTTATTTGATACCCCTTCAGGTCTTTCATCCTACTTTCGAGGCTACCTTTTTCTCCGGGAGAAACCCATTTATCCGTAATAATCACATCAGCGTCCTTAACCCCCTTAACGGGGTCGTTCTCTATCCTTATATTCCCTTTGACGTGTTTCCTTGCTGTCTCGACAAATTCATGATCAGGCATGTATTTAGGCTTGTCCGGGCAGACAAGGAAAACATTCGCCCACAGCTTTGAAAAGCCTATCATTGTCGACCTCGCCATGTTGAAGGCGCAATCACCCACGAACGAGACCTTCAGATCCTCGATTCCACCCTTCCTTTCAATGACTGTAAATAGGTCCGCCAGGGTCTGGCACGGATGGTGGAGATTGCTGAGGCCGTTTATTATGGGTACATTCGAAACCCCCGCGATCTCCTCGAGGTCTGAATGCTCGTAAACCCTTGCCATTATCAAGTCGCAGTATCTTTCCAGGACGCGGACCGTGTCTTTCAATGTTTCCTTCTCAGCCAGCTTGCTTGTCCTTGAATCAAGGAAAATGGCATGACCCCCCAGCTGATGCATGGCGACTTCGAAAGAGACCCTGGTTCTTGTCGAAGTCTTCTCAAAAAGCATGGCAAGCGTTTTCCCCTTCAAATCACCTTCCGATTCCCCGGATTTTATAGCCTTTGCCCTATCCAGGATCTTTCGTAACTCCTTCTCCGTGTAATCTATCAATGTCAGAAAGTTTTTCGCCATGTCCACCCCAATTTTTATTATTGAGAAACCATCTTTAAAACTTTGACAGCATCACTTATCGAACTATAAACAGGGAGCGAATCCCTGAGAAAGAATTTGACCCTTTTGAAATCCCCCATACCCGGAGAGCAGTCAACAATAACCTTTTCGGTTTTTACCCCCTTTAAGACTTCAAGCTCTTCGGGATTCAACAGGCATGACCTGAGCTGATTTATTATCAGAACCGCATCGACCCCTCCGTCCTTCACCAGAACGTCAACAACGTTCTTGAACCTCTCCCCGTCCGCGTCAGCCCTTATGTCCAGCGGATTTATTGTCTCAAGCCTTGGGTATTTCTTTTCGATCTCCATTTTTGTTTTTTCAGAGAACTTCGAAAGCCTCAAACCGAGCCTGTAACACCAGTCGCTCGCTATTATCGACGACCCTCCCGTGTTCGAAATTATCGCCACGTTGTTTATTTTTTTGCCTCTGTACCTTTCCGATATCAACGCGTAGTTGAAAAGGTCGCGGACGTTGTCCACCTCTGTCACGCCCGCCTGCTTGAACGCCCCGGAATAGACTTCTTGTGAAGTCGACAGCGAATCAGTATGCGTCCTTGCCCGTTTTTTTGATTCCATCGAAATGCCTGATTTCAGAACTATGATCGGTTTTTTTGAATGCCTGGCGAGTTCCATGAACCTCCTCGGCTGTTTAACGGATTCCAGATAGAGAAGAACAACCTCGGTTTCCCTGTCCCTCAGGAGATATCCCAAAAGATCGCACTCATTTATATCTATCATGTCACCTACCCAGATGAATTTCGAAATGCCCACCTTGTTCGAAATCAGATAATCCAAAAGAATCGCCCCGACACCTCCGGATTGGGAGATAAGTGATATCTTACCGGGAGGGATATCGAGATTTCTCTCGAACGTCGTGTTGATGCCCTCCTTCGGGTTTATTAGACCGCAAACAGAATTGGGCCCCAGGATACGGAACTTGCCCTTCGAAATCACTTTTAGTTCCCTCCTCTGCTCCCTGCTGAACCCTCCCGAGAGAACCAAAAGAAACCTGGTTTTCAGGACCCTTGCTATCTTAAGAATCTTTTCCGGAGGAAGACTTATGATAGTCAGGTCAGCGGGAGGATATTTATGGGATTTCTCGATATCTGACAGAAACCCATGTCCCTTGAATTCGTGTAGGCTGGCGTAAACCCTCCCGAATATCTCGGGTGAGACCATTATCTTGGGGACTTTCAGCCTTGAAGAACCGATAAGAAGGACGGATTTGGGGCGGAAGAGCTTATACAAACTCATAATATTAATATGAAATCTTATAATAATAATATGAAGCTCGCTGAATCCGAATGCAAAAAAATCATGAACAAATACAGGATCCCTTTGCCCAAAGAGCTGCTTGCGAAGAAACCCGGAGATGCCGTGAAATTCGCGAAAAAAATAGGCTACCCGGTTGTCCTGAAGGTTGATTCCGAGAACATAGTCCACAAAACGGAAACCAAAACCGTTATGACTAACATAAGGGACGAAAAGGAGCTTACCGAGGCCTTCGGGAAAATAATAAAAAACGCGAAAAAACACGAACCGAAGGCAAGGGTGAACGGCGTGATTGTCCAGGAGCATGTCAGAGGGTACGAAACGATAGTGGGTGGCAAGATAGACCCCCAGTTCGGGCCGATAATACTGTTCGGGGCAGGCGGGATCTTTACGGAAGTTTTGCGGGACACCTCCATAAGGGTGTGCCCGATCGAAAAGGAAGATGCGGAAGAGATGATAGATGAGATAAAGTATTCAAAGATACTTAAGGGATTCAGGGGGGAGCCTCCCGTAAAGACGAAGGAGATCATAGACGTTCTTCTTAAGGCGAGCAGGATAATGATGAAGGAGAATGTGAGAGAAATGGACATAAACCCCCTGATTGTTTCTCGCAGGGGAGCGAAAGCGGTTGACGTGAGGATAATCAAATAGACGGTTTTGACATGGTTGCTGGATTCGAATATTTTTTGGATGCGGGATGGATGGAAACCCGCCGGAGGTTTCCATAATGGACTGGAAACTCCACATGATCTTCTCTTTTGCCATATACTTTGTGATAATTTTGCTTTTTCCCTCCACCCTGATGTATTCGATACATGCCCTTATAATACTCGTTTTCTCCTCGCTACTCCCCGATCTGGACCACCCAAAGTCTGTGATAAGGGTCGTGATTTTCGCAGCGGTTTTTTACCTGCTGATGCTTTTCGTAATACTGCAGGAAACCCTTGATTTCTGGACAAAGATCCTAACGATAGTCATCCTGTTCGTTCTGGTCTATTACTCCTACAAGAAAATCCCCCTGAGGCACAGGGGCAAGCGATCCCTCCACTTATGGAGGTATCTTCCGCTGTCGGTAGCGGCCTCCCTGGTCTTGTTCACGTTCGCAAACATTAATATTTCCTTGATCTTATTTATTGTTATAGGATACGGATCGCATCTGCTGTCGGACAGGATAAAGAAATTCTGATTGGTCCTGAGTGGTGGGTTTTGGTATGGAGAGCCAACATACATTGCTGAAGAAATATGAAGCCCTGGTTTCGGAATGGAACACGATATCCCTTGTATCCACGCTCGGTTTCTCTGCCTGCTTTATCGGATTGATTCTGGGCCTGGTTTTCATCAACACCTATTCGGTCGTGATATCGGTCGTGGTGATGCTCCTTTTCGGCGGTTTCGAATACAAGTCCAGAAAGGAATACGTTGAAATAAAGGAAGAGCTTGAAGAGGAGATGTTCAAACTAGCAGGTATGAAGAAGGCGAAAACAAAGGAACTGATAAAGAAGGGGTTGTGGTGGTAATCTGTTCACCTTTTTGTTCGGCTGGGGCAGGAAGGTCCGCAAGCTGCGTAAACGATGGGACAGGCTGAGGGAGAAGGCCCTGAAAAAGAAGCAGCCCATAAAGGGGGACATCCTGACGAAAATGGATGTCATAGAACAGAACCTCCGGATTCTCGAGGAAAGAAGGGTCAGCAGGGTCGAGAGGTCCAGGCTCGCGAAGGAAATTGAAATTGACCTGGAAGGAATAAAAGCGATGATCAAGATGAAGGAGGACGAATACGTCCAGCAGAAATCGCAAACCATCCCCTCGCAACAGAAATACAGGACAAGACCTGGATAAACTTTTTAAATCGAATTCTTGATAAATTATTATGCCGAAGAAGACAAAATTCATTGTTGTAACAGGCGGGGTACTCTCGGGTCTCGGGAAAGGGATTTTCACTTCTTCTCTCGGGAAGCTCCTCCAGTCCAGGAATTTCAAGGTAGTTCCGATAAAGATAGACCCTTACGTGAACGTGGATGCGGGAACGATGAACCCGATAGAGCACGGGGAGGTTTTCGTCCTGGACGACGGCAGCGAGGTGGACATGGACCTGGGTACGTACGAACGTTTTCTTGGCATAAACCTCCGCAGCGAAAACAACATCACAACCGGCAAAATATACCAGAAGGTCATAGAAAGGGAGAGGGAGGGGAAATACCTGGGGAAGACGGTCCAGATCATACCGCACGTAACAGAAGAGGTCCAGAAGTGGCTTAAGAAGGTCGCGGAAGACTACGAAGCGGATATCATTCTTGTTGAAATAGGAGGGACTGTAGGGGACATAGAGAACCTTGTTTTCCTCGAGGCATGCAGGCAGTTTTCCCTGAAGGAGGACGTTCTTTTCGTTCACTGCACGCTGGTTCCTGTCATAAACGTGGTGGGGGAACAGAAGACCAAGCCCTCTCAGCAGAGCGTCCAGAAGTTAAGGGAGATAGGGATACAGCCCGACTTCCTTTTCTGCAGGTCTCCTGAGTTATTGAAACCCAAAATAAAGGAGAAGCTCTCGCTATTCTGCGGCATCCCGGAGGAAAACGTCATATCCGGACCTGATCTCGACAACATATACAAGGTTCCCCTGATACTTGAAAGCCAGGGGGTTACGGAAAAGGTCCTTAAGAACCTTAACCTGCGTAGCAAAGGTAAAGACCTGAGAGAATGGAAGAAGCTCATAAAAAACATGGAATCCCCGACCAGAGAGGTTAACATTGCAATAACCGGGAAGTACACGGAACTGCATGATTCCTATGTCTCGATAATGGAGTCCCTGCGCTCATCCTCGGGTATGCTGGGAGCCAAGTTAAACGTCAGGTGGATAGAAACAACAGAGATCGAGGAAAGGAAGGTCAAGGTATCTGATGCCCTCAAGGGGATTGACGGCATTATCGTGCCCGGCGGTTTCGGCCCCAGGGGGGCGGAGGGGAAGATAGAATGCATAAAATACGCGAGGGAGAACCGAATTCCTTTTCTCGGCTTATGTTACGGTTTCCAGCTTGCAACCATAGAGTTCGCAAGAAACGTATGCAATCTGAAAAACGCTAATTCGACCGAGATCGACAGGCTAACTCCGCACCCGGTGATAGACCTCCTCCCGGAACAGAGAAGGATATACAACAAGGGAGGAACCATGCGTCTGGGCGGGCATGACGTTCTGATTAAAAAGGGATCGAAGGCGAATAGGATTTACAGCTCTTCGAAGACAAGAGAACGCTTCCGTCACCGATGGGAATTCGCCCCGGTTTACATGGAGGATATAGAAGGCAAGGGCCTTGTCTTCTCAGGGTATGACAAGTCAGGCGAGATCATGCAGATACTCGAGATCCCCGATCACCCTTTTTTCATGGCCTCGCAGTTCCATCCGGAATTCACAACGCGCGTTCTGAAACCTAATCCCCTGTTCCTCAACTTTTTGAAGGCTTCTTCTGAAAAGTAGCTAAACGTATTCTTTGTTTAGAAGTTCCCAGATCTTTTTCGCCTTCTCCTTCCCTATTCCTTCCACCTTCATCAGCCTCTCCTCCTTAGCAGAAAAAACTTTTTTGGGTGTCCTGAACTTCTTGAGAAGATTCCTGCTCAGCTTCGTGTTTATATGCGGCAATCCTGCTATCAGGAATTCCTGCCGGCTTCCGAGGCTAACAAGTTTCCTAGGGCAGCGGATCGCTAAGCCTTTCTTCTCCTTGACCTGTTCCCTGTAAGCGATCCAGTAGATCTGGTTTGCGGTCTCCTTGGAATTCCTAGTCCAGATTATGGGGGTTTTGTAGTCAATCGCTATCGATGCTAACGCCCCGCGGATCGTGTTGGGGTGGACGTTCCTCTCGATAAACAGGAGATCGGGATTTCCTTCCAGAATTATCAATGGCCTCTCGAAGCACTCAGATATTTCGCGGATCTGCTTGAATATTCTCTGGTCTATTATGGACTGGATGAAATCCGCAATGGTCTTCCTTTCAACGCACACCCTCTCGGAGCATACGTAATCCCCGGTTTTAAGCTGTTCCCGAATCAGATCGATGTCAAAATCTTTCAGGTGCCTGAAGACGTGATTTTTCGATTCCCTGTGATCCACGACGATCCTGACTTTCCCCGTATCCAGAATCCTTTGAGATTTTACCATCCGGATTATATTAGGGGATTAAAACATAAATTAAGTATGTTCCTCTTCAGACTGCTGCCCAAAACCTGGCTCGAGCAGCGTGCGGAATACGCCTTCTTCCTCGGATGGACATACTCCATCATTTCAATAATAATAGCAGCCCTGATCTTCCCTCACGACCCCTCGATCGTCGCGATCGCTTTCACGTCAATCATGCTTTTGCCTGAACTCAGGAAGATGTTCAAACTGAAGAGCGAGAAACTGAGCGAGGAGAAGAGATTCTCGATAAAGAGACTTTTAGAGAAGAACAAGGATTTTATCAAGATATACATATTCCTTTCGCTCGGGATTTTTCTCGTTTATTCCACAGCAGCGATCGTCCTCCCATCCTTCCAGGTAAACCGGTTGTTCCAGACGCAGCTTGGCGTCAGAGGGATATACGGGGGGGCGATGGGCTTTCCCATCCTTCTGTTCTGGTCCATATTTCTGAACAACTGGTGGGTTCTGCTCGCCTGCTTCCTACTCTCGCTCTTCACGGGAGACGGGGGGATATTCATGATCACCTGGAACTTATCCGTGTGGGGAACGATCTTCGGGGTGCTAGCGAGGAATGCCGGCATTGCGATGGGAACAAGCCCCTTGTTATTCTTCTTTGTCATAATAACGATAGTGGGCCCTCACGGGTTTCTCGAGATCCTTTCCTACATTTTGGGAGCCATTTCAGGAGGGATGATCATGAAGGGTTTAAGAAAAGAGGGGTTCAGATCAGAGAAATTCCGGGCACTCCTTTATTACAACCTCGCCCTGCTAATGATAGCGATAAACATCCTCATCCTGGGAGGTCTGGTGGAAACATTCGTCCTCGGAAATTCCGGTCTCTACAGGGAGATAATAGCGATGTCTTATCCGGGATGATTCATGCCAACAAAAAGGGAATTAAATACAGCAAAAGCAATACATCAACAAGCCATATTGATGTTTCCAAATTCTCTGTTTTTCTGAACCTTATGACCATGTAAGGCGGTATTATAACTGAAGGCATAACGTAGAAAATTATGATGCCCGCGAAATCCCTGAAAGGCAGAACATGAAGAAAGCCCAAACTGAAGGCAATGAAGGCCAAAAGAATAAATATTTTCGATATCCTGAAAGCCTTCTTGAAACCAAGAAGCGTGTACAAAGTTTTTATTCCAAACTTTTTGTCGCCCTTATAATCGCCATGGTCTTTTATAGTGATCAGCAAGAGGAAAACCAGGGTGGCGACCATGAAGTATGCTAATTCCAGCCGTCCTTGGACAACTATCAGAGACCTCCCTGCCATGAATACGATGGAATAAGAAAGGGCATCCGCGATGTAATTTAACGGGAAGATGGATTTAAGTAAATTTTTATAGCTGTACAGGATTATCAGAGTCAGAATAGAAACCATGTAATAAACGAACACAACGTTCTTGGCAGCCTCAAAAATGAATGAAAGGAAAGGGATAATCACAATGAACGAAACGATAATTATATTTTTCAGTTCCTCCCTGCTAAGCACGTTAAGAAGATTATTTTCCCTGTTTTCCCTGTCAATAAAGAAATCGAAATAATCGTTCATGCACATCGCGATAAAGGAAATTATCAGAATTGTCATGATGTAAATCCCAAATAAATTCGCGGCGAAAACGCTTCCCGCAGTCGCTATCCCGAAAGCAAAAACGATCATGTAAAGGACGATCCTGTTCATCCTACCGTAGAACCTCATAAACAACCGGCCGAATTTCTCGGCATTCTGGACGTAAAATGTAAGGAGCAGGAAAACGATTGAAGCGACTGTCGCGTATAAGAAATACAGACCTTTTCCAAGGCCAAGGAAATCGGATATGTCCGTAGCGAGCAAGGCAGGAACGAAAAATGTAACCATGAAAGTGAGGAAGGACCTCTTGACAGACTTCCCCTCGAAAAGGACGTATAGTGCGGCCAGAACAGGCAATGACCAGAGAATCAGGGACTCGCCTATGGGATTGTTTGAAGATATCATGACGATATCGAAATCCGATATGGCCGACATCCGGTAACCAACCGGATACCCCGTTAGGAAGTAATCTATTACCGGGACAAGAAGGGCAACGAGCAGAAAGGGAGTGAGAATTCTGGCGATGTTAATCGGTTTTTTACCTGAACAGATCGAAATGAAGAAGGTATACGAAACCAGAGCAAGAGAATAGAACGAAAAAACCAGTAAGAAGGTGGGGAAATCGGCAAAGATGAGGTAGTCAGAACTGCCTAGCAGGGTCTCCATTATCATCCTCGTTATGCTGACAAAAACGAGAGAAACAAGAATAACTTTAAGATCTATCCTTCCATCCGACTCCATGCTTCTGAGAGTATCCAAAATACGCATTTTCATGTGAAATCTTCTATGGGTCTTGTAAATTCAGGCCTTTCTTATCAGACAGCTTTCTTGAACGTACCAAAACATCCCTCGCAAATAGCCCGAGCACTATTGCAATTCTTTTCCTGGCAGCATTCTGTGCATTTCGAGTTTCCGCCACAATCGCACGAATTTCTCCCTCCCCATGCGCCCGTGAGGTCCTCTTGGTTGCCTGCCATCAGAAATGTCAGAGAGAATATTGCTATCAGACCCACTATTATCACGATCAGTAAGATCAGATATTCATTTTTCATAAACTTATATTGACATCGGACACTTTTATTTTTTATCCGAAGCATTTGCTTAAGTTTTTATACGGGCTGGCCGAATTATATATTATGAGAAGGAAAGGAGCCATACAGATGAGCCTGGGGTTCATCGTGGCGGTCGTCTTCGCCGTTGTTCTCCTTAGCCTGGCAATAATATGGATAAGGGACACGTTCTTCGAGGTTGACCTTGTTGTGCAGGACCTTACGAGACAGGCCCAGGAGGAACTGGGAAAGGTCTTCAGCGAAACCACGGCGAATTTCGCGGTAAGGCCGAGCAGGCCTGAGGTAAGGAGGGGAACGCAGCTCATAGTACAGGCAGGATTGAAGAACAACGACCCTAGCGGGAACGATCTCTATTTCGTGACCCGCATAAAGGCGGCAGACACGACCACCAACATCCCCGTATCGACCATGGACAGCTGGATCACGCAGTCAACCGAGACGTTCGCAGGACCCAACAGCATTGCCTACAGGGACGTTATCATAAGCATACCCACCAACGCGGAAACGGGTGCATACATGTTCGACGTCTTTGCCTGCAGTTCGGAAACCTCGGGTTTATCGGTTTTATCATGCGGTATAGACAGCCCCGACAAATGGGGGACCCCACAGACGCTTACGGTCATGGTTAAGGCAGCTTAATCATTTATTACCCCCATTACATTTATTTAATTATGAACGTAGGGTTGGTTTTCGGCATAATATTCGCAGTAATCTTAATAGGATTCGTCCTCTTTTTCGGTTTCAATTACATAAACGAGATGTTCGATATCAACTGCAAAGCAACACTGGGAGATCAGGTCATAAAGATAGGGGAGATGACAGACAAGACCTCTCGCCTCTCCCTGGGAGCCAAGCAGGAATACGATTTACTCATTCCCCCGTGTGTGGAGGAGGTATGTTTCGTGGATTACGAAGACCCGTCCTCCTACGGGAACTGGGAGACGAACAGCGTTCTGACAAGGCTGATAACCGAGAACAAATACAGCCTGATGATTTTCGACAAGGACGGGACTTTTGAAGGATACGAGGTGGACCACCTGAAACCGGATTATAACTTTTGCGTTTCATCCAAAAAAACGCTGCTACTGACGAATGACGGACCCTTTGTTGCGGTGAAGCCTGCGTGATAGGTGTTTGAATGATCAGCGTGATGCAGATATTCAAGATAATTTTCGGGATAGTGCTATCCGTGTTCATCCTCATGATAATTTTGAGGTTTTCGTCCTCCTACTGGGAAATCGGGGAATCGGGCAAGGAGGTCGAGATTTTAATGGGGATGAAGAAAACTATAGAGGACGTTCACACGACAGGGATTTCAATGGATTTTGACATGGGTTCGGAAGACCTGATCTATCTCTATTCGCCTCCGGACCTGGTTACGTCCGTAATGGACGTCAATATAGACCCTGTTACTTTGTTACTGGTTCCGGGGAAAACGATTTCGATCCACAGGGAGGAATACGATATCGGCTGGTGGAGGTTCCGCTTCGTTTACGCCCTGCCTGAAACGAGAATACTCTTCGCCCCCCTTGATACGGCGGAGAGCAGGTCCGATCTAGTTTGGAACTCCGTCGGCAACATAACGAGGTATCTGCCCTCCACTGAGAACACCGAGACCAAGGTCAGGTTCGGTGTCGGCTGCAACGACACTGGAGACAGGCAGACGTACTTTTTCCTTGACTGGGAAGGGGATTATTTCATAAGAACGGTGTTGACGTATTTGTTGCTGGAGGGATACGAATTCGTTCCGTGCAGGGGAATGGAGGGGTACAGGATTGTAACAGTATCGGAAACCCCCGTTGACGCTGGTTTCCAGGTGGTCCCGTTTGACAGCGAAATTGGATACGTTTACGTGAACTACATGAACGAAAGTCCGGGATCCTATCTCTACAAAAACCCCCTGGACATAATATCCGTCCTGCTCGGCGGGGAGAAATTTTACGATTACCTTAACGGTAAATTCCTGAAAGAGCTTTCAGTAGCCAGTTCGCTAGCTTCAAGAGAGGCGAATCTTCTAAGAACCAAATCGAACAGGCAGGAATGCGATCCCATTCATTCAAGGTTCGTCCAGATACTGGGCTCGCTGAGGAACGGGATAGACGAGTGGGATTACAGGGATGAGGATGACATGCGAGAACTCAGCTTAAGAATCAGGCAGTCATCCGAAACATACGAAGAGCTGGAGGAGATGGGATGCTGAAAGGCCAGGCACACATAATGGAGTACGTTCTCCTGAGCTTCTTCATACTCCTTGTAATATTCTTGATAGTTTTCTTTCTTATGGGATGGCAGATCGGGACCACATCATCAAGACAATCGATCCTTCGGGAACAGAGGGCATCCTTCCTGCTTAGGGCGTTCTCCAATTCCCCCCACCTGAACAAAGAGGGATTCACGGAGGGAGGGATGCTAGAGGATTCAAAACTGACCGTGCTGGAGTGCAGCGACCTGGAAGAGCTTTTGGGAAAGAACGTTTTCGCAGAGGTCAGGATTCTGGATTCGATTTCCGAATGCACCCAGGAAGGCTATCCGAGATGCGGTGTCTGGACGTTCTGCAAGAGGGAAGACAAGAATTTCATAGCTTACGACACTCCCGTGAATGTTTACAGGACCCTTACGAGGGATGTTGAGATAGGGATATTAACGGTGGGTTTTTATGAATAAAATACGAGGACAGGCAAGCCTGATAATGATCGTGCTGATAATAATCATATTCATAATTATCGGCCTGTTTTTGCTCGTGTCCTCCTTCACCACAGAGGAGACCGAATACTACAACATATACGCGCACGACCTCCTTGTTTCCGTCATGCGGACCAAGACGGGATATCAAAACCCCTGCGAAACGGTCTCCGATACGATCTACTGCTCAATGACCAGGGTTGACAGGCAGTGTAGATATTCGGAGGACGAATCGATAAGGAAGAGCTGCAGGGCGGTCGCGGACGAGGTGGCGCCCGGGCTGATAAGTAAGGTCCTGGCGACAAAGCCAAACCTTGACTACTACATGACAATCCAGGCAGAGGACCCTGAACACCTGGGAGGGGAAACCATAAGTTACGGCAACCCTGACGTGGCCGGGAGGGGGAAAACGTGGACAGCGAACGAGCGCGTTCTCCGATATCAAACGAATCTCCAGATCCAGCTAATCCTGGCACCCGTTTAAGGATAAAAAGCTTGTTTTTTTCTCTTAAATATGGTAGCAGATCTTGGAGCATACTTTGATTCTAGAAAGCCTGAGGTTGGATGGATAAAGGATTACTGTGAAAATTTTATAGACCTAAACAACGAAAGAAGGTTATACAGGGGAACAGTGGTTGATGCCATTTTCGAGGCAAGTAATCGGAAAAAATGCGGGGTTATAATACCTGACGAATTCGAATTCTGGAATCAGAATGAGACCTGGCGTCCAAGATACGTCAGAGACATTGAAATTCCCCTCGATTCCCCATTAAGGTTCAAAAAATACGGGCGTCAGATAGACATGAAAAGGAAAGGAGTAAGGTATACAAAGGATCACGGATTCCAGGAAATCTTCGCGGAGACACTCATGGATTTTGATAAAAAATTGAAACTCCATGACAAGGCAACTCGCGGCTTGGGCTACATCGGACCAAGGACAGGAATAAGGCATATAATACCTTGGGGTTCAATGGTAGAAAGCGAATACTACTATGAACTCCTTTGTGATAATGGGAAAAAGATACAGGTTCATATAAGCCGCTCCGGCAGAATCAAGGTCTTTGTCCCTTCGTACGGACGGATAAGAAAAAACACAGTAGAATTCGAAACATCCCCAAGAACTTTGCGCGGGAAAGAATACAGGGTGGAAACTTTCGAGACAAGAGGAAGATGCAGCTGTCCTGATGCAGAATTCAAGGAGGAGGGAGGAAAAATAAAAAAGGACAAGCTATTCGAAAGGTTTAGAAAATACTCAAGGCCAGAGGCTGTTGAATGCAGGCATGTCCTTTCTGCAAGGAGGAAAATGAATGAAAAACATGGCGATATTTTTATTGAAAATATAAGGGTGCCTCCCAGGGACAAACTGAAAAGATATTGGCTAACCGCCACAGTTAAGACATTAATTGGCACAAAGGAGAGAAGCGAAAGACCTCTCAAAACCCATATAGACATACTCACGGGTGATGCAATTGTCAAAGATCACCTCAGAGAATTGTTCTATTTATGACCGCGCTTTAATTCTTTGATTATGAAATCCGTTTACATCGAGACCTACGGCTGTTCAGCAAACCAGTCCCACTCCGAGATCATGGCAGGTGTTTTGAAAGACAATGGTTTTTCAATAGTCAAAAAAATCGAAAACTCGGACGCGATCGTTATAAACACCTGCATAGTGAAAACCCCCACGGAGAACAGGATAAGGGACAGGATAAGGTCCATCCGAAAGAAATACCCCGGAAAGAAACTCGTGATCGCGGGCTGCGCCACGGACGGGGAATACAGGATATTCAGGAAGATCGCCCCTGACGCTCTTTTCCTTTCCTCCCACAGATCGGGAGACATCGCCAAACTTCTTTCAGGCGGGAAGAAGCAAACGGAAAGAAGGATAAGGGGAAACCCTATCGTAGGGATAACGGAGATATCAAGCGGATGCCTGGGGGATTGTTCTTATTGCGTCGTAAAGCTCGCAAGGGGGGATCTGATATCGATAAGGCCAAAGGAGATAGCAAAGGACGTGGAGAACTCCCTGAGAGAAGGATGCAGGGAAATATGGGTAACCTCCCAGGACTGCGGGTGTTACGGGAAGGATATCGGGACAAACCTGGCAGAACTGATCAAAGAATTGGTCGAAATAAAGGGGGATTTCCGTATACGCGTCGGGATGATGAACCTCGTTCACATCAAACCCATCATGAAAGAATTGGTCGAGGTTTACGAAAACCCGAGGATGTACAAATTCATCCACATTCCTGTCCAGTCAGGTTCCGACAACGTCCTTCGCAGAATGAACAGGGGTTACAGGGCAAAGGATTTCGAGACAATAGTAAATGCCTTCAGGAAAGCCTTCCCCTCTATAACGCTCTCCACCGACATCATAACCGGATTCCCGGGGGAAACCGAAGGGGATTTCGAGCAGACCCTGTCACTGATCAAAAGGATGAAGCCGGACATAGTAAACGTCTCCAAGTTCTCCCCGAGACCGAGGACGGAAGCAAAACGAATGAAGCAGCTTGACAACAGGATAATAAAGGAAAGATCGAAAAAAGCGGCGGAACTTGTCAGTAAAATAGCGCACGAAAGGAACAAAGAGCTGGTAAAGGGCGAGTTCTCGGTCCTTGTGAATGAAAAGGGGAAGAAAAAAAACCAGTTCATGGGAAGAAACGAATGCTACAAGCCCGTTGTCCTAACGAGCAGAAAGAACGTTATGGGAAGAACCCTGAAGGTAAGGATAACTTCCGCTGGAAAAACCTACCTGGTCGGGGAAATTCTAGATCGGTAAGAGCCCGCTGGCCAGACCAATGAGGTAAGGGACCAAGAAAATCGTCAGCAGGTAACCGATAACTCCAACCAAAATCGCATGGGTGATGGCGAGTTCCTTGAAAAAGAACTTTACCAGTACTATCCAGATGAGCACGGGCAGGACCACCGGCAGGAACGGTATGAAAGACGCGAATTGCGTCAGCAGACCGAAGATCACCGGAAGGTTTATTATGTTTATTACCAGCACCAGAAGGAATGCGTTCGCCGGCTTCACTTCCTCTGAGAAATGCTTGCCCACGATTTCCAGCAGGATCAGGAGAACTATCCCTCCTATTATAGTGGACAGTATTATGTTGATCGCAAGGGTTATCGGGTCAGCGAAACCCACTCCCAGTTCGCTCACGAAGTCGGTCAGAAAATCTGCAGCCATATTTATAGTTAATTGAAGACATTTTTAAATCTTTCATATTCCTTTCAGCATTTCAAGAATCCTCTCGTGCAGTCTTCCGTTGCTCGCAAGGAAGTCATCGCTTCCCGTGGTCCATTCCTTTCCATTGAAGTCAGTGACCTTCCCCCCGGCCTCCCTAACGAGCAGCGTTCCCGCGGCGACATCGTGAGAATGAAAACCGCACATCAGGCAGCAGCCGACCCTCCCTGCAGCCACGAAGGCGATTTCTAACGCTCCGGCCCTCATCCTGCTGAAGTCCATGGCTATTGGTTTGAATCTCCTGAAAACCTCTGTCGTCCTGACAAGGTTCCCTTTGTCATGCCTGTGGCAATAGGTTAGCATGGATTTCGATATCTCCGATTCCTTCGAGACGCTGATCCTCTTCCCGTTGAGGTATGCTCCCCTCCCCCTTTCTCCATAAAAAGTCTCCCTTGTCAGCGGCGCGTGCACGACGCCCACTACCGGTTCCCCGGATTTCATAAGGGCTATCGAAACGTTGAAAAAGGGGTTTTTAATGGAATAGTTGGTCGTCCCGTCAAGCGGGTCGACAACCCACATGTATTCGGAATCTTTCATGTCCTCTCCTGATTCCTCGGAATACATACTGTAACTGGGGAATGCCTTTCTGAGCATTGAAAGGATTTTTTCCTCTGATTTGACATCCATCTCGGTCACTATATCCCTCTTGCCTTTCATCTTTACCGTATGGATGTCATGGAATCCCCTCTCTAGGATCTTCCCCGCTTCCTTCGCCGCCCTTATCGCTAAATCGAGTTCCTTTGACATAAAGAATTATTTGGAAGACCTGGTTAAAAAACTATTCCACGGTCACGCTTTTCGCGAGGTTCCTCGGCTGGTCTATATCGCAGCCCCTGAGAACGCCCAGATGGTACGCAAGCAGCTGGACGGGTATGATGTTCACCAAGGGGGAAGCCAGACCGACATCCGGAGTCTTCAGCCAGTAATCGAATACCTCGTTCCTTTTTGGACCTACACCGATCATGAAACCCCCTCTCGCCTTGACCTCCATCGCATTCCCCATCACGTTTTCATTACCGTCGTTAGCAGTCAGAACGATACAAGGAGAACCCCTCTCTATCAATGCGATCGGCCCGTGTTTCAGCTCGCCCCCGGCGAATCCCTGAGCATGGATGTAGCTGACCTCCATGATCTTTATCGCGGATTCAAGAGCCATGGGATAGTTAAGAGCCTTCCCGATTATGTACACGTTCTTCTCCCTGTGTATCTTTTTAGCGAGCCTTTTGATGTATTCCTCGTATCTCGGGTTCAGCATGTCGTTTATCTTGGAGGCGGTTTCCAGAAGAAGCTTCTTCCCCTCCTTGAGTTTTCCAGCGCATGCATAAGCCAGGAGATAGAGGATAGCGAGCTGCGCAGTCGTCGCTTTCGTGGAGGCAACGGCCTTTTCCGGGCCCGCCTTTATAAGGAAGGTTATATCCGAAACCCTGTCGAGCGTTGAGCCCCTGACGTTGACGAGGGAAATGACCTTCACTCCCTTCTCCTTCGCCGCCTTCACGGCCTCAAGGACGTCCGCCGTCTCCCCGCTCTGGGAGACCGCTATGAGAAGGGTTTTCTTGGTGAGGAAATTCTTGTAATTCGGGAACTCTGAAGAAACCACGTAATTAACGTGTTTGTTGGCGACATTCGAAAACACGTATTCCCCTGTCTGGCATACCTTGCCAGCTGTCCCGCATCCCGTCAGGAACACCCCGAAAGCCCTGCTTATCTCGTTCGCGACCCTTTTGATTTCGCTCTCATCCTGGTTTATCGCTCTCATTATCGTCTCCTTCTGCTCCATTATCTCCTTTATCATGTAGTGTTCATGCTCGCCCTTCTCGGCCTGTTTCGCGTCCCAGTCTATGGTTATCACCCTTTTCTCTAACTTTTCGCCGCTTTCCAGGTTCATAAATCTCGGTTTATCCTTCAAGACGACCATCTCCCCGTCGTCCAGGTACATAACTTTCCTGGTATAATCGAGGAATGCGGGAACATCAGAGGCTATGAAATGTTCGTTCTCTCCCACTCCCAGAATAAGCGGAGATCCGGTCCTTGCTGCCACAAGACCCGGGAAACCCCTTTCAGCGACAATTATCGCAGATCTCCCCTTAATGCAATTCATAGCTTTCCTGACGGCCTCCTCAAACCCGAGGCCCGAGCTAATACTGTTCTCTATCAGATGGGCGATTATTTCAGTATCGGTATCACTCCGGATTTTATGGCCCTTCCTTTTCAGCTGCCTTCTCAATTCGGAAAAATTCTCCACTATGCCGTTATGTATGACGGCGATCCTCCCCGTGCAATCAGTCTGGGGATGCGAATTAGATTTGGAGACCTTCCCGTGCGTGGCCCACCTGGTATGGCCGAATCCGATCATCCCTGGAAGATCGTTCAAACTGATTTTCCTGTCCACATCATCTATCTTGCCCCTGTCCTTCTTTATCCAGATCTTCCCTCCATCCAGTGTCGCGATACCGCAGCTGTCGTATCCCCTGTACTCCAGCTTCTTAAGAGAATCAACCAGCAAGGGCGCTACCCTTCGCCCGCCCACGTACCCTACTATCCCGCACATTAGAAGTAATTTCCCCGAACGTATTTAAAATCTTTACCCGCATTTTGTCCCAAATTCATCCCAGAAGTCATTCGAAAACAAGCGCGCTCACGCCCTTCTTGTACGCTTGCACGTTTCTAGAGACCTCGTCCAGCCCGTCCTTCATGACCTCGAATCTCCTCTCGTAGTTGTCCACGAGATCGTTCACGAAGCCCCTTATGTGATCCTTGAAATTCTTGATGTCCTCGATGTTCTCCACCAGGGTCTTGTTCAGCCGCTCTTCATTATCCCTCAGGTGGTTCAGGATGTTGTCGTTGGCCTCCTTCAGCTTCGTTATAACCGCCTCCTCGAAATAACGATGCTTCCCGTCCATGGAAGTGATCTTTTCATTAACCTCCTTTCTGAGATCATCCGTTGTCTTCATGAATTCGAGCTTTGCCTGTTCCAGGTCCTGCACGCTGTCCTTGATCTTCTCCTGGATATTATGAAGGCCTTGCGATATCTCTTTCGAGGCATCCTTGCTTATGTCAACTTCCATCTCCTTCTTCAGCTTGTCCAGGCTCTCGGCGTGAGCGGAGAGTATCTTCAGCTTCTCGTCCGCCTGGGACTTGACTATAAGGAATTCCTTCATCATGCCCTCGAACTCCTTTTTCTTGTCCCTTTCCCTGCGCTCGAACTCCTTTTTCAGTTTGTCCAGCATGTCCGTGAAATCCGACCTGAAGCTTTCGAGTTTTTCGAAA
>Ga0180438_10005251_pt1 | contig 18113 bp, 15 predicted proteins | sample SS_ome_12_FD_132455 | JGI IMG/M metagenome (GOLD analysis project Ga0180438, IMG submission 132455) | Hypersaline lake sediment archaeal communities from the Salton Sea, California, USA - SS_3_D_2 metaG | ecosystem: Environmental > Aquatic > Non-marine Saline and Alkaline > Hypersaline >...
AATACCCATCTACTATTCTTGATGTGACAATTGATCCTCCTTTAATAATTCGAGAAGGAATGGTAAAGGTGGAAGAAATTATTAAAAGTGGCATCTATAAGAAGATAGTTGATCTGTCAAATTGTTAAATGGTTAACTCGTAAAAGCAAAACCTCTTAAGTATTCAATCATTTGACTAATCAACTAATCAACCATTTAACGAACTCTGGATACGTGAAAAATATAAAAATTACAATTATTACCGGCCTTTCAGGGTCAGGAAAAAGCACAGCGATAAATGCCCTTGAAGATGCTGGTTTCTTCTGTATAGATAATCTTCCGGTTATTCTGCTACCCAAATTTTTAGAGTTAAAGGCCGAGACTAATTCAGAAATAACTAAGCTTGCCTTAGTTATGGATCTTAGGGAGAAAGAGTTTCTTCGAAGATATCCAGAAATTTTTAAAACATTTAGGGATGAAGGATATCTCTTTGAAATACTTTTTCTTGAGTCCTCTACAGAGGTGCTGGTAAGGAGATATAGTCAGACTCGAAGAAAACATCCTCTGAGTGAAGAAAAAAATCTTCTTGAAGGAATTCAGACCGAGAGAGAGGCACTGAAAGAACTGAGAGAAATTGCAGATCTGATTATTGATACATCAAATTACAACGTTCACGAATTAAAGGAGATCATATTAAATTATGCTCTAAAGACAACACCTACAAAAAGGATGAAGATTTATCTTCTATCTTTCGGCTACAAATATGGTATACCCCGTGATGCAGATCTTGTTATTGATGTTAGGTTCCTGCCTAATCCTTACTTTGTTCAAGAATTAAAAAACCTTGACGGAACCCATCCACAGGTTAAAAAATATATGAATAGGTGGAAAGAGACGCATGGTTTTCTAAAGAAATACTTAGTCCTTCTTAACTATCTTATCCCTCTTTATGAAAAAGAAGGGAAATCATCTTTAACCATCGCTGTAGGATGCACTGCAGGCACACACAGGTCAGTAAGCATTGCAGATACTATCTTTGGAGAACTTAAGAAAATATCGAACTCCATTATGATAACACATAGAGATATTGAGTTAGACAAATAATGAAAGATACCCCTAATCAATCAAAGATACAGCAGCTTATAAGAAAAGGCGTGAGGATTGAACGCCCGGAAACTATTACTATTGGAGAAGAGGTATTGTGTGACCAGATATCAGATAACAGGGTTGTAATCCACTCCGGTTGTAAGGTTTATGGCTCTCGTACAGTAATAATGTCCGGATGCGAAATTGGCTATGAGGGACCTGTAACGATCGAAAATTGCCAGCTAGGTCCTGATGTAAAATTACAAGGAGGCTTTTTTTCACAGTCAACATTTCTAGGAAAGGCTATGTTAGGATCAGGCGCCCATATTAGGCGCGGATGTCTATTAGAAGAAGAAGCCAATGTTGCCCACACTGTGGGCCTTAAACAGACCATCTTATTTCCTTTTGTTACCCTTGGGAGCCTAATAAATTTCTGTGACTGTCTAATGGCTGGAGGTACAGATAGAAAAAATCATAGTGAGGTTGGGAGTTCATATATTCATTTTAATTACTCCCCGAATCAGGATAAGGCTACTCCTTCTCTTATTGGTGATGTCCCTAAGGGAGTCATGTTAAATCAGAGACCAATCTTCCTCGGCGGACAAGGGGGATTAGTTGGGCCAGTTAGGATAGGATACGGAACGGTCATTGCTGCTGGAACCATCTTTCGGAAAGATTTCATCAAAGGAGATGGATTGCTTTTTGCCAGCTCTAATATTAAGAAACAACAGCCTCTTTATTTTGGGCTTTATCCAGGGATCAAAAGGATCATAACCAATAACATTAATTACATAGCAAATATCATTGCACTGAGGAGATGGTATATTGATGTTCGCTCTCGATTTTTACTTGCTAATCCGATAGAGAAAGCTCTTTATAACGGTGCCTTGGAAAAGATAGAAATGGTAATTAGCGAGAGAATAAAAAGATTAAAAGAGGTTGCTGACAAAATGCCCCGCTCAATTGAATTATATACAAAAATGATGAAAGAACATGTCTTGCAGACACAGCAAGATCTCAGGAGAGAAATTTTCGAACAATGGTCTAATATAGAAGAGTTTTTAACGGATAGTTATAAGAAAGAAGGAAATCTGGAAAAAAGGGATGAATTTTTAGATCTTATTCAACAAAAGATAGATGAAAAGGGGAAACATTATATTGAGGTAATTAAGGGATTAGGTAATGCTGGGGCTGCCATAGGTACAGAATGGCTTCAAGGATTAGTTGATGAAATTACTAATCAGATACAAAATATTATTCCTTCTTTGAGACCTTAAACAATTAAATTGCTCACTGAAGACTTATCTCATACTGCTCAAGATGAAAATCATTTTTTGCAATTATTACAATACGCCGATTAATTCTTTTTTCCAATTCAATAACGGAGTATCTCTCTTCCTCCTTTAAAACTTTCTCTATCTCAGGATTTACCAAAACATAAACCTTACCCTCCTCACCGGATACCCACTCTCTTTCCAGATCCCTAAAGACATCATAACAGATTGTAGTGGGCGATTTAAGCCGGCCTCTCCCCTCACAGTATAAACAAGGTTCAGTAAAAAAGAGATTTATATCTTCTTTTGTCCTTTTCCTCGTCATCTCTATCAGCCCTAACTCCGACATCTCGAGAACAGTGGTTCTAGCTCTGTCCTTTTCCAAGGCCTCTTTGAGTGCCATAAAAACCCTTTCTCTGTTCACTTCCCTATCCATATCTATGAAATCAATAACAATGAGGCCTCCAATGTTCCGTAATCTCAGTTGATAGGCAATCTCCTTAACTGCCTCCAGATTCGTTTTTACAATGGTTTCTTCCAGGTTTCTTTTCCCTACATAACTGCCTGTATTAACATCGATAGAGGTAAGAGCCTCTGTTGATTCGATGACAATATATCCACCAGATTTCAACCATACCTTTTTATCTAAGGCTCTGTTTATTTCTATGTCAATGCTATATGCATCAAATATAGGTTCTCTCCCTTCGTAGAGCTCAATAGAGTATCTAAGGTTTGGGGCAAAGTTCTCTATGAATTCCAATATTGATTGATACTCCTCCTTTGAATCGATCACCAATCTATCAATCTCTCTGGTAAAAAGATCCCGAACAGCCCTTAAAGTAATCGTTAACTCCTTGTGAAGAATGCTGGGAGCAGAAGACGTTTCTCTCTTTGACTGAATATTTTCCCATAATTTAGTTAAAAACTCCATCTCGATTTTTAACTTTTCTTTAGGCGCCTGCTCACTTACGGTTCTCACAATAAAACCTGCACCAAGTGGCCTTAACTTTTGCATAAGCTTTTTTAATCTCATTCTTTCTTTTTCATCTTCTATCCTGCGCGAAATACCAATGTGGTCAACGGTAGGCATATACACAAGGTGACGCCCAGGAAGGCTAATGTGAGAAGTTGCTCGAGCACCTTTTGTACCCAAAGGCTCCTTAGAAACTTGAACTAAGATATTCTGTCCTTCTTGCAGGAGACCTTCTATATTAATATCGCTTTCTTTTATAAAGCGCATCCTCGAATTGATATCAGTCTCTAAGTTATTCCCCCCATCTTCTTCTTGCAGCATAATCTGCTCCCAATGGTGAAGGTCGTTATAGACATCAGTGACATATAAGAAAGCTGGTTTCTCAATACCGATATTTATAAAGGCAGCCTGCATTCCAGGTAGAACCCGCAACACTTTCCCAAGGTAGATATTCCCAACGAGCTCCTGTTCAGCCCCTCTTTTTACATGGAGTTCAACCACCACTCCATTTTCCACCAAGGCAACTCTTGTTTCATGTGGCCTTGCATTTATTACCAATTCATTGGTCATCATCAGGTTTCAGATAATAAGACTTTTTGTTTTTAAAACTCTCATTCCCTCTATCTTGCTGTCATGAAGATTGAACACATTCTTTAAAATCTCAGTAGGCTTCAGTTCTGGCCCTTTTCCATGCCTTACAATTAATTCTAGCGCGCCATTGGATAACACATGTAATGCCTTCACCTGAGATCGAATATCAACTATTTTTTCACCATCCCTGCGTTTCTTGACTGCTAAGTAGGTCTTTAGCATCAAAAACCTATCCACAGCTTCTTTGTTGAAATATCCATTTGCCTGGACATGAAAATAGCTTTCTCTAATTCTGGGAGGAGGCTCCTTTATTGCTATCTCCTCCATAGAAATAATCCTAATGCCAGATGGCAGTTCCTTATTAAGCTTCTTTATTGTGAGTGATGTATTTCGAATATTTTTAACCTGAACATCCACTATTTCGCTTAAGGATTCTGTTCCCACAGGGAGTGCCATTGCAAAGGAGACCTTTGGCATAGGATGATAGCCGGTAGAATACACTAAATCCATCCCAGCTCTTCTGAACGCCCTTATAAACACCTTAATAAGCTCTAAGTGGCTCAGATATTGGGTCTTTTCAAGTTTTGTAAAACATAGCCTATACCTTTTCCCTCGTTCGTGTAATTGGTTTGATAAAAACCTCCCATTTTCCTCCAAGGGATGCCAGGTATCAAATAACACCGGGGAAATGGTATTGTCGCTACAGACTCCACAGTTCGAACAATACTGTCTGCAATCAGGTGTTGTTTTGCCCTCCATAGCCTCTTGCCACTCGCTCAGTAAAAACTCTTTAGATATGCCGGAATGTATATGTTCCCATGGCAGAATCTCATCGTGCTCCCTTTCTCGAAGAAGGTAAAAATCTGGATCAAGACTGCACCCTTTCATGGCCTTTTTCCAGATATCTATGTTAAGGTGCTCGCTCCAGCTATCAAAACGCGCACCCTGCTGCCACGCCTCAACTAATACCTTGGTTAATCTCCTATCCCCTCTTGAAAAGATACCCTCTAACCAGCTCGCTTCTGGACTATTCCATTTAACCTTCACTCTATGACTCTGCAATCTTTCCCTGATAAAATTGATTCTTCGTTTACCTTCTTCAAGTTCAAGCTGGGGAAACCACTCAAAAGGTGTATGTGCCTTAGGAACAAAGGGAGAAATACTTACATTTAACACATATCCCTTTCTTCCTTGAGGCCCTAATCTGGAAATCTTTTTGCTTAATTCAACAATGGAGATAAGATCACTATCTTTCTCAGAAGGAAGGCCTATCATAAAATAAAGCTTGAGTAGGTTCCAACCTCCCTTATAAATCTCCTTTGCTGAATGTAAAATCTGATTCTCTGTCAATCCCTTATTAATAACATCTCTCAGTTTCTGGCTTCCTGCTTCAGGTGCAACAGTAAAACTAGTCTTCCTGACTTTCTTTATCTCTTCCATTAATAAAGAAATGACCCTGTCAATCCTTAATGAAGAAAAACTAATAGCAACATGTTTGTCTGCCACCTTTCGCATTAACGCCTTTACTAATGGAAGGATACAACTGTAATCACCCGAACTTAAAGAGAGAAGGGATAGATCCTCAAATCCTGTCTCATGTAAACCTCTTTCGGCTATGCGCATTATTTCGCAAGGATCCCGTTCCCTCACAGGTCTATATATCATTCCAGCCTGACAAAATCGACACCCTCTGCTACAACCCCTTGCAATCTCAATGGTGAATCGATCATGAACCACCTCGGTAAATGGGATTATTTGCTTTGCAGGAAAAGGGTAGCAATTAAGATCAGAAACGATAGCCTTTTCAACGCCTTCATACCCTTGTATCAGCGATTCTATGTGCTGTATGCTTCCTTTTGTATTGTAATGCACTTGAAAGAAAGAGGGAATGTAGATACCTTTAATTGTTGCAAGCTCTTTTAATAACTCATGCCTGTTATTTCGCCCATCCAATTTCCATTCCCTTACTGTTTGGCAAATCGAAAGTGCTGCTTCCTCTCCATCACCTATAACAATAGCATCAAATAGCGCAGCCACTGGCTCAGGATTAAAGCATGCAGGACCACCTGCGATAACCAAGGGATCCATGTATCCCCTCTCTTTAGTTAAGAGGGGTATGTTTCCAAGATCAAGCATGGACAGAATGTTGGTATAACAGAGCTCATGCTGTAAGCTAAAACCAATAATATCAAATTCAGACAGAGGTTTTCCTGATTCGAGGGAGGCAAGAGGAATGCCTTTCTTTTTACACTCAAATCCTAAATCTACCCATGGGGCGAAAATTCTTTCTGCTGAAAGCCAGTTCTGTAAATTTAATATATGGTACAAAATTTTTAACCCCAGGTGGCTCATCCCAATTTCGTAAACATCAGGAAATGCTAAAGCAATAGATATCTCGACAGCAGAAGGATCTTTCTGAACAGAATTTACCTCATCCCCTAAATATCTACTTGGATGAATTATTTTAGAAAACCACGCTTGTTGATATACATTCATTCTTAAATCCTAAATTCCATGTACTTCTATCCATAATATTAGATAGGTTACCCCACATTAAGCACTTTTTTATCCATAGAAACAGGTAATCGAATGGTTATCGTGGTCCCCTCGCGGGCCAAATTTTCACCCGAAACCTTACCCCCAAGACCCTCTACAAGCCTTTTAACTATAGCCAAGCCCAAGCCAGATCCATCTTTTTTAGTTGTAGCAAAAGGTTTGAATATATCCTTAGCTATTTTCGGATCTAAGCCTGGTCCATTATCCTCAATTTTTATCCTTACTGACTCTTCAGATTCACTTGAACTCTCAAAATCCGTTTCTTTCTGGGCACTAATAGAGATGATTCCACCTTTTGGCATAGCCTCGGAGGCATTCAGGAAAATATTCCAAAATACCTGTTTAAGTTGATGCGGATCTGATTTAATTGTTAAGGGGCTCATAATTTTCGTCTCTATATCTAAATGCTCAGACCAGCTCTGGCTATTTTGAAATAGATAGAGAGTATCCATAATCAATTGATTAAGTTCAAATTCTTCGATTTCTATCCTTTGCGGTCTTGCAAACTGCAAAAAATCATTTACAAGATGATCCAATCGGCTTACTTCTCTTAAAACAATCTCTATTAATCTTCTGTTAATATGGGCTTCTTCTTTTGACAAGCTATCATTTAACACCTGAATTGAGCCACTTATTGAAGCTAAAGGATTTCTTATCTCGTGGGCGATTCCAGCGGCTAATTCTCCAAGCACGGCCATATCTTCCATTCTCTTGACCTCTTGCTCCATCTCCCTGATGCGTGTCGTGTCTTGAAATACAAGTATTTTTCCTTTATTGCTGCCATCATATTCTTTTAAAGGTGAAATATTTAAAAGAAGATCAATTTGCTGGTCCTCCTTCCCTTTATAAGAGAGTTGGCTGAACTTATGTGGGCTATGAACCTTAAGATAAGGCATTATATGAGGTATGATATCGCTAATATCCTTTTGGATAGCATCTCTGGAATCAAGATTAAATATCCTTTCCGCTCCCCTATTAAAGACAATAATTTTGTTATGCTCGTCTACTGCAACGAGTCCCGAGGAAATATTCTGAATAATATTTTCCTTGAGCATCTCCAAATCAGCTATATCTTTCTGTTTAACTTTGAGTTCAGCCCTGCTCTTCTGAATCTGCTCTGATAGAAAACCACTCAAAAAAGCTACCAAATAAAAGGCAGCTGCATTGACAAGAATCATATAAAAAATTTCACTACTCTGGTATTCTTGGGCATAGAGAAAACGGTAACCAATGGGGTTAATCAATCCATAGTAACTTAAATCAAGAAATGCCCCATAGAGAATACTGCTAAAAGAGGCTATTATCATTCCCCCATAACGATAAAGAATTATTCCCCCTGAGATTATGTTCAATAAATAAAGAAAGGAGAATATACTTTCAATACCGCCTGTCGTATAGATAATGGCTGTTATGAAGATGGTATCTATAAGAAGCTGGAGATAGGCAAACTTGAAGAGATTTTTTATGTACTTAAGTGCAACGATATAAATAAATGTCAGGAAATAGATTAAGGCAATAAGGATATAGTGCGCATTTAAGATCTCACCAAAATAGGTTTTTGTTTCCCTTACCTGAATTACAATCGCTACTCCTAAAAGGAGGGAAACAAATCCCACCCTCAGAAACATCAATAATTGAAGGCGGGAAAGAGTCTCTTTCTGGTCAAGGTCTCGATCCGTTTTGACCATAATTGTGTGCGTCAGCCCATTGCCGCAGCCATCTGGAAGATAGGAAGATACATGGCAACAACCAGGCCTCCAATTGAGCCGCCTAAAAACAACATTAAGAGTGGTTCCAGCATGGATGTCATAGCAGAAACTGTAGCGTCAACCTCATCGTCATAAAAATCCGCTATCTTTTCTAACATGGCATCCAGAGCACCGGTTGACTCTCCAACAGAAATCATTTGGGTTACCATGCCAGGAAATATGTCTGTCTCGGAAAGAGGTTCGGCAATTGTTTGCCCTTCAGCGATACTACTTCTTGCGTCAAAAATAACCTCTTCTACTATAACATTGCCTGCTGTTTTGGCTGTTATCTCTAAGGCATCTAAGATAGGTACACCACTACTGACCATAGTGCCGAGAGTCCTTGTAAATCTTGCAACAGCCACCTTCTTAATAAGTTCACCAAAAATTGGGAGCTTGAGCAAAATACTGTCTATGTTCCTTTTTCCCGAACTTGTTCTCCTATATCTCCTAAATGCCCAGACAAAAACAATCAGCCCCCCAATCATATAATGTATATTTCCCTTAACAAACTCGCTCATGGAAACCACTACCTGGGTTGGCACTGGTAGTGCCTTTCCAAAACTGGAAAACATATCCTGAAACACAGGGATGACGAAAATCATAATTACGGCGATAACAATAACGGCGATACCTACTACAACGATAGGATAGGTCATAGCGCCTTTGATCTGAGATTTGAGCTTTTCTGCCTTTTCAATATACGCTGCCAGGCGCTGCAAAATGGTATCAAGAATCCCTCCAACCTCTCCTGCAGCAACTAAATTGACAAACAGGGAATCAAACACTTTAGGATGTTTGCCTAGCGCATCTGCTAAGGTTGAACCACCTTCCACATCCTTTGTTATCTGTTTGAGCATATTCCTAAACGTCTTATTCTCTGTCTGCTCCCCGAGAATATTCAATCCCTGAACAAGAGGAAGGCCAGCATCAATCATTGTGGAGAATTGCCTGGTAAAGATAACAAGGTCTTTATTAGTGACCTTGGGCTGCATAAATGAAATATTCTCAAAAAGGTCTTTAGGCTTTTGTTTGAGTTTAGTAACTTCGATATTTCTTTTCTTCAGCTGTATCCTTGCTATCCTTTCATCAGCAGCCTCTAATTCACCCTTTAAGGAACGCCCTTTTTTGGTCTTGCCAGCCCACACATAAATAGACATGATTCGTCCTCCTGGCTATTTACATAAATTTCATTCAGTAATTAGTTAAAATAAGCTTAATTATGTTCAGAGGTTATGTCAAGAAATCTCTGTTATTTTTCTAATGAGCCCCAAAAATAAAAGAATTTTTAAATAATTCTCACACTAACCCGTTAGAAAATATTTTTTTAAATCAAGGGGCTTGACATTTTTATTTTAGTCATTATTCTTTCTAATATTTTGCTGCGCTAAAGGAAAAAGGAGGAGAATGATGAAAATACAACCATTGCATGACCGGGTAATTGTAAAAAGGGTTGAAGAGGAAGAAACAACCAAAGGTGGTATCATAATTCCTGATACAGCCAAAGAAAAACCAATGGAAGGAATCGTTGTTGCTGTTGGAAGCGGAAAGACTGAGGAAGAGGGGGGAAAAAAGATACCTCTCGAGGTTAAGGAGGGTGACAGAGTCTTGTTTTCCAAATATGCGGGAACTGAGGTCAACATTGATGGCGAAGAACATCTCATCATGAAAGAAGAAGATATTATTGCTATTGTTAAATAATTTTTTTAATTTTTAAAATCTCAAGGAGGATTTCATTATGGCAGCAAAGGAAATTAAATATGATTCCAAGGCCAGGGAATTAATATTGAAAGGCATAGACACACTGGCTGAGGCGGTTAAGGTAACTCTTGGCCCAAAAGGAAGAAATGTTATCTTGGAGAAGTCCTGGGGATCACCCACTGTTACCAAGGACGGCGTTACCGTGGCTAAGGAGATAGAGCTCGAAGATAAGTTTGAAAACATGGGCGCTCAGATGCTTAAAGAGGTTGCCTCTAAGACATCAGATGTAGCAGGGGATGGAACAACAACAGCCACTTTGTTGGGCCAATCAATCTACCGTGAAGGTGCAAAGCTTGTCACAGCAGGCGCTAATCCCATGGCCCTCAAGAGAGGTATTGAAAAGGCAGTAGACATTGTAGTAAATGAACTGAAAAAGATGTCCAAAACAACAAAAGAGCAGCAAGAAATTTCTCAGGTAGGAACAATCTCGGCAAATAATGATCAGACTATAGGAAATATTATTGCTGAGGCCATGGCAAAGGTTGGCAAAGAAGGGGTTATCACCGTTGAGGAGGCAAAAAGTATGGAAACAACCCTCGAAATTGTCGAGGGAATGCAATTTGACAGAGGATATCTTTCCCCCTACTTTGTAACGGATGCGGAAAAGATGGATGCCTCATTAGAAGAGCCATATATCCTATTACACGAAAAAAAGATCAGCACCATGAAAGATATGGTTCCTCTGCTTGAGCAGATCGCCAAGATGGGAAAACCTCTCTTAATCATTGCCGAGGATGTAGAGGGTGAGGCCCTTGCTACTCTGGTGGTTAACAAACTGAGAGGGACAATAAAAATAGCAGCTGTTAAGGCGCCTGGCTTTGGAGATAGGCGTAAGGCCATGCTTGAGGATATCGCTATCCTCACAGGAGGTAAGGTGATCTCAGAAGACCTGGGTCTTAAGCTGGAGAATGTAAGCACAACTGACCTTGGCACAGCAAAAACCGTCACTATCGATAAGGACAATACAACTATTGTCGATGGCGGTGGAAACAGAAGTGATCTGGAAGGAAGAGTAAAACAAATCAGGACTCAGATAGATGATACCACCTCTGACTACGATAGAGAAAAATTACAAGAAAGGCTGGCCAAGTTGATTGGTGGCGTTGCCGTTATTAATGTCGGAGCTGCAACAGAGACAGAGATGAAGGAAAAGAAGGCAAGGGTTGAGGACGCCCTCAATGCTACCAGAGCAGCAGTAGAAGAAGGGATCGTTCCTGGTGGCGGTATTGCCTTTATCAGATGCATTTCGGCCTTATCAAAGGTAAAATTGGAGGGTGACGAACAGCTTGGAGTAAATATAGTCAAAAGATCTTTAGAAGATCCGGTACGTCAGATTGCAAATAATGCTGGCTTAGAAGGATCAGTCGTGGTGGAGAAGGTGAAAGAAGAAAAAGGTGCCTTTGGTTTGAATGCTGAGACAGGTGAGTATGAAGATCTCGTCAAGGCTGGAATCATTGATCCAACCAAAGTTACACGATATGCCCTTCAGAATGCCGCTTCTGTCGCTGCACTTATGCTCACTACCGAGGCTATGGTAGCTGAAAAACCAAAAGAAGAAAAAGAAATGCCAGCAATGCCTCCAGGAGGTGGCTATGGTGGTGGAATGGGCGGAATGATGTAATTGTTAGAAAAAATAGCTGGGATTTTACTCTTAGGGCGACCAATTACTGATTGGTCGCCTTTTTTTATGTCTAAATCAAGATAAAATAGTCTATAATGGATTTAGAGATTTCGGCACACTATTCCATATGGGTAGCAAAAATTGAAATTTTAAAAAAAACTTGACATATCATTAACTTAGAGAATTTCCGAGATAACACAGTAATGAAATTCCTTTCCCAATTAATTGACATTATCTATCCTCCGCGCTGTCATATCTGTAGTCGATTCCTGTCTGCTGATGAAAGGCCTCATTCCTCATTTCATTTATGTTCTCGTTGTTTAGCTAGCCTTATCCCTATTACACATCCGATGTGTACTGTCTGCGGCCTGCCTTTCCCAACCACAACAGGACCAGATCATCTCTGTGAAAATTGTCTTCGCAAACAGCCGCGGTATGATTTCCTCCGATCCCCTTACCTTTACTCAGGCCCACTTATGGAATGCATACAAAGATTCAAATACAACATGGAAACCCACCTAAAGTCCTCTCTTGGACACCTGCTTTCCTCCTTTGTCAAAGAATGGATACCCAATCGAAAGGATTTCGTAATTATCCCTGTACCTCTCCACAGGCGCAGACTCAGAGAAAGGGGCTTTAACCAGAGTCTTTTGTTGGCCAGGATACTGGCCTCAGACCTTGGGAATCAATTAGATTATCTATCCCTTATCAGGAACAGATATACGCGGACGCAGACAGGTCTGAAGAAAAAAGAAAGGAGACAAAATGTTAAAGATGCCTTTTCCATTATACATCCTGATGCTATCAAGTATAAAAAGATACTATTGGTTGATGATGTCTTTACAACCGGGTACACCTTGAACGAATGCGCACGAACCCTAAAAAAATCAGGGGCTACAACCGTTATTTGTCTCACACTGGCCAGAGCTCTGATTAATTGAAGATGAAATGGTACATTAGATACGCTGTTGCACATCCAAAAAAGGTTGCAATCCATATAATCAACTGTTAACGTAATTGCACTTTATTTTCCTGGAATGGCCAATGATCGAACAAGGGCAAATAAATACATCGAGGGCAGTAAATAATCATATACTTGCAATTGGTGGTGGGAAAGGGGGTACCGGTAAAAGCCTTATTACCGCAAGTATAGGCATCTGTTTGGCTGATAGAGGCAATGGTGTTCTTCTTATAGATGCTGATTTGGGAACAGCTAATCTCCATACCTTTTTGGGATTAGAACCTCCGAAACTAGGTCTATCTGATTTTGTTAGCAAAAAAGAATCAACTATTTCCGGTATCATAACCAAGACGGGGATAAATAATCTTAAACTAATTTCAGGGGCTAAGGATATGATAGGGATCGCTAATCTATCCTATGGACAAAAGATAAAGGTATTGAACAATATCAAAAAATTGAATTATAGATATATCTTATTAGATCTCGGCCCCGGTACATCCTTTAATATCCTCGATTTTTTTTTGATTTCCCACTGTGGTATCCTTATAACATCACCGGAACCCACATCTATTGAAAATACCTATCGCTTTACAAAGGGGCTTCTTTTTCGCCATTTAAGAAAGACTATTAGTAAAAAAGTGGTGAAATCCCTCATAGACAATGGGATCAGGCAGAGAAATGGGCACAAATTTGAGTCGGTTTTTGATCTCCTGGAGACTATAGAAACAATCGAACCAAGGCTTGGAGATGCCATATCACGCTATCTCTCAACCTTAGATATCAAATTAATTGTTAACCAGGTGCGCACAAGTAAAGACAGATCCATAGGGCAAAAGATGGCTATCGCGATCAAGAAATACTTTGGCATCCCGATTGATTTCTTGGGAAACGTAAGTCATGATAATAAAGTTAGTAAAGGCCTACTTCAGCAAAAACCCCTCATGGCTTATTTGCCACATACTAAGGCATTTAAGGAACTTACTGAAATTACTCAAAAAATATCACCTCGTTACCAATTAGGATTAGGCTTTCCTACTGATTGAATTTTTTACCTAACCATCAGGCAGCTTATGAAAAAATTAACCGAGCAAGACTATTACAATTTACTTGATATTTCTCCTAAGGCCTCTTTTGAGGAAGTTCGATCTGCCTATGATCAAGCTATGAGTATATACTCAACCGATTCTATTTCTACCTATACCCTTTTTACACAAAAAGAAAGGGAGTTAATCCTTTCCCGTTTGGCTGAAGCGTATAAAACCCTGACTAACAGCCAGCTCAGAAAAGAATACAATCATTTTTTGATTGAACGGGGGGATCTTTCTCCTCAAGAAATCGGATTTTCATCCCCAAAAGATCCTAATGTAGCCAAAGGTAAGCTTCTGGAGGTAAGCGTAGAAAGTCTCACCCAGGAACAACAAAAGGCAAAGGATGAGCGCTCGCATTCTGATAAAAACCTTAGCATCTTCGACAGCCAAATTTCTGTGACTGGGAAAAACATTAAAACGATTAGAACAATGAAAGAAATGAGCCTTGAAGAAATATTCAAACAAACGAATATATCACGAGAAACATTAGAAGATATTGAGGAAGAACGTTTTGAAAAGCTCCCAGCCCTTGTCTATCTTAAAGGATTTTTAAAGACCTACGCTAAAATACTACAAGTTAATCAGACCGAAATGGTGGACGGATATGTAAAAAGGTATCTCGAATGGAAGAATACCTATCAAAAATAAAAACCCAATCAGAAATGAAAAAGGTAGTGGAAAAAGCCAAAGGTGAAGGTAAAAAAATAGTTTTTACCAATGGCTGTTTTGATATCCTTCATCAAGGTCATGTGCGTTACCTTTCTGAAGCCAAGAAGTTAGGAGATTACCTGATAGTTGGTTTAAATAGTGATCGATCTATGAGAAACATTAAAGGAAATAATCGTCCCTTGATGACTGAGGGAGCAAGGGCGGAATTGCTTGCCGCTCTCTGTTTTGTTGATGGGGTTGTTATTTTTACTGAGGATGACCCTCTTGCCATAATCAAATATCTCCAACCTCATATTTTAGTAAAAGGTGCAGATTGGGATGAGGATGATATTATAGGGGCTGAATTCATTAAAAAAACAGGGGGGGAGGTTAAACTAATACCTCTTATCTCAAATATTTCCACTTCGAATATTATTCGCCGAATTATTGATCTCAATTCCACTCAAAACAGCTAAGTGCTTCGATTCTCAAATACGGTTACGTATCTTTATGAGAATAGTCTGTGAGATTGTCTTCGACCCAGAGCTCAGACCGAAGGGCTCACTCGCCTCGGCCGAGCCTTTCGGCCTCGAGTCGTTCGACCTGGAGGCTCTCGACAGGCTCAAGGCCGAGAGGCTCGTCGCAGGCAGCACTTAGTCCTGAGGGCTTCGACTGAGCTCAGCCGAAGTCTGAATGAATATGTCCTCGAATTTATGAACCGATGGACTAAGGCAAAGCAGCTACCGTAGTAAGATAAAGAGGTTAATTTTAATCTGTGCGCCCATAGCTCAGCTGGACAGAGTAACGGACTATAATCCTGGAGAAGGAATTTTGGTAAGTTGCTAGATTTCTTGATAACTCCCCTTTCTTAATAAGGTTTCTTGTTTTTTTGGGAATCAGGAAAAGAATGAACAAAACTGAAAATTCGTTTTTAGCTTATAAAGTTCTCTCAAATAATTTTTCCTATGCTAATGCTACCCGTGAAATAAAAGCCTCACTTTTGATGTACCACCATTATGGCATAAAGTTGAGAGTGCAATCAAACATCTAAGTCCTTCCTTATTTTTTTATATATGGAAGTCCATCAAATGATCAATATTTAGAGAGAGCCTTAAGGAAAGTACGCCATCGGACAAGACCCAGGAACAATTTTTTACCAAAAAAGGTAAATATTAATCGAATAATCTATGGCGCCTCTAAGATGCTAAATGAAAATCGGAGCGAAAAGACCTTTAATCTGATTTCCGCAAGTTAATGGAAATTGGGGTCCATTTTGCTCATGTCAATGCTGAGCCAACGATTGTCTTTTGAATCTCAGTACTTCCAGCAGTGATGCCTGCATGTGCTATAGCTCTGTAAAGTCTTTCAACCTTGTAGTCTTTACAGTACCCATAAGATCCATGTATTTGCAAGGCCTTTCGGGCAACTTCCTGGATAGCTGGAACAACAAACAGTTTAAGAGCAGCTGAATCTACCTGAATGTCACCATTCTCATCTTGCTTAGCAGCCACCCTGTACGTCCACCATCTACATGCCTCAATCGAAGCATGCATCTCGGCTAACATCCATTGAAATCCCTGCATCACGGCCATGGGCCGACACCTGACCATTTTCTCCTTCACAAACTTCAATGACCCATTAAGACACTCATGTCCCATTCCAACCATAAATGCCATTTGTTGAATCCTTTCACCTGCGATCCACCTAAGCAAAACATGAAATCCTTTTCCTTTCTCACCAAGAATATTTTCCTTATGTACCTTTACGTCCTTTAGAAAAACATCTACTAAACCCTGCCCAGCAAGACCCATCAAGGACCATGGCTTAGAACAGGTATACCCCTTGGAAAGCTTGTCTACTATAAAGGCAGTTACTCGCCCAGTTTCATCTTTTACGCAAAAAATCCCGTATCCTTTCTTATAGCCATTTGTAATGAATCGTTTTGTTCCGTTTAAGAAATAAAAATCTCCTCTTGGTATAGCTGTAGAGGTAATAAGAGATGGATCTGATCCGGTATTCGGTTCGGTAAACGCCATAGTTGGATAACTTGATCCATGGCAAACGGGAGAAATAAACCTCTTCCGAATATCCTCTGAGCCCCAGTAATGAACGTTTTCTGTAAAACTGTTACACATAGCCATTGTATAGACGGCTGTCGATCCTGTTTTGGCCAGCTCCTCAACAACTAAAATGACATTTAGGGCTGTGGTCCCGAGGCCACCGTATGCTTTTGGTATCCTCATGCCTAACATTCTCGCTCTAGCAAACTTTAGTAAGATGTCATCAGGAAGAGTATCTTCTTCCTCTATATTCGCTATAACTGGCTCAATTTCTCGCTTTGCAAAATCCCGAGCTGCCTTAACTATCATCTTGCTTTCATCCGAAAGAAGAAATTCCATTTTTTTCTCTTAGGCTAACTTTGTTCGTTTTTTTGTCGAAGTATAAAGGATCAGATATCTGGTAATCCGACCTTCTGCGCTGTTGAAGTGGCTTCGGGGTGTATTTTGCAGTATGTTGTTGTCCTGAGTGTCCTACCTAGATAGATATCGTCCTTAATATTTGTTTCTCTTGCCGATCTACAATTAGTCTGAATATTAATCCCACAATCACAAACTTTTGCTTTGTTAAAGCCTGCGGTAAATATCTGTCAAGGGAGATTAACCTATTCCGCCCATTTGACACTTCTAAACAGGCTTACGATAATGGATAATACTCTGCGCCATCTTGAAAATAAGAGAATTTGCTACATAGTTATTTAGCATTCATAGTTTTACCTGACTTCTCTCATCTCTCGGACTAAATTAGTTATAAATATTTAAGTGGCAACAAATACAGGCCCTTAAAAGATTAGCCATGCCTTTTAAGTCCTTTTCTAAAGCTTAAATATGTTTAATTTAATCCTCGGATTTGGTTTAACAACTAGAACCTTCGGCAGTTAAATCGTCTTCTAATTCATTTATTTTTAAAGGGTCATTTTATGACAGATGCTTGCCTGGGGAAGTATAGGAAAACTCATCGTAAAATCTGAGAATACCGTGCTGTATAGTTTTCCTACTAAATAAGCAATACACTTCCTATAACGTTTAATCCGTTAGTCTGAAGGTTAGGGTTAATCCTTCGATGCCACCTTCGTATTCATCAGGAGGGAAGAATTTATGACCAACTGTTACCTCTTTTCCAATTAAATTCATATCGGCCTTTTCCGTGTCAAATCCAATAACATTTCCCATAACCCATGGCCCATCGGCTAACTCAACCATTGCCACAATATAGGGTGTATCAAATCCACTGGGGCCCACACGAATAACAGTAAATGTTTTTATTCTTCCCTTATTGGATATTGTATTTGTTTCTAACTTGAGGCTGCCACAATAAGAACACACACCATTAGGAGGCGTAGTAAAATTTCCACAATTGAGGCATTTGAGAGCCAACAGTTTTCCTTCTCTCAACCCTTGTTTAAACTGATTATAAGTTAATGAATACTCTTTCATTTGTTATCTCCTAAAAATAAGATGGCAGGCTGTGCATAAATCCCCCCCTAAAGTATCTACTAATCCTACTTTAGCGCCCTCTACCTGTCTCTCGCCGCACTCACCCCGAAGCTGCTTAACAATCTCATAAGCTTGTGCAGCGCCTGTCGCCCCAATTGGATGACCTTTCGCTTTTAGCCCGCCAGATGGATTAATAGGAATTTTCCCTTTCCGCGATGTATCGCCATGGTCAACAGCAGCAGCACCCTTCCCATACTCAAAAAAGCCAAGGCCCTCGCTAGCAACTATTTCTGCTATCGTAAAGCAGTCATGGAGTTCGCATACATCAACATC
>Ga0180438_10005252_pt1 | contig 18111 bp, 13 predicted proteins | sample SS_ome_12_FD_132455 | JGI IMG/M metagenome (GOLD analysis project Ga0180438, IMG submission 132455) | Hypersaline lake sediment archaeal communities from the Salton Sea, California, USA - SS_3_D_2 metaG | ecosystem: Environmental > Aquatic > Non-marine Saline and Alkaline > Hypersaline >...
ACTCGGTGTTACCTTCTTCATGCGCGAGGTCTCCTTCTCTTAAGTTCTCAATCTCTCGGTTGAATCTAACTCAACCACGGCCTCGCGCTACCAACTTTTACAGGAAATATAGGACATAACCCAGGCAGGGAAGCAGGGGTTTCTCTCTGCTGGCCAGGTCCCCCTGAGGTGACCCAGAACTTGCTCCAGGGCGGATGTTATCATCCGCCCTAAGACCGTGGGATTACGGAGACCCGTCCGGGATAACATCCCACGGGGAGCAGGCGTCCCATATCTTCCAAGTCGGAGGAGGTTTGGGGTGCCTCGGGAGTCGGGTAGTCCCCCGTAAGGATGACATGTTCGACCTACCAACTGAGGGGGACCCAGGCTGTCAACGGATTAAGCGGATAAAACGGATAAAGCAGACAAGAGGGGGTGCATCCCCGGCTTCCTGTTGGTGTCCTTAACCAACAGGGATATTAGGCTGTTGGTCAAGAAGACCAACAGCCAGCGTGGGATGATAACATCCCACGGGGAGCAGGAGAGTTTAGAATCGCCAGTATCGCCGGTCGGGTGATTACATTCTCCTGTTTCCCGCTCTGTGGAGGGGTGAACAGGTGAAAGATTCTGCCTCAGGCAGGGAAGCAGGGGTTTCTTACTGTTGTCGCGGGGTACCCTTCGTCCTCAGTCCTCAGGGCGAGCCCTTACGCCGCAACCGGTTCGGGCTTTACTTGCCTTCCAGCTTTTTCAGTGCCTCAGCCGCGCCGGCGTTGCCGGAATCGAGCTCGAGGGTTTTCTTGAAGCTCTGGATGGCGGCAGGGATATCCCCCTTCATGACGTAGACCTTGCCGAGCAATTCATGGGTCTGCCAGGAATTCGGAAATGCGGACCGGGTCGTCTCGAGAATGAGGATCGCACTTTCGAGATCGCCTTGTTCCGCGAAATTGGAGGCGTGATGTAAGAAATAGTCCGCCTCTGGGACGGTGAAATTGAGGGTGTCGTCTTTGAATCTCAGATACTCATCCATGGCGGTCTGCAAGCCTTCATGCGTGTAAATATCCTCGCTGAAGTACTGTGAGAGGCTGTGTTTGATGAGGATATGGTCGAAAGACCTGCCGCGAAGCAGCTGTCCGATCTTCAGCACAATCTCGTTCCCCTCGCACAGGAAGCTGCAGTTGCTCAGAACGATGATCACCCGGCCCTTCCCGGCGTAGTGAAAATGATTCGACTTAAACAGTTTGTCGGTCCCGTCATGCCAGTAGACGGTCTCCTTCTCCTTGGTCACCGGATCCTCCACGATGGCGATCTCCCCGACGTACCCGCTGCCGCACGTGGTGAAAAACTCCTTCACCAGATCGCTGGAGATGTTGCGAATCGGCGGGCGCTTCTTCTCGTATCTCATCTTGAGATAGATATCCATGTATTCACGGGACAGGAGCGCCTCGCCCGAAAGGGCCATGCTGAACTTGAAAAGATCGCCGACCGTTGAGTACATCCTCGAGAAACCGAATCCCAGGACGCTGGGATCGTAGGAGTTCGTCTCCTCGTTCCACGTGCTGTATCGGTCAGGCAGCCTCTGATAGCTGACGGCCAGGTTCTCTATGGCGAGCCCCTTCTTCTGGAGTCCCGTGGCCATCATCCCGAGCGGCCGGAGAATCTGCCCGAAGAGGAGTTCCTCGTAGCTCTTACCAGTGACTTTCTCGATGATCATACCCAGCAGGAAATATCCGGCGTTGGAGTATCCGTATCCCTTGCCCGGCTCGAAGCGCAGCCCCTCCGACGAAAGCTGCTTCAGGAATTCCTGGAGAAATTCTTCCTTTCTGGTCACATAGTAGTATTTCTCAATCCCTTCGGGAAAGGGAAGCCCCGAAGTATGGCCGAGCAGCATCCCGACCGTGATCCTCTCCCCCGGATCGCGTGGAAACTGGGGAAGCAGATCGGAGAGCTTGTCTTCGAGCCCCAGCCTCCCCTGCTCGACAAGCTGCATGACGAGCATCGATGTGAACTGCTTGGTGATAGAGCCGATCAGGAACCTGGTATCCTTGGTGTTCGGGATGTTCCGGTCAGCGTCGGCCAGGCCGTATCCTTTGGAGAGGATAATCTCTCCTTTGTCGGCGACCAGGACGGTGCCCATGAATCCTTTGTTGACGGAATAATCGTTCACCAGCATGTCAATCTTGTCCGGCAGGGAATGCGAACTGACCGGGGTGCCGAAAACCGTCAGAAAGATCAAAGAAAACACAATGCGATGGATCCTCACCATGACCGTCCTTTATCACAAGACAATGTGTGGTCTTTGTGAATCTACGATTCTATAGCCCCGACGGTTTCACTCTTTGGGAAAGCCGCCACTTCCTGATTTCATTCTTGCGGTTTAGGTGAGCCTGGCGCGCCCAGCGATTCCACGCCGCCTCACTCGCCCGGGAGCAATCTTTCCGGGCGGGCTGAGAGAGGCATGGGGATTGCTTCGTCCCCTTCGCCCATACGGGCGGTCGTCTGACCGGGTCCTCGCAATGACTGTATCTGGCTGTTGTTGTGGGGCACCCCTACCCCGTAACCGGTTCGGCGTGTCTGCCGGAAGCAAGTCGGCCTCGGGCGGAAGGGCGCCGTAAACCAACGCCAAAGGAAAATGTTGCGAAGTTAGAATAAAACCCCATCTCCCACGGATCTTCGATTTCTCCTTTCCTGCGGCTCTTCCATGTCAGGGGGCTTCTCCGCCACGATCCTCGCTTTGACCTGGCGACATAAACAAATAGGACTTGAACAGTCGTATTTGTTAATGCAGTGGGCGGGTTGGGCTGCCGCAGTTGAGCCTCGTCCCGGTGGATCTTCTCAAAAAGTCAAAAATGTGCTTGAGTTGCAGAGGCAATTGGTTATATTATTCCGTCGCGATTTGGGAGCTTTAATGGATCGGCTATCCAATCATTTCAGAACAGGGAGTAGATGAAGATGCCTGAATGCCAACACCAGTGGGAGATGACCAATATACAGTTCGGCTTCGTAGCTTTCGAGAAGTGCTTTCACTGCAATGACCTGAGGACCTACTTCTCCGCTGAGGACAATCCCATCTTAGGGGATAAGTACCGGGAGGGCGACCATTACTGGAGCAGGGTAGAGAATGCCCAGACCTTCACCTTCGATTTGAAGTGCACCAAATGCGGCCACACGGAGAAGTTCGACGATCTGATGGGACTCTTGCACTGCACCGGATGCCTGCCCGACTGCGAGGTGGAGATCATGCGGAAGAAGTTGGAGGCCGAGAAGACCTGGGTCGTGGTGGCATTCGGCTTTCTCCCCGAGGCAAAGACCGAGCCGATCCCCCCGCACAAGCTCGATATGCTCACCGACTACTTCAACCAGAGGAGAGACACATCCCGCTCCAGGATCAAGGTGGTCCCGTTCAACCTGATCGGCGATCTGGCCCGCTGCAAGGGTGACTTCATTCACGACGTGGGCATGCTTTCCCTCGAGCCGCCACCCGGAAGAAAACCTCTGTTTTGATCACAAATAAGATCATAGAACAAATCAAGCAGGAGAAGTTTCATGACCACCCAAGACTTGATTGAGAAGCTCGGACTGAAAGCGTTAAGCAAGTTTGAACACCGGGACGTGGATGGTGTGTTCGTCTCGGACATGTTGAGCGACGTGATGGCGGGCGCCAAGTCGGGCAATTTGTGGCTGACCATCCAGACCCACAAAAGCATCGTTCCGGCGGCCAACTTGGTGGACGTCTCGGCGGTGATCATCGCCAGCGGCAAGCAAGTACCAAAGGACACGGTTGATCTGGCCAGCAAGTATAATATCGCCATCCTCTCCAGCGACCTGGCCACCTTCGAGCTGGTGGGAAAGCTTTATGGCTTGGGGCTGGGAAGCAAGTAGCCGAACTCCGGTGCCGGTTGGATGTATTCACAGGCGGGTCCAAAGGGATAACGCCGCTTGATGGTCGATGCCATCCTCAGAAACGGGGCAGGGATCGTGGAGATAAGAATGATCAAAGAGGTGCTGCAGGCTACCGTTATCGAGGGAGAAGACAAACTCGATACCACGGTCAACCGGGTATACGCTTCGGACCTGATGAGCGACGTTCTGGCTTTCGGCCAGCCCTATTCGATTCTCTTCACCGGACTGGCAACCCAGCAGGCGGTCATCTCCGCGCACATGGCGGAATTCAAGGGGGTCTGCTTCGTGCGCGGCAAGATACCCAAGGACGGCGCCAAGGAGTTCGCCAGAGAGAACGATCTGATTTTGCTCTCCACCGAACTGGACATGTACGACTCCTGCGTGAGGATCGAGGCGGCCAGGAAGGGAATCGAGGCCGGACTGACGGCCAAACCGGCCGCCGAAAGAAGCGAGAAGATGCTCCTTGGTCACGAGCTTTCGATCGAAGGAAACGACTTTGCCAACGCGGGGATGGCATCCACCAAGGTGAAGTCCATTCTGAAGAAGATCGGATTCGATCCCAAGCTGGTGCGAAGGGTGGCCATCTCCACCTACGAGGGGGAGATGAACGTGGTGATGCATGCCGACCGGGCCAAGGTCAAGCTGGCGGTCACTCCGGGACTGATCGAGGTGGTGATCGAAGACCAGGGCCAGGGGATCCCGGACGTTAATCTGGCCATGGAGGAGGGATATACCACCGCCACCGAGGAGATGAGAGCCATGGGCTTCGGCTCGGGCATGGGATTGCCCAACATAAAGAGGAATTCGGACGAGCTGGATATTTCCAGCCAGGTGGGAAAGGGAACCAGGCTGCGGATGAAGTTCTACACATCGCAGGTTGCATCTGAAAGGAGCGGCAGGATCGATTGACGCAGTTCTACCACGCTCACAAAGTGGTTTTGGATAAATGTCGCGGGCACATGACCTGCATGCGCCACTGCCCCACCCGGGCCATCCGGGTGAGAGGGGGCAAGGCGGTCATATCCGAGGAGCTGTGCGTCGACTGCGGCACCTGCATATCGGTCTGCCCGGCCGGGGCCATCGTTCCGGTCACCGACGCGGTATCGGATGCGTCCGATTTTCGACACAAGGTGGTGGTGCCCTCCCCGGTGCTTTACTCTCAGTTCGACTCGAGCGTTCATCCTTACGTCATTCATCTGGCCTTCAAAGAGCTGGGCTTCGACCAGGTGGTGGACGTGAGCGCCTCTTCCGCTGCGCTGGCCAGGACTTTAGTCAAACACATGCAGAGATACAAAGGTCGGCTTCCCTTGATCTCGTCTCACTGCCCCTCCATGCTCAGGCTGATCCAGGTGAAATACCCGGATCTGGTCGAGCTGGTGGTGCCCCTGGACGTGCCCAGGGAGGTCACGGCGCGTGAGATCAAGAAGAAACTGCCGGCCGAGTTGGGGCTTAAGCCGGAAGAAATCGGGATAACCTACGTGGCCCCCTGTCCGGCCAAGATGGTTTCCATCAAGCAGCCGGTGGAGAAGACCAGAACCTGGTTTGACGGGGTGGTTTCGATCAAAGACGTATATTCGGTGCTGCTGCCCCATGTGGTGGCGATCAAGGAGACCTTTGACGAGAGCCAGGTGCCTGAGGATTTCGCCTTCAATGCGGGCTGGGCTACGCTGGGGGGCATAACCCGGGCCGTACAGATGGAGAACTGGCTGGCCGTCTCGGGACTCGATCACGTGATGCGCATATTGGACGACATCGAGAACTCGCGGCTGCGAAACGTCGATTTCGTGGAGGCCATGGCCTGTATGCTGGGCTGCATCGGCGGGAGCCTGAACGTGGAGAATCCTTACGTGGCGCGGGCCAACAGCGTTAAGCAGCGGTTCAAATATGAGGATCCGATAGAGGTAGATGATGCAGATATCGAGCGGAAGTTGGAAACCAGATACTATTTTCTGGGGAATCCGGTTTTGCCGCGTCCCACGAAGTATTTCGACACCGATCTGGAGACCTCGATTAAGCGGATGAAGGAGAGGAAAAGAGTTTACCAGAAGCTTCGCCAAACGGACTGCGGATGCTGCGGAGCGCCCACCTGCATGGCCTTTGCCGAGGATTTCGTCAGGGGAGAGGCCAAGCTGACCGACTGCATCTTCCTAGCCCAAAAGGGGGAAGAGGAATGAAGAGGACAGGCACAGTTCGGAGAAAGAGAAGAGAAGGCTCGGCAACCGATGAGCGGTACGCCCGGATATTCTCCGAATTCAAGGGCCAAGAGGGCGATCTGATTCCGATCCTGCAGAAGACCCAAGAGAAGGTCGGGTTCATCCCCAAGGAGGCGGTCAGGCGAATCTCACGATTCCTGAAGATTTCGGAGAACCAGATCTACGGCGTGGCTTCGTTCTACTCGCAGTTTCGATTCACCGCCCCGGGCAGAAACTCGATCAAGGTCTGTTTGGGCACGGCCTGCCACGTGAAGGGCGGGCAGATTCTGTGCGAGGCGGTAGAGAGGGAGCTCGACTTGAGGCCGGGCCAGACCACCGCAGACGGAAGGTACGACTTGGAGAGGGTGGCCTGCCTGGGATGCTGCGCCCTGGCCCCGGTGGTTCAGATCAATGACGACATATACAGCCGGATGACGGTGATCCGTCTGAAGGAGATATTGGACAAGTATGAGTGATTTCGAGAAGACAAGAGAACGAGCTCAAAGGAAATGGGATCTACTGAAGAAAAGTAAGGTCCCGGTGATCTACATAGGCACGGCCTCCTGCGGGGTGGCTGCCGGCGCCATGGAGGTGCTGGAGTCGGTCAAGCAGACCCTGAAGAAGAACCGACTGAAAGCCAAGATCGTTCAGGTGGGGTGCATCGGACCCTGCTACTTAGAACCGCTGATGGACATCGCCGTGCCGGGCCAGCCCCGGATAAGCTATGCCAACATGAATGCGCCCAAGGCCAAGCGGGTGATAGAATCGTACCTGAAGAAAGGAGGCCCGTTCCTTCAGTTTGCCGTGGGGCATTTCGGAGAGGAGGGGTGGCAGTCGGGCGACGGAATCCCCAGATTCTTCGATCTCCCCATGCTCAAACCGCAGGTGAGGGTGGTGCTCAGAAACTGCGGGATAATCGACCCGGAGGAGATCGATCATTACATAGCCAACCAGGGGTACCAGGGAATCATGAATGCCCTGAAGAAAGGTCCCCAGGCGGTCATAGCCGAGGTCAAGGAGGCCGGTCTGCGCGGCAGGGGAGGGGCGGGATTCCCGGCCTACAAGAAGTGGGAGATCTGCCGGAGCTCACCGGGTAAGATCAAATACATGATCTGCAACGCCGACGAGGGGGATCCCGGGGCGTTCATGAACCGCTCGCTGATAGAGGGGGATCCTCATGCCGTGTTGGAGGGGCTCTTGATCGCCGCCTATGCCATCGGCGCCTCGCAAGGGTATATCTACATAAGAGCCGAATACCCGCTGGCCATCGCCCGTCTGAAGAAGGCCATATCGCAGATGAGAGAATATGGGTTCTTGGGAACGAACATCCAAGACTCAGGATTCGACTTCGACATAACCATAAAGGAGGGGGCGGGGGCCTTCGTGTGCGGAGAGGAGACCGCGCTGATCGGCTCGATCGAGGGAAAACGGGGTATGCCCAAATCGCGGCCGCCTTTTCCCGCTGTATCCGGCCTTCACGGAATGCCCACCATCATCAACAACGTGGAGACTTTGGGGACCCTTCCCAACATCCTGAGAAACGGGGCCTCCTGGTTCAAGCAATACGGGACACGAGGGAACTACGGCACCAAGACCTTCTCCCTGGTGGGAAAGATACGCCGCTCGGGCTTAATCGAGGTGCCGCTGGGTATGACCCTGAGGAAGATCATATTCGACATAGGCGGCGGTTCGGCCAAGCCCTTCAAGGCGGTGCAAACCGGCGGGCCTTCGGGAGGATGCCTATCCGAGGAGCACTTGGATACGCCTGTGGATTATGAATCGCTGACCGCGGCCGGTTCCATAATGGGGTCCGGGGGCCTGATCGTGATGGACGAGGACACCTGCGTGGTGGACGTGGCCCGCTATTTCCTCGACTTCACCCAGAAGGAATCGTGCGGCAAATGCTCGCCCTGCAGGGTGGGGAGCAGGCATATGGTGGAGATATTGGAGAGGATAACCAAAGGTGAAGGGGAGCCGGACGACCTGCCCAAGCTGGAGACCCTGGGTGAGACGGTGAGGAGAGGTTCGCTCTGCGGTTTGGGGCAGACCGCCCCCAATCCCGTCTTGACCACCCTGCGCTACTTCCGTCCGGAGTATCTGCTGCACGTCAAGGAGAAACACTGTTCGGCCACGGTGTGCAACGAGCTTATCGAATACCGGGTGATCCCGGAAAAATGCACCGGATGCCAGCGCTGTGTGAGCGTCTGCCCTACCGGAGCCATAACCGGGCCAAGAGCGGAGCCGCACAACTTAGATCCGTCCAAGTGCATAAAGTGCAGGGCCTGCTATGAGATCTGCCGTTTCGACGCCATAGCCGGCGACGCCATCATCATCAGATCCAAACGGAGAACCTCCGATGAGCAAGCGGAGTGAGACCGTCAACATAAGCATAGATAATTCGCCCTTCAAGGTGCAAAAAGGGCTGACCATCCTTGAGGCTGCCAAGCAGAAGGGTATCTACATACCGACTCTCTGCGCGCACGGTGAACTCACCCCGTTCGGCGGCTGCCGCATGTGTATAGTGGAGGTGGAAGGGATGCGGGGTCTACCCACCGCCTGCACCACGCCGGTGGAGGAGGGCATGATCATTAGGACGCACACCGCCCAGGTTCTGGCGGAACGAAGGGAGATTTTGCAGCTCATCCTGAGCGAGCATACCTCGAGCTGCCTGATCTGTGAGGAGAAGGAGGAGTGCAAGGAGTTCATGGGCACGATCCGCAAGGCGGGCGTGACCTCCGGATGCCGTTATTGCCCCAATGACGGAGCCTGTGAGCTGCAGGACGTGGTGGAGAAGACGGATATCAAACAGATCGGCTACCCGGTTTACTATCGGGGGCTTCCGGTGGAAAGGGACGATCCCTTTTACGACCGGGACTACAACTTATGCATCCTGTGCGGAAGATGCATACGCATGTGCCAGGAGATTCGCACGGCCAACACCCTGGCTTTCAAGCAGAGGGGACGCTACACGGTGATCGGTCCGGCATACGAACGGACTCATCTGGAGGCCGGGTGCGAGTTCTGCGGAGCCTGCGTATCGGTTTGTCCCACCGGGGCTCTCTCGGAGAAGGTCAGCAAATGGGAGGGGAAGCCGGATCGCGAACAGACCACCACCTGTCCCTTCTGCGGGGTGGGATGCCAGATACGCTTGCAGATAAAAGGGACCGAGATCATAGGCAGCCTGCCGGAACAGGATGCTCTGATAAACAACGGACAGCTTTGCGTTAAGGGGAGGTTCTGCGTTGCCGAGACGGTGAACAACCACCGGCGGTTGAAGAGACCGTACAGAACTCAAAACGACACCAGGAGGGAACTCTCCTGGGATGAGGCCGTCGATCTGGCCACCGACAAGCTTTCGGCCTGCACCGGCGACGACTTCGGCATGCTGATCTCCCCAAACTGTTCCAACGAGGACCTGTACGTTGCCCAGAAATTCGCCCGGGTCGCGATGGGCTCGCACAATATCGATACCGGCTCAAGATCGTTTTATGGAACCGGATTCAATGCTTACCTGAACCTGGCTGAGATGGCCGTTCCTCTCTCCGACTTACGGGAGGCTTGGGTCATCCTCTGCCTGGGGCTGGACACCAGGTTCAGCCGCTCGGTGGTAGGGGTGGAGCTGCGGAAGGCGATCGCCAGAGGAGCCAAGGTCATCACCATCAACCCGCACCACCACAGCCTCTCGGTGATAGCGGAGAAGTGGATTCAGCCGACATCCGGCACGGAACTTGGCCTGCTTGATTCTCTGGTCAAGCTGACCCGGAAGAAAGCCAGGCCTTCACCCGGCAAATCGAAAGCAGCGGCCAGCAGCTTTGACGGCGACCTGCGAGGGGTTGCTGAAATGCTCAAAGGGGCCTCCGCCTCGGTAGTCCTGGTCGGGTCGGAGCTTCTGCACCATGACGATAGCCCGGAGATTCTTGAGAGCATCAGGATGCTGGCCCAAAACACGGGCGCAGGCGTTCTTCCCTTACCGGCTCAGAATAACCTGTTCGGCTCGATTCTCATGGGAACCTACCCTGAACTTCTGCCCGGCGGGTTTTCATCCAGCAGCAGAAAGAGGATAGCTGATCTGAAGAATGCGTGGGGCCTGAAGGTCCAGGGTTTGCCCCCGGGCTGGAAGAAGCCTTTTTCGGCCGGCAGGAAGCTGAAGGTTCTGTATCTGGTGGGAGAGGTACCCCTGGAGACTCTTCCCGAATCTGAATTCCTGATCGTCCAGAACATATCTCCTCCCGATCCCTGGCATGCCGCAGATCTGGCCCTGCCGGCGGCCTCCTTCGCTGAGGTTGACGGCACCTTCATCAACGGCGAAGGGCGGGTCCAGCGGATCAGGAAAGCGGTTGACCCGCCCGGTGAGGCTCTTCCCGACTGGGAGATACTCTGCCGGATTGCCCGGAAGATGGGCAAGAGGGGTTTTGAGTTCTCCAGCGCGCGCAAGGTTCATAAGGAGATATCCAGCCAGGTGAAAGGTTTTGGGAATTTCGACAAGCCGACTCGTAAAGCCACCCCGCTGACCTGCGAGGCAGAGCTGTTCATTGACAGGACCAAGCCCAAGAGGGGGGAGAAAGCAGACAAGGGCTTTCCGTTTATCCTCGACACCTCAGTGGTCGAGCACACACACCGGGGATTCCCGCTCTCAAGTTGGGTCGAAGGGGCGCGGGTGCTGTTTCCCGAGGGGGTCTTGTGCCTGAACTCCGAGGACGCCAGGAAGATAAGGATATCCGAGGGTGATGAAGTGCTGGTAACCTCGGCCGATTTCGAGAAGAGCTGGCCGGTGAGAATCGTCAGCGAGCAGCCGAAAGGGACGCTGCAGGTGACCCTGCGTCAGGGGGAATCGGTCGGATCCAATCCCCATCGGGTGAGAATAAGGAAGAAGAATGTTTAAGCTGATCGAAAACCGGATGATCGTGCCCAACCTGCACCTGCTGACGCTGGAGGCGCCGGAGGTCGCCCGCCAGATGGAGCCGGGCCAGTTCGTGATCGTACGGGCCGACGACGGAGGCGAAAGAATACCTCTCTCCGTCGCTGACTGGGACGCAGAAGCGGGAACAGTGACCGTAGTCGTGATGAACGTCGGGAGCACGACCGATCGCCTGGCATCGCTTGAGACCGGGGTGAGCGTTCCCACCGTGGTGGGACCACTGGGCAAGCCAACCGAGATCGAGAAGTTCGGCACCGTCCTCTGTTTGGGCGGATGCTACGGGATCGCGAGCATCTTCCCCATCGCCCGGGCGCTGAAGGAGAAAGGGAACAAAGTCATCACGGTCATAGAGGCCAGAAGCTCATATCTTCTCTTCTGGGAGGATAAACTCAGGGAAGTGTCCGACAAGCTCATCTGCATCACGCGGGACGGGACCAAAGGCCACAAGGGACACGTGGGGAGGCTTACCGAGATCATAAAGTCGTCCGATGAGCGGGTGGACCGGATGATCGTGAACGGGTGCACCTTTCTTCTGAAGAGAGGCTCGGATATGAGTCGGCCTTTGGAGATTAAAACGATAGTCAGCTTGAACCCGATCATGATCGACGGGACCGGAATGTGCGGGGTGTGCCGCGTCACAGTGGGCAAGACGACGAAATTCGCCTGCGTGCACGGTCCGGATTTCGACGGGCACGAGGTCGACTGGACCGAGCTCTTGCAGCGTCGGAAAACATATATGCGAGAGGAAGTTATTCCTTTGAGGACGAGCCGGTGTGAGGAACATAGGATCACATCATCTGATTAGTCCGTAAACGACTCGTCGTTGCGAGTCCTGGTGAAATCTGGAAGAAGCAATTTACGTGCGCTGGTGTTGGGAAGGGATTGCTTCGTCCCCTGCGCCCATACGGGCGGTCGTCTGACCGGGTCCTCGCAATGACAGGGCAAATGGAATTCGTTATGCCTGAGCCGCAGAAAAAGAAATTGGATTTGAACAGAAGAGATATGCCCAAGCAGCCGCCTGAGGTGAGACGGCACAATTTCGATGAGGTGGCTTTGGGTTATTCTCCGGAGCTGGCCATCGAAGAGGCCAAGCGATGCCTGCAGTGCAAGAAACCCAGGTGCGTGGCCGGTTGTCCGGTGGAGATAGACATTCCCGGATTCATCAAGTGCATTGCAGAGGGAGACTTCGCGGCGGGAACCAGGATACTGAAAGACAAGAACTGCCTTCCCGCCATGTGCGGCCGGGTCTGTCCCCAGGAGGAGCAGTGCGAGCAATTGTGCGTCTTGGTTAAGAGGGGAGGCCAGATAGCTGTCGGTCGGCTGGAACGGTTCCTGGCGGACTGGGAGGCTGACCAGGGCAAGTTCGATTTGCCGAAGATCCCGCGGTCCACCCGAAGAAAGGTGGGAATCGTGGGCGGAGGGCCTGCCGGACTCACGGTGGCCGGCGACCTGATAAAATTGGGGCATAAGGTGACCATCTTCGAGGCTCTCCACGAGGTCGGCGGAGTTTTGATTTATGGCATTCCCGAATTCAGGCTGCCCAAGGTCATTGTCCACAGGGAGGTTGAGTATCTCAAGAAGCTTGGTGTCGAAGTCGTTACCGACTACGTGGTGGGCAAGACCAGGACCGTGGATAGTCTGCTGGAAGAATACGATGGCCTGTTCATCGGATCGGGGGCGGGGCTTCCCTGGTTCATGGACGTCCCCGGGGAGAACCTAAATGGCGTCTACTCGGCCAACGAATACCTCACCAGAATGAACCTGATGAAAGGCTTCCTCTTCCCCGAATACCATACTCCCATCAAAGAGCACAAAAGGGTTGCGGTCATGGGCGGGGGAAACGTAGCCATGGACTGCGCCCGGACCGCCTTGAGGCTGGGAGCGGAGAGCCGAATCATCTACCGGAGATCAAGACAGGAACTGCCGGCGCGTTTAGAGGAGATAGAGAATGCCGAGGAAGAGGGGGTGATCTTCGATTTCCTGACTCTTCCCATCAAGTATATCGGGGATGCGAACGGCTGGCTCAAGGAGATCGAATGCCTGAAGATGAAATTGGGGGAGCCTGACGACTCCGGAAGAAGACGGCCGGTTCCGATAGAAGGTTCCGAATATGTAGTTCCCATGGACGCGGTGGTATGCGCCATCGGCAACAGCCCCAACCCCCTGGTTCCCGCCACCACTCCCGGCCTGGAGGTGGGTAAGAGGGGAAACATCGTTGCGGATGAGGAGACCGGCAAGACATCCAGAGACAGGGTCTGGGCCGGAGGCGACGTGGTAACCGGGGCGGCCACCGTGATCCTGGCCATGGGCGCCGGCCGAAAAGCTGCAAGATCAATCCACGAGTATCTCCGCTCTCTGTGAGCGGATCCCCAACACCGCATGATCTTATCTTGCCTGACCCGTGTATTACACATCGAAAGACTTACACCATTCAGTCAGGGCTTTCAAGACACAGGATCGTTTCTGCTCAATGCTCAAAAACGTAGCGCGTGATAGTTCCAATTGAACCCAAGGAAGTTCGTGTGCGTGGGAGCGGATGATGTAGCCGCCCTTGAAGGGGGAGTTTATCGATACGCTGACCCGAAAGGAATTCTCCAGACATTCGGCCAGCCGAGTAAGCCAGGATTCTGGACAGGTACCTTCGGCGTTACTCAGACAGATTAAGGGTCGCTCCTTTCCGGCATCGGATGCAACCGGTGGGCCGACTTGGGCCATGGTGTGGCAGTCCACGCCGAGCTTTACGTTCTTGGCCAAGGCGCTCAGCTGATTGTGGTAAGGCCGATAGTATTTTGTCAGAAGTGTCTCAACCAACTCATCCGATAGCGGCTCACTGTAGATTGGGACTTCCCAGATGGTGTGGGTCTTGACCACCCCGTCAGCCCGACGATCGTCCTCTGCCCGATTCAAATCGACAATTGCTCTGGCGACATCGGTGGTGACAAATGAGGTTACCTCATCCCGAAGAGAGTAAATCTCTGCCGCCCCTTCGTCGCCATCCTCAACGATCTGTTGCTCGGTGAGAGTGCAGATTTCTTTGACCTCCGGGGGCACTTTCAGTCCGGCATGTGGTGTGGATATCAGCAGGGGCAGAGTCACAGCCTCGGGCCTCGGGCGGCACCGTCGCGGCGCGGGTCGGCAACTCCGATAAAGGCGTCCCCCTCCCGGATTACCAACTGGACGCAGCCCAAGTAAAATGAATAGGGGTCGCGGACGTCTATGGTGAATCCGTTCTTCTCCAGAATATCGGGGATCTCATCCGACATTCGTGATGCTTCCAAGGATACCTTGCCGCCCAGGTTGCAGTGCAGACGGGGGGAGTTCACTGCATCAAAAGGTGATTGTCTGGACAACCGTAGAATCACCTGAAATATCGAAGAGGTGATTCTCTCGCTGCCAGGGGAACCGATGACCAACCAGGGCTGCTTTCCCTTAAAGACTATGGTAGGCGCGACGCTGGCCCAGGGGACGGCATTGGGACGAAGGTAATAGGGGTGACCGATATCCTCGTGTTCAAAGGCTCTGAGGTAGTTGTTGTAAAGGAATCCCAGCCCTTCCGTGGCGCAACAGGATCCATATATGCGCTCGATGGATTGAGTCAAACCGACCACGTTACCGAAGTGGTCCATAACGGACAAATGAGTCGTTTCGCCTCCTGTGCGGATACGGCGCGCCATTCTTTTGGCGTAGTCCGTGCTCAGCATCCTGCGATCGGACACCTGGGCGTAGAAGGTGGGGTCATATGGCCGGTCGCGGCGATCCCGGTACGCCTGCTGCATCACCCTGGCCAGCATAAGAGCGCCCTTGGGCCGGTCCGGATTGCGATACCTCTTCGGGAACTGGCTGATTATGTTGAGCATCTCAATCAGGGTTCGCCCTGCTCCCGGAGGGGGGAAGGTCATAACTCTCAGGCCGTCGAACCAGGAGGCCACCGGTCGACGTTCTATGGGGGGAAGTACCTGGGCCAAGTCATCTTTGCGGACGAGCCCCCCGTTGCGCACCATATCCCGGTGAATGAGCTGGGCAATTCTGCCGGTATAGAAGTCGTCGACTCCTTTGTTCGCCAGCCGCGTGAGAGTTTGGGCCAGCGCGGGCTGCCTGAACCGTTCTCCCACCCGGTACAGCTTCTTACCGTCTTTCAGAAAAAACTGGGCTGCTGTGCCCTGCGCCAGATGCCGATAGGCGCGTTTGGCGAGAGCACGCTGAAGCTCGGTGGTCTTGATGCCCTCTTCAGCCAGCCGTACGGCCGGCTCAAGAGCTTGACTCCAGTTCAGGGTACCATACCGCTTGAGCGCATAGGCTAAGGTGCGGGGCGTGGTGGGCACTGTGGCGGCCCGGTAGCCCCTGCGTCGCTCTTCCTTCGACACGCTGCCGGGTGCGGCGCGATGCGGGGCTCGAGAGGATCCGTCCAGCGCGATGGTTCGCCTGAAGCGAGCCAGATGGATCAGCATCATGGTCTGGCCCCCCAGCCCGGAGGCGGCCGGCTCACAGACACCCAGGGCGAGTGCCGCGGCAACGGCGGCGTCGACAGCATTGCCGCCTCTGGCCAGCATCTCCACGCCCGCCTCGGTGGCGTGATAATGCTGAGACGAGACCATGCCGAAGCGTGAAACGGAGACGCGCTGCGGTTCTTTGATTCGGGGGCTGGTCAGCTCGAGCAGTTCGAGATCGATGTCAGATTTCTGGGTCATCTTACCCTTTCGCGCTTTTCAGCTGCTGGGCCGAAAATTCCGCAAGCAGAAGGGTTCGCTGTACCAAGCTGATCCTTTGTACCGATTCCTGTGGTGTGTCGACGTTGCGTGCGACCGGTCCAAGACCGCACACCAAGGCGGTGGGTCCGGATACCAGACCGGCCACAGAGGGGTATAAAGAGGATTCTGTAGCAAGAGGGATCTCCCATTTTTCCGCGGTCTCTTTGAGCGAGCGGATCAGCCGGTCGTTTACCTTTCGCTTCTTCATGGAGGGACGGTCGGAGAGCAGCTCCAGATTCCAACGGTAAGCCTTGGTGGAGAGAATGCTGCGTATGCTCTGCTCGACAGAATCCGCGCTTTTGGTGTCCAGGAAGCTAACCAGGAGGGTGGTGGTGACACGATGGGGCAGAAGTCTTGGAAACGCTTCGGTTCTTAGTTGAGACACGCCCACCGCAACCCGGCCTTCTTTGGAGGAAAGCTTCATTATCTCATCCAGCTTGGAGTAAGTCCACTGCAGCACCCCGCGCGTCTTATGGGCTTTTCCCAGACGGCGGGGAGTCTCCTCTGTGATCAAACGGTATTTCCTCCAGCCGCGGCGTTGCACGGTCACGTGGTTTTCTGGGCTTCCGGGTCGCAGCACCAGCACCTGTTTGGCCTGGGCTGCCGCTTTTTTGATCAGATCACGGCTGTAGCGGCATTCACGGCCTTCATCGGCATAGAAGAGCACACCGAGCGGTACATTTCTCAGGCGACGAGCACTCCTCAACGACCTGAGGGCGAATTCAAGCATCACCAGAGGGGCTTTGGAGGTACCGATTCCCTCGCCATAGAGCCACTCCGGATCACGCCTGAAGCTCAGAGCCGAAGAACCCTCATCCAGGGGAACGTCCAGATGAGAGATCAGCAGCGTTCCACCCTCCAGGCCGCGACGGCTCTGCCAGGTCCAAACGGATCTTTCATCCGTCAATTCGCTCACCGGCAAGAGTCTGAGTTCGGACAGCAGCGCCTGCGTTCTCTTCTGCATTTCCTGAAGACCGGTGGGGTCGGACGTGCGGCTTGAGACAGATACCCATTCCTCAAGTCTCTTCTCCATCTGATCCCGACGTTCCACCAGATATGAGAAGATGTACTCTCCCAATTCAGCCTTCTTCACGGATATCTGGGGAGGGCTGGGGGTGCCGAAATATCTGGCTGATGCCACCTCGACCAGCCGGCAGACGAGTTTCGGGAAATCCAGCCCTGCATGCTCGGCAGCGATGGTATAGGAGCCGTGCTCGCCCAGGCTGGGCAGACTGTTGAGTTCGAGCACGTAGAGATTTCCGTCCTTGTCCAGGCGCATATCCACGCGCGCGCAATCCTGGCAGCCGAGTGCCTGGAAAGCGCTTCGCGCCATCTGTTCGGCGGTCGCTATCAGATCCTTAGGAAGCGGAGCCGGACACTTGAAGCCGATCTCTCGCCCTGATTGGCGGGTCTTGTCCTCATATGTGTAGATTGGAGGACCCTGAGAGTCGAACGTCAGCTCCACCGGGGGAAGAGCTTCAGGAGGATTGTTGCCCAGCAGCCCCACGTTTACCTCACGGCCTTCAACATACTGCTCGACGAGAACCGGCTGCTGGTATGCTTGAAAGATGAAATCGGCTGCCTGGCGCAATTCCTCCTCGTCATTTACGATCTTCAGACCGAATGATACGGCCTCATTCTTGGGCTTTACGATCAGCGGGTACGGCAGATCCGGAGCCGCAAATCCGGGTGCGTCCAGCACGGCAAAGTCGGGTGTTGGGATACCGTTCTGCCGAAAGATCATTTTCGCCACAACCTTATCTAAAGCCAGCGAATGGGCCAACGGGCCGGACCCCACATAGGGAATGCCCACCATCTCCAGGATGCTTGGCACGTGCGTGTACCGGGCTTGTCCCTGGATACCGTAGGAGATGTTGAACGCCATTCCCGGCCGTTCCCCTTTCAGTACCCGCGGCATGAAATCCTCCAGATGGTCGACCAAATCCTTGCCTCCTTCAAAGGAACGCACCGTGTGGCCGCCCTTCCTGAGACCGTCGGCGATTCGCTTGATGGTCTTCAGACCGATGATCTCCTTGTTAGGCACACCGAACAGGTTGATGACCCTGTCACTACCTCGATTGTAGATGATAGCAATCTTCAACGCTAATTCTCCTTATAGGTCAGGCTGGAAAGAGTTCGGATCCGGTGAAACTCCGTCTGCATCCGCGTTCATGACTCTTCAATACCGCAACTACTCCTACCTGTATAAAGCTACCTAACGTCATTTCATCTGTCAAGCGGTTTGAGTGTTCGGTAGTGTCAAGGGTTTTGTGTAAATTCAGGTTGGGGGTGACATCTCCCTTTGGTTTAGTCGGTTAATCAAAGCGAAGAGCCATCTGTCTGCACTTTGCTGGTTTTTGAATGAGTCTATAAG
>Ga0180438_10005254_pt1 | contig 18110 bp, 12 predicted proteins | sample SS_ome_12_FD_132455 | JGI IMG/M metagenome (GOLD analysis project Ga0180438, IMG submission 132455) | Hypersaline lake sediment archaeal communities from the Salton Sea, California, USA - SS_3_D_2 metaG | ecosystem: Environmental > Aquatic > Non-marine Saline and Alkaline > Hypersaline >...
GACGGGCGGCTCGCCTGTCGCGTAGCGCCACGACCTACCACAACCACGAAGACCAGAGGCGGGCCGCCTGTGGCTGCGAACGAGCCGCAGGTCGTGTACGGAGACCGACGATGCACTCAGCAGCTTTCCCCGTCGAGTTGCGGCTGCACCAGCCGGAACGGGGACAGCAGCTCGTCCAGCGATTCTACGAGCTGCACCACGACCGCAGCCGGGGCCGCGAGGTGGTGATGGACGAAGAGAAGAAGTTCCGCTTCTTCGCCGACCGATTTAAGGCCCACGGCATCGACGTCGGTTTGGGACTGGACCTTGGGTGCCGCGGCGGGACGTTGACCAAGCGGCTTTCCCGCTTCGGGCGCTGGGTGGGTGTGGACATCGATCACGGCGCCGTCGATATGGCCAATCGCAACGGTGTGCCGTGTATTCCGCTTGACGTTTCCACGGCGATCGACTTCCGCGACGGGGCCTTTGACGCCGTTTGCGCTACGGAAGTCCTGGAACATCTGCCTTATCCGACGGTCACGCTTCATGAGGTGCATCGGATCCTGGTGAAGGCCCCCGGCAGCATATTCATCGGGACGGTGCCGATCGACTACAATTTGCACGCGCGTTTCGCCGTGCTGCGGGGGAAGCGTCTCTGCTACGACCCCACTCATTTGAGAAGCTTCACGTTCCAGGACGTCCGGGATCTCCTGGAGCACTACTTCGAGGTTGTGGAGTTCGAGCCCATGCGCGGCACCAAGACCAGGCATCGCTGGCTGAGCCCGCACCTCTTCGTACGCGACGTGGCCTGGTTCGCCAAGACCCCCAGAAGCGAGATCGACACGTCGGCCGGCGCGCCGCTTCCCCGGGATCTGCGAAAGGTTGGTTAGCGAGGCCGCGGCCGCCGAAACCACGATCGACCGTCGCTTTGAAGAGACGCCGTCCGATGCGCCCCTGTGCCGCCACCCTGGCAGCGGAAATGACGCCCGAGGAGCACGCTTTCCTGCTGCGCTTGCTCGAAGCGGAGCGGTTGCCGGGCCCCCACCTGGAGATCGGCACGGCCGCCGGCGGCACGCTCGCGGCGATGATGCGATGCTTCGACGACGCCGATCGCCCGCCGTTCGTGGTCGTCGACCGGATGACCTACTTCCCCGACCAGCTCGAAACCGTGCGGCGCAACCTCAAGGAGCACGGACTCCGCGCCGACGACGTCGACTTCCGCGTCGCCACCAGTGCGGCGGCGCTTCGCGAGGCGGCGCGGCGCCGCGAACGCTTCGATTTCATGCTGATCGACGCCTCGCACAAGGTTCTGGCGGTGACCGCCGATCTCCGCTGGACGCGTCTGTTGAACGCGGGCGGGATCGTCTGCGTCCACGACTACGCTCGACGATCGCCCGGCGTGATGTTGCCGATCGATCGATTCCTTGCCCGTAACCACCATTATGCCAAGCTGGGGCAGGCCGGGAGTCTGCTGGCAGTCCGGAAGCTCTGGGCAGCCGGGTCCCGGGAGATCGGGGTGTTCGATTGGATCGACTCGCTGTTGCGGAGCCTGCCTCTGGAGGTCCGGCGCAAGCTATCGAAACGGCAAGCCAGACGGCGGGCCGCAGCTTGAGAAATGCCGGGTCAATCGCTATTGACTCGCATCACCGGGCCTCGTACGATTTCCCCGATTTCTCGGCGAATCACGTATCTTGCGACGTACGACCGTCGGCGAATCGTCCAGCGCAAGGCGATCTTTAGGAGAGGCGGGAACACGGCAAACGGAAAGGAAGCCGGATGAGACTGGTTCCCCGGAAGCTCGAAATGCTGGGGATCGACGTCGTGCACGGTTGCCAACTGCGCTGCGTGGGCTGCCCCAACTCGTCGCTCCGACCGCGAATCCGGCACATGCCCGTCGACGTGTTCCGCGCTTGCATGGGGAACGTCGACGTTTCCGCGATCAAGAACGTCCGCTTGTTCAACTTCGGCGAGCCGCTCCTGCACCCCGACTTGCCGGGTATTGTGGATTGGCTCGGCAGACAGCGATTTCGGGTTCGGACTCTGGAGATCTCAACCAACGCACAGGCCCGGTGTTTCCCGATGCTCGCCGAAGTGTTCAAGACGGGGAGGCTGGACCGGCTGACGGTGAGTTGCGACGGCGACGGGACCCCTGATGAGTACGAGCGGCTCAGGCCCCCGGCCAAGTGGGGCCGATTGATCGAGTTCCTGGCTAGGTCCAAGGAGTACCGCGACGCCCACTCTCCGAATACCCAGCTCGTCACCACGACCGTGTGTGAGAGTGAAGAGGGCCGCCAACGGTGGCGCCACATCTTGGGACGTTATGGATACACCCCGCGATTCCGCCGCTGGATCAATCTCCCCGGTTCGAAGGAGAGCCCCAGCGGCCGGGACTCCGTCGTCCGCCAAGGCATCTGTGTCTACTTGCAGCAGAGGACGCTCTACGTCGACTGGGACGGCACGGTCGTGGCGTGCTGCGCACATCCCAGGGCCGGTGTGTTCGGGGATCTCAAGCGAGAGAAGTACTCGGAAATCCTCCGCGGCCAGCGGCGTGGCGCATTTGTCGAACGGATCCGGACCCGCCGCGAGGCCATGCCCATCTGTGGCGCGTGCGAAATCGGCCGGTGTCCCAGCCGGCTGGAAAAAGTGTTTTCTCATAGCTGGCTGCCGTGGAACAGGCCGAGCCGGCCCGTCGCCGACGTCCCCGAGGACGAAGACCGGCCTTCGCCGAATCACCCGGGAGCCCGAGAAGCCGCCTGACCCGATCGGCAGGCCGGCCAGTGAGGCAGCCATGCGAATAGGGCTCCTGCGTCACCTCTGGGAAAGGCTTGCCGCGGGCGTTGTCCGGGCTGCCCGGAAAGACGAGCGGAGGCGACTTCTGCGCGCTTGCAGGTCCGTGGGTGAGGGAGGGCTTCTGCGGATGCCCCTGGTCGTCCGCAATCCCGAATGCCTCAGCCTCGGCAAGAACGTGCACTTGGGTGAATACGTGCATATCCGCGCGGGCGGTGGCGTGACCATCGGCGATAACGTGGCCATTGCCGCGCACGTCGCCATCGCCAGCCAAGGGCACCCCACCGATCTGCCCCGCTGCCAGGGCCGGCACTGGCGGATTACCGAAGCCCCGGTAGTCATTGAAGACGACGTTTGGGTCGGCTCGGGGGCGATCATCCTCCCGGGAACACGCGTCGGCCGTGGCGCGGTGGTGGCCGCCGGAGCGGTCGTCAGCCGGGACGTGCCGGCGCTGTCCATCGTTGCCGGCGTTCCCGCAAGGCCCATCGGCGAAGTCCGCGACGTGAGGGCAACCGCGGAAGAGACGATCTGCTCCGCGCGTTTGGCCTCATAACCCCTCAGGAAGGGCAGGGTTTCCATCGATCATGTTCGCGGATCAAGACACGATCGCCACCCGGGGGGTTCCCGAGTGCCTGTTGTGTGGTTCGCCGGGCGCCCCGCTGTATGAGCAGTTGGAGGACCGGCTCTACGCGGCGCCGGGACGGTGGAACTTCCGTCGGTGCGCCGATCCCGATTGCGGCCTGGCCTGGTTGGATCCCATGCCGAAGGAGGAAGATCTCGGCAAGGCTTACCAAGACTATTACACCCATGGGGGGCCTGCCCGCCGCCCTCGTCGGCCCGCGTTCGCGGACGTGCCTCGGACAGCACTTCGTCTTGTCAACAGCTTGCTCAAGGGCCCGACGGGGCTGCGCGCGGAGGCGCAACGCCTCGACCGGATGCAGTGGGCGGGCCGACCCCCGGGACGCCTGCTGGAAGTGGGATGCGGCAGCGGGGTTCGCCTCCGGAAGCTCGCGGCGATGGGCTGGGACGCCGAAGGACAGGACGTCGACCCCGGCGCGGTCGATTGCGCCCGTCAAAGATCGGGATGTCGCGTCCACCTCGGCCCCGTGGAGAAGCTGGGGCTCGAAGGTTCCTCGTACGACGCCGTGGTGATGAACCACGTCCTCGAGCACCTGCCGAGGCCCGTGGAGTCCCTCCAGGAGTGTCGGCGCCTCCTTCGGCCGGGCGGCGTGTTGCTCGCCGTTACGCCGAACCTGGACGGGGCGGGCCATGGCCGATTCGGCTGCAAGTGGATGCCGTTGGACCCGCCGCGCCACCTCTTCCTCTATTCGCCCCCGGCGTTGCTGCGCCTGGGTCGCCGGGCGGACTTCACGCGCTGCGAGGTCCGCACTTCCGCCGCCCGAGCCTACAACGTGGGACTGGGAAGCCTGGAGATCGAACGGCTGGGGCGACACGACCGGCTGGCGGAGCGGTCGCCCCCCTCGGTCGGCTTGTATGCCCGCGCGCTGAGCTACCAGTATGCTGCCTGGTTTGCGGTTCGCCACGCCGCCAACGCCGGCGACGAATGCGTTTTTCGGGCGGTCAAGAACGGAGACGCCGCCTGATGCGCGTGCTGTTTCTCATCCAGGATGAAGCCCTGCCCAGCAGCCGCGTCCGCGTTGTCAATCTCGTCCCGCAGTTGCGGCGCCACGGGATTGAGCCCACTGTTTGCCTCTACCCGCGGGCGCTCGGAGACAAGGTGCGGGTGTTTCGGGAGTGCCGGAAGTCTGACGTCGTGGTGTTGCAGAAGAAGCTACCCAGTCTGCCCGAGACGTTTCTGCTCAAGGCCGCCTGCCGCCGTCTGGTCTACGACTTCGACGACGCGGTCTACTTGCGCGACGACGCGCACGAGAAGGCTCGCAGCACTGCCCGGCGAATGAAGTTCAGGGCGGTTGCACGTGCCGCGGACCTGGTAATCGCCGGCAACAACGTGCTCGCGGACGCGGCCCGCGCGGTCAACCGTAACGTCGTGACCGTTCCGTCGGCCGTGGAGACGTGCGGCGTGCCCACGCGTAATCACGCCGACCCGAGTCCGCAGCCGGTCATCGGATGGATTGGGGGAGAAGGGAACCTTCGACACCTTGCCTTACTGGAGCCGGTCTTACAGCGCCTTTTGCGCAGGCACCGGTTTGAACTGCGCGTGATCTGCAGCAAGGCGTTGCCGATGGCCGGCGTGCGTACGCGCTTCGTGCCCTGGGCGCTAGAGACGCAGGAACGGGAGATCGCGCAGTTTGACGTGGGACTCATGCCGTTGCCGCCGAGTCCCTTTGCCGCCGGCAAGTGCGGCTACAAGGCGCTGCAGTACATGGCCGCCGGTGTCCCGCCGGTGGTCTCGGACGTTGGTGACAACCGGCACATCGTAGCCCACGGAAGCGAAGGGTACGTCGTCAAAGAAATCGATGATTTCTACCCCGCCCTGGAATGCCTCCTGCATGACGCCGGTCGGCGCGCGAACATGGGAGGCCAAGCGAGGCGTCACGTCGAAGAGGAGTTCTCGGTGCAGGTGGTTGCCAAACGGCTGGCGGAGGCGCTGGAGCGGAGTTTCGCTCCAGTTGCCCACCAGTCACTTGCTTTCGCGGATACCGGCCAACGTGCCCCGGCCCGCATTGCGCTGGTCCGCCAGAAGTACCGCGTCGACGGCGGGGCCGAGCGGTTCGTCAGCCGGTTGGCCTCGGTGCTGGGCGGGGGGGATTGCCGCGTCACGGTGATTGCCCGCCGCTGGCACGGCGACGGCGACGCCGAGATCCTCCCCTGCAATCCGCCCAGCCTGGGACGAACGCTCCGTGAATGGACCTTCGCCCGCGGCGTGCGGCGTCTGGTTCGTAAGCACCGGTTCGACGTCGTCCAGAGCAACGAGCGGATTCCCGGCTGCGACGTTTATCGGGCGGGTGACGGGGTGCACCGCGAGTGGCTCCGCCAGCGCCGCCGGGTGCAATCGGCCCTGGCACGCCTGGCCACGGTGCTCAGCCCGTTTCACGCCTATGTCAAGCGGGCCGAGCGGCGGCTTTTCGAGAGCCCGCAGCTCAGGGCGGTGATCTGCAACTCGCAGATGGTGCGGCACGAGATCCTCGACCACTTCGCCGTCGATCCCGAGAAGCTCCGCGTGGTCTACAACGGCGTGGACACGGAGAAGTTCCACCCGGCGCTAAAGCAACAGCGCCGGACCGTGCGCAAAGAGCTGGGCGTCCCGGAGGACGAAACGGTCTTCCTGTTCGTCGGCTCGGGGTTCGAGCGCAAGGGGCTCGACGCGGCTTTGGAAGCCGTGGCCCGGCTCCCGCGCGGGCGGCTCGTGGTGGTGGGCAAGGACAAGCACGCGGGGCGCTACCGGCGCCTGGCCGAACGTCTGAACATTCTCGGACGGGTTCACTTCCTGGGCGTTAAGCCCGGCGTGGGACCCTACTACGGCGCGGCCGACGTCCTGGTGCTGCCCACCCTCTATGACCCCTTTCCCAACGTGGTCCTGGAGGCGATGGCCGCCGGGCTGCCCGTGGTGACCAGCACCAAGTGCGGCGGGGCCGAGCTGATCCGCGAGGGGCAAAACGGCTACGTCTGTGACGCCCTGGACCGCGAAAGGCTGGCCGCCGCCATGCAGCGTCTGCTCGACCCGGGGCGGGCCCGGCGCCTGGGCGACGAGGCCCGGCGCTCGGTCGAGCCCTATACGCTTGCGGCCACGCGAGCGAACCTGACCCGACTTTACGAGGAGCTGCTCGATGACAGACGGTAACGGGCGCAACAGCCGCCTTCGCATCGTTCATTCGGAGAGTTCGATGGGCTGGGGCGGCCAGGAGATACGCATCCTCACGGAATCCCAGGGGATGATCGAGCGGGGCCACGACGTCCGGATCCTTTGTCCCCCCGACGCGAAGGTCCACGAGGCCGCCCGACAGCGAGGCATCCCGGTCGAGGCGCTGCCCATCCGCCGGCGGACGTTCAAGGCCCTGGGGGCGGTCCGCGCGTGGCTGCGTTCGAACCGGGTCGACGTGATCAACACCCATAGCTCCACCGATAGCTGGCTGTTCTGCACCGCCGCCCGGCTCGTATTCCGGCCGGCGCCGACCGTCCGCACGCGACACATCGGCGCGCCGGTATCGCGCGACCTTTTCACCCGCTGGCTCTACGTCCACGGCGCGCGAATGGTCGTGGCCTGTGGCAGCCGGATGCGTGAGGTCCTGGTCGGGCACAACCGTTTCCCTGCCGATCGGGTCGTGTCGGTTCCGACGGGCATCGATACCGGTCGCTTTTCTCCCGGCGATCGCGCGGCCGCCCGGCGGAAGCTCGATCTGCCGGCGGACAAGACGATTCTCGGCGTGCTGGCCACGATACGCAGCGGCAAGGGGCACAAGTACTTGCTCGACGCCCTCCGCCTGCTGTCGCGCGACGACCTGTTGGCTCTATTCGTCGGCGACGGGCCATATCGGCCGCAAGTCGAGCAGCACGCGCGCGAGCTGGGTGTCGCCGATCGCGTTGTCATGGCCGGCAACCAACAAGACGTGCTCTCGTGGCTTCGCGCGATGGACGTGCTTGTTCTGCCTTCCTACGCCGTCGAGGGCGTGCCGCAGGCCCTGATGCAGGCGGCGAGCTGCGGGCTGCCGGTCGTGGCCACCGCGGTCGGCAGCATCGGCGACGCCGTCGAACACGGCCAAACCGGCCTGATCGTCCCGCCGGAAGACGCACGATCGCTGGCCGACGCGCTGGCGTCGCTCGTTGACGACGCCGCGTTGCGCGTGCAATTCGGAACGGCCGCCCGGCAACGGGCCCTCGAGCAATTCGGCATCGAGTCGATGCTCGACCGCATGGAGGACGTGTTCCGTCGCGTCGCCGCAGCGGCGTAGACTCATCGTCGAGGATCTTGATGGAAGAACAACGCCACTTCCCGGTCTTTGTTTCCGGACTGTCTGGCAGCGGAACCAGTTTGCTGGCGGGACTGCTCTATCAGCACTGCGATTTTGACCATGTCGAGTTCGAGTCGGACCTCAACCGCCATCTGGATCACCGCGTAAAGATGCTGCACAGCGGACGCTATGCATCCCTCAATGAATATCGGCGGGCGTTGGCCCTGGATCCTGATCTTGGGGCCTCGTCGCTCCGGGAAGAGAAAATCAGGCTCTATCGACATAAATCCCGACGGATTCTGTTCAAATCGCTGTTCGGCGCCAAGGTCATACGCGTTCTGGACAAGAGCGCTAATTGCCATCTCGTGAGGTCCCGGCAGCTCAAGGCTGCGTTTCCGGCGTCCAAATTCGTCATTATTTACCGCGATCCGGTAGAGAACATCGAAGGCTGGATCAGGAAATGGAAAATGTTTCGAGAGGCGGGCTTGGACGCGCTGTGCGAACTCTACGCATACCTGTATAAAACGTTCATCCATGATACGCGCGACTTCTCGGAGGATGTAACCATCGTGCATTACAGGCAACTGGTGTCGGAGAGCGAATCATGCGTGGATGCGCTGGCCGCGTTCTGCGCCGTTCCCAGGCGGAAGCATGTCAAGAGCTTGAATCGGTTGAAGAACACACCGAACAAGCAAGCGAAGGGCCTCCGCAATGTCGACAGCCGCGGTAGGATCATCGTCGATATGGGCAGGGCCGAAGACCATGAATATGCGCTGAGTGCGGTTCAGGAAAATGTAGTAGGAGAGCGATTGGGATACCTCGAGAGCCATCTCAAGGATCGTATTCGCTTTATCTGAAATTGCGTCAGAAACTCCGGACAGAGGTCAATCAGAAATGCAAAGCATTCCCGTGCTCATGTATCACCATATATTGCCCGAAACAGGCTTTCTCGCGGCAAGCATCAGCCAGTTCGAGGAGCAGATGCGATTTCTGGCGCGCAACGGCTTCACGTCGATTAGCTTAAATCAGCTCTACGCCTACAAGACAGCGCGGGTCCGGCTGCCGCCCAAGTCGTTGGTCATAACGTTCGATGACGGCTGGCGGGACAACGCCGTTTATGCATATCCGATTCTAAAAAAGTATGGCCTCATCGCGACTATCTTCATCGTTACGGAGTGGATCGAAATGGCGTCGCAAAAGCCGGCGGAGTTTAGCCCTCTCGATCATAATTCGGCGAAACAGGCATTGGGGGACTCGCCCGGCAGCGTCGTCTTATGCTGGGATCATATCGAAAAGGTCAGCGACGTCTTCGAGTTTCATTCGCATACCCACACCCACCGCTTGGAATACTTCTCGCAGGTCGGCTGGCCGGAGGACCTATCACTGTCGAAGGAAATCATCAAGGCGCGTCTGGGTATCGACACGACGCATCTATGTTGGCCTCACGGCAAGTATGACGAGTCCCTGACGCGCATGGCGCATGATTGCGGGTATAGAATGCTCTACACGGCAAAACGAGGTGTTAACACGCCTGACGGCGACTGTTCACACATCAAGAGGCTTGCCGTCAAGAAAGGCGCCCGCTGGTTGAAAAAGAGTCTGGCGCTGTTCTCCAATCCCGTTCTCGGAGCAATTTATGCCAGGATCAAGCCCGAGTAGATGGCACTTGCCCTGCCCCGGGGGGTAACGTTCCGAGAATCCGCCGCATGAGCGTTCCCCGGAGCACGAGGCGAACGGGGATCCGGCGGCTTGACGTCTCTCTCGCCCTCTGCGAGACTCTTGGGGATCACAGTTGATGGAAGCCGTCTTCGGCCGAGCTGCATCGGCGCGAGGCCAGCGAAGGTGCCATCGTGAATTCGCGGGAACGAGTGCTCACCGCCTTTGCCCACGAGGAGCCCGACCGGGTGCCTGCCTGGTGCGGGGCGTCGGTCGAGTTCTGGGACAAGGCCAAGCGCGTGCTCAAGCTGGACGACGAGGGCCTGCGACGCCGCTTCGGCGACGACTTCCGGCGGGTCTTTGTCAGCTACGCCGGACCGCCAGTCGAGTTGCCGCCGGGTGCCACGTCAATCACCCCGTTCGGCGTGGCGCGCGAGGGGCTCGGCTACGGTCAGCCGATGGGCCACCCGTTGGCCGGGGCCTCGCTCGACGAGGTACACGCCTACCCCTGGCCCGACCCGGCCTGGATGGACGTTTCGCACATCCACCAAGAGGCGGCCGCATTCGGGGGCGAGTACGCCATCCTGGGCGGCGACTGGTCGCCCTTCTGGCACGACCTGATCGATCTGTTGGGCATGGAGAACATGTACCTGGCGATGTACGACCAGCCCGAGCTGGTCGACGCCGTGATCGAGCATATGCTCGACTACTACGCGGCCGTCAGCCGCAACATCTTCGACGCGGCCGCGGACGCCATCGACATCTTCTTCATCGGCAACGACTTCGGCAGCCAGCGCGGGCCGCTGCTAAGCGAAGCCATGTTCCGGCGCTTCATCCTGCCGCACCTCGAGCGCCTGGTGCGCCTGGGCCATGACTACGGATTGAAGGTGATGATGCATTGTTGCGGCGGGTTCGCCGAGCTGATCCCGGCCATGATCGAGATCGGCCTGGACGGGTTGCACGCCTTGCAGCCGTGTTGCGCGGGCATGGAGCCGGCACGCCTGAAACGGGATTTCGGCGACAAGATCTTGCTCAACGGGGCGATCGACTCGCACCACGTCCTGATCGAGGGCACGCCGGAGCTGGTGCGCGAAGAGACCCGCGAGACCCTGGAAATCATGAAGCCCGGCGGCGGCTACGTGGCCGGCGCAAGCCACGATACGATCCTCGAGGAGACGCCGCTGGAGAACGTGTTGGTGATGTTCGACACGGTCGCGGAGTTCGGCGAGTACGCGTAGACCCTATCGAAGGGAGCCATGTCCCGATGATGACCAGCAAGGAACGATTGCTTGTGGCGTTGGACGGCGGCAAGCCCGACCGGATGCCCGTCTCGCTGCACCAGTGGCAGCCGTACCACTTGGAGAAGTACCTCGGGGGGATCTCGGCGTTGGATGCCTTCGAGCGGTTCGGCATGGATGCGCAGATCCAGTACTTCGAGTCGATGGGGCAGTTCTGGCTGATCGAGGCCGACTTCGCCAAGTTCTCGACGCCCGAGTGGCGCGACGAGGCCGTGGTCGTGGACGACGACCTCGACCATCGCGTCGTGCACCACGAGATCCAGACGCCCGAGGGCGGGCTTACGTACAAGACCGCCGGCGACCGCAAGACCACCTGGATCACGGAATACCTCATCAAGCATGACGAAGACGTCGAGCTGCTGCGCAAGTACATGCCGGTTCCCCGGCTCGACCTGGCCCCGATCGAAGCGCTCTACGACGAGATCGGCGACCGGGGCATCCTGCGGGGGTTCGTCTGGGGCGATCAGGTTGGCTGCTGGCAGCACGCCTGCTGCCTAAAGGACGTCAACGAACTGATTATGGACGCCTTCGACAAGCCCGACTGGCTCCACGAATTCCTCCGCGTGTTGCTCGAGAAGAAGCTCCGCTTCATCGAGTCGATGAAGGGGGCCCGGTTCGACCTGGTCGAGACGGGCGGCGGGGCGTCGTCGTCGACCGTGATCTCGCCCAAGCTCCACGAGGAGTTCTGTTTGCCCTACGACCGCAAGATTCACGAGGCGCTTCGAGAGCTGGGCTTCCGCGTGACCTATCACACCTGCGGCGGCACGTTGGGCATCGAGGAGCAGATCGTGGCCAACGGCTGTCACGCCTCGGAAACGCTCGCCCCGAAGAGCGTCGGCGGCAACCAGGAGCCCTGGGACTTCGCACGCAAGATCGACGGGCGCATCGCGCTCGTGGGCGGCGTGGACCAGTTCAACGTGGTGACCGACGGCACGCCCGAAGCGATCCGCGCGATGGTCCAGAAACTCTTCGGGACCGTCGGCTCCCGGGGCGGCTACGTCTGCTCGCTTTCCGACCACTTCTTCGAGACGCCGCCCGAGAAGCTGCAAATCTACGCTGACGCGGGCCGGGAGTGCGTGTACTGAGCAACGAAAAGGGGACGGGGCTAGTTTGTTTTCAACGGCCCGCAGGGTGCTTCGCACAAATTAGCCCCGTCCCCTTTTCGTCTTCAGACCGTTTAGCCGAAGATGCCGATGACAACGAAGGGACCGGTCCTGTTGGTTCCCCGGCTGATCCGACGGTAGCGAAGGCCCTGGCCTCGCTCGAGCGGGCGGTGGGGTGCTCGCTGTTCGGCGACGCGCGGCGAGAGGCGGAGCAACCGATCGACGTCCCCGCCGGCCCGGCCCCTGCCGGCGCCCCCTTCGCCGGAGTAAGGCAGCCCGCCGGCGAACTTCGTAGTGACCGCATTCATGCGGTCTTTCGTCCTGTCGAGTCCGTCTCTGCGCACGAAGGCGCGACCCCCAAGCCGTTCTCGCTTCCAGCTTGGTAGATTTCGACCAAACCCGCCGTGCCTCTGCGGGGGGCTGAGGAATGCCCCACCCGGCGGCTTGATCGGCCCGAGCCGAGTGGTATATTGCGCGCCGGCAGTGTTGGGGCGTCTGTAACCTCTTGCCGGGAGGGGGAGCGATGCGATACCGCAGTCTCTTTTCGCGCCGGGGCAATCGGCCCGGGCTGGACCCGTCCATGGACCGCGGCCGTCCGCACGCCTGGCAAGCCGGGCGCCGGCTTTACTTTGAATCACTAGAGGATCGTCGCCTTTTGTCGGTGGCGCCGGCAACATCGGAGCTGTTCAGCACGTCGGCGGCGCTGTTCGTGGAAAACCAGGGGCAGTGGGTCGACGAATCGGTGCGGTTCGCCCATCGGGGCGACGGAGCGAACGTGCTGCACACGGACCTGGGCCCGGTCATCCAGTTGTTCCAGCGGGAACCTGGGGAAGAAACGACCGAACGCGCCCAAGGGAATGCCTCCGTAACACAGTCGGCTCAGATCTCGGTGTCGTTCGAGGGCGCGAACCAGGTCACACCCGTCGGACTCGACCCGGCACCGACCCGGTTCAACTTTTTCGTCGGCGAGGAGTCGCGGTGGCGGGCCGAGGTTCCCGGATACGCGGTCGTGGCCTACGCGGGCCTCTACGAGGGGATCGACCTTCATACCTGGGGCCGACGAGACCACCTGAAGTACGAATTCCACGTGGCACCCGGCGCGGACCGGCGACAGATTAGAATCAGCTACGACGCGATCGAAGGACTATCGGTCGACGACTTCGGGAGGCTGCACGTGCAGACTGCCCTTGGCGAGCTGATCGACGATGCGCCGTACATCTATCAGTTGACCGACGGTCGACAGGTCGAGGTCGCCGGCCGTTTCGAGCTGGTCGACGCCGACACGTATTCGTTCGTCGTCACCGGCGACTACGATCCGGAGCAGGAGCTGGTGATCGACCCCGACCTGGAATGGGGCACCTTCCTGGGCGGCAGCTCCTACGACGAGGGCCACGCCGTCGCCGTCGACACCGCCGGATGCGCCTACGTGACCGGCACCACACATTCGCCCGATTTCCCCGTGACCCCGAGGCCCTACGATGAGACCTACAACGGCGGCGGGGACGCTTTCGTCGCCAAGTTCGATCCGACGGGAAGCTACCTGATCTACTGCACCTATCTGGGTGGCAGCCTGGCCGATCGCGGCGAGGGCATCGCGGTCGACAGGGACGGCAACGCCTACGTCACGGGCATGGCCAGATCGGCGGCCTTGGCCACGGCCGGCGCGTATGATGAAGGCCACAACGGCGGTGATGACGCCTTTCTGGCTAAGCTCCGCCCCACGGGCAGCGAGTTAGTCTACTTCACCTATCTAGGCGGCACGTCTACGGACACCGCGTTGGACATTGCCGTTGACGGGGCCGGCTGTGCCTACGTGACGGGCGAGACGTCCTCCCCGGATTTCCCTGCCACGCTGGACGCGTACGATCAAACCGACAACGGCTACCCCGACGTTTTCGTAGCGAAGCTGAACGCCACGGGAAGCAACCTGGAGTACTCCACCTACTTAGGTGGCAACGGTTGGGACACCGGGAGGGGCATCGCTGTCGACACCTGCGGCAACGCCTACGTGGCGGGCCAGACGAAGTCCGAGAACTTCCCCACCACGCCGGGTGCCTATGATACACAACACGACGGCGTTTGGGACGCGTTCGTGACGAAGGTGAATCCCACGGGCAGCGATCTGGTGTATTCCACGTTCCTAGGCGGCAGTGACTCAGACGCCGGTACCGGGGTCGCGGTCGATCCGGATGGGAGCGCCTACATGACGGGTTGGACGGCATCCTCCGACTTCCCAACTACACCCGGTGCGTGGGACGAAACCTACAATGGTGGCGATCACGATGCTTTCGTGACCAGGCTCGACCACACGGGGAGTGTTCTGGTATATTCAACCTACTTGGGAGGTGCCGATGGGGACATGGGATGGGACCTCGCAGTGGACGGCGCCGCGCGCGCCTACGTGACGGGCGAGACGTGGTCTTCGGACTTCCCCGTAACGTTCGACGCCTGCAATCCGACCCTGGGCGGCCTAACGGACGCTTTCCTCTCCGCTTTCGATGCGGCCGGTAGCGAACCGTCGCACTCCACCTATCTGGGGGGCGCCGGGAACGACGTAGGTCGGGGCGTCACGGTGAACCCGCTCGGCGAAGCCTGCGTCACGGGCGTTGCATGGTCCGCCGATTTCCCCATCACGCCCGGGGCTTTCGATGGGGAACCCAACGGCTACAGCGACGCCTTCGTGGCGAAGGTCTCACCGTTGCAGGACTTGACTGTCGTGCCGCTGTGGGACGGCGAGAGGCAGGATCCGCCGCGCAACGAGGGGGATCCGCCGAACTATGAGTTGAACTACTTCGGCGGGAACGCGTCTGACGGAATCAAGGCGACGGTCGAACACACCACCGACATTGCGCATTGCGGGACCGCTTCCTACAGGATCGACACGAACAACGCGATTCCCTCGGCCGGTTTCGATTTCGTGGGCACGGCCCTGACTGGTTTTGGCCCGACCGATGACTACATCGACACCCGAGACCTCACGCGATTCGAGGAGGTCGCCTTCTGGCTTCGCAATGACACGGGGTCAGCGTTCACGCTGAAGTTCGAGATCAAGGACTACAATGACAGCGACCTGGTCAAGGCTTGGCGCTATTACGACGTCAGCGGCGCGGACGCCTGGACGCGCTTCTCGGCACCGCTGGACCTCGACGACGGCTGGCACACGACGCCGACGGAGCCCGATCTCTCTCGCGCCGAGCTTTTTTCCTTCGTCATCGAAGCAGACCAGGGAGTACCGGTCGACGGTTCGATCTACCTCGACGACATGGTTCTCATCGAGCCGGGGGGCCCGATCGATCCCTCGCTTGCACCCGTGGAAACGTTGCTCGAGCAATTGGCCCGACGCGAGTTCTACAGCCTATGGGGCACACGTGATCGGGAGACCGGCCTGCTGCCGGCCATTTCGGCTTGCGCGGACGTGGTGGCGCTGAACACGACGGCGGCGCTGGTGAAAGTCCTGCCGGGAGCGGTCGACCGAGGCTGGCTGACCGCCGACGAGGCGAATGCCTATGTGGAACTGCTCGTGCGTACGCTCGACGACCGCGTGATGGATCCGGCATACTACCTTCCGCCAAGGCACATGGATCGTGTGACCCTCGATGCAAACTCTGCTCGCGAGGAATCGTCCGTCGATGCAGCGTTCCTGTATTTGGCCCTCTACCAGTACAAGTCACGGCCGGAAACTCCTCCGCAGTTGAGGGCGGACATCGAGGCATTGCTGAGCCAATTCAACTTCCACGCTTTCGCCTCGCCCGAGGGATGGAAACTGGCATACAGGTATGATCCCCCCGGCTTCACGCCTGAAACCTATGACGGCTACTCGGGCGAGATTTGGGTGATCTCGCTGGCGGCACATCTTGCCGACCAAGTGCACATCACCACACTGTATCACTCGGGGGTCAGCCGGGTCCGTGACTTCCTGGTGGATCCCGAGCAATCCCACGTCGTGCATTCGATGACCGAGTACCGGGCGCCCTTCCTGCAGTGGTTGTTCCCGCTGTTCGTCGAGGTGGCGGAGCGGGGGCTCGACACCTACCCCGACCCCGACCCCGACCTGGCTGCCAACCCCTACGAAAACGCCGTCCGTTACCAGCGCGAGGTGGACACCAAGCTGGCCCTGCTGGGCCGGCCGACGTTCCTTCAGTCGGACGCCGGCGACGACGGATCGGGAAACTACGAGCAGTACAGCGTCTACAACGATCACGGGCAGCCCGAACTCTTCATGCCCTGGTCGGATTCGTTCTGCTTCCTTGCCGACCCGACGGCGGCCGAGAACGCCCTGCGTCACATGCTCCAGACTGGGTTGCACGGTCCCTTCGGGCTGGTCGACTCGGTGCATTGGGCCACCGGTGCACCGCAGCCCTATCAGGTCACCGCCCGCAACGACTTGTGGAACACCTCGTTGGCGATGATGGCGCTCGACGAGTATCTGTACGACGGGAACCAGTTCTTCACCGACCTGCCGGAAGTTGGCGACGCACTCGACGCCGTGTTTCAGAATGAGATCGACGTCCAGCCTGCCGTCCAATTCCTGACGGACTCGGCCGACTTGTATGCGCGAAGCAGCAATCCGGTCGATCTCGCGAGCCCGATCGTGCCGCTGTACACCGACTTCTACGCAGGCGGCACCTACGGCGCGATCGATGACGTGGCGCGGGTAACGCTCGACGGAAACGATCCGGACGCGGGCCGGGGGCTCAGCAGTTTTCGGGTCACGTGGGACGGCGGCGGTGACAACGGCTATTTCCAGTTCGGCATAGGGGCCTCCGTGGCCAATCGCCCCCGCGACATCCCCGAGTTCGGCGAGGCCGAGGCGGTTCGATTCATGGCCAAAGGCGACGCAGCCGAACAAGAGGTTCGGGCGAACGTCTGGCGCACGGACCCCGGCGGCGGCTTCTCGCTCCTCACTTACCGAGTGATCGACTTGGGTACCGATTGGGACAACTACGACATCAACCTCCCCGCCGGCGTCGCTCCCAGCGATCTTCACGCGGTGCAATTCGTCATCGGCGACGAACTCGACCCCGGCGACGGGACGTTCCGGCTGGACGACGTGCGGATCGCGACCGGCGGCTTCGACCCGCTCCGCGTCCTTCAGTCTTTCCGGCCGGGGTTTTGGGCGCCGACGGACAGTTGCCTGGATACGCCTCAAGGTCGCGACGTTTACATCTACCCGAATCTCGCTTCGCTCTACGACAACGCCCTGGCGATCAAGTCGCTCCTGGTCGCAGGCGATGCCGACGCCAGGCAAACCGCGATCGACGTAACTGACGCGATCCTCCAGACGGTCCAGCCTGACGGGTCGTACGTCAATCTCCGCAACAGCGGACACGCGCTCAACGGCGATGGTTCGCCGCGATCCACCTTTTCCGATCGCGGTTTGGGCGACAATTCGTGGTTCGGGCTGGCCTTGTTGGATGTCTATCGATTCACGGGGGACGACAAGTACTTGGGGCATGCTCGCGGAATCAGCGATTGGGCGCAAGACAACCTCCTCTGCGACGAGCTATACGGCGGCTACCACGGCGGTTTCGACGAGGACAACGTTCCCTTCCTCTGGCGGTCGACCGAGCACAATATCGATTTCTTCAAACTGAATTCGCAGATCGCCCGCGAGCTCGACCGGTTGGGGGACGCCGACGCCTCGACCTACGCCGCTCGTGCGACGCACGCCGGCGACTTCGTGATGGCCATGTTCGATCCCGTGCAAGGGAAGTTCTGGACCGGCACCGACGACGGCGACGAGGTCAATACGTGTTCCGTACCCCTCGACGCGCAAATGTGGCCCGTACTCACCCTGGCACAATCGCCCGAGTACGCCGATGCAATCGACTGGACCCGCCCGGTGGAATGGGCCGAAGAGCACCTCTGGGAAACCGACGTGCCCTTTTCAGGTTTCACATTCAGCAACCAATCGACTCCGGATCACGTCTGGTTCGAAGGGACCGCCCATGCGGCGGCGGTCTACGATGTATTGGGCGAAGCCACGAAATTCGCCCACAGCGTGCAAACACTCCAACATGCGCGCCTCATGCACCCCAACACCGATGGCCTGGGCACCGTAGCCGCCAGTAGTGATGAACTGGAGGACGACTGCTTCGGCGCCGTCTACGACGCCCGACTTCACGTCGGAGCAACCGCATGGTCCTTGCTCGCCCAAGTCGGACTCAATCCTTTCGCCCCCGTGGTCGGAGTTATTGCCGGCCGGCACATCTTCTACAACGACTCGAAATGGGACGGGAATGATGCCGGGGCGAACGTGAACGATGACAGCGCCATCCATCCCCCGCCTCCCTGTTCCGACCCGGCTCATTCCGTTTCTCCCGAATGGGATGAGCTTGGCAAGCGGGCGTTGCTGCCGGGTGAGACCGCGAGCTTTGTGAACTACACCAGCTACTCGAAGGGCATCAACGGGGTCA
>Ga0180438_10005256_pt1 | contig 18103 bp, 14 predicted proteins | sample SS_ome_12_FD_132455 | JGI IMG/M metagenome (GOLD analysis project Ga0180438, IMG submission 132455) | Hypersaline lake sediment archaeal communities from the Salton Sea, California, USA - SS_3_D_2 metaG | ecosystem: Environmental > Aquatic > Non-marine Saline and Alkaline > Hypersaline >...
GGAACAAGAGAAAGGATCTTAGCACGATCTTCTGCCGTGGTGGCATTGATAAACGAAGCAAAATAATCTCTCTCGCGCCTAGGCAAAGCTGTCATAATAGCCGTAGGAGAACCGAAAACATCCACACCGAATGTCGTTCGAGTTGTTCTTTCTCTCCTGTGCTGAGCAGCCTCTCGGGCATCCCCTTCAGCCATAGCCTGGTTTTCTAGTTTAAACTCCTTGACCCATTTAAGCATGTCGAAGTATTCAGTTATGTCTCTTCGTTGCTGAACTGATTCAGGAATGCTGGTATCGCCAAACTTATATTCGGCCATCTCCATAGCTGGACTAATAAAGTTCTCAAAGGGCTTGTCCCAAAACGAGGCCTGAGTACCAACCGCTTCTGAGGCAATATAATCTTCAATAGCCGATCTCTGCCTGATAAACTTTGCTGCAGGAGACATTGGGGTTAAGTACTCAAGAGGCGTCTCTGCTCCATGTGCTAGTACCTCCCAAGCACGTCCAGCTAGACGTTCTCTTCGACCAAAACGGCCAGCAGCGAATTCTCCCTCTAGTTCTCCTGCCTCAGCAATCCCCATACTCTCCATTGCCATACCGAAGTCAACGCCTCCAGACATAGCAAGAGCTTTCATACGAGGCCCACTCTGTAGAACATCATATCTCTGAGCCTGCAAAGCAGGCACCTGGAGGTTTATAGTTTCGCCAACCAGCCCCTGCATAACCTCCATCGCTCTCTGGCGATCTTTCACGCGGCCTATACCCATGAGCTGGATGTTCATGTCTCCCAGTTCAGCCGCCCGAATAGTCCTAGGGTCTATAACCTCAGAAACCGTAACATCCATCTGCTCCAACGTATCTCCGAACCTATACTCCTGAAACTCTTTCCTAATCTTCTTCTGTCTAACTTGTTCTTTAATAGTTTTCAGCATGGCCTGATGCCGAGGAGACATCTGAGGTTGCATACGGTTAGCCAGAGCCATGTGTTCTTTAAATTCTGGACTCCACATCGCCACATCGGAAAGAATTTTGAGTCTATGGACTAAAGGATACTGTTCAGGACTAACCCCTTCTACTTCTGGGTACAAGGAACTATATCCTGGCCCCGGAAGTCTAATCTCAGCTTCCGGTATCTTTGAGTATGGCGAACCATATGCCAAATCTAAAAAGTAGTCTTGTGGCATCCAAGACGGAAGATCATTACGAAGTGGATTATAATAATCTAAATAACTTCGGGTTCTTGGAATGAATCTTCTCGCCGGCTCGCTCATGAGAGCCGCGCCTCCAAGATTCATGTGCTTCCAGAGCCAGTATTCAGCTCCTGTTTCCTTACCCATAGTCTCAATGGTCTGTAGATTCTGGAAGACTTCTTCCCGGCCAGTTGTTGCCTTTTGCAAAGCACCCTCTACGAAACCAGGAAGACCTATAGCTTCTCTTCGTCTATAGAGCAATTCATTAAAGAGCTGAGTGCCTTCTCCAGGAACTACAGGAGCACCCGGACCCAGTCCGCCAAGCTCGTATGCAGGTTCTGTCTCTTCTCTAATGTCAGGACGATGTACGAACTCACCACCGCCAAGCATCCATTCTTCCGGTCTTACTAGCTTTCTGGGCTTGATAGCAGTTCCTACTGTCTCGGCCAATAGAGGACCAACAAAAGGAACATCCTCAAAATACGTTCCCGTCATAGGCGCAGGGCGATCATATTGATGTTCTATTTCGTAGCGGTACTTCCATTCGTCAGATCCGAATAAAGCTTTAAAAGGATGCAGGATAGGATCATATTCCCATCGCTCAGACTCGTCGCCATATAGCCCCTTCTCAAAAGCACGAGCCTTAAGTCTCGCTAAGGCATGTTTCCTGTAATACTGTATCCTTCCACCTTCGTAGGCCGATGACCGGCCCATCTCCCACCAGCGGCCTTTTCTTACAGGTATCTCCTCTTCGCCGGAATAGATTGCCTGTAGTTCTTCTGGTGTCTCTTCGGTACCTAATAAGTTAACACCAGGAATAGCAGCTAGTAGATTTCCAGATAAAAGGCTAAGAGCAGTGGATGTTGCGCCCCAGGCCGCTATACCGGCAGCAAACCCAAGAGCCATTGGGTGCTTGAGTTTGGGCAGGTGCTTACCTAATAGAGGAATCTTAGTTAGTCCTTGGCCGATTTTGCTATCTGCCCAGAACTTCTCCATACGCATCTTTTTAGCGTATCGTAACTCATCGAAAATATTAGCTAAAACGCCACCTTCTGTAGCTCTAGTCTTTACAGCTTTACCAAGAAAGGAGGCATAGTCACCCATACCACCTATAAGAGCACCGACACCACCAAACCCAATCATTGTCTTTAGTGAAACAAGACCAGGGGTAACTGCTTCCTGTTCTTTAAGAGACTCTGTAATACCTAGTTTCTCGGAAACAGCTGCTCTCGCAAGGTTGACATCGGCCCCTATAGACATCACCCCATGAAACAGACCGTGTTCAAAGCGAGGAAGAATACCTGTTAAAGCTCCAGCTGTTGCGCCCAAAGCCAGACCAGCAGGAGAAAACATCCTGCCGGCACCCTTAAACAGAAACCCTCCTATGGCCGCACCACCTGCCATGCCCACAGGAAGTGCCATAGGGCTGCCTTGTGCCCTCAGATAGTCATAATATTCGAGTCCGTGCCAAGCTAGGCCTGCAGCAATGCCCTTCTTAACCAAGCCCTTAACCATACCCATATGGGTAGTTGGCGGTACGGCCATACTCCTAACAAGTGGGATCTTGCTTAGTGCGGGACCTATTATGGGAAGATCAAAAGGTTTGCTTAGAAGAACATTTAGTCTGCCCGCCGTGCTAGCGGCCCTAGCCCTTCCAAAATCAGATAATAGCCTGGCCTTAGCAAGTAGTCTCTGTTGTTTGCCCGTTAGTAGAATCTTCCTGCCAAGGATATTCGCTTCTTCTCTTAGCTGAGTACCTAGAATAAGACGAGCGCTTCTGCCTTCGTTTACCGTTAACAGCCACTCTTCAAAAGGAATTTTTGTACCAGATGCTGCGTACCGAGCACGTAGCAGATCCATATTGAGAGAAGCAGTACCAGGCAAATCCATGCCTGCCACCCGAGCGAAGTAGTCTGCTATGGCAGTACCCTGCTGAGTTCCCCCAGCAATCGGCATACCATAACCAACTAACCTACCACCAGAATATATTTCACCAAAAGCGCTTCTCCCCATGCGCCTCAGCTCTATATCCTTTACATCTCCAAATATATGTCTTAAATAATCTCGGTAGGCTCCGGCAGCCTTAAAGTCAGACTGAGGAACACTTATCTTAGACCACGTCTCTAAAGGAGACAGGGCTTCTGATACCCTGAAAGTACGAAGAATACCAGCAGGAAAACCTGCTTCTACTGTACGAATACCCTGAAGATAACGATCCCACAAACGGGTTTCGCCAGTTCTTATGAACCCTGAAGCAGCACCAGCACCTACAGCGAGAGCAGCTAGGCCGCTGCCAGAAAACCCTTCGTCAGGATGAACAGGTTGAGGGCCTGTTGCTACTGGTGGAGGTAAGGCCAATTAATCATCCCATGGCCTCCACTGCACGTCTTCTGCGTTGACTTGGAGAAACTGCAGGAGGTCTTTCTCCTGGTTGCAGCCGATGTGGAGCAGGAGGCCCGTCTACCTTGCTAAAGTCTTTCTTATCTTGCTTCATAAGCTCTTCAACATTTACTCCCGTAGGCTTCCTCTCTTTAGGCTCCGTAATCTTATACTCTTTCTCTATTATACCTGCTTCTAACAATACTTTCTCTGCTTGGATAAAGATCTTAACTACAGTTTGATAATCAAGCTCATCTACATCTTCAAAAGTATAAGCTTTAAAAACAGAGCATATAGTTCTCTTCATAAAAGCCAATGTATCGTCAGTCTGGGCTCTGTTTGCTTCAAACAGCTCTTGGGTATATTTAATTGACTCTTCGCTATAGCCAGAGAACCACAGAATAAGCTGTGCAATTGTTTGACTTAGTCCGGCAGGTATGTCGATACCCGTGCCGTCTAACAAAGAAGGATCGCAGCAACAGTCCTCAAATATACGCTCGTAAACCTTTAGTTTATCAACAAAAGTAGACACATTGTTCAACAGAAAACTATACCGCCGAGCAACATGTACAGGGGGCAGCCTGAAAGGAATCTCCAGTTCATCAGAGACTAGGGTTACAAATATATCTTGGTTACTCTTCCAGGCTACATCAAAGAGGCCATCAAGTTCCATTTAGATCTTGATAGTAATTTGTGCAAGAGCTTGTGGGTTCAACCAGCCACTAGCAGCCTGAATTTGCTGGGATAAAGTAGGAATAATACCAGCAGGAAGGAAAGCCAACTGTTCTACTGTAAACCTAGGCCATAGCAGACATCTTTTGAAGATCTCTTCGTCAAAAGCATCATTGGACATTCTGTCGGGTGGGTTTTCGGCCAGTATCTGTTTCCATTCTTGCCTTTTGATATAACGATAAATATAAATCTGGTTCTCATCAGGCTGGACCACAAACAGATCGCCATGAATACGCTTCCATCCTTGTAGATCTACAAGAGTGGGAGGAGTACTGCTAATCTGTGCACACAACTCCTGGATCTTCTTCATGCTTTCTTCAGGGTTCATCTTGTCTTCAGGTTCCAGCATAGGCATGTTTGGAAAATCACCTAGTTTTCCTTTCTCTGCCGAGAACTCTACTTTTCCTTCAGCTTGTTCTTGTGCTGCTTTTCGCATCAGTTCCTCTTCCTCAGGGGTCACCATCTTGACCTTCTTAGTCATCTCTTCCTCCTCGTTCTAAAGCCAGACAGGCCTTAGGGTTGGTTAAACGAAGTTACGAGCGATAAAGCTATATCTCTCCAGCACCGGCTGGCCATTAGCTTCTATAACCTGAACTTGGCCCGTAAACGACGCATCTAGTATCTTCCTCACCGTATGATTAGCGGCTGGGTGATTAGGATCACCGTATAGTAAGTATATATCAACCGGCGGATACTGGTCAAGACGCCGGTGAAATTTGATCGCTCTATCTGTTATCTCTTCGTCTGCGGTAAGGTTTTTGGAAAACATCTTGTCTCTAGAGACAGTGTCCCTATCTGCGCCATGCCAAACTACATCTTCAAAAGCTTCTGCCCAGTCCTCAAACTCGTCATCCGGCAAAGCAGCTAAACTTCTTAATTCGTCATCGTAAGACTTCCTGGCCTCTTCCAAAGTCTGGTTATTACTCAAGCCATCTCTATACTTCATCGACTGTTCGACGTTTTTAAGAAGAACCCTTGGTCCAACAGCATCCTCATAACTAGTAGTTATTCTAGTCCCGCCACGACCAGTAACAGATCCAGACGCCTCAAAACGCCTTACGCTATTATGGCCATGCCGAGCAGCATGCAAGAGGTAACCAGACTCTTTAAAAGCCACGGTAAGATCCCCAGCCACCGACACCTGACCATCAGCTGCAAAACTATAATAAGGACTACCATAACCATAAACAGGAACCTTGTTCTGACGGACTTCGACACTAGCCCCTACGGCTTTATCGATAAGAATAGATCCTATAAGAACAAGAATCTGATTGCCGGCATAGCCTTCTATCTCATATATTGTAGTCCCTAGATTAGGTCTAATCTGTTGGTTGTCGGTATCGCTTAGCATCTACATCCATGGATTTCTACGAAGCAAATGACCTTGGTCATTAGCAAGCTGCGATGCAGTCTGAGCCCGCCACTTGTTTATGACGCCACTATCATCCAGCTCCCGTTGTCCTACAGTTCTCATTGGGTCTATGTCCTGTGCCACATACTGCATAGGAGACTCAGAGAAAATATCTTCTATCGAGAAGGTGCCACCTTCTTGTAAGAACTGTACACCCCATAAGCCCATATGGCTTACGGAGCCGTATTCATTAGCAAATATAATACTAATGTCCAGTGGAGGTAATTGATCTACCATCATAGTAGAATCTACATAGATATCTTTATCTAGGTTACCTGTATTATAGTATCTTAGGCTCTTGTCTAAAATATTGGACAGGACATGCTCATTGAAGATAGTAAAGATCATGCTTCCGCCGATTGTTCTTGGACCCCTTACAAAAGTGGTAGGATAGACACTCCCTAATGTTCTAATAGGAGTCTTTTCTCTAAAAACTGAATAACTTAGAGTCTGTAGATTGCCTAATGTTTCGGTTGTAGTGCCGAACCCACGATCTTCTATCTTCTCTTTCTCTCTCTCTAGAACTACCAATGCTCTTCTGTGTTCTTCACGAGTACGACTGCCTTCAGCACGGCTATAGTACTCACTAACTTCATCTATTTCCCTTTGGATAGCAGCTAGAGCATCGTCCTTGCCAGCTGGGTTGTATGGGAGGTGAACAACCACTTTAATATCGGCTCCACTATAGGATCCATAACCAATAAGTTCTGAAGCACCACTTACGGCACGAGGGGATCTGTTGGCTCCTATTAGTGTAGTAGGACGATTCCATTTATTGGAAGGAGTTGTATGAAACTGAGGATCAAGCATTATGTCTCACAAAGGTAGGTGGGCTAGCCATACGCTAGCCCCGAACGGGAAATTACTTCACTGCACCGCCGCGTCTGATTTCTTTATCAAACGGCGATTGCGGCTGCTGCCATGTCCAGGGAACGATTCCTGTAGCGATAAAGGTATAACTATGTTCCGATACGATATCATCAATACTTACACCATAGCCGCCGTTGAGAATCTCCACACCGAGTATCTTCATGATAGCCAGCGCCCCGTACTCATTAGCTGCAGCCAGACAGATATCAAATGGAGGAATCTGATCTGGATACCATGGAATTACTGCCTTCTGATCCGTAGAAACATCCTCTATGTTGCTCTCTTGATCTTGTACAGAAACTCCAGGAGCATTAGGACTAGCTGCACCAACAGACGATACCCCCGTTGTTGCAACAGGCTCTAGTCCGCCGTTAGGTAAATAATCTGGTCTCAGATCGTCCGTGTCCGACTGGAAGTAAAGAGCATTGCTGGGGTCTTCTGGATTCGCCAGGACCTGTAGCAAAGGATCACTGTCAAATTGCATGAATACCATCGAACCTGCAATTCCTCGTTTGCCCCGAGCATAAGCCCGAGGATCAGGGCTGCCCATAGTATAGATGGGAGCCTTTTCTCTGGACACAGAATAACTGATACCCTGTAGCGTGCCAATGACCTGACCAGCAAATACTGCCTTCATGTCCACGCCAGAGAAGCTATTCTGTCCCCTCGTAAATGCGCTTGCTTGTGCCATTATTTAATAACCTCCCTGTTTATGCCTCTGCTGTTAGCGAGATGTTAACATCTACCTGACGCAACTCAAAGGCAGGTGCAAGTGTTAAATCAACGGTAGCATCACCGCGTACAGCCATAGACCTAGACTGGTAAATCTCAAATGGCTGATACCCAGTAAGGATACCAAGTTTCTTTGCCTTCAAAAGCACCCCTTCTACTGCTGTGTGAGCAGCTGCCTTCTCGGCTGCACTCATGTTCTTACCGATAAACGGATCCAATACGTCACGGACACCGTCTATAACAGACTTCACGATTCGACATGTGCTTCTTCGTGTATAGTCAGAAGTGGGAAGAGCAGCAGTAGGAGCATCCGCAATTACCACTCCGCGTGGGCGCTGTCGCAGACAAACATACCCCTTGCCAACCAGCTTATCAAGATTGGTCATACCGACCTTGAAATAGATACTTGCTCGCTTAGTCGCCTTATTTGTCGGGGCGTCAGTAAGTGGCATATTGACATACATGCCGCCGTAACCTGATGCAAAAGATGCTACATAACTAGTAGACGAATAACCAGTCGTGAGCAACGGATAGTCTATTACCACATCAATAAATTTACCTAGATCGATAGGTATATCATTAGTGTCTTCGACTTCGCTACCGCTATCTAGATAATCGCCATCGGTCAGAATGAACCCACCGCCATCATGACCGCTACGATATCCGTACATACCCGCCATAAACTTGTTACCAAGAAGCCCACTACCATTGTTGCTTGCAGACGTAATAGTAGATATACCGGTTGCGTTGTTCAGCGTCAAGGTCGGCTCCGTTCCAATCCAAGCAGATTTATCTGCAAGAGTATTGGAATCAGGTGGCCGTACTCCAATCGTACCACTGGCATCAAAAGTATTGAGAGAGCACTCATACAAGAACCGAGCCAACTGATATGCGAAGTTGACCTCATGAAAATTAGCAGATGTCAGATCGTCTCCATCGATTTTAGTAGTCGCAGAAGCTGCACCCACTCCAGTCGGGAAGATCTCGGCCTCGCCATCGTTGTCGATATCCCAGAAAAAATACCACTCTCCCTGATACTCTTCGGCAAATACCTTGCCAAGAGCATCTACATCGGGATTGGCTCCTACTGGAGTATAGGCTCCAGGTGTAGGATATGTTGACCCCGAAGGAACCTTAGGAAGGACAGCGCCAAGAGCGTGTCCCTGGTCTACGATATTAAGATCGTCCAAATAGACATCCATAGGAGCGACTACGTCAAACTCATATTCGATGAGTTCTTTATAGGCTTTAAAAAGCTCCTCATACATTTCCATTCTAGAAAGGTCTACGCCATCAGTTCCGGCCGTAAAGACTGTTCCGGCAGCCGTAACATCTTCCATCAGGACCATATTACTGGCATTACCAATATCAGGACCACCTGCTGCAGCACGATAACCGCTTACTACTACTTCGTCTTCGTCGATTGGAGCATCAGCGTCATTATCATAAACTATCAGCTCGGTGTCCTCGTTCATCACAACAAGTCGATCTTCGCTATCGTCGTACCATACCGAATAAGTCGACCCCGCATCGTCATCTTTACGATAGGTCGTAATGGTATATCCACCTACGCCCAAGGAATCACCAATATGCTCCAAAGTTGCTGCTGTACAGCCAATGCGATAGAGCAACATTTCGTCGGCACCCTGAGACTTAGCCTCAAACATGCCGCGAACAAGCGTTCCGGTTGTGCCGAATAGATTCTTGGCAGTGGCCGTATTCCTTACTAGGTAAATAGTAGAGGGACCCTGTGCCGCAGTTCCTATAATCAGCATACGCGGAGACGCAGGAGACTTCTCCGGAATTAAGTTCCCATCAATCTTATTATGATAAATTCCGGGAAGATATGTATTCTGTGCCATTTGCATTCCTCCTTAAAACTTAGCTTCCCCAGAATATGAAATTCTCTTTAGCTCTTGGGCATCTAGATAAACGATGTCTTCTGTTCGCAGTTCGAAAACAACCGGATACTTAGTTAGTTTTCGGTCATTAACTTCTACTCTTTCACGACTGCCAACACCTGTTTCAAACACCCTATAGCCAAAATGAGCAAAATACCATCTATAGGAAAGCATTACATTCTCAAACCACAATAGACGCTCCCGCGCCTGCTTGTTGTTCATTGCATAAATATTAAACTTTATTGTATTATCCCAAAACTTTCCTAGGATAAGCAATTGCTCACCAGGATGATCTGGGTGTTCTACCTGACCTCTAAGATGAGGGGTTAGTTCTCTAACTCTACCTTCTCCAGGTCTACCTCTACTATAGCTACCGTTGACCCTACCATCCAAGAAGAAAGTAATAGCCTCAGTATCTAGTGCTTCCGGAGGATCTTCTTCAACAAACAGAAGTCTTTTATCAGCTGGAACATTCTCTGCGTTCTGCTTAGACTCTAGGGCATCCTTAACAAGAGGAAAAAAGTCATTCAGAGTGCCGGCCTCAGGCGCGTCCCTGCGCTCGATCCTTTCTATGAAACTATCGATAAGCTGTTGCGCCTCTACTGTACCAAGTTCTTGATACTTGATTTCAGGAGGCAGCGCCAGGTTCTCGGACCGGGACGTCATACCAAACACTCCATTTCTTCTGCCACGAAGCTCTTATTCTCCAGTATTCAACCCTTCCGTTATCAGCACGGAAGTCTTCAGCCTCGTCAATCTTGTACACCCGACTCCGAACAATCGGAGTAACAGGCTGCCCTTCAACGTCCCTCTCTATCTCGATGATGTAATCCTTATCCGTTGGCTCGACGGAATATTCCACGTAGAAGAGATCATAGCCCCATCTACGAAAGGCATCATCATTCTTATAATACACTATTTTGCGCTCGTCGAATAGGTAGCCCATGCCAAAACAATCTGAGCAGACAAAGTCTCTAGATGGCTCATCTGTTATTTGGTCTCTACACTCACACCTAATAGCAAGACCATCGCTATCCCGACGAATACGACGAATTAACCCAATTCGTCCCTTACTTATTTCATCAGAAGCCCCAAAGAAAGTACGGTTTAGTTCGTTTCTAAGATCTAGTTCTTTACGATGAGACGAAGTGTAGGGCAAATACCTACTTCCTACTACTGTGCCATATAAATCATATCGAGACATTTATCTAGATCGTTTCCTAAAAGTCCTAACCCATCTCCTGGCAGTAGCCTGCTCGTCTGTATTTGCCATGGACCTTTGGTAGCCTTCTCCTTCGTAGCTAGTAGGCTCCCATTCTCGGCCAAACCCTATAGCATCGGAAGCCAATGCCCCTTTTACAGTATATTGGGGCTTTAAGCTAGTATCAGGACTAATGTCTCCGCCTGTCTGTAATGGAATCTGCCATCTTGCCACACACTCTTCTAATTGGCTTTCCCTCAACTTAAGGTCAGGACCTGCTCTAGAAACTTGCAAATCCCCTAAAGTCTTAGACATTTTGCCGGCAAAGCTGAAGTCACCCAATAAAGCCCTAACAAGTATTAACTCAGCCAAACAAGTAGTATATTCTCTCTTGGCATAAGCATAATAAGCAGCACCATCTGTTAGGGTATCTTGAAAGCTATTGGCATCAGCCGAAAGACTAGCCTCAAACAAAGCGAGATTTATCGTATCGTCGGGGACCTCTAGTATAAGCCTTCCTAGATCTAGCCTAATCCGCCTAATAGCGGAATAGAGAGGGTCGTAAGTCGTTGTTATATAATAGAAATAATCTTCTTCTAGAGTGGCGGCGTCTGTACCAGCAATAGTACTGTCCAACTGAACGAAGACTATATTGTTCTGTGCCAGATCATCTTCGTCCAAAGTAATAGTCAGATCTGTCCCAGAAACAGATAGAACCTTAGTCAGTGTTCCTTCTGCAGGGATATCAGGATTACCATTAACAGGCTCGGTCCACACTGTCACAGTATCATCTGTAACAGTGCTATCGTCTAGAGTCTTATTAAAAGTGATTACTATGGAAGATGCAACTGCAACTGATAGATTAGTAGACCTAAAGGGTGGTTCAGCTGAAGCCACCTGAAGATATTCTGCATCTACCCCTACTTCTACTTCTTCTAACCCAGTAGTTGAATAGCTAGAAGTTGGAGTCTCAATTGCTCCGCTTCCAGTGGTGAACTCCCACTGGTAGTTGTTTGCCATCCTAACAGCAGGAATACAAACAACTTTAAACTCATCACCTACATCAAACTCACCATCAAGGTTACAGGTAATCTTGACACCATACTCAAGCTCCCTGTACCCATAGGTAGTAATACCTCTAACTGCTTCTCCTGGAAATCCTTCTCTGTACCATTCGTATTCTGCATCGCCAGTCTCGCCAGCAGCAGTAATCTTTACTATATAATTTCGAGCAATATTGCCACTATAGTTACCTAGAAAAGTAACTCGACCAGTATTACCGGCAACCGTATTTATCGTATCAAAGACAGTCCGGGCACATACGCCTACGTCTACAGTATCTAAACTGCTTTCGTCACCAGCAACTAGTACGGTATAAGTCTTATTAGGCTGAAAAGGCGTAGCAGGAGTAAAGATAGCACGGGTTCGATATAGAGTACCATCACCTGTAGTATCATCAACATCTACTACGTCGCCATCTTCGTCTACCCTTTGAAAAGAGATTGTGCCCTTAACAAAACCACTGATATAAGGAGACGAAAGAATATCTTCGTCATCCACACCAGGTTCATCTTGTGGGCCGTGCCAAGGATCTGGACCAAAGATTAAGTCTTCATCAGGACCAGAGACAACAAAAGTACCTTCGTTAATGGCGGTTTCGTCCATCTCTTGGTCAAACGTGACCTGAATGGTATCGCCAATAACCACTCCCGTAGCTTCATTCGCTGGATAAACATCAACAATAGTGGGAGCAGCCATCTAGTCCTCCTCGATCTCGAATCCTTCCATAATAGTTAACATCTCCTCATCTTCCTCAGGAGATAGATTAGGATCTACGATCTTGGACTGGATCTCTATAATCTTCTGCTTCTCCTTGGCTTCTCGCTTTAGCCTTTGCTTCTTAGCTTCTTTCCTTATTTTACCAAGAACACTAGGCGTTATCAAAGCCTTCTGTTCTTCGTAACTAAACTCAAGCTCTGGTTTATCCAAGGGCATTTATCTTCTCCAAGACATTTTGAAGTCCCGACAAAACACCCTCTCTCTTCTTATTCATAGTCTCAACATGAATACAAGCTAGAACCAATGGGATTGAATCAGGACTTACCGAAATCTTCTTAATTGCAGCCCTGACAACATTTCCATTCTTACCAAGAAAGACCTTAGCGCTCTTAACGTCCTCTTCATCATAATCGGGTTTCGGCTCAGGCTCCGGCTCATTCACTGTTGCCGAAGAAATCTGATCTTCGTCCTCAAGACTAACCTTGTCTTCGCCACGAACCTCAATAGGAAGATCCACATCTTCCTCAATCGTCTTAACATCCCTTAGTCTCAAGGCCCCCTCAATGGTCTTCTTCATCTGCTCAGGGATGTTATCCATATCAATAGGATCGCTGACGGGACTCTCGGGTGTAAGCATAATAGGACCCAAGAAGAAGAATGGATTATTAGGGCCTAGCTTCAACTTAATTAGCATCTTTACCTCTCTCTCTGCTACTGTGTAGCGATAAAGCTGTCAAACAGCAAAAAGGGAGGATGACGGAAATCACCCTCCCTATAAGGAATCAAGCCAAGACCAAATGTCACCTAAGAACCTAGAGGTTCTCTATTGGAGACGTAGTAGTAAGCTCACCAAACGTATTCTCAGCAGATATAATCGGCTGCGGCGGGAACGCAATCTCGTTTGCCTTAACCGGTATATTCTTCAATACGCCAATTGCAAGACCCTGCTCATAAATTACAGGAACATACATCTCACGCAGCTTCACCTTGGTAATATCGCGTGCCGGGTCGTCCCACTCTTCGCTCGTGACATCCTCTTCCACTACCAGAGCACCAAGGTTCTGAGAGTCAAAGATTAGAATGTCAGCGGTATTGTTCACGGTATTAAACGGAACAAACGGGGAGACCAGAACCTGTAGCGGATAGGGGAAGTAATCCGGAATAGAAGGCTTACCCTTGAGCTGAGGATCTAGTGCTTCGACCTTTGTCGCGGCAGTACCAGCGGCATTGTTTGGCGGCGTGTAGGACGACCCCGAGGCCATACCTACTCCAGCCTGAGCTGCTTTAGCCCATGGTCTGGTGGACTGTGCCATTGTAGCCGGCTGGAACCATGCTCCATTGCCAGTGTTCTTTACGATAGTCCGAAGCAGCGGATCTGCCATCCACATTGACCAAGTTAGTGGGTGCAACATGATCGTATTCGGTGTATAACCCTGCATCATTATGAAAGAATAAGCTTTGAGCAAATCCTCCATTCGGCAAGAGCCATTGCCAGCACCCAATAGGGTACGGCCTGTGCAGGTCCCAAATACCGAAGTTGTTGGGCTCACGTTGTCAAAGAGATGGGTTCCCATTGCAGTGATGTAATCGAACCCCTTCTTCTCTTTGTGCCTATCAAGTGCTCGACGGGCTGCACGAAGATGAAGAGCGAAAACGTCAAACCTACTAAAACGCCGCATCTCGTCCGTAATCTTAACGGCAACACCGGACTTACCAATCGTAACGGTAATCGTTCCGGGAGCGATCTGCAGGGTCTCTTCTGGGTACTCCTCGCCTTCCGCAATATCTGCGGCCTTCAGAGCACCAATAGCCGGAAGAGTAATCCTTGCAGTACCCATTCCTTCGATTCGATCCAAGAGAGAAGGAATCATCGTAATAGGCTCTACAGGCTCTCGTACAATTTCCTCTACAACCTTGGGCATCCAATATCGAGCATTCGGAGTCGCAAGAGCATCCTGCATCGAAATTTTCTGCCCAGTAGGAAGATAGACACCATTGTTAAGCCAAGTATCGACGAAGAGCTGTTCCCCATTGTCGCCTTCAAAGGCTTCACTTACTGGGATACTATGAGTAATACTAGACATTGTTACAACTCCTCCTATTAACGCCAAATCAGGTTGACCAAAACCATCCGCTCAGCCGCATTGGCATAAGTGAGCTGATCTGTTCGGCCATAAGTTGCTGTCCCAGGCGTCCTCATGTTTGCATTTGTCTGCCCAACATAGGCCGTCCTTACCCGATCCAAGTAGTCTTTAGGATAAATCTCCGTACCGATTACCTGACCAACGATACCATAGAAGTGGTTGGAAATCGCCAGTTCCAGCTGCCTGGAAACCGTAGCGTTTACAGCCTCAGTATCGTATTCGGGGTCGACAGTATACACCGTACCAGTAGCGTCATATCCCTCAGCAGTGCCGATATCCAGTACAGCGCGAACCAAGTTGCTGTTCTCGTCGTAGGTAAGGAAATCGCCATAGTTGAGGTTGCCAGTAGCACAAGCATATGAAGTTGTGCGTCCAGCTTCAACCACGTCCTCGTAGGTGTAATAAGTAACAGTGGTCGTCACGCCCCATCCATCAGGATAGGTGTTCCCACCAGCTTCATACAGAAACAGAATACCGAGATCGGTATCTACGAAATAGTCGCCATCAGCAGAAATAGAAGTTACAGCGTCAACCTCGTTTGATAGACCAGCGCCCGTGCAGTTTGCAACAGGAGTGATCGGGGTGTCCTCGGTAGGAACGGCCAATGGCCATTTCTCGAAGACGTAACAAACTACATCGTCACCAGCTGCCACCGAATCTGCATACTTAACAAGCCCATGAATAGCCGTTGAGCCAAACCATCCACCAGTACGAGTCCCAGGAGTACCCGACCAGTCAATACTGCCTGCCAGATTGGCAAAAGCACCATTCATAGTCTCGGTAGTCTCCAGGGCTGGAACCAGAGGATACTCAACTGCATAGTCACAGAGAATTGACGTAGTTGCCTGCGGGCGGTAATTATGCTTCCTCAGGTTAGCCGGATTATAGTGATCCGAACCAGCAGGCTGGTAGTAGTTGTACGGAGCTACACCAACAGGCTTCGAAATGAAGTCCATGGCATACTCATCCGCACGAATCAGCCCACGCTCCCTAAGAGCATTAGTGACCTGCGTCTGTGTGTAGGTTGCAGCAGCCGCAACTGCTTCACCCGTTGTTAGATCCGTAACACCTTCCGTCACATCAAGTGCCGTATAAGTGAGGACCGTAGTACCAGCAGCTTTGTTAAAAGCCTTCCTGAGCCCTGCAGGGACGAGCCGACCTTCTCCGTCTTCAGCGATTACCTTACCCGCGCTTACGACAAGATAGGCTTCGATTTCGGTTTCCTCACGAGCAGCAGTGGCACTAACAGGTAGCCATGCAGCTGGAGTCGCCTCAATCCACGGTCGAATACCTTCAGATTTCTCAAAATTGGGAGTAATCCGACCTATATGGTCCCAAAACTTATGGCTCGGAGTGGATCCGCGATTAATTGCCATCTTTTAACCCTCCTAAACCGATTAAATCCCAGCAGGCTTTACTGCTGAAACATCTTCAAAAGTGGTCTCTTCACTAAAGACCTTCAATGATTTCATCTTATCGAACAACTGATGAGCCTCAGGCTCTTTCTTCTTCTTGAGAAGCCCTACAATCCTTTGAGCAGCGACATACCCCTGTACGCTCAACTGAGGTTTCTGTGTATTGTCACCATCGGTGCCAACACCAGGATTGTCTACTGTGTCGTTCGGGTTTCTTGCCATTCCATCATTAAGTCTACCACGAGCCTTTTCAATGTCAAAGTCACTAGTTATGACCGTCCATTGTTCATCCAGGTTGTCGCCCCTAATAGCCTCTTCTGCCTCGTCCAGATTCTTGTACTTGCCAGATAGGACAGCAAGAGTACCAAGATATGTAATCTTCATGGCCTCTAAGTCGGAACCAAGCTTGATGTATTCATCTACTTGTTGCTCGTAGTCCTTCTGATGAAAGCGAAGCTCATCACGCAAAACATCGATAACTGTCTGTGTTTTTGCATGGTTAGCTTCTTCTTTATCGAGCTTGTCTGTTAGCTCGGCACAAGATTCGCAAGAACTATCCAATAGCTCACGCTCTTTCATTTTAGTCTCTACGAGACCATAAAAAGCCTTGAGGTCTTGGTTCTCTATCAAATCAAGGTCAGCACATGATGGGAGCACATAGTCCTCCTTATCCTTCTTCTTGGGCTTGCCGCTAGGACAACCAAGAGCCTTTGCCTTGCGGGCAACACAAGCAAGAATACTAGATTTATTGCCCGGTCCCTTATAGCGACCAATAAGCCGTCTAGCAGCCACAACATGGGCACAGTCTGGAACAGGAAAAGACCTATTAGGTCCGCAGAAGGTAGAACCAGAAAGCTTTTTCCGTGCCTTGGTAGAAAGCTTGGCATCCGCTTCGTCATACTCTTCCTGAGTAATCAGCTTCTCCTCAAGCATCTTCTTCAGTTCGGTCTTCATGTCCTCGGCAACAGCTTCACCGTCTACCTCTTGTCCTTCTGTCTCTATATCTTCTAGTGCATACAAAATAGCAGTCTTATCGTCCAGCTCGGCCTTTTCCTGATCGGGATACTTTCCGTCTTTACGGAGAGCAAAGATCTTCTTGGCGAGCGCCTTCAGATCTTCTTCCTTAGCCTCGGGACGATATTCTTTAACAATGTCAAATACCTTCTGTTCGTCTTCTGACAGAGTAATCGTCTCAGGTTTCGGTTCTGCAGGTTTCTTGGGCTTTGCAGAGTCAGAGAATGTCATCTTGTAAGAACAACAGGTATCATCAGCTTCGCAATCGCAAAGACCATCAGGAAGCTCTACCGGGACACCATCCTCTTCCACCGTAACAGAAGTAATAGGATCTGCATCAAAAGTTACAAAGCTACATTCTTGGTTATTGTGCTCATCGGGAATCCACATGCAAAAGATTTTATTATTCTTCTTGCGGTCTTCCTCATCTGCATCTGGCGGATCGTACAGCTGTCCAGGGGTATGGCCACAGCCAAAGAAAGTCTGCATTACATCCTGTTTGCAAACAGTGCAGATCGCTCTCTTAGGACGAAAGCTAGTAGAAACCGAGTCTAGACGACCATCCAGAATCTTTTCTATAGCGTCTTCGTCATATATATCTGCCTGTAGCTGAGTGTAACCAAGTCCGCGCCAATCAGGTTTGTTTACCTTGCCGCTTTTAACCAGCCGATTAATCGCCTCTACCTGATCTTCTAGTTCAGCACTCTTGTCGAGCAGAATCTGAACATCAGGATCATCTTTTGTCTCTGGGGGTACAGTATCTATATACTTTGCATCCCGGACAACCCCGATAGGATCAGATAAAGCATCGTGATGCTTCAAGATCTTGGCAGGTTTATTTCGCTTGGTAGTCCAAGTTTTAACCCCTTCTTTCATAAGAATAGGGACATAAAGCCGATTGTTCTTGTTGATCATTCCAGAGTGGGTTGCTTCTAGTGTTACCCGAAGACCCTTCTTTACAGAACTATCGGAAAACTCCTTACGTGAAGCCTCCCAGTCGGCGATATCCTTCTCTGCTGGTTTGTTAACCTTAAAATAATCAGAAAAGATATAATCTTTCATGTTGCTTAGCCTCCGTTACTGATTTGCTACCATTAGACAAATACAGTGTGGGTGTCGAGGAGCTAACCCTTCGTAAATTATAGCATCCGACCTATAGTAACGCAAAGGCGGTCCGTCACAGATCTCACAAGGGTCAGAACCAATACGACTTGATTCAATGATTTCAACATCTTGCAGGCGAAGTCCATGGGCTCTGCCATAGTTGTAGGCCCGCATAATTTCACTTTCATCTATCATCTCGGTACGATGATACATTGCATCCATTGCCAAAGAAAC
>Ga0180438_10005257_pt1 | contig 18101 bp, 16 predicted proteins | sample SS_ome_12_FD_132455 | JGI IMG/M metagenome (GOLD analysis project Ga0180438, IMG submission 132455) | Hypersaline lake sediment archaeal communities from the Salton Sea, California, USA - SS_3_D_2 metaG | ecosystem: Environmental > Aquatic > Non-marine Saline and Alkaline > Hypersaline >...
CCCTTGTTTTCCCATGTCTGGTCGGCAAAATATTATCAAGGAACAGGGGGAGGAGTCAAATTGAATTAATGTGATAGCCTTCCAGAGATCTATGTGTAACAATCGAAGATTTTTTATGGACATACGTAATCTCTTTATGTAAAACTTTATGAACGATCAGAGATTGGGAGGAAGTTCAGTGAAAAAACAAATCTACAAATCACCATTTTTTCTTGTATGGTTTATTTTCTTAGCCTTTATAGCTTGCACTCAGCAGACAGATACTTCGGGAACAAACCAGATTGATCATGGCCTTTCGTCGGATCGTTTAGAGAGAATCGGCACTACGATCGAAAAATCGATCGATGAAGAAAGAATCGCCGGGGCTGTGGCCCTAGTGGCACGCCGCGGAAATGTTGCTTATCTCAAAGCCTTTGGGATGATGGATAAAGAGGCGCAAATGCCTATGCGAACGGATACAATTTTCCGGATATGTTCCATGACGAAACCTATCACCAGTGTGGCTGTGATGATGCTATATGAAGAGGGACATTTCATGCTCAATGATCCTATTCGCCGTTTCATCCCAGAATTCAAGGATATGAAAGTTTTAAATCCTCCCTATCCAGAGGATCAAACTTCTCCACCCGATTCACTCGAAAAAGCCAGAGGCCCCATCAGGATACGCCACTTGTTGACCCATACTTCTGGACTTACTTATAACTGGGATCCAAGACTGGGGAAAATGTATAACGATTACTCCATGGGCCATGGTCTCGTTCAGCAGGAAGGAACCATAGGCGAAGCAGTTAAGAGGCTTACAAACATACCTCTTATGTTTCATCCAGGGGATCAGTGGATGTATGGGGTCTCAGATGATGTGCTGGGCTACCTCGTAGAAGTCGTTTCGGGAATGACCCTTGCAGAATTCTTCGAGGAGCGGATCTTCGGACCTCTCGGGATGAAGGATTCCCACTTTTACCTATCAGATGAAAAAGCAGCACGCTTAGCAGCTGTCTATTGCTACTTTAAGGAGAAGGGGCTTCAGAGGTTTCCGGATGAGCCTCTTTCCGCGAATGGTCTTTTTTTATCAGCGGATTATCCCTACAATGGCCCAAAGACGTATTTCTCCGGAGGCGGTGGGCTCTGTTCAACCGCAGAGGATTATTTTCGATTCTGCCAAATGCTGCTCAATGGAGGAGAACTGGATGGGACTCGTTTGTTGAGCCCCAAATCTGTTGAGCTAATCTCTCAGAATCATGTTGGAGAACTCCTGGAAGGGATGGGATACGGTCTTGGTTTCGGAACTTATAGCAAGACATCACATCTCAGTGAATTGGGATCGGTCGGCGCTTATTACTGGGGGGGATTCTTCTATACCTCCTTTATTATTGATCCTAAAGAAGAGATGATCGCCATTTTTATGGGCCAGTTGTACCCAACTGGCGGGTTAAATTTGAGTGACCTGGTCCTGAATCTGGCCTACCAGGCGATAATCGATTAATTTTTCAACCCGGCCAGCCTCAAAAGTAGGATCAATTTCCAGCACGGTGCGGAATGCTTTCAGAGCGTCGTCGTAGCGATCATTGAATGACAGGAACAATGCATAGAAATAATTCGTAATAGAGATTTCTTCAGCGGATTTTAAAGGTGTGGCACATTTTCCACAATAGATAGTATCATCAGGGTTTTCATGCTGACATTTGGGGCAAGTGATTGCCATTTATCCCTCTCTCTCAGGAGAGTTGATTTAGACAAAAACATATCAACCACCAAAAGAAAAGTCAATCAGGATAAAATGGCTTGTCATGATTAAATGTCTTCAATGGAAAATTATGGCAAGAGAGATTTAACCCAAACCAGAAATCTTTCAGCATGCTTAGCTAATGATTCTGCTTCATTCTTAGATAACAGTCTTCCGTCATATTCCACAAGGTTCTTCACTGAAATGAGCCGTCTCAGGTGTTTGCCCTTCTTTTCTGTGTCGTCCCGTTTCATCATAGAAATGAGCAATTTCACTGCATCGTCATGCTTTGGACTGATACTTCTCAATCCGAAATGGAAGGTCAATAAGGCATCATTGGCGGAAATCCCTGTATGGATCGCATTGAGTCCTGCTGCATTCCACTTTTCTTTCATCAAGCTATGCTGCATCATTTCATAAAATTCATTGGCCTTTTTTAAAAACTTCTTATAATCTTCTTTGGACGACTTTCCGATTCTGAATTTTTCAGCCATCATATTTCTCTAAAATGCTTGCCAAATAACAGGCTATGCTGTTTTTCGATATCAAATAACAACGGATCTCCCCTTTTTTTTCTCTTGAGAAATTCACTTCTTTTCATAACAAGGAGAGAGAGACGATTGCCGAATTTTCTTTCTATCTGGGCTTCTGAACGAGAGATCTCGCCCTTGAATTTTTTCACATTTGTTCTATCAGGGATAATGCATAAGATATCGAAATCGCTGTCAGGGCGAACTCTTTTTTCGTCTATTTGGCTTCCGTACAATATCATACTGATCGGTTTAGGACCTGATAAAGGAGCAAGAATTGCATTCGTAAGGGATAAGAAAAGCTTTTTCTCTTTGTTGAACAAAGGTCCCAGTATTTCGTCCACCAATATGTGTTCTTTATTCAGTGAATAGAGTATCGAACGACCCACTTTTCTCATTTTCACAAGGCCGTGTTGCGAAAGTTCTTGAAGAGACCGGTTGCAGTTAACATGGGAGATTCCTACTGCTCTTGCTATTTCACGTCCGCTCAATTCAGCTTCTGTCCTGACAAGAAATCGGAGGACTTTTAGCTTGGAAAATTGGTCGAAAATATTATTGAGAGGCTTGATTAATTTGATAGCAACTCTCCTGTTTATTGGATAAATTATTTACCATATGGTAATTAAAATTACCATTGAAACCACGTTTTGTCAAGAACGCTTAAATAACCAGGCAAATTCTAATTTATATTTTGTGACGTTTTTCATGATCGTGAAATCTCAGTTGTTACAATTTCAGATATCTTTCAAGGCCAGTGTTCTTATTGAAGTTGCTGAATTTATTTTATTTCCACCGGCAGGTTCATCTTGCGCAGCAGGTCCTGGAAGCGCGGGTTGGAACGCAAGGGATCAAAGTAGGGCACGCCGAGATAGGGCATATTGGGATCGTGTTCTTCGTAGGCTTTTTCGAGCCAATCCATGGCCAAGTCGTAGTTGCCAGCAATGAAATAGTGATCAGAGATATCCATTGCGTATACGCTCTTGCCTGGCTTCCCATACCATTCTGCCATGAGGTCAGCTACAGCTAGATAAGCCCCCTTGTGGCCGGCTTTATCAAAGCCTTCCTCTAATGCCTTGGTAACCTCTGCATCATCAGAGCATAATTTCCGATAGATGGCAAATGCCTCGTCGTGTTTCCCTTTGAAGTAGAATATCCAACACATCCCAGAGAGGGCAACCCAATTGAAGGGCTCAATGTCCAACGCGGTGCGGAAAGCGCCCATAGCGTCGTCGAAGCGGCGATGGTAAAAGAGGACCACTCCATAGAAAGCATGGGTTGGCGAGCTGAGGGGATCCAGCTCGAGTGCTTTCTCAATATGGGGCAAGGCCTCTTCCATGCGCCCTATGTGACATAGGAGGTGGGAGTAGCCTCGGCGGGCACTCACAAGGTTTGGATTGAGCCTTATGGCCTGTTGAAACGCTTTTTCTGCACCCTCCCAGTCCCATTCGCCCCAACATCTGTAACCGCCCAACGCCCTATGAGCTTCTGCCAGCGTGTTATCCAGCTCCAATGCTTTCTCGAGCGCGGCCATTCTCAGAGGCATTGCTTCCTGGGGGGGAACGATTCGCATTTGTTGACGATGTCCCCAGACATTCGCGATTTCCACATAGGCGAGGGCGTTGTTCGGGTCTATCTCTAAGGCCAAATCTAAATACTGCTGTGCAATCTTTATCCCCTCTGGAGTGAGTTTTTCTAAATGGGATCTTCCTTTGAGACAGGCATCGTAGCTTTCCGGATTGACTTGACTGACGCTGGTCAAGCGGGTTATTTCTTCAGCGGTCAGATCGATTTGGGTTTTATCGGCAATGGTGCTGGCTATCTCGCTGTACATTATCAACACATCGGTCATGGGCCGGTCGTAGGTGTCCGCCCAAAGGCTCCGCTCCTCGGGAAGCACATCGATTAGCTTGACCCCGATGCGCACGCTCTCACCGGTTTGATACACCGTCCCTTCCACCACTGCATCCACGTTCAACTCCCGGGCAATCTCGGCAAGGGGTTTGTCCACTCCTTTATAATGCATAACCGACCTTCGGGAGATCACACGCCAAGCTCCAATTTTGCTCAACTGACCGATCACCTCATCGGTAGCCCCATCGACAAAATAATCCTTCCCGGCATCTCCCGTAAGGTTCTCGAACGGCAGGACGGCGATCGATTGGATGGCTTCCGCACGCCCCCCCATGAAAAGGTTGAAAGCTACAGCAACCATGGCAACAACCAATCCTGCTGCACATGTATAAAGAATGGCCTTCTTTCTCCTGCGAAGCTTCGCTTTTCTCAGCCTGACTTTGATTTCATCCGGTACGATCCCTGCTGATATCGATTTCAGATCATCCAGCAGTTCGTCTATCTGCTGGTAGCGCTTTTCCGGATCCTTTTCCAGGGCCTTGTCAACGACTTGACCGATGGCCACAGGAATCTCCGAGCGCAACTCTGCGAGAGGCTTGGGCTTCTTATTCAGGATGGAATACACCACAGCCTGGTCATGCTCCCCTTTGAAAGGCAACTGGCCACCGAACATCTCATACAGAACAACACCGAATGACCAGAGGTCCGTCCGGAGGTCGACCTCTTCCCCTTGGGCTTGTTCGGGAGACATGTAGGCGATCGTCCCCATCGCTGTGCCTTCCTGTGTGATGAGAGTCCCCCCGGTCATCCTGGCCAACCCGAAATCCATGATTTTCGCCTGGTTTTCCTCTGTGACCATAATGTTGGCGCTCTTGATGTCTCTGTGCACGATGCCTTTCTTATGGGCGATCTGCAGACCTTGGGCAACTTGAGTGGCGATACTCAGGGCTTCATCCAGATCCAGCGGGCCTGATTCCAGCTTCTCCCTTAGACTCTGGCCTTCCACATAGGCCATGGAGATGAATGTTTTTTCCTCAGCCTCGTCGAATTCATACACGGTGCAGATGTTGGGATGATCCAGAGCGGCAGCCGCTTGAGCCTCCCGCATGAACCGTTCTTTGACATCGGGAATGTGCGTGAGCTCCGGCGGAAGAAACTTGAGGGCGACCGTTCTTTTGAGCTTTGTGTCTTCTGCTTTGTAGACAACTCCCATCCCCCCTCTGCCCAACTCTTCGATGAACTGGTATCTTCCTGCAAAAGTTGTCCCTTTGATCGGGTCCTTGGCAGGTGTCAGGAGAGTTTTGGTTTGGGAGGAAAATATCTCAACGGATGCAGGAAGTTGTGTCCCGCAGTCGCCGCAGAATTGCTTTGTATCTGGATTATCGGCGTTGCATTCCGGACACTTCGTTGCCACTTCTTCCCCTTATCTGGCCGGCAAAATAGTATCAAGGAATAGGGGGAGGAGTCAAACGAAAATACATAACAGATTTTGCTAGCTTATGTCCGATTAGGCTTACTATTGGCCTAAAATTTTACTTGCTGCAACGTATAACAGGGGATGGTAGTTCGAAAACAAGGCGTTTCGAATCCCCCTTCTAGCTCTCGTTATTTTTAATAACTTACAAGACTTTCCGTCTTTTCAATTTTTCCCCTGGTGTCCGTGTAGCGTCCATAAAAGGACTTAAGAGGATTTTCTTGCCACATAAAATAGTTGACAAATATGTCAACTATACGTATTATATAAATCGAGAAATATGATGAGATTATATTCTCCCAGGGAATCTGTTGAGTTATTTCATCTTGTTATTTTGGACCTGTTGGGAAGAAAGGTGGATAAAAAGCTCTATGCCCTGAAAGGAGGCTGTAATCTTAGGTTTTTTTTCAAAAGCATTCGTTACTCACAGGATATGGACTTAGATGTAAGCACAGCGTTGTCAAAGGATAAACTGCAGGCCATTATGAGCCGTCTGCTCGAATCAAAAACCATTGAACAAATTCTCGATGTGAAAGGAATTAAAATTCAGGAAACATCGTCCCCGAAACAGACGGACGCTACGCAACGATGGAAATTTGCTCTTATGGCTCCTCGATCAAGTGTCCCACTCCGCACAAAAATAGAGTTCTCTCGAAGGGGAATGAAACCCGGCAGTGTCTTTGATTCGATAGATGCGAATCTGATACGCACGTATGAACTTACACCGATTTTAGCGAGCCATTATCAACGAGAGGATGCTTATGTGCAAAAAGTGATCGCTTTAGCTACACGCAAGCAGATTCAGGCAAGGGATGTATTCGACCTCCACCTTTTGCTTACTTCAGGAGTTGACGCTGCGGTTGTCTTTGATAAGGCAGCGAAGTATATCGAAAAGGCGAAGGACAATATTTGGGCTGTGTCTTATGACATGTTCAAGAGTCAAGTCGTTTCCTATCTACACCCAGAATATCAAGCTCAATACTCTTCATCGGATCTTTGGGATAGCATAATTCTGACTCTAGATAATGCCCTCGGAGGATCAGATCGATGACGCTTTCGGAGGCTCTAGGAAAAATCAAGGCCATGGCCCAACCGGTATTTCGGACCGCCGATATCATGGTCGCACTAAATATACAAAAATCCTATGCAAGCAAACTTCTTGAACGTCTGGCTCAACATGGACATGTGATGCGGCTCAAGAGAGGGCTTTGGGCTTTGCCCGAAAACCTAGAGCCGCTGGCACTCGTTCCACATTTAACTGCTCCTTTCCCAAGCTACGTGTCCTTGCAAAGTGCACTTTACTACCATGACATGGTATCTCAGATCCCAGATGTTATCTACTGCATCTCACTGGGGCTTATAAGAACATATAAGACCCCTATGGCAACGGTATCGGTTCATCATATCCCAAGCAGCTTCTTTTTCGGGTATGAAGAGAGGGGAGAACATCATGTGAGGATGGCCGTACCTGAAAAAGCATTATTAGATACTCTATATCTAAGTCAGTCGAGGTCAAGATTATTTGCATTCCTGCCAGAAATCGAATTCCCGTCGAAATTCAGTACTAATAGGGCCTACAGCATGATTCGAAAAATTGCAGATCCCCGCCGGCGGTCGTTTGTGCTCAGCCGATTCAAACGTCTTTTGGATTAAAAAACCTAGCTTCAAATAAATTGATCGAGCTTCTGATATCCTTAATTTATTGTTTCTGGCAAAATTAGGCTGTATCAGACTTGAATTTCCTACTTTATCCTGTTGTTATTCCTGCTCATCCACCGGAAGGTTCATCTTGCGCAGCAGTGCCTGGAAGCGCGGGTAGGGGCGCAAAGGATCTTTACTGGGCTCCCCGATATAAGGCAAGTTGGGGCTATGATCCTCATAGGCCTTCTCGAACCAATCGATGGCCAAGTCGTAGTCACCAGCTATTAAATACCAAGTAGCGACGCCTTGAGCTCTTCCTCTATTCCCTGGCTTCCCATACCATTCTGCCTCGAGGTCCGCCAGAGCTCGATAAGCGCCCTTGTAGCCGGCTTTTTCAAAGCCATCCTCCAATGCCTTAGTACGCTCGGCATCATCAGCGTACCTCTCTCGATAAATGGCAAGTGCCTCGTCGTGCATCCCTTTACTGTCAAGGTTTTTGGCCACACCGCTGAGGCCTCGCCTATGATTAGGATCAAGTTCCATCGCAGTGCGGTAAGCTGCAATAGCGTCATCGTAGCGACGATGGTATTCCAGGACTTTTCCATAGAACTGATACATCATCGGGTCCAAGGGGTTCAGCTTGAGTCCCAGCTCAATGTGCGGCAAGGCCTCTTCAGTGCGCCCCATGATGCATAACAAATGGGAGTATATTTGGTGGACATCGGCACGGTTCGGGTTAAGCCTTAAGGCTTGCTGACATGCTTTCTCTGCGCCCTCCCAGTCCCATTCGGTCCAACATCTGTAAGCGCCCATCGCCGTATGAGCATATGCCAGTGTGTTGTCAATTTTCAATGCTTTCTCTAGCGGTATCTTTATCAGAGGAATTGCCTCATGGCGTGACACCCTGCCCACTTGGTAGCGATATATCCAGACATCTGCGATTCCCACATAGGCCAGGGCATTGTTTGGGTCTATCTGTATGGCCAAATCGAAGTACTGCATTCCGATCTTTTGCCCTTCTGCAGTGCCTTTGGCCATGTGATGAAATCCTTTAAGAAAGGCATCGTAGCTTTCAGGATTGACCTGGCTGGCGCTGGTCAAGCGGGTCATTTCTTCAGCAGCCAGATCGACTTGAGTTTTATCGGCGATGGTGCGTGCTATTTCACTGTACATGATCAACACATCGGTCATGGGCCGTTCGTAGGTGTCAGCCCAAAGGTTCTGCTCCTCGGGAAGCACATCGATCAACTTGACACCGATACGCACGCTTTCACCGGTTTGATATACCGTCCCTTCCACCACAGCATCGACGTTTAACTCCCGGGCGATCTCGGCCAGGGGCTTGTCCACTCCTTTATAATGCATAACCGAAGTGCGGGATATCACCCGCCAGGCTCCAATCTTGCTCAACTGCCCGATCACCTCATCTGTCGCGCCATCGACAAAATATTCCTGCCCGGCATCCCCCGTAAGGTTCTCGAATGGCAGGACCGCGATCGATTCGATGGCTTCGACACGCCCTCCCATGAAAAGGCTGAGGGCTATTGCAACCATGGCAGTAACCAATCCTGCTGCACCTGCATAAAGAATGGTCCTCTTTCTCCTGCGAAGCTTTTCTTTTCTGAGCCTGGCTTTTATCTCCTCAGGCACTATGCCTGCCGATATGGATTTCAGGTCATCCAGCAGTTCGTCTATCTGCTGGTAACGTTCATCCGGATTCTTCTCCAGGGCCTTGTCAACGACTTGACCTATGGACACGGGAATCTCCGAACGCAACTCAGTGATCGGCTTGGGCTTCTTATTCAGGATGGAATAGACAACGCCTTGGTCATGCTCCCCCTTGAATGGCAACTGACCGCCGAGCATCTCATACAGAACCACACCCAATGACCAGATGTCCGTCCGGTGGTCGACTTCTTTCCCTTGTGCTTGTTCAGGAGACATGTAGGCCACCGTCCCCATGGTCATCCCTTCCTTTGTTATCAGGGTCCCTCCTGTCATCCTGGCAAGCCCGAAGTCCATGATCTTTGCCTGGTTATCCTCTGTCACCATGATGTTGGCACTTTTGATATCCCTGTGCACGATGCCTTTCTTGTGGGCAATCTTCAAACCTTCAGCTGCTTGAGTGGCAATCCTAAGGGCTTCATCCAGCTTCAACGGTCCTGATTCCAGCTTCTCCCTCAAACTCTGGCCTTCAACGTAGGCCATGGAGATGAACGTTTTCTCCTCGGCTTCGTCGAATTCATAGACGGTGCAGATGTTGGGATGATCCAGAGCGGCGGCAGCCTGAGCCTCCCGCATGAACCGGTCTTTGACATCGGGAATGTGTGTCAGCTCTGGCGGTAGAAACTTGAGGGCGACCGTTCTTTTGAGCTTTGTGTCTTCTGCTTTGTAGACAACTCCCATCCCCCCTCTGCCCAGCTCTTCGATGAGCTGGTATCTTCCTGCAAAAGTTGTCCCTTTGATCGGGTCCTTCGTAGGTGTTAGGAGAGTCTTGGTTTGGGAAACAGAGATTTCCTCTGCTGATGGAAGAGGCGTGGCACATTCGCTACAGAATTTCGCTGTATCAAGATTTTCGGTTTGACACTTTGGGCACTTCGTTGCCACTTCTTCCCCTTATCTGGCCGGCAAAATAGTATCAAGGAATAGGGGAGGAGTCAATTACAAATTAGGATAGACTTCTCCTCCAGTTTTGAGTACTGTCACTCTCTTCTAATTGACAGAATCATTTATGGTTTGATATGTTTCCAAAAGGAGGCTGTTTCAGTGATGGTCCCAACACACCAGGATATTTTGGACGCAGCCAGCAGGATAAAAGGCAAAATCCTCAGGACACCGTTCATGTTCTCAGATCCTTTATCTCGGCAGGTAAACATTCGAGTATATCTTAAGCTCGAATCCCTGCAGCTTGGAGGCTCTTTTAAGTTCAGGGGAGCAAATAATGCCGTCATCATGCTGACCCCTGAGGAAAGAGAAAAGGGTGTGGTGGCGGCGTCCTCTGGAAATCATGGCACAGCCCTGGCCCTGGCGGCCTCCCGGGTCGGGATCAAGGCAACGATAGTCCTCCCGGACAATGCTCCGCAAGTAAAGGTCGAGAGGATCAAGAAGGCCGGGGCCACGATCCTCCGGCACGGCTCCCATTATGGCTATAGCGAAGAAAAGGCTGCCGAGTTAGGCAAAGAAGAATTAGTCCTCATCCACCCCTTCGACGATCCCAGGGTGGTGGCAGGACAGGGAACCATCGGTCTGGAGATAGACGAGGACGCGCCCGTGGACTTGGAAGCGGTCCTGGTTCCGGTGGGAGGGGGAGGGCTGATCTCAGGCGTAGCTCTGTGCATGAAATACACCCGGCCCCAGGTAGAGGTCATCGGCGTGGAGTCCTATGCGGCCCCTACTCTTACCGAGGCGCTGAAGGCCAAGAAGCCCGTGCCGATTACGCCATTGCCTACCTGTGCCGACAGCCTGTCCCCTCGCTATACCGGCGACATCTCATTCGAAGTGGCAACCGATCGAATCAGGCAAGTGATTCTCCTTACCGAGGAGGAGCTGATCGAGGGAGTCCGTTACTGCCTGGAAGAACTTCACCTGGTTGTGGAACCTGCGGGAGCAGCAGGGATATCCGCCCTCCTGGCCGGGAAGGTCAAGATCAAGAGCGGGCCGGTCTGCGTTGTGGTGAGTGGATCGAACTTGGATAAGAAGTATTTCAAGGAAGCATTAGGGTTATAGCGGAAGGGCCGGTCAAAAAAGTTCCAATGTGGATCATACCTTTTTTTTGATTTAATTCAGAACCTTTTTGCCGCAGAGTGCGTATATAATAATGTATCTTTAACTATTATAAAGTTATGAGACATGAGCACATGAATATGCTAACGAAACAGGAGGAATTGCTACTGCTGGCAATATTCCGGATCCGGAAGGATGCCTACCTGGTGAATATCAGGGAGCATCTGAAAAAACATATCGGAAAGGAGTGGGCATTCGGCTCGATATACATCACGCTCGAGAAACTCTGCCGAAGAGGCTTCATAAAAAACCGGATCGGAGACCCAACAGCATCTCAGGGAGGAAAGGCGATCAAATACTATGACCTCACCGAATCAGGGATCCGGGTCCTAAAAGAAAATATGCAGATTCACGACAAGATGTGGAAAGAATTCGCCGAGCAAACGCGAACATAAAAGGAAAAAATATTGAAAAACACTCCGCCTTACCTCTGCAAACGGATATTCAAGTATTTTATCCCGGAATATGACTGGCCGTACTTTTTCGGGGGGATCGATGAGGTTTACTTAGGAGTCCGCGATGCGAAAGGAAAATTTTGTGCAGATATCTGGTACTGGATCCAGCTGGCAAAATCGCTGCCCTCGCTTTTTTCTAAAAAGACCGGAGGTTCTTTGATCATGTTAAAAAACTATTTTAAAACCGGAATACGGACTTTACTCAGACACAAAGGATTTTCCGCCCTGAATATCATGGGCCTGGCGGTGGGTCTGGCCGTTTGCATCCTGATCTTTCTATGGGTACAGGACGAATTGGGTTATGATCGATTCCACAACAATGCTGACAGGATCTATCGTGTGATCGAGCATGAGGAGCTTTCCAGCGGAGAGATCTTGTCTTATTCCCAACAAGGACCTGCCCTGGCTCCGATACTGAAGGCCGATTATCCGGAGATCCTGGAGAGCGTGCGTTACAGAGTGATGGGTGACCGTTTGGTGAGGTTCGGGGATCAGAAATTCTATGAAAGAGGATTCGCTTTTGCCGATCCGGCGATTCTGACCATGTTCACCTTCCCTTTAATAAAGGGAGATCCGGCATCTGCGTTGACGGATCCTTCCTCGATAGTCATCTCGGAAGACATGGCGAGGAAGTATTTTGAAAACGAGGATCCTATTGGTAAGGTCCTCCAGGTGGATAATCACTCAAATTTTATCGTATCGGGTGTTCTGGAAAATATCCCATCCAACTCCCATCTCAAGTTCGACTTTCTTGTGAAGTTCGAGAGTATCAAGAATTTCGGCCAACCTATTACGGGGTGGGATTCGTTCTATCTCGACACGTATGTTCTCCTGACAGAGACGGCGGATCCCCGGGACGTCGATCAGAAGATCAAAAACGTCATCAGCGAGCATTCTGAAGGATCAGCTTTTACGATCGATCTCCAACCTCTGACGCGGATCCGTCTTTTTTCTAACGTCATCCTGACTCCCCAAGTAGACGGAGATATTAAATATATCGTCATTTTTTCCCTGATCGCGGTCTTCATTCTGCTCAATGCCTGCATCAATTTCATGAACCTGACCACGGCAAGGTCCGGCCAAAGGGCCCGGGAGATCGGAATGCGAAAGGTCGTCGGCGCCCGGCGCAAAGAACTGGTTAACCAATTTTTCGGGGAATCGCTCCTGATGGCTTTTATTTCCTTGTTCTTCGCTGTGGGCTTGGTGCTTGTCCTTCTTCCATTATTTAACCAGCTTTCGGGAAAAGATCTTCCTCTGATGGTCTTGGGCCGACCACATGTGATCCTCGGCCTCTTGGGAATAACCCTGGCGGCAGGATTGGTCTCTGGGATCTATCCCGCTCTTTTGCTGTCTTCGTTTCAACCCGTCGCCGTATTGAAAAATGCTATCAGATCCGGCTTGCGAGGGAAAGCGTTCCGGAGGACTTTGGTCATTTTTCAATTCGTTTTGACCACGGTCCTTATTATCGGAACAGTGGTTGTCTACCGGCAGATGAATTATCTGCGCCGGCAGAATCTGGGGTATGCAAAGGATCAGGTGATGATTTTCCGGCTGCCGGGAAATCTGAGAGAGAAAATCGATCTTATGAAGACGACTTTCGAAACGATTCCCGGTGTTTTGAACACGGCAGCCGCTTCTACCGTGCCGGGACGCCGGAGAGCCACTCTTACCCTGGAAACATGGGAGGGGAGGGATTCCGATGACCGCTTCGAATTGGGGATCCTCGATGTCGACCTGGGGTTTTTATCCACCTTCGAGCTCGAAATGGTCGAAGGGCGATTTTTCTCCCGAGATTTTGCAACGGACGAGAAAAATGCGGTCATTGTCAATGAGGCGGCGATCCGATCCCTCGGCATGAAGGATCCGATCGGGAAGTGGGTTCTGGGGCCAAGCCTTAAGATCATCGGTGTGATCAAAGATTTCAATATGCGCACCCTCCATCACAAAATCGCCCCCCTGGTTATTGGCATGAGAAAATCCAACCTGAATCATATGTTCGTAAAAATTGCTTCCGAAAACATACCGCGCACGATCGCTTCGCTCCGATCCTCCTGGAATTCCACCGTTCCGGAATACCCCTTCGAATTCAAGTTCCTGGATGAACAATTGGAGGAGTATTACCGGGCTGACCAGAGAATAGGAAGGATCATAAACGCCTTTGCAGGGCTGGCGTTGTTCGTGGCCTGCCTCGGTCTGTTCGGGCTGGCCTCCTTCGTGGCGGAACGGCGCACCAAAGAGATCGGGATCCGCAAAGTCCTGGGGGCATCGAACCCGGTAATTTTTCACCTGCTGACCAGGGATTTTGTCAAATGGATCCTTATTGCCAATGTGATCGCTGCTCCTATCGCGGCTTATGCCATGATGAAGTACCTGAATTTCTATGCGTATCATACAAAACTGGGACCGATGGTTTTTCTGATCCCAGCTTTGCTGACTCTTCTGGTGTCCTCCCTGGCTATAAGCTGGCAGGTTATAAGGGCCGCCACTGCGGATCCTGTCAAATCCCTGAAGTATGAATGAGACAAGATGATCTTCATATGAGACCGCATCGTCCACAAATCTCCCAGACTTTCCTGACGCCGCAACACACGGTGTTTTACCGCGTGTTCTTTTATTATTTCGAGCGGTTCCTCCGGGAATATGAAGATCGTTACGAGAATGAGTACGGGTACTTCCGTCCTGTGATCCAAGATGTGGTCGATAAGATCCTCCACCGACAGGATCATCGCTCATCTCGAGCTGACCTTTGAGGCCGAACGGCCGCCTCCGCCCCATCTCGTCCAGCAGGATCTCCTGATGGCAGCCGAGGAGAAAGGGGAATATTTCTGAGGGCTTTCGGGATTGTTTTTTTTGATTCAAGAGCGGAGTTTATCTGGAAACTTTTGATTTGGATAATCTTATCTCAGCATGATATCGGGTGGGAATTAGGTGAATTTGCGAGGCATTTGCCGCAAGCGTAAAAACGAAATTCTGATCCTTGAAGCATCACGATCTTTATGAAGAATGTTTTTATGATGTGGTAAGAAGTGACATAAAGTGACATAAAGTGACATAAAGTGACATTTCATCTTAGAATATTGACAGCCTCTTTTCACGAAATTATTTTATTAAAAGGAGGCAATGATTGTGATAAAGAAATCTTTTAAGCTACTTTTAAGCTGCTTAGTTTTACTATGTATAATTTCAAGCATAATAGTAATATTTTCAGCACCTGTTTCAGTTGCAGAGGCTCAAGATGCGAAGCTAGGGTGGATGCGTATTACTGGTTGCGATTGCCCACAATATCCCAGCCCTGATTGCGGTTGTAAGCCTGATGGATGAATGAAAAAACTATTTTCCAGTTTGATTGACAATTAAAATTATTTCCAAGATTGACGTTCAGCTTAAAACAAAGAGAGGTTCTTAATGCATCAGGGGATTAGTTTATTTATTGTACTTTTACAATTAATTGTGACCTATCCAATAACATTGTGTGTTGAGGAAAATTTAGATTTTGAATCTGTTTTTGAAAAAAAACTTGAGAGCGAATTTCTAACGGATGGATTGCAATTCGGATCATTATGGCAAATAAGAATTGACTCATACGGCAATTTACTATTCTTAGATCCAAAAGGATGTCAAGTTTGCTTATTTAATAAAATTGGGAAATTCATTAAGCGAATTGGGGCAAAGGGTCAAGGTCCAGGAGAGTATATACATCCTCTTGCTATGGAAGTGGATTACATAGGCAACATCTATATCGCAGATCATTCTTCAAGAAGAATTAATAAATACGACAAGAATGGAAGATTTGTTTCATCTTTTCTTTTATCAAGTACCCACTGGGCACCAGATGAATTAATCGTTGTTGACTCTAAAAAAAATCTATATGTGGGTGGATTTAAAGTCGATATGAATAAACCAGGGGAGGGGAAATGGATCGATAAATATGATCAAAAAGGAAAATATATTGAATCTATCATAGATAGAGAATCAAAAAAGACATGGCTACTTAGGATGTTTCCAGTTTTCTGCTTTGATATCGGCCCGAATGATTTGATTTATACAGCCGAAATAGACAAATATTCAATCGTAGTGCGTGATACTAAAGGCAACTACATTGATAAAATAGGTACTATTCCTTCATATTTTCGTGAACCAAGTTCTACCAGCAACTTCGATTCTTCAAAATACAAATCGTTTGAGAAAGTGAGAGAGGCACTTATAAATCTATCAAAAACATGGACGAAAATCATTCGGATTGAAGTTGTTGAAGATGTGATTTTATTAGTAATGGAGATGAATAATGTAGTAAAAGGAATAAACTGCAAATATTTGATTGACATATACGATGTTGAAGGAAATAGATTATATCAAGGAATTAAGACCGACTACAAGCTCCTGTGTTCTGATAAACTGGGCAATATTTATTTTCTTCTTTATACTAATGAAGAAGAAGCACTTGATACGAGTCCTAAATATGAGATTGGTATTTTTAGGCTAAAGAAATCCTCGTGAAATTAAAATATTTAGTTCTCTGTATACTTTTACTTCTTGCGATAAATATTACATTACTAGTTCAAAACCTTCAGTTGAAAAAGTCTTTGAATGCTAAAGTTCAAACATCATCCAATTTGATACTAAGAATAACAGCAGTACCTGACTTTATGGTGCATGATTTGAATGGAAGAGAATTGTTTTCATCAGAAATTTTTGAAACGCCTTCATTTAAACTTTTCGTTTTTTTCTCTACATCAGATTGCAGAACATGTTTCATAAAAGATGATTTCTGGAAGCAAGTAAAGGACAGAGAGAATCTTGAGCTAATAGGAATCGTCCAACACGTTGATATAAATGAACTAAGAGATTGGGTTGATAGCGAAAAGTTCGAATTTCCAATTTATTGTGATCGTGAACATAAAGTTAAGAATGCTTTTGGAGTCAACGAAACTCCTATGATGATATTATCAGACAGAACAGGTCATATTCTATTTGTTGACGATTTTAAAGGAACTTCTTCTAATATAAAGCTCCTCCTCAAACAGATAGACCAGTTTTTATAAAATTTTAGGCTCTTTTTTGGATAACAAAAAGGGATGGATAAATTCAGAAGATTGAAAGAAATCTGGTGCTTGCTCAGTAAACTGCAGTTACTGTGCTGTAGATCTCGAAAACTCCTTAAATCGGGTTCGATTTTTCAATAACACAAAAATCCGCCAAAAAAGGATTGCCATTTTCGCGAAGGTTTCCAGAAAGCTGAGTCGTTTTCTAACCAATCTAGCTTGCATTGTAGGTGTGTGGTGTATGCGGAACGGCGCACCAAAGAAATCGGAATCCGTAAAGTCCTGGGGGCTTCGAATCCGGTAATTTTTCGCCTGCTGACCAGGGATTTTGTCAAATGGATCCTTATTGCCAATTTGATCGCTGCCCCTATCGCGGCTTATGCCATGATGAAGTACCTGAATTTCTATTTTTACCATACAAAACTGGGACCAGTGGTTTTTTTGATCCCGGCTTTGCTGACTCTCCTGGTATCCTTCCTGGCTATAAGCTGGCAGGTCATAAGAGCCGCCACCGCGGATCCTGTCAAATCCCTGAAGTATGAATGAGAGAAAAAAGCGGCGGAAAACACCATCCAAGATAATATTCAACTGACGGAGTTTATTTCTTCCAACAGGAGGAGCCAAAATAATTCCCATGGGCTCAATAGACGACAAAAGAACAAAGTGTGTCAGAACTTCCGAACAGAATGCCTACGACGGGTTGCAATACTACACACTCCGGCACGGCGGCCTCGGATTCATTCATCAGCATGTCGTGGATGCATGGACTGCGCAGCATGCTGATGAGCGAGCCAAGCCGATCGGGCTGACGTTCGCTCTTGTTGGATTATATCTGCATGTCGAAAGAGGATTTTCAGGACGGCAGGTGCAGAGGGTGCATATGAAACTCGGTCGGTGCAAGCGGACCTGGCCCTCCTTTCCTTTACCGCGCGATCGAGATTCAATGACCGCAAGCCAGGTGATGGCCGCACAGACTGGCTCAGAGAGGGATAAAGCCATCGATTGCTGGTGCGCTTCGGTGTGGAGGCGTTCCGTGACAGCCATCGGGCTGTCGCCGAACTCCTGAAGCACCATGGGATCCTATGAGCCCTCTAATTGACGTTCAGGTGATCCGTTCACTCGTGAAACTCTTATACAATCCGGGCATGAATTTTATAAGGTTGTGGAAATATTGGGAATGATAGACCTTTTAAGACAGGCACAGCAACTCGGTGTAGAGCTAAAGCCGAAGAAGGGAGAATGAAAAGTTCATTTACATTATGGCAGAGCATATCTTGTTTGGTATGGCTGAAGGGAGCGGGCTACTTGTGGGGCAGGTGTTTTTTCGGAAATTTAGCGACCACGGTGTAGTTCGGGTCGACGACATTGGCTATGCGAGCCGAACCCACTTGGGACAGCAATTGAAGGGCTTCCCACCGGTCAAAACCGTAATCTGATTCGAGCCATTTGACCATTTCCACGTGAGCGATCCGGAAGGCGTCGATGAGCGGCCGGATCGAGCCTGCGACCATGATGAACCCCTCGTTCTCCAAACGCGGCCATTCGATCTTTTTGTCTTTGATCAGGTCGATCTGGAGGGTGATATCGGCCGATGTCTCGATA
>Ga0180438_10005258_pt1 | contig 18098 bp, 16 predicted proteins | sample SS_ome_12_FD_132455 | JGI IMG/M metagenome (GOLD analysis project Ga0180438, IMG submission 132455) | Hypersaline lake sediment archaeal communities from the Salton Sea, California, USA - SS_3_D_2 metaG | ecosystem: Environmental > Aquatic > Non-marine Saline and Alkaline > Hypersaline >...
ATTGCGCTCGGCTGTGCCATTCGTCCACCGTCCTCGGCCTTGCCGCCACGTTCGGATCGGGCGCTATGACCAATTCCATCGAATGTATGGACAAGGCCGACTGCATCCTGGTAACGGGGTCCAACACCACCGAACAACATCCGCTCATCGGGGCAAGAATCATCAACGCCGTGCAAAACGGGGCAAAGCTTATTGTCGCGGACAATCGGAGGATCCGCTTGGCCCGCTTTGCCGATATGCACATCCGCTGGAAGAACGGCACCGATGTCGCCTTTCTCAACGGGCTGATGCATGTGATTATCAAAGAAGGCCTCGAAGACAAACAATTCATCAAGTCAAGAACCGAAAACTATGAGGCCCTCGAGACAACCGTCGAGCAATACTCCCCGGCGATCGCTGCCCAAATCTGCGGGATTAGGTCGGAAGAAATTGAGCAAGCGGCGCGCATGTTCGCAAAAGCCCACAACGCGATGATTGTCTACTCGATGGGCATTACCCAGCACACCCACGGCGTCGACAACGTCAAGTCATGCGCAAATCTCGCTATGCTTACGGGAAACGTGGGCCGGGCCGGCACTGGCGTCAATCCCCTCCGTGGCCAGAACAACGTTCAGGGCGCCTGCGACATGGGGGCGCTGCCCAACGTCTACTCCGGATATCAGAAGGTCACCGACGATCATGTCCGGACCAAATTCGAAAACGCCTGGAACGTCGAGGATCTGCCAAGCAACGTCGGCCTGACCGTAACCACCGCCATTGATGCAGCAGCGGACGGCGCACTCAAGGCCCTATACATTATGGGCGAAAACCCCATGATGTCCGATCCCGACCAGAATCACGTCCGAAAGGCCCTTGACAATCTCGATTTCCTTGTGGTTCAAGACATTTTCCCAACCCCGACCACGGAGTTCGCCGATGTGATCTTGCCGGCAGCCTGCTACGCCGAGAAAGACGGCACGTTCACTTCAACGGAACGTCGGGTCCAGCGCGTCCGTAAAGCCGGTAAGCCCGAGGGCGAAAGTCGGGCCGACTGGGAGGTGCTCTGCGAAGTGGCGTACCGGGCGGGTTACCAAAAAATGGCCTATTCGGACCCGAGCGCTATCGCTGACGAGATAGCGGCAGTCACCCCTATCTACGGCGGAATAACCTATGATCGAATAGATGGGCTGGGGCTGCAGTGGCCGTGTCCAGAAAGCGACCATCCCGGCACCCCCGTACTCCACGCCGAGAAATTCAGTCGAGGACTCGGGCTGTTTAGCCCGGCCGAATACAAGCCGTCGGCGGAATTACCGGATGACGCATACCCGTTTGTGCTCTCGACGGGCCGCTGTTATTTCCATTTTCATACAGGAACCATGACGCGTCGATCACGCCTGCTCGAACGCGAAGAACGGTTCCCCTTTGTGGAAATACATCCCGAAGACGCCGCCAAGATCGGCGTCGCCGACCGCCAGCCGGTTGCCGTGTCTACGCGCCGCGGCGAGATCACGGCCCTGGCAAGGGTCACCGACGTAGTGGTCCCTGGCGTCCTCTTTATGACATTTCACTTCGAGGAAGGGCCGGCAAACGCACTTACGAACAACGCGCTTGATCCGGAAGCGAAGATACCCGAATACAAAGTCTGCGCAGCACAGATTAGGAAGGCCCCATGAAAGCACTCGGAATCGAAGAACTGAAGACCTTTTTGGAATCCCTCAGCGACACGTACGACGTTCGCGCCCCTATCGAACTCAAAGACGGCACGCGGACTCTTGGTCGCCTCGAGGAAGGGCCCTTGGCCTTGTTCGGCGGCCGCACGCCCAGAAAACCAACCGACGTCTTTTTCCCCCAGTTCGACCGGGTACTTGCCGCATTCCCCGACGGCCGCGTCGAACTTGCTCCCGCGCCGCAAAAACCTATCTTTGTCGTCGGCTTCACTGCCGAGGATCTCGATTGCCTCGAGTTCATTGATAAATTCTTCTCGACCAATTTCCGCGACCATCCCTACTACAGTAAACGCGACACCGCCGTCATTGTCGGCCTGTCCGGGCGATGTGGTGAAGCCGGCGCATTCATGAAGATCGCGGGCGGCAAATGCGACATCGAACTCATTTGGGATGGCACAGACTTCATCGTCGCCGCCTACTCGGAAACGGGAAACGACCTCGTGGCATCAATGGATTGCCCCACTATTGACGCCCCCTTGGACGCCCTCCAGCGCGAATCCGATGCGCTACCCTCAGAAGAACGCGATATCCTCCTCAAGGCGTCCGACCTGATCGTCAACGGAAAAGTCCCCGAGGCGTTCTGGACCGAGATCGGCGACCGGTGCATCGCCTGCACATCATGCAATCTGACGTGCCCGACGTGCACCTGCTTCGACGTTCAGGACTATGACTACGAGGGCGGCGTCGAGCGAAGCCGAATATGGGATTCATGCCAATTCGACGGCTTCATGCGCGAAGCCAGCGGCCACAGCCCCCTCGGCACCGAGACCCTGCGCACCCGACGCAGAATCCATCATAGACTCGCGGCCGACCGCGAACGCTGGGGCCACATCACCTGCTTCTTGTGCGGCCGCTGCGACGACGCTTGCCCAACGGGCATCGGCATAAAGGCCGTATCCAAAGAAATCGTCGCCCGATTCAGCTAGAAATCCGGTTGCATCCCGTCCTAGCGCTACCCTCCGACCCCCGTGACGGTTACAGCTTATCCCTGACGGCTTGGTGCGACTTGAACCGTGCGGAGGCGGTTTTGTAGACTCTCGATATGTCGCCGAATGCATAACGCTACGCGCAAGGAGTATGCGCCATGAACGGTGAATTGACGAGGGCCGTGTACGACGCCGCACAGCGGCGCGGGAATCGCTATGAACTCCCGTGCGCCGCGGCATTCCGCCTTGCGGCAAAGTGGTGCGTCGAGGTCCGCGACATCGGCCGCATCTGCGATCAAAAGAAGATCAAAATCATTCAGTGCCAACTCGGGTGCTTCCAATGAACGACTACTCGGGGACAAATCGCCGGGAACTCGAACCGAAATTCAAGCTTTGGATCTCCTCCCAAGACGCCCAGGGCGTATTCGGCGACGGGAAGTGGCGGCTGTTGAAAACCATTCAGCAAACCGGTTCGCTCAAAGCGGCCGCCGAACGCCTGGGCATCAGCTACCGGAAAGCCTGGGGCGACCTCCAAAAGGCCGAGGGGTGTCTCGGCATCAAATTCATGGAAAGACATCGGGGCGGCGTGGGCGGCGGCGAGACCCGCCTGACCCCGGCCGGCGAGGCCTGGGTCAAAGCCTATGCCCGCTTGCGCACCAAGGTCGCCGACGTAGTAGCAAGAGAATTCCAAAAGGAAATCGCGCGCCTATGCAAATGAACCAGGACCATTCCCGCGCACCCGACCCCATCCTAGCCGCACATAAACACAACCTCGGTTTACTTTGGAAAGGGTTCGGGAAAACCTTTCTTTTTCCCAAAAGAAAGGTTTCCCCGATTCTTGTCTTCCTCTTCCCTCTTGTGTCTTTGTATTCCTCAGCCGACGACGCAAGTACGGGCATTGCCGGCGAACTCGTCGTGTTTCACGCGGGAAGTCTATCCGTTCCTTTTGCCGAGATTGCCGAAGCTTTCGCCGACGAGCACCCCGGCGTCAAGGTACTGCGAGAAGCCGCCGGCAGCCGCGCTTGCGCGCGCAAGATCGTCGATCTGGAGCGGCCCTGCGACGTGTTCGCCTCCGCCGACTATTCCGTCATCGATGAACTGCTTATCCCGGATCACGCGGACTGGAACATCAAGTTCGCCAGCAACGAAATGGCCGTCGCATACACGGAGCGTTCGCACCGCGCTGAGGATTTTGCCGCGCACAATTGGCACGAGATCCTTCTGGAGCCCGACGTTGCCTACGGGCGTTCCAATCCGGACGCCGATCCATGCGGCTACCGCACCGTATTGACGCTCAAACTCGCTGAGCGGCATCACGGCGTTCAAGGCTTGGCAGAACATGTTCTGGCCAAGGACACCCGTTTCATTCGGCCGAAGGAAACCGACTTGCTCGCGCTCCTCGAAACAGGCGCGGTCGACTACATCTTCATTTATCGTTCCGTCGCCCAACAACACAGGCTCAAATACCTCCTGCTCCCGGATGAAGTCAACCTGAAAAAGTCCGATCTTGCCGATCATTATGGAACCGTTACCGTCCAAGTTTCGGGTAAGGAGCCCGGCACGTTTATCACCAAGACCGGCGCGCCAATGGTGTACGGCGTCACCATACCCAAGAACGGCAGGAATCCTGCCGCGGCCACGGCCTTCGTGGCCTTCTTGCTCGATAAGAACAAGGGCATGGCGATCATGGAGAAGCACGGCCAACCCTCGCTCATACCGTCACCGTCCGACACGTTCGAGAAGATCCCGACGCCACTGAGAAGATTCGCGCGCGAGCCCGCAACCTATGAAAACAGTCCATAGGATAAAAGGAAACATCGAGCCCCTCGGCCTCATCTTTTCAGCGCTGGGCGGCGTGGTGCTGCTATTTATCGTTGCGCCGCTTGCGGGCATGGCGTTACGTACCTCGCCAGAGGAATTGATCCAGACCGGCGCCCAGCGCGAAGTCTTGGAAAGCATCTGGATGAGCCTGTGGACCTCCATGGCGGCGACACTTCTGTTCGCGCTGGCCTCGATTCCGTTTGCCTATTTACTCGCCCGAAAGACCTTCCCTGGCAAGCGCCTTGTCAATGCCATCGTTGACCTACCCATCGTTATCCCACATTCAGCGGCAGGCATCGCCATTCTTGGCTTCATCTCACGAGACAGCCTCCTCGGCCGCGCGGCACAACGGGTCGGTATCGAGTTCATCGGCGGCGCGCCCGGCATCATGCTGGCGATGGCGTTTGTCAGCCTGCCGTTTCTCATCAACGCCGCTCGCGACGGATTCTGCGCCGTGCCCGAACGCCTCGAAAAGGCGGCGAGGAACCTGGGCGCATCGCCCGCCCGCGTGTTCTTCACCATCTCGTTGCCGCTGGCGTGGCGCGCCATCCTATCCGGCCTCATTATGATGTGGGCGCGCGGCCTGAGCGAATTCGGCGCCGTGGTCGTCGTGGCGTACCACCCGATGACGGCCGCGGTGCTCATCTACGAGCGGTTCGGCGCATTCGGCCTCAAATACGCGCGCCCGATCTCCGTAATTCTTATTGGCGTGTGCTTGCTGTTCTTCGTCGCGGTGCGACTCCTTGCCCGGGAGCGAAGCCATGCTCCGCGTTAGGGACCTCGCAAAAAGACTCGGCGATTTCAGCATGCGCAACGTCTCGTTTGACGTGGCCGACGGCGGCTATTTCGTGTTGCTTGGCGCGTCCGGTGTCGGCAAGACCGTGTTGTTGGAAACGATCGCGGGCCTCATGACGCCGGACCACGGCACCATTCACTGGGATGATACGGACCTGTTGCGCGCGCCCGTGCAAAAGCGAAGGATGGGGTTGGTGTATCAAGATCAAGCCCTCTTCCCCCACAAAACCGTTCACGAGAACATCGCTTACGGCCTCCACGGCAGGAAGCGATCCCGCGGCGCGGCGCGGGAGCGGGTCGCGACATTGGCCGACGACGTGGGCGTGACCGACCTGCTCGACCGGTTCCCCGAAACGCTTTCAGGCGGCGAGGCCCAGCGCGTGGCCTTGGCACGCGCGCTGGCCACCGAACCGCGATGCCTGCTCCTTGATGAACCACTTTCATCGCTCGACATCCAAGCGCGCTCGGCCATGCGCGCGCTGCTGCGCAGAATCCACCGAAACGGCCACACCACACTCCACGTGACCCATGACTACGAAGAGGCTGTATCGTTAGCGACCCGCGTCGGCGTGATGGAGAATGGAACCATCGTCCAAATAGGCGCGCCCAACGAGGTGTTTCATCACCCAAAGTCTGAGTTTGTGGCCCGGTTCATAGGCATCCGCAACTTCTTCAACGGCCGCCTCGAAAACAGGGACTGTCCCACGGAAAACAGGGACTGTCCCAAGCGAGCGACCGATAGGGAGCGAGACGGGACTGTCCCTGTTTGCAGCGATAGGGAGCGAGACGGGACTGTCCCTGTTTTCAAGGACGGAGCTACCCCTGTCTTCCCCCTCGGCCGTTTTGTCACCGACGGCCTTGCGTTTTTGATCGTAACCGACGCGCGCCCAGGACCAGGCTGCGTAAGCCTTCGCAGCGAAGACATCACCGTATCGCGGACGCGCACGGATACCAGCGCACGGAATTGCTTTCTAGGGACCGTTGTTGACATAGTCCCGGCACGGTTGGGCGTCGAGGTGGCCGTCGACATTGGCGTCGAGGTGGCTGCGCTGGTGACGGCCGGTTCCGTCGAACGACTCGGCCTGCGTTGCGGCCAAAAGGTGTGGGTCAGCTTCAAAGCAACCGCGGCCCGATTCTTTGAGGGATAGGATGATTCGAGCACGCCGAATGCTGATGATCGGTTCTGCCGGGAGAGATTCCGGAAAGACCCAGTTCGCCTGTTCGGTGATCCGAAAGTCTTGCGCGGACCACAACGTGATCGGCGTTAAGGTAACAACGATTCAGGAACGCGGCGGCAGGTGTCCCCGCGGCGGGGAAAGCTGCGGGGTGTGCGCCGCACTCGACGGCAATTTCTGTCTCACGGAAGAGGCAAAACAAGGACAGTCCCGTCTCGGCCGGACCTCCGGTCGGCCCTCGCTCGGGACAGTCCCTGTTTTGGGTGGGACTGTCCCTGTTTTGACTGTCTCAGCCAAAGACACGGACCGCCTCCTGGACGCGGGCGCGGCGAAGGTCTATTGGCTCCGCGTGCTGAAGGACCGTCTCGAAGAAGGCGCCCGTGCGCTGCTCGACGCGCTCGATCCGAATGCACTCATAGTCTGCGAGTCGAACAGTCTGCGGACGGTGGTCGAACCGGATCTGTTCCTCATGTTCCGCCACGCGGACGCCCGAACCTTCAAAGCCTCTGCGCGGGCAGTGCGCGAGCACGCGGATCGCGTTGCCACATTCAACGGCGCCAGTTTCGACCTAGACCTTGACGACCTAAGCGTCGCGAATGGCCAATGGGCGCTGCGGCACGCGGCCGCGGCCATCGTGCTAGCAGGCGGTTCGAGCACGCGCATGGGACGGGACAAGGCCATGCTGCCGCTGCAAGGCAGACCCCTCATCGAGCATGTCGTCAGCGGACTGCAGCGCCATTTCAAGGAGGTCATTATCAGCGCAAACGATCCTAAGGAGTACGCATTCCTGGGGGAAAGAGTCGTCGGCGACGAGACGCCCGGCCGAGGGCCCCTCATGGGCATTGTCTCGACCCTTGAAGCGTCCACGTACGACGTGAACTTCGTGGTGGCGTGCGATATACCGCATATTGACTTTCACTTTGTGCGCAAAATGCTACGCAAGTCCAGGCACTACGACGGCGTCGTACCGAGAACACGAGCGGGCAATCTCGAGCCCCTCTGCGCCGTGTATCGGAAAAGCGGCCTGCTGGCGATGCGCGCGGCGCTGACCGCCGGAAAGCGCAGGATCGTCGCGGCGTTTGACGATTGCCGCATAACGCACATCGAGTTGGCCAATGGCGAATGGCTGAAGAACATCAATACAATGGGGGAGTACAAAGAACTCCTAGCGAAGGAAATGGCGGCGACAAAGCGCGGTGAGTAGACAGTGGAGAGTAAGCGAGCGGCGGTCCGTGTCCGTCCGTGTCGGTCCATGTCTGTCCGTGTTCCGACAACGTTGTACGGCGGGAAAGGCACACCATGATACCCTTTGACCAAGCGTTCGAGACCGCCATGGCGGCCGCGCCGCAGCTTGGCGCCGAGCGCGTCCGCATTCACGACGCCCTCGGCCGCGTCCTTGCGCAAGACGTTCCTGCCGACATGGATATGCCGCCGTTTGACAAGTCGGCCATGGACGGCTACGCCTGCCGTAGACAAGACCTCGCTGATCCGCTCGAGGTCATCGAGACGATCCAGGCTGGCCAGGTTCCCCAAAGAACCATCGGCGAGAACCAGTGCGCGAAGATCATGACAGGCGCAATGCTCCCCAAGGGCGCCGACTGCGTCATCATGATCGAATTCACCGAGACCAGCGGCGAGACGACGGTACGATTCACAGGCGGCCATACACGCGACAATGTCTGCCCGCAAGGCGAGGATATCCGCAAGGGCGAACTGGTCCTTCACAAAGGGGCGCGGATCGGCCCACAAGAAATCGCCATGCTCGCCACGGTGGGGTGCGTCGAGCCGGTTGTGGCCCGCCGGCCCGCCGTAGGCATCATCGGCACCGGCGACGAGCTGGTCGAACCGTCGGCCACGCCGACGCCGGCCCAAATCCGAAACAGCAACAGCTATCAACTCGAGGCGCACGTCGCGACCGTCAGCGCTGTGCCTTACAATCTCGGCGTGGCAAAGGACACCGAAGCGGCCATTGACGCCGCGCTGAAACACGCAATCGCCGAAACCGACGTCGTCTTGCTATCGGGCGGCGTGTCGATGGGCGACTTTGACCTCGTGCCAAAGGTCCTGAGACAGAACCACATCGAGCTTCTGTTCGAGAAAATCGCCATCAAACCCGGCAAACCGACGGTGTTCGGCGTATCGGACGGCGCGTGTTTCTTCGGCCTGCCCGGGAATCCCGTGTCCACATTTGTGCTGTTCGAGATTCTGGTGAAACCGTTCCTGTTTAAGATGATGGGCCACGAATTCCGGCCGCCGATTATCTCGGCGCGCCTCGAGAACGCTATCCGGCGCAAGCGGACCGAACGAGAGGCGTGGATACCGGTTGCGTTTACGGCGGATGGCGGTGTAACCACCGTCGAGTACCACGGTTCGGCCCATAGTCACGCGCTCTGCTACGCAGATGGCCTGGTGCGCGTTCCCCCCCGTGTGGACAGGATTGAGGAAGGATCTTACGTTCGTGTTCGACAAATTCGGTCGTAGAATCCACTACTTGCGCATCTCGGTGACGGATCGATGCAATCTCCGGTGCGTCTACTGCATGCCGGAAGAAGGCGTGCCCCTCATTCGACACGAGGACGTTCTATCCTTCGAAGAAATTGTTGGCGTAACGCGCGCCGCTGTGGCCATGGGCGTTGACAAGGTGCGGCTGACAGGCGGCGAGCCGTTGGTGCGTCGCGACATCGTTGCCCTCGTCTCGATGTTGGACAAGATAGAAGGCATCGCCGATCTCGCCATGACGACCAACGGCACACTGCTCGACGCGTTCGCCGCGCCCCTTGCCATAGCGGGGTTGCAGCGGGTGAACGTGAGTCTCGACGCACTCGACCCGAAACGATATGCGGTGTTGACCCGCGGCGGCGACGTCCAACGCGTGCTCGACGGCCTCGCAGCAGCACGCGCGGCCGGACTCGAACCCATCAAACTAAACTGTGTCGTACGCGCCTCATCGAGAGAACCGGACGCGCAGGCCGTGGCCACGTTCGCGCACGAGAACGGCTTTGCAGTACAGTTCATCCGCCGGATGAATCTCTCGAAGGGCGAGTTCTCGAGCGTCGAGGGCGGCGCAGGGGGCGATTGCCCGCGCTGCAATCGTCTGCGCCTGTCAAGCAACGGTTTTATCCGACCGTGTCTGTTCAGCGACCTCGAGTTCAGCGTCCGAGAGCTCGGCCCCGAGGAGGCCATTCGGCGCGCGGTCGAATACAAACCCGAGTCAGGCCGCACAAGCCAAAACCGGTTTCATGCCATTGGAGGTTGACGTGCAAAGATTATCGCACACGGATGAAAAGGGCCGGGCCCGAATGGTAGATGTGAGTAATAAGCCCGCCCAACTACGGATCGCAAAGGCTACGGGCCGCATCCGGCTCGCCGAGGCCACCGTAGCCCTCATCGCGGACAACAATGTCAAAAAGGGCGACGTGCTTGCCATGGCCGAGTTCGCCGGCATTCAGGCCGCAAAGCGCACCGCCGAGCTCATACCGCTCTGCCATCCATTGCCGCTCACCAACGTCGTCGTAACCGCCTCTCTCGATACCAACGGCGTCGCCGTATCGAGCGAAGTCTCCTGTATCGGCTCAACCGGCGTTGAGATGGAAGCCCTCACCGCCGTCAGTGTCGCACTCCTCACCGTCTACGACATGTGCAAAGCCGTCGACAAAAACATGGCCATCAAAAACACTGCCCTCGTCGAAAAAACCAAGGGTGACCTGCCATGAGAGGCACTCAGCTCAACCCCGTTCCGCTTGGAAGACGAGTCTGAAGGGCGGGTGCCACTGGCCATGGGTGCCACTAGCGGCTTGCCCGCCAGTGCTCAATGGGCTAAGATAACGAACGTGAATCCCGACCCACCGCATAGAAAACGAATCCGGCATTTCCACGTGCCAGGCCAATGTCACGAACTGACCTTTTCGTGTTACCGCAGAAGGCCGCTCTTGACTAACGACCCCTTGCGCCGGATCCTTTCTACGTGTATCGAACGCGCGGCAAAGCGTCATCGTTTGCAGTTGGAGGCAATGCCATTACCCGGAGGCACGGAAGGATCTGGACTTGCCCACAGTTCAAAGGCTCCCACTCCTATTCTGAGTCACAAAGCACTGGCGGGCAAGCCGCCAGTGGCACCCAGTGCATTGTGGTCTGACGAGGGATCTGGTATTGTCTGACGGGTTCCCGCGAAACAGCGTGATTGAGGATTGGGCGGACTCGTGTCACAAGGGCCAGGAGACCGATGGGGTTGAGGCACGCATCTGCCGGCATACGCGCACGGCACGGGCCTGTGGCGCTGCCAGGTTTCTGGGCCAAGTCGTTACCGCTACCGGCCGCCTTGTACGGCCTTAAGAGCGTGCCCCATGTCCAATAAGCAGGGCAATGCACAGCAAGGAATGTACTATGGATCACCTGGTTCCCTATACGGTCGCTTCGGCCGCCTGGAGCAACCACTACTCGAATGTGGCGATCCTCTGGGAGCATGAAGACAAGCCGGGCCTCCAAACGCTCATATCCCTGCAAGGATGGGCTGGGGCGATGCTCACACATGACCTACTTACTTGGAGCATTTCTGAGACGGGCGAGCGGCGGCCATTGACCGTGAAGGATCGCAATTACCGGCCCGACTGGGTCGCTGAAACGGACACTGCCGAGGGCCTTGAACTGGTGGCGACAGTGGCTTGGCCGCGGCGTAATGCTTTGGCCGTTGAATTCGTGCTGAAAAATACCACAGACTCCCCGCGAGAGCTTGTCCTTGACTTTGACTACCCGGGCAAAGGCATTGTGCCGGACTGGCGCGGGCCTTATCCTGTACCTTCGACCGATCCCGACGGGGGCGGGATTTTTGAGATTATGCGGAACCTGCATTTCGTTTCCATTCAAGGTGAGCCGACAGGCTCCTGGTCCACGATCTACCCGGTTCGAGAGCACGGACGCAACATTCTCTGGGTGAGTTCATTCGTCACAGGTCTGACGGACGGCGCCACAAAGGAGATATGCTGCCTGGCCGATTTGGCGCCCCGTTCGCTGACTCTGGCCCCGGGCGAGCAGACCCGGCTGATGGTCCCAATGGCCTTTGGCCGTTGGCGGCGTGAGGCCCGTGATGTCTACGACAGTTGCGTTGCCCAGATTAAGGAAGGATGGGGTCCGGCACACGAAACCGCCCGCATCTCAGCACTGGTCGAGTCCGCGCCGCCGTTGCCTGCCAAGTATCGAGGTCAACGGCGATATGAACGGCTGTACGCCCATGCCATTACCAGTCTCGATAGTCTGTTCATTCGCGGGGACGGCGGCTTCACCGGCGGGAAACGCTTGACTTGGACGAGCAAGCACGGGTTGGCCATGGCGTTTTTCTGGGACACATCGTTTTCCTGCGTTGGTGCACGGGAGTTCAACGCCGCCGCCAGTCATGAATCCATCGAATGCTTCACGGACCACCCCACCCCGCGCGGGAGTTTGCCGGGGACACTGTGCGATACGAATAGAGCCGGCGAAGGGCAGTCGCCGATCATGAGTTGGTCTGCCTGGTCGGTCTACCAGCGCACCAAAGACAAACAGTGGCTGGGCCGGGTGTACCAGTCTCTCGCTGGCAACAATGAATTCTGGTTCACGTATCACGTGTCGCCGCGAGGACTGTGCCAGTTCTTCAATGCCGGCCAGGTAGCGGACAACGATGCCCGTTTCGATCCCATCCAGGGAGAAGGCCATGCCAACCAGATGCTCCAAGGGTTTGAGGCCCCCGATCTCAACGCTTTCTTAGTCATGGACATGAAATGCCTGGGCGAGATGGCCGATGCTCTGGGCCGTGAGGAAGAGGCCGCTCGGTGGCGGCAGAAAGCCGACGAGTTGGGGCAGCGGATCGTCGACGCGTTGTATTTCCCAGAAGAGGCGATGTTCTATGACGTACGAGTGGGAACCCACGAGAAGCTATCCGGCGTCAAAGGCCCAAACATGTTTCTGCCTTTGTGGGCGGGCGTGCCATTGCCGCAGGCAGAGGTCGCGCGAGTCATCGAGGGACACATGCTGAACCCCGACGAGTTTTTCCGGGAACTGCCGTTCCCCAGTCTTTCGTATGACAATCCCAAGTACGATCCCATCGGCTACTGGCGCGGCCGTATCTGGCCTCACGTCGTCTACTGGATGACCCAAACGCTCTGGCGGCACGGTTACTGCGCGGAAGCCGAATTGACCGCTGACCGCTTGCTGAGCCTTATACAGAAGTCGCCGTGGATTCACGAGAACTACGCATCCCGCGAAGACCTGCCCCCTCCCGGCGTCGCGGAGTACAACTGGTCATTGGCCACGACCATCGAGTTGCTGCTCGAGCGCTACAAAGATCCGCTACCTTAGCGCTGGTGCACCGGCCGCTACGGCGCAACCACCGTAGTTCCAGGTAGATGCGCCGTTGCAGCAGATTGCGTGTGATTTGGCCGGGTTAAGTAACCTGGAGCACTTTAAGGGATTATGCATACGTAGCCGGGAAATGGACGACGTGATACCGCAAAACGTGTGCACCGTTGAACTGGCAGGAGAAAAACACACATGCTTTCGAGAGATGAATTGGCGAGGCGAATCTTCCAACTGGCACACCTGACAGGCGAGTTTCGTCTGCGTTCCGGCATTGTAAGCAAGGAGTATTTCGACAAGTACCGTTTCGAGGCCGACCCGTCCGTCTTGAAAGAGATAGCCCACGCGATGAAAGCCCTGATACCTCCCGAGGCGGAAGTGTTGGCAGGTCTCGAACTCGGCGGCATACCCCTTGTCACCGTGCTCTCCCAGATCACAGGGCTTCCTGCACTCTTCGTTAGGAAGACGACAAAGGACTACGGCACGTGCAAGCTGGCAGAAGGTGGTGACGTGTCCGCCCGCAATCTCGTCGTTGTGGAGGACGTCGTCACTTCGGGAGGGCAAATAATCGCGTCCACGAAAGAACTCCGCAAGCTCGGGGCTCGAATCACCTGCGTTCCGTGCGTCATTGTCCGCGAATCGCAGGCCGTCGAGAATCTCCGGAACGAAGACCTTGAATTGCGCGCACTCTTTACGATGACGGAACTCCGCGCAGCAGCGGCAAAGTAACTACCGCTCGAACTGGCACACCGACTCGATGTGGGCCGTGTTGGGAAACAGGTCGACCACCCGCAGTCGAGCGACACGCCAGCCGTGTTCGGCGAGACGTTTGGCGTCCCGGGCCAATGTCGCGGGATCGCACGAGACATAAACGATGTGTTGGGCTTCGCACGCGACCAGCGCATCGAGGATGCCTTTTGCCCCTGTGCGCGGCGGATCCAGGAGAACCACCGCCCACGTCTCTGTATGTAACGCCTTTCTGAAGGCACTTTCGTCGCCGACGCGGTACGTGCCCGCGCCTATAGCCTCAGCAGCACGGACGGCCGCGCGGTTATGGTCCAGTCCAAGTACCCGTGCAGAGTCGGCGAAAGACAGCGACAAGTTCCCGTTCCCGCAGTACAGGTCGAGCAAACTTGACGGCGTTCCGACAACTTGACACACGGTTTGCCGCAAGAGTCTGTTCAGCAGCAGGCTCGATTGCGTGAACGTGCCGTTCACGATGGGCGTTCCATCGAACAGAAACGATGAACGCCGCCCGCGGCCGTAAAGCGAATTCGCCAGGGGAAAGGCCGTTCGCAGCTTCGGATTCGGCCGCATCGTCCACGCCAGCGTATCGGTTCCTTCAGGGTTAACCATTAGTTCAATGGCCCCTTCGCGGGTCGTTGCACGCAGCCGTTCGAGCGCGGCGTTCAGACGCACATGGCAAAGAGGGCACTGCGCAACATCGACGACCCGGCGCGACCGGAGCGCATAAAAGCCCAGCCGCGTGCCGTCGCCATGGAACTCGGCGCGCGTGCGGTACCCAAGACAAAGGTTCTCGTCACACACGCAGTCGACCGCCACCTCGAGGCCCGCAATCCGCACGAAGCAGTCGCGCACGATCCGGCATTTCCAATCCTGCTGCGCTGGATACGCAAAGTGCAGCCACGTACACGACCCGCAATCGCCAAAACAAGGACACGGCGCCTCGATAAGGTGCGGCGACGGGCAGATCCGTTCGGCGATCGCTCCCCAGAGGACGCCTTTCGACTCCCGAAGCGCCTCTACGCGCAGCACGTCGCCCGGCAACGCGTAGGGGATGAAACACACCCGACCATCGACCCGCCCAATGCCATAGCCGCCATGCGCAACGCCGACGACCTCAAGTTCCGCCTCGCCCGTCGTGTCCTGTGGCATCCCTTCCCGCTATCTTGGTTCTGCTTCGACTTCGGCGATTGCACGCTCGATAGCCGCGATATCCTCATCACACTTTACGAGTGACTTGACCTGCATCTCCATGGCGCCGCGCAAAGACAATTCCTCGCGCTCCCGGTAGACCTCTTCGCCAAGCGCCGCACACAGTTTTTCACGCGTTCTTCGGAGCTTGGCGAGCCGCACCTTGAGCTTGGCAGTCGCCATCGTTCGTACGGCGCCCCGTTTCCCTCGTTCAAAGGTCTCCCGCAACAGGCCCCAGCCGGCTCCCGAGCCCCCCCCCACGTCCGTTTCCGGACTTCCGAGCGCCGCCGCGAACGCCGCCACCTCATCGAGAACGACCCAGTCATCGAGATCCTCACACCAGCAGTAATCCGTCGCCGTCAACGCACGCGATGAGACAAGCGCCCGCACCTCGTCCTCGGTCAAGGGTCCGCGTTGCTCGTCATTCTTATCGAGCACGTACCATTTCCGTTCCATTGGTGGGCGGTCCTCCGCCCCGTCTTCGGAGTTCCCCTGCGGCCGTTAGTCGGACTCAGGGCTGCCGTGCGGCCTTATACACCACGGTGCTGCAGGCAAGGGCGTAGACACCCGCGAACCCAGCGAGTGCCAGGATAGCCACTACCGCGGAAGCAACGGTTATCCAGATGCCGATCTGGGTCAAGACACCGCTTATACCCGGGCCACCGAAATACCTGCCGCGCATCCCCAAACCAACGAATAACCCGCTCGATGTGATACCCGCCGTAACGCCGAGACAGGCGTATCCAATCACCATAGAAAGAGTCGTGACAAGCGCAATAATGCTGTTTGCGATGACCTCGTACGCAATCAGACGGCCAGCCCGCCTAACAACGAGTTGGACAAGTCGATCCACGGCCGACACGGCCCCACAGTCCTCGACGGCCATGATGCACGGGACTATCCACACGTTCCACAGCACACAAAACAGCAACAGATTGAAGACGAACAGCGGAAGCGTCAGGATGCCCGCTAGAATTGGACCCAGCCAAGGAATCATGCCGATAAGAAACACGATTCCGTTTACAAGTGCGCCCAACAGGATCGCGGCCAACACGAGGCCGAGTGTCCCGAAGGCCAATCCCACAAAACGCCGGCCTATGAACCGCCACGCCTCTCGGGCCGGCGCGCGGCGCCGTTCGGTAAGCTCGATCTCGACCAAGCGGCCGACCCCGCCCGCGAATATGCCTGACCACGCCACGGCCCACACCACACCCAGCACAATCGCAACCGGAATTAGGTCGTTGTCTTGCGCGCCAATAAAAATGCAAATCAGAATGCCCACGACGCAGATGCCGCCCAATGCCATCGAGACGACTATCTTGCGCCAGTCAAGCGCAATGTCGACCGCCCGGATGAATGTATCAAGTCCGAAGGATTCCTGGGGCGGTTCAGGGCGTCGCGTACGAGGAGGCGGCGGCGGCTGACGCGGGGCCGGAGGATGGCGCGACGCTTCCTCGGCACCTTCATACTCGTCCTCGAAATCTTCTTCCGGCACCAGGAGTTCCTCGAGATCCGGCGCCTCGCTGAGATCGCTGCCGGAATCCGGTACAGGGCTCGGCTGGGGCCTCTCTTCGGTTGCCGGGGCCGCATCAGAGCGCCGCGGCGGCATCGGCGGCGCGTTGCCGGCTGTAGGCGTGACGACCCTCCCGCAGTGCACGCATCGGCCCGCTTTACCCAACATCTCGGGCGTGACCTTCATCTTCTGACCGCATTCACAACGAAATACACGCAGCATACTTGACCGCTCCTCCTTCCTCCCCGAGATCACGAGTTAATGAATTCGCTCTCGCGTTCCTCCGTCGCGTCCGCAACTGCTTTCTCGACTACGCACCGCGGCATGAGCACGAATGCCACGGCGTGGGACATGTCGCAGACTTGCGGGACCGCGCCACTAGCTTCGTCGCGTCAGCTGAGCCAGGATCGCCTCTTTTGTCTTTTCAGGCCGTGGTACCCCCTCGAGAACCAAGGGCATCTTACGCGGGCGCGTCAGCTCGATGTCCCCGTATTGCAGCAGCGCGCCAAAAAGGCCCCGGGATATACGAACTTCCTCGAACTCGTCCAACGGGCAATCCACCTCCTTCAAAAGAAGTACCCCTTTTCTAATGACCAAGCGCGCGGGCGTTATGCGGTACACGGTTCCCAAACAACGCCACACCGGCTTGACCGCAAAGAGCAAGGCAAGAACCACCGACACGCCCCAGTACGGCAACCCTTTCAAGAAACCAAACACGCGCGTTCTGTACGCGTCATAGGTTTGCGTCGGTTGCACGCCAACCGGTGCGGCCTGCCATGCCGCCGGATCCTGCTCGATGCGGTCGAGAAACCCTTGCATAGAAGTATTTACTTCATAGCGGAATTTCAGAACGCAGAGCAATATGGCAAGTCCCAGGACGGTGCGGATCGGACGCGACCACGGCCTGCGCCTGGCGCGCCATAGCACGGATTCCTGCGTAACCGGCTCAATTGTCCGCGGGCGTGACTCCCGTGGCTTTGCCGGCGGCGCCGGTTGAGGGGATTGGGCAACCCCGGCCTTGCGGTAGACGCTTGACAGTGCCGCCAAGAGTTCCTGCACGGTTTGAAATCGCTCGTCGGGCGATTTAGCGAGACATTTGACTATGGTGTTTCGCAGCGCCGGCGGGATGGCCCGTTCGCGGATGTGGCGCGGCCCGTCGCCAGTGACCATTTCGTACATCATCGCGCCGCACGAGTAAATATCGGAGCGCCTGTCCGCGCGTTTCGCGTCCGTAAGCTGCTCCGGCGAGGCGTAGCTCCACGTGCCCATGGCCGTGCCCGTTCGCGTCAGGTCTTGTTCGCGCGCAAGCTGGGCCAAACCGAAATCGGCAAGCTTTGGCACACCTCGGGACGTAATAAGGATGTTGGCGGGCTTGATATCGCGGTGAATGACGCCGCGTTCGTGCGCCAGGTGCAGCGCGCGGCCTATCTGCAACATGAGATGGATCGCATCGGGAACGCTCAGGGTGCCCGCACGGTGTAACCGGCCGGCCAGCGTCTCGCCATCCACGTACTCCATGACGATGTACTTGCCGCGCGCATCGTCGGCGATGTCGTAGATGTGGACGACATTCTGATGATTCAGCGAAGCGATCGACTTCGCTTCAACCACGAACCGTTCAGCGCCTTGACTCGCCCGAGACACCTCGGGCAGCAGACGTTTCACGGCAACCGTCCGTTCGAGCTGGCGGTCGAAGCACTCGTACACCTCCCCCATCCCGCCTTGGCCCAAGCGGCGAACCACCTGAAACCGCTCCCCGATAACGCGCTCCGGTTGTTTCCCGAGAGGTCCCTGTTCCAAACCGGCATTAAAGCCCCCGGCCCGTACGTTCGCAGCCGTAACGGTGCGCGCCGAAGAACCGGACTCCGCGGGGTCCCTGCCGCATCGAGGACATGCCTGA
>Ga0180438_10005260_pt1 | contig 18095 bp, 11 predicted proteins | sample SS_ome_12_FD_132455 | JGI IMG/M metagenome (GOLD analysis project Ga0180438, IMG submission 132455) | Hypersaline lake sediment archaeal communities from the Salton Sea, California, USA - SS_3_D_2 metaG | ecosystem: Environmental > Aquatic > Non-marine Saline and Alkaline > Hypersaline >...
GCCAAGGCCCTGACCACCCGCCACGACCTGACCATCGGGATCAGGGAAGCCGTGGCCGCGGTGTTTGATGAACCAACGGTGGCACCGGGCGATGTCCGGCTGGTGGCCCTTTCGACGACGCTAGCCACCAACGCCATCGTCGAAGGACAGGGGAGCCCAATTTGCCTGCTGCTCATCGGCTATGACCGGGAGCTGCTTCAGCAGTATAGATTCGAGCGCGACCTGGTGACCCCTAACGTGGTCTACCTGCGCGGCGGGCACGATGGGGCGGGCGACGAGGTCGAGCCCCTGGATGAACACGCTGCACGAGAGGCTGTCCTGGCCTGGCGCGATCAAGTGGAGGCCTTTGCGATATCCGGTTATTTCGGTGTGCGCAATCCGGTCCACGAGCAGCGCGTGCGCGAGCTGGTGCATGAACTGACCAACCACCCCGCCACCTGCGGTCACGAGTTGACTACTCGCCTCAACTCTGTGCGGCGGGCGACAACAGCGGCGCTGAACGCCCGCTTGATCCCGCTGCTGAGGGAACTCATCTCCACCGTCCGGCGAACTCTGCAGGAGATCGGTGTCGCCGCTCCGCTGATGGTTGTCAAGGGAGATGGATCGCTGGTGCGGGCCGCATGGGCCATGCATCGTCCTATCGAGACGATCCTGTCGGGACCAGCGGCCAGCGTGGTTGGGGCCTGGCATCTGGCTGGCCGAGAGGACGTGTGGGTGGTGGATGTGGGCGGTACGACGACCGACATCGCGATGTTGCAGAACGGTCGCCCCCGCATCAACCCGGAAGGTGCCCTGATCGGCCAGTGGCGCACGATGGTGCAGGCGGTGGACGTCCATACCGCGGGGCTGGGGGGCGATAGCCAGGTGCTTGTGAACAGTGATCACACAGCAGGCTGTGGGTGGTTAACCATCGGTCCCCGCCGCGTGATGCCGTTATGCCTGTTGGCGAGCCAGCACCCCCAGGTGGTGGGCGAGCTGCGACGCCAGGCCATCGACGAACGGGGGAACGACTCGGCGGGGCAATTCGTGCTCGCGGAGCGCCGCGCGACGCATACGCTCTCGGACAGCGAACGAGAACTGCTTGCGCATCTGGCTGCCGGCCCAGAGTCGCTGGCCTCGCTGGTCTCAAGGATGCGATACGGCTTCCTGGTCAAGCGCCAGATTGAGAGTATGGTTGCGGAGCGACTGGTGTTGCAGGCTGGTTTCACGCCTACCGATGCGCTGCACGTACTGGGGCGGTTTCGGCAGTGGGATGCCGAAGCATCACGACTCGGCGCTGAATTACTGGCGGCGCGGGCGGGTCTCACGCCACAGGCCCTGTGTGAACAGGTGATCCTCGGCGTGTCCGACCGGGTGGTGACCCAGTTGGTGAGCAAGGTGTTGAGCGACGAAGCAGTTGTCCCAGCGTGGGAGCGGGAACCAGTGGCAGCAGCGCTTTTGGCCCGCGCATTGAACGGATGCCAGGGATCCAGCCTGGATTGCCGGTTGACTCTCAAGCAGCCCATCGTCGCCATCGGCGCGCCGGTACAAGCCTACCTGCCCCGCGCGGCTCGGCTGTTGCACACCGATCTCATTGTCCCTGAACATGCTGGGGTGGCAAACGCGTTGGGTGCCGTGGCTGGTGGTGTCGTACAGCAAATGCACGTGCTGATTCAGCCGTTGGACGAGGAAGGATGCTGTCGCTTTCGAGTTCATCTGCCTGATGGAGTGCAGAACTTTGATACGCTGCTGGAAAGCGTGGGCCACGCGCAGGAGATTGTGTCGAGGCAAGTGCAGGCCCTGGCCCGCCGGGCGGGAGCCGACCAGGTTGAGGTACACATGATCCGCGTGGACCGGACCGCGCCGGTCAGAGGTGAGTGGGGACAAGAGATCTATCTGAGCACCGAGTTGCTGTTCACAGCTACAGGACGGCCTGGCTTGGCTAGGGAGATCCCAGCGCCCTGAAGACCCACGCCAATTGAATTGAGTGTGGCTGAAAACTGTGGGGAGCCTACTCGCAGATGATTGGACGCAGACGAACGCAGATTCACGCTGATCTTTTTCTCTTTGCCGCGGGTTGACAAATCTGAACGCCCTGGGTAAAATACACAGCATCGTACCCCATCAAGTCTATGATAGCGGAGGAAAGGAGGTGGTGCCCGCTCTGATTCGCTTCTCGATAACAGGTTCTCTCCAGGGGATGGCGTCCCTGTGATGATGCGAGAGAGTCTGTCTACCAGATCGTTTTTCGCAAGACACAACAACAGAGGAGGAGAAAAGATGAATAGGAAGTTTGCAGCTATTAGCCTGCTGCTGCTCGTCGGGATGCTGGCGACAGCCTGCGGTCCCCAAGCAGCGCCTTTCGAGTGCACCGACGCGATCGGCTGCGTTGACATTCCCCCGGGCGACCCGATCCGCATCGGCTACGCCCTGGTGATCGCGGGCCCCAACGAGTCGCTGGGCGTGGACTCGCGGCGCGGCATCGAGATCGCCATTGACGACAAGGGGGGGGAGTGGCTCGGACATCCCATCGAGCTGGTGGGCGAGGACGCTATGTGCAGCGCCGAGGGAGGCCAGACAGCCCTGACCAAGCTGGCCGCGGACACCAGCCTGATCGGCGTCATCGGCACCAACTGCTCCAGCGCGGGCGAGCCGGCCTCAAGGATCGCCTCCGACGCCGGCCTGGTGCTGATCTCGCCCTCGAACACCGCGCCGTCGCTGACTAACCCCGACCTGGCCTGGAACCCTGGCTACCTGCGTACCTGCCACAACGACAATGTCCAGGGCGCGGCTATGGCAAAGTACGTGTACGAGGAGCTGGGCGCCCGCACGGCCGCCACGATCCACGACGGCAGCCCCTACGCCGACCAGTTGCAGCAGGTGTTCGCCGAGACGTTCCAGGAGCTGGGCGGCACCATCACCTATCAGGGGGCGGTCAACGTGGGCGACACCGACATGGGCCCCATCCTGACAACCATCGCCGCGGACTCGCCGGATTTCATCTACTACCCGATCTTTATCCCTGAGGGTGCCCAGATCACCCGGCAGGCAAAGGACGTCGCCGGCCTGGAGAACACGACCCTGGCGGGTGCGGACGGGATGTATTCGCCGGACTTTGTCGAGGCCGCGGGCGAGGCCGCCGAGGATATGTACATCTCCGGCCCGAACCTGGCCTTTGATAACCCGATCTACGACCACTTCAAGGAGGTCCACCTGGAGAAGTACGGCGAGGACCCGCTGAGCGTGTTCCACGCCCACGCCTACGATGGGACGATGATTCTGCTGGCGGCCATCGAGAAGGTCGCGGTGCAGGATGAGGACGGCACGCTCCACATCGGGCGGCAGGCGCTGCGCGACGCGCTCTACGCCACTGAGGGCTATGAGGGCGTCACCGGCACGCTGAACTGCGACCAATACGGCGACTGCGCCGACCCGGAGATCGCGGTCAACCAGATCCAGAACGGCGAGTACGTGCCGCTCTGGCGGTACAAGCCGTAGTGAAATTTCCGGCGTCTAGGCGTCCGATCTAGCGCCGGTGATACAGGGGATGAGCCCAGGTGGGGTTTGGCTCGGGCTCATCCCCGTCTTTGTGATGCGGCCTGAGGGAGAGAGACTATGCAAGCAACTTGGCGCCAGCGATTGGAGGGCCTCAACTTCATAGACGTCGTCCTATGGCTGTTCCGGTTGACGATCATCGCGGTCGTCGTCTTGGGAACCATAGGCACCATTCGCAACAACCCGTACACCACCGAACAGTGGATAGACCTGCTGATCTCCGGTCTGACCCAGGGCAGCCTCTACGCACTGATCGCCCTGGGCTACACCTTGGTCTACGGCGTGTTGCTGATGATCAATTTCGCCCACGGCGAGTTCTTCATGTCGGGGGTCTTTACCGCCACGGTCTTTGTCGCCATTCCCCTGGACGAGGCCGGGCTGTGGAATCGGTATCCGATCCCGTGTTTATTCGTCGTCAGCATCATGGCCATGGCCACCTCGATGGGCATCGCCGTGCTGACCGAGCGCGTGGCCTACCGCCCGCTCCGGCGTGCCCCGCGCCTGGTGCCGCTGATCACCGCCATCGGCGCATCGTTCTTCTGGCAGTATTTCTTCCGGGGCCTGTACGGCTCCGGCATCACGGCCTTCCCCACCGTCGAGGCGCTGACCGGGAAGTGGTCCATCGGGGGGATACGGATCGGAAAGGCGGCTCTCGTCGTGATGGTCGCCTCCGTCCTGCTGCTGATCGGCCTGTACATCTTTGTCATGCGCACCAAGACCGGGAAGGCTATGCGCGCCGTGTCGGAGGACAAGGACGTCGCCGCGCTGATGGGGATCGACGTGGACCGGGTGATCGTGATCACCTTTGCCGTCGGTGCGGGGCTGGCTGGGGCGGCCGGGATTCTGTACGCTATCCTCTACCGACAGGTAGGTTTCCTGATGGGGTTCTACCCTGGCCTCAAAGCCTTTACCGCTGCCGTGTTGGGCGGCATCGGCAGCGTGCCCGGCGCCGCGCTGGGTGGCATGGCCCTGGGGTTGTTCGAGTCCGTCGCCCCTAACCTGTTCCTGGAGAGCCTGGGCATCCCCGGCGCCAATCAGCTCAAGGATGTGACCGCCTTCACGATGCTGGTGTTGGTCCTACTGTTCCGGCCTCAGGGCATCATCGGCGAGCCGCTGGCCGAGAAGAAGGCCTAAGGGGGAGGGCAATGGAAATAGAAACAGGTTTCGATTGGAGAGGGTTCCTCCGCCTAGGACTGCTGGCCGCAGTGATCGCTCTGTCTCTAAGCGCCATCGGCGTAGTAGGGGCCTTTGCCAGACGTGACATCATCGGCGGAGTGCTCTCCCTGGGTCAGATCTTTCTCTTTGGGGCGACTGTGGGCTGTGCGTTTCTCGCCGCTCGCCAGCATGCCGGCGACAGGATGGGCAGGACGATCCTGGGCGGGGCGCTCGTCGGCCTGCTCTCCAGCCTGGGGCCGGCCTTGTTGGCCCTGCTGGCCGAGGCGCTCAACCTGCGCCGGTTCCTGCTCAGCGTCTCACCCGAACTGATCGAGGTCCTGACCTTTGGCCAGGGGCCGGTTGGGTTGATCATCCTGCTGGTGGTGGGAACCGTGCTGGGTATCGTGGGGGCGGGTGTCGTTCTGCTGCCCGCGCGCGTGCGACGCCCGCTGTTCACAGGCCTGGCGGCGATCTTTTTGGTGGGACTGCTGTCCGAAACGATTATCCTATCGTGGGGCAACAAGGGGCTGGGGCTGGCGATTCGACGCTTTGTGTTCGCCGCTAGGGGGCTGTCTGTACTGGGTGCCGCGGTGGTTTTCCTGGTTTTCGGGGGAGTGAACGCCTGGTGGGGCAGCCAGGGAGAACGGGTCAGGGCAGGCGTGGACGCGCTCCCACCCGGTCAACAGCGGGCGCTCCGCTGGGGCGGCATCGGCCTGGGGATCCTGGTCCTGCTGGTCCTGCCGGTGTTCATGCGCACCTACCTGAGCGAAGTGATCGACAACGTCGGCCTGTATGTCCTGATGGGTCTGGGCCTGAACATCGTGGTCGGCTTTGCGGGGCTCCTGGATCTGGGATACGTGGCCTTTTTCGCCATCGGGGCCTATACCATGGCCCTGCTCACCCCCAGCGAGTTTGGCCTGGCAAACCTGTCGTTCTGGACCGCTCTGCCCTTTTCGGTGCTCGCTGCAGTGGTGATGGGCATTGTCCTGGGTGTCCCGGTGCTGCGGATGCGGGGCGACTACCTGGCGATCGTCACCATGGGCTTTGGTGAGATCGTGCGCATCCTGGTCCTGTCGGACTTTTTGGCTCCCCTCCTCGGCGGTGCGCAGGGCATCCTAAAGGTGCCCAATCCCTCTGTTGGCGCTCTGGAGATCGTCAAGCCGGAGCACCTCTACTACCTGATCCTGGCCGGATGCCTGCTGGCCCTCTTTATCTCGTGGCGGCTGCGGGACGCACGCCTGGGGCGGCAGTGGATGTCGATGCGCGAGGATGAGGACGTCGCCGAGGCCATGGGCATCAACCTGGTCAAGACCAAGCTGCTGGCCTTCGCCGTCGGCGCTGGCTTCTCCGGCCTATCCGGAGCGATATTCGCCGCCAAGTTGGGCTCGATCTTTCCCCACAGCTTCAAGTTGGAGGTCTCGATCTACGTGCTATGCTTGATCATCGTCGGGGGCATGGGGAGCCTCCCCGGTGTGATCGTGGGGGCGCTGTTCATCATGGGGCTGCCAGAGCTGCTGCGCGAGTTCGCCGAGTATCGCATGCTGCTGTACGGCGCGCTGCTGATCGTGATGATGGTCGCGCGGCCGGAGGGCCTGTGGCCGTCCGAGGCCAGGAAGCGGGAACTGCGTACCGCTGAGGAAATCGTACCAACGGGCGGGGGCAGCCTGGTCGAGCCGATGTAAAGGTCAACGGGACGACCACTCTACGCGAGGACCAAGTCTATGGCTATTCTGACATCTAACCAAGTGACCAAACGCTTTGGCGGCCTGACGGCGGTCAACCGGTTCGACTTTGAGGTCCCTGAGGGCTCCATCGTCAGTATCATCGGGCCGAACGGTGCCGGGAAGACCACCTACTTCAACTGTGTGACCGGTTTCTACCCCTTCGATGAGGGCGAGATTTTCTTCAATGGTCACCTGTTGAACGGGCGCTCCCCGGACCAGATCGCCCGCCTGGGCATCACCCGCACCTACCAGAACATCCGCCTCTTTGCCAACATGACGGCCATCGAGAACATCCTGGTCGGCATGGAGCCGCAGCTCCAGTCCAACTGGATCGGGGCTATCTTTGGCACACCAGGCACCCATAAGGAAGAGGCGTGGGCGCTGGAGGAGGCCCGCCGGTTGCTCCAGTTTGTCGGGCTGGCGGGCAAGGGAGATCTGCTGGCCAAGAACCTGCCCTACGGGGATCAACGGCGTCTGGAAGTCGCGCGCGCCCTGGCCGGCAAGCCGAGTCTGCTGCTTCTCGACGAGCCGACGGCGGGTATGAACCCGCGGGAGTCGGCCGAGATGATGGATTTCTTCCGCAACCTACGGGATGAACTGGAGATCACCATCCTGCTGATCGAGCACGACATGCGCGTGGTGATGGGTATCTCCGAGCGAGTGACGGTCATTGACTATGGGAGCAAGATCGCCGAGGGGACGCCGGCCGAGATTCAGCGCAACCCGCGCGTGATCGAGGCCTACCTGGGCCGAGGCGCTGCTACCGGCCTGGCGACCGAAGCTTGAGTCTGGGACAAGGAGAGCCTCCTATGCCGATGCTAGAAGTCCAAGACATACACACCTACTACGGCAACATCCACGCGCTGAAGGGGATCTCGCTCACTGTTGAGGAGGGCGAGATCGTGACGCTGATCGGCGCCAACGGGGCCGGGAAGACGACCACCCTGTGGACCATCGCAGGGCTGCTCACGCCCCGCCAGGGCAAGGTCTTTCTCGAGGGTGAGGACCTGGCTGACTACAAGGCCCACGATATTGTCTACAAGGGCGTCGCCATGGTGCCGGAGGGGCGACGCGTCTTCTCGAAGCTCACCGTCTCCGAAAACCTGGACATGGGCGCCTACCACCGCAGCGATCGCGCGGGCATCGAGGAGGATCGAGAGCGTGTATTCAAGCTCTTCCCTCGCCTCGAGGAGCGCCGAAACCAGGTAGCCGGGACATTGAGTGGAGGCGAGCAGCAGATGCTCGCCACCGCCCGCGCTCTGATGGCGCATCCACGGCTGATGTTGCTGGACGAGCCTTCGATGGGGCTGGCCCCTGTCCTGGTGGAGGATGTGTTCGACACGATCCAGGAGATCAACCAGGACGGGACAACGATCCTGCTCGTCGAGCAAAACGCTCACATGGCGCTCCAGGTCGCTGACCGGGGCTACGTCCTGCAGACAGGAGAGATCGTCCTGAGCGACACGGCCGATGGGCTGCGCCAGAACTCGATGGTGCAGAAGGCATATCTGGGAATGGAGTAGTGCCGTCTTGTACCTGAAGTCGTTCTGACGCCCAGCTTGCGCCTGGCCCTGGTTGACAGAAGTCCAATCCCTGCTCCACGGGCTCTGTGGCCGCAGGTTGGGTTGGACGAACACAGGGCAGACTCGGTGGATAAAAAAACAGAAACCTCCTGCCGGCGACAACCGGCGGGAGGTTTTCTTTCGTCTGTCGGTACTAGAACCCTTCCAGTCGGCTCAGGTCCACGATGCCCTCAGCCAGTGCGGCGACGTGCTGCAACTGCGCCAGTCGGTTCTCCCGCAACGCCCGATCCTCCGCCATCACCATAACCCCAGACTCCTTGGCAAAGTACCAGTCGATGATGTCCACGAGTGGAACAAAAGCGGTGAGGAACTCCTCCACGGTGCTCCGCGACGTGACCTGTGATCGGGCCTCTTGGTACGCCGCGTGCAACTGCTCCTCCGCTGGCTGGACGAAGCGATCTGGATCGAGGGGGAAGCGGTCCTCGAAATCGCGGGTGATGCGCACGCAGCGGGCATAGTTGTCGAGGATGCGTTGCCAGTCATCGCGGGCCACCCAGCGGGAGAGTTCTTCGACTGCCTGAGAGGCACGGAACGGGTCGTCGCCACGTGCCGCCAGCACAGCGTCCACGACGTCGTAGCGGAAACCCCCTTCGCGTAGGACACCCCGCAGCCGTTCGACGACAAAATCGAGCGCTGCCGACAGCGCATCCTCAGGGGCATCCACTGGCAACAGCCGAGCTGCCGCCAGCAGCCCTGCACGCACTGAGAACGGAAGCTGATTGGCGACCAGGTTCTGTACCAGGCCCAGGGCATCCCGCCGCAGGTGGTAAGGGTCGCTTGAGCCGGTGGGAGTCAGCCCCACCGCAAAGAGCCCGGCCAGGCTGTCGAGCCGGTTAGCGATGCCAACCGCCAGGCCAGGCCCGGTCTTGGGGAGCGCGTCGCCAGCGAAACGGGGCAGGTAGTGCTCAAAGATCGCCTCGGCCACAGCGGCGCTTTCCCCTGCCTTTAGGGCGTACTCCCGCCCCATGACGCCCTGCAGACTGGTGAACTCGACCACCATCTGGGTCGCCAGATCGGCTTTGCAGAGCTGCGCCGCCCGCTGCGCGATCTCTGTCTCCTCGTCGCTCAGCGCCAGCATGTCGGCCACCTGAACCACCAGTTGTTCCAGGCGCTGGGTCTTGTCCAGCATTGATCCCAGCATCTCTTGGAAGGTGAGCGTCCCCAGGCGTGGCAGGAAACCATTCAAAGGTCGTTTGGTGTCCTCGCGGTAGAAATAGTCGGCGTCGGCAAAACGGGCCCGGATGACCTCTTCGTTGCCTCGGCGCACGATGTGCAGGTGTTGCTCCCCTCCGTTGCGCACGGCGACGAAATACGGAAGCAACTTGCCATCGCCGTCAACGACCGGGAAGTAGCGCTGATGCTTTTTCATCACCGCGATAAGCACGTCCGCAGGCAGCCGAAGGTACCTCTCCTCGAAGTGGCCCAGGAACAGCGTGGGCTGCTCGACCAGGTTGGTGACCTCGTCCAGCAGTACGGAGTCCTCGGGGATGTGCCCCTTCACACTCTGTGCCAGTTGCGCGGCCTGCTCGGCGATGAGGGCGCGTCGCTCCTCAGAGCCGGCCACAATGTGGTGTTGGGCCAACAGCGCCAAGTAGTCCTCCGCCCGCGCGATCTCGAACTCAGGGGAGCCCTCTGGCCGTGAACCCCGGCTGATGCGGCCGCTGGCCACGCCGGCGTACTCGAAGGGGATCACTGTATCGCCCAACAGGGCCACCATCCAGCGGATGGGCCGGGAGAAGGCGACGCCGCTCTCGTTCCAGCGCATGCTTTTGGGGAAATGTAGATCCGCGATCAACCCGGGCAGCACAGAGGTGAGTACCTCGCTAGCCGGTTGGCCCTCCTCGCGCTTGGTTGCTACCACGTACTCGCCGCCGTCCGTCTCTTGTATGCTCAGTTCGTCCACACTCACGCCCTGCTTACGGGCAAATCCTATGGCAGCCTTCGTCGGACGGCCCCCGGCGTCGAAAGCCACACGGGCCGGAGGTCCCTTCACCGTCTCTTCGACCGGCCGCTGGCGGGGGGCCAATCCCTCGACCAGCACCACCAGCCGGCGGGGGGTTCCCAGCACCCGCCAGTCGTCGCAATCAAGGCGCGCCTCCACCAGGCGGGCGGGAACCGATTCGCGCAGTTGCGCCCGGGCATCGTCCAGGTCGCCTGCGGGCAATTCCTCCGTGCCGATCTCCAGGAGGAAGGTTTCCGGCTTCAGGGTTCCAAGGCTCAGGTTGGACAAAGAACCTGAAACCTGAAACTTGGGACCTGAAACCCGTTCCTCGTCCAACCATGGATACTCCATCCGCTGTCGCTGTTCGACGTAGGCCTCCGCCACCTGTTCCGAGAGGTCGCGCATACGACGGAAGAACGTCGCCCGCTCGGTCACGCCGATGGCGCCACGGGTGTCGAGCAGGTTAAATGTGTGGGAGCAGCGCAGGACATAGTCGTGGGCCGGGATGACCAGCCCTGCATCCAGGCAGGCGCGCGCCTCGGCTTCGTAGAGATCGTACATCTGCGTCAGTCGCCCCACGTCGGCTAGCTCAAAATCATAGCGGCAATGCTCGATCTCCGGCCGGAGGAGTACGTCGCCGTAGGTGTGGATGCCGTCCCAGTCAATCTCCCAGACCGAGCGCACGTTCTGCAAGAACATCACGATGCGCTCCAGTCCGTAGGTCATTTCGACCGAGATGGGGTCGAGGGCAAAGCCCCCTGCCTGCTGGAAGTAGGTGAACTGGGTAATCTCCAGTCCGTCTAACCAGACCTCCCAACCCAGCCCCCAGGCCCCCAACGCCGGGCTTTCCCAGTTGTCCTCGACGAAGCGGATGTCATGCTCCTCGCGGCGGATACCGAGCGCGTACAAGCTCTCCAGATACAGTTCCTGCGGGTTGCCGGGGTCGGGCTTGAGAATGACCTGGAACTGGATGTGCATCTGCATGCGATTGGGATTGTCTCCGAAGCGACCGTCGTCGGGACGGAAGGAGGGCTCGACGTAGCCCACGTTCCAGGGTTCCGGCCCCAGGACGCGCAGGGCGGTGGATGGGTTGTACGTCCCTGCACCGACCTTTTCACTGTAGGGCTGCCAAATGAGGCAGCCGTGGTCGGCCCAGAATTGCTGCAGGCGCAGGATGGCTTGCTGGAAGGTCAATGGTTCTGTCATAGACTCCTCAAAAAGGCGCGGTGTCCGCTTGCTTCAGTTGCTGCAGGAACGTGCCTGTTTTCACGCTCCGCTCCAAGTGATAGGTGACATAGTGCTGCATCACGCGCTCTGCCTCGGCATGGAGTGCGCGTGTATGTTGCTGGGTACGCAGCCTGGAATAGGGGTCTCGCTGGCATTCCTGCAGGAACCACAGGACCTGCGGGGAGAGAGCCACGACCGCCGGCCGTCTCCTGTGTTCGACGTAGCAGGCCGGGCATAACACACCGCCCTGTTCTGGGTCGAAGCCGTAGGGCCGACTCTCCTTCGTCGGTCCGCGGGATAGTGATACGTGTTGGTCGTGGTCGCCCACGCAGCGGAACAGCTCCGGTCGGAAACCCGCCAACCCCAGCAGGTGCTGCTCAAAGAAACGCGCAATCAGGTCCAGATCTGCACGGTCGCTATCCTCGCTCAACCAGGTGAGGGTGTGCTCGAGCAGGTCAAAGAGCGCCTGACCGCCCTCACCCTCGGTGAAGAAGCGATCGATTAGCTCGACCGCGTAGCGGGCGTACGTTCCGCGCAGTAGATCGGTGCGCAGCAACACGTGAGACTCTATCATCTCAGCCTGGCTGACGATGTCCCAGGAGTTTTGCACACGGGAGATCACGAAACCGGAACGGGTAAACAGCTCCACGTGCCCTGCCTTGCGGCTGCGTGTCTTGCGCGCTCCTTTGACGATGACTTCCACCTTGCCCGAAGGCGTACACAAGGTCAGAACGCGGTCGGCCTCCCCCTGGTTGCGCCGACGCATCACAATGCCCTCGGTACGGTACAGTCGCTCTGTGCTCACGCTTCGTCTCCCGGTGCGCCATTATACCATCCCGGTGATGAAGCGCAAACAAATCCCTCCCGGAGGGCCGACTATATTCTCGGGTCAACCCTCGGGAGGAAGAGCGAATCGCTGTGCAACAACTGGCCCGGAGGAGACGTCAGTCGGTGCGCGGCAGCCTTAGCCGCGCTGCTACGGGGAGATGATCGGAGGAGCCGTCCCACTCCCTTACCCAGGCGGCCTCCGCTTTCCACTGGTCTGAGCAAAAGATGTGGTCGATACGTACCAGACGGCTGAGGCGTGACACCCCCCAGAGCTGTTTCCCTGTCGCGGGATAGGTATGTCCCAGCCCCCAGCCTGCCTCACGGAAGGCATCTGTCAGATGGGTTGACAAGGTGCGATAGACCTGGTGTGTTGGAGTCGCGTTCAGATCACCCAGTATGATAAGCGGTTCCGGTTGATCCCTTGTCACGTCGAGTATCCACTCGATCTGCTCCTGCCGCCAACGAAAGCTGCGCTCCAAGCTCTCTCGGTCAAGCCCGGTGTAGGACCAGGCGTGTATGCCGACCACCCGCACCGCCCGCCTGTCGAAATCGACCACGACCGAGCGCACGCGGCACAGTACGTCCTCGCCCACTGTCTCGATCTGGAGGAGTGGGTAGCGGCTCCAGACGGCGACCTGAGCGAGGCATTCGGCGTGCATAGGCGTGCGGTAGGGGTAACGCTCGCCGATCTGTTGCTCTAGTTGCCGTGCCAGCAAGGGGGTAAGTTCCTGAAAGGCGACTATGTCTGCACCGGTCCTCGTGATCGTGGTCGCTATCGGCGCCGCATCGGTGGTGGCGAAGAGTACATTGTAGGTCATGACCGTCAGAGCAGGGCTTTCGGTATCCGCGTGGGCCACAGGAGGCGGGGGCAGCAGATCAGCACCGAATAGTCCAAAGAACAGAATTGTGATAGTCAGCGTCGCAACCCACAGAAAGCGGCGCCGCGCCAATACAGTCAGCAGCGCCGCCAGCGGCAGCGGTGCGAACAGGTAGACCGCGAAGGCATTGATCATCGCCAGAATCCAGAAATCGTCACCGACGAATCCGTACGCGGCGTACCACCCCAACACAGCAGACGTGTACAGGAGTACCAATCCCAACGCAATCTGCCCGAGGCAACCGGGTTTCGATTCTACCATGCATTCCTCCATTCGCAGCGCGACGCACTCCTGCTCTCAGAATAGCGCTCCCTGGAAAACCCAGTTTGCCTCAGAAGTGCGTCGCGTCCTGCCTGATATTCGCTATTCTACCCCGTCTTTTGGCCTCCGACTGGACGGTTACCCTACACTTCTCGTCCGTTCGACGGACGAAACAACGCGCAGGAGGCGGTATGTCTCCCGCAGGCGAGCCCGTAACACAAGACAAAGCTCGTGATGAACCAGGTGCAAGGGCGGCCCAGGGCCGAATCAACGGTCATACAGAAGGCTACCAAGCACTCACGCGCTATTCCTGCGGATCGATGAAGTGGAGGCTGTTGAGCATAGCGATAAAAGTCGGGCGGAAGGCTTCCCACTGGTCGGGGAGGGCCATGGTAGAAGCACCCACGACCCTGTCCTCCACGATCACGATGGCGAGAGCGCCTCTGTAGCGTGTTTCCTCGTAGATGCCAGAGATCTCGGCCAGGGCAGCCGGGTGGCCATCGACCTCTCCCGGCTGTATCTCGCCGATCTCTGCCTCAAGGCTCTTCACCATCGCCTGGAGGAACTCTGTCGGACTGGCTGTCTCCTCCACGTCGAAATCTTTGGCCATTTCAGCCAGGGCCAAGACGTCGAACATTACTACCGGTGATTCCTTTATAGCATCGCCTACTCTATAATCGAAAGCCGTGTCGAGCGCTGCCTGGCTCTCGGCAAAGACCGCCCATTCGCGATCTTCGTCGTAGTGGAGATCTTTAGGGTAGAGCAAGGTGTAGCCACCCTCGGCGTTGCTGTACTCGATTGTCGGTCCCGGGCCCACCGCCATTCCCTGAAGCTCTGCAAGCATCCCCTCTATCGATTCCCTGTGGGGGTCGTCAGGCTGGAGGCTCAGGTAGGTTTGGAACGCTGCGATGGCCTGCTCGTCGTGTCCCAAGGCATAGTGGGCGCCTCCCAGGTACTTGTGTGCTCTATCGCGCTCGGGGTCGAGGCGGAGGGCCTCGTTTAGTGTGGAGATGGCCTCCTCGAACATCTCCTGGTCAAAGTAGGCGACCCCTAGCACATACTGGGTCTCGGCGGAGTCTGGGTTGAGTTGGGCGGCTTTCTCCCAAGCAGAAATGGCGTGTTCGACCATGCCCTGCTTGACATAGGCAACCCCAATGTTGTGATGTATCTCGGCGTCGTCGGGATTGAAGCGGGCTGCCTCTTGATATGCGCTCAGAGCCTCGGCAAATCGCTCCAAGTCTAGATAGGTGTGGCCCAGGTTGAAATGCGCGTCGGCCAGGTTTGGGTCGAGCCGGACGGCCTCTTCGTACTCAGCCAGGGCCTCTTCGAGTCTACCTTGGTCGCGATAGGCGTTCCCCAGGCCGTTATGCGGCTCAGCGAGGTCAGGATCGAGCTGGATGGCTTCCTCGAACGCGGCGACAGCCTTGTCGGACTTGCCCTGCCCATTGTAGGCCAGCCCCAGATTGTAGTGAGCTTCAACGGATCTGGGGTCGAGACGAATGGCTTGCTTGAACTCAGCGATAGCTTCGTCCAACTGGCCCTGGTCGTAGTGATCCATTCCCCGGTCCATATGCTGGCTGGCCGAGAGGGTGGGAGTAGCAGCAGGCGTGGGCGAGGCGGCCGGTGCAGGTGTCGATGGAGCCTGTGTCGGGGTATCCGCCCCCCTTCCGCAGGCAGCCGATGTCGCGCTCACCAGCGCCATAACCGTCACAATCCATAGGGTATTTCTGTGTTTCATGTTGTTTCTCCTTGTGTGATGTCTGTACGATGTCTATCTACGGCGCAGATCTACCCCGATTCCAGTCCCTATTGTTCTGTCCTGGCAATATGCACCGCAAGGTTGGTCTTTGTTCAGTTCACGGCTCACTATAGGGAGCGATTGTCCATCCCTTCAGGTCGGCCACCCTTATCTTGCCCAAGGCCTTTCGCCAGACCGAGTTGGTGAGCGGTTGCCGGCGGCCCGGAACGATCGCGTCGTTCCAACCCTCAACGAACAGAAGTTCGCCTCCTTTTGCCAGCGTCCCGTCGGTCATGTGAGCCTCGAAGGAAACCAGCGCCGTGCACCACTGCAAGAAGTACTGCCCTCCCGGACCCACATGCCGATAGGCATCGGCGGTGACGTTGGGGTTGCGCCGCAGCCTCTCCACCAGTGGCGCGATGGTGTGCCACTCGCGGGAGGCCTTGGGAATGAACCGCCCCGCCTCCGAGAGGTCCGCCAGGATACGATAGATGGTGGCAAAGTCGCGAGGCGTATCGTCCCTCTCTTGCGTTCCCAGGCGGGTGCGGCTGTCAGCACGGGCGCGGGTCTCCTGCTTGCTTGGATGTGTTCCATACTGACGAACCATCCGTTTGCACAAATCGGTCACCGTCTGGGCAGCGTGGCCTAAGCGCTCGAAGAACGGTCGTGGGGCTTCCTCGACGTAGATCCTCGCCTGCTGTGGAGCACCGAGACCCAGAAGGACTACCTTCATCGGCTGCTTGGCGGACAAAATAGAAAGCTCCAACAGGCTGGTCAGGTTGGCGGCGAAAGCGTTCAGTCGCCTCCGGAGGGCGCGGGGCAACCGTTCAACGGCCGGATCGAGGCTGGGCACCAGAGCCGTGACCTCAGGAACAGGCAGGTCGGCCACCAGCTCGTACTGAGCCATCAGGAACTGGTCAAAGAAGGACGACATAGGCTGCTGACGCAAAGGGGCCAGCGCTTCCAGCAGCCCCGTGGCTTGGCCATCCAGCAACATCGGGAGGCGGCCATCGTAGTGCTGGAAGCCGTACAGGAGAGAGTGCATATTGACCACGGCGTAGACGCTCTCCCGGGGGATAGGCCCCAGGGACACATCGGGCAGAAATGTCTCTTTCAAGTGCTCGAAGATGACGCCGTGGCAGGTGAAGCGCTCGGCCAGCCCCTGTACGCCGATCCCCATCTTGCGGTTGATCTTGGGCACCCCCAGTTCCCTGCTCAGGGCACTGACGGTCTCCGGCGTGACGTCAGGCAGGTCGAGCAAGTGGCGGATACAGACAGAGTCAGGCTCGCCGGTGGCGATGGTGTAGAAGCGATGCAGGTCCTGCCAGCGCTGGCGCAGGTCGGGATGGGTCCGCAGGGCCGCCAGGATCGGGTCGAGCGCTGACCATGGAAAGACAAAATGAGAGATGGGGCCACACCAGTCTTTGTCCAGCCTGACGTCAAAGACCGACTTGAGAAGGAACTGCAGGCCCCGGAAGTAACCGTGCATGCCCTCTTCATAGTGACCGCGGGGTGTTGCCGCCGGGTCCTTCAAGACCGCGTCCACCCGCTGGACGACAGCCCCTGTGCCCTTCTCCTCGTTGAGCAAGGCTTGTGCTGTGCCGGACCAGGTGCGGGCGTCGTCGTCGTTCAAAACGCTCAGCAGGTCAGCCATCAATTGCCCGGTCATCGGCCACAGGGTGTCCCGCTCCACCTCCATCAGCATTTCCTGGCTGAGAGCCTTCTGAGCTTGGGCGATCCAGGTAGGTGTCAGCAGCACGTTGACGTCGCTCTCTAGCAGGTCGTAGATCAGCGTGGTGGCCTTGTCTCCCTGCAGCGGGTCTCGGAGACACAGTTCCGCCACGCGCTGCTGCTCTTGGGGTTCAGGCGCCGTCTCGCTGGCAACAGGCCCGAACGGCAAGAGGACCGGCTCTACAGGTTCGATTGGGCCGGGCGAGCCTGGCGGATGGACAGGCGTCTTGCCCAGTGCCTTGGCCGCCCGCTCGCGCACCTGTTCGTGCGGGTCGTCCAGGGCACGGGTAAGGTAAGGTTTGGCCGCCTCTCCCAATCCACTCAACCCACCCACCGCAGCCGCACGCACCCGCCACCGCCTGTCCTCGAGGGCCTCGGAGAGTTCGGACACAGCACCGAGGCGGGCCAAGGCTTTGGCTGCCCAATAAGATGAGTTCCCTCTCACTTCCAAAGCCTGGACCAGGTGAGGCACCGCTCGCCGGTCGTCAAGCCGCCCCAAGGCCGATGCCACCGCCGAGCGCACGCCCGAATCTCTATCGTTCAGAGCCTGGATGAGCTGAGAGAGAGCGTCTCTATCCCCGATGCGGCCCAAGGCCGCCGCTGCCTGCTCGCGTACCTTCCATCGTCCATCGCCGAGGGCCTGGACGAGGTGGGACACGGATGCCCCTCCGATCTGGCTCAGGGCCTTGCTGGCCTCATAGCTCACGCTCGGTTTTCGGTCTCCAAGAGCCTGGATGAGATGAGGGACAGCTCGCTCGTCGCCGATACGGCCCAACGCCTCCACCGCTGCCTGGCGTACCGCCGCGTACCTGTCGTCGAGAGCCTGGATGAGGTGGGGCACGGCCTGGATGTCTTCCATCTGCCCCAGAGTCCGGGCGGCCGCCTCTCGCGCCTGCCATTTCTTGTCCGCTAGCTGTTGAATCCATTCCAAGACGTCACTGTCCATCGCCGGTTCTCCCTGGACTTGGGCAAACTGAACCCTTCCTGCCTACGCCAGGCTCTTTGCGCTGAAGCTGTCCGGCAACAGATCCGCCACCGTCATCTCGCGGTGGGCGCCGGCGGCATCGGCGATCAGCACCAGAATGTCATCTCCGAATTCCCTCAATGTCTGACGGCAGGAGCCACAGGGAGAGCCTCCATCCTCTGTGACTACTGCCAGCGCCACGAATTCCCGTTCTCCCTCAGAGACTGCCTTGACTACTGCTGCGCGCTCGGCGCAGATGGTTAATGGGTAGACGGCATTCTCTACGTTGCAGCCGGTGTAGACCCGCCCGGACTTGGCCAGCAGTGCGGCCCCTACTCTGTATCCGGAATAGGGCGCGTAGGCGAATTCACGCGCCCGCGTCGCCCGTTCCACTAGCTCTTCGCGTGACCACTCCCCCATCTCGCCACCTCCCCTACCCTGCACCTTATGAGTCCTTACTTGTCTTCTGGTTCCCCTGTCCGGGTTACACCCGAACCCGTGCAGGCACCCCGTAGACCACCGCGCCTTCA
>Ga0180438_10005261_pt1 | contig 18090 bp, 8 predicted proteins | sample SS_ome_12_FD_132455 | JGI IMG/M metagenome (GOLD analysis project Ga0180438, IMG submission 132455) | Hypersaline lake sediment archaeal communities from the Salton Sea, California, USA - SS_3_D_2 metaG | ecosystem: Environmental > Aquatic > Non-marine Saline and Alkaline > Hypersaline >...
CACGATGTTGGGGCACGTTGACCACGGCAAGACGAGTCTCCTGGACAAGATTCGGTCGACTCAGGTAACGGCCAGTGAGGCGGGCGGTATCACGCAGCACATAGGGGCCTACCAGGTGACTCGCAACAACAGCCGAGTGACGTTTCTGGATACTCCCGGTCACGAGGCGTTCACGGCGATGCGTGCCCGAGGCGCGAATATGACGGATGTGGCGGTGCTGGTGGTGGCGGCTGATGACGGGGTTATGCCTCAGACTATGGAGGCGATCGCGCACAGCAAGGCTGCGGAGGTGCCGATTATCGTGGCGTTGAATAAGATAGACCTTCCGGGCTGCGACGTGAATCGTGTGTACTCACAGCTGTCTGAGCAGGGGCTGACCCCGACGGAATGGGGTGGTGACACTGAGGTTGTCAAGACCAGTGCGAACACGGGCGAGGGTATAGATGATTTGCTCGAACATCTTGATTATGTGGCAGAACTGCTTGAACTGAAGGCCGACGATACGATCCCTTCGACCGGGTGGGTGGTGGAAGCCAAGATGTCGGCCCAAAGAGGTGCGGTAGCGACGCTGCTGATCAAGGAAGGCCGGCTGAGCAGGGGCGACGTGGTGCTGGCGGGCAGCGCCTACGGCCGGGTGAAGACCTTAAAGGACAGTTTTGGCAAGAGCCTTAAGACGGCAACGAGTTCCATGCCGGTGGAGATAACGGGATTGAGCGGGGTGCCGCAAGCCGGGGACCAGTTCTACTGTCTTGACGACATCAATAAGGCAAAGGCTGCGGCCGAGGAGATTCAGGTGCGCAGCAGGGAGGATTCTCTTGCTCAGCGTCAGCAGGTGACGCTGGACAATTTGTACAGCCAGATAGAGGCGGGCAACGTAAAGGAACTGAACCTGATAATCCGTGCCGATGTTCAGGGTTCGGTGGACGTATTGACAAAATATCTCTCCGACCTGAGCACGGAGGAAGTAAAAATCAGGATTTTGCATGCGGCGCCCGGCGGGATTACGGAGGGCGACGTGGTGCTTGCGGAAGCCTCGAACGCGATAATCATCGGGTTCAATGTTGTGGCGGAAGAGCGTGTGGCCCGGATTGCGGAGGAGAAGGCGGTTGATATAAGGTTTTATAATGTAATCTACCGCATAACGGAAGACCTGAAGAAGTCGATGGTGGGTCTGCTTGAGCCGCAGGAGAAGGAGAAGACACTGGGTCGAGCCGTGGTAAGACAAATCTTTCGGATTTCGAGAGTGGGTACGGTCGCCGGTTGCTATGTGAACAGCGGGGTGGTGACCAAGCAAGCAAAGGTTCGGCTGATCCGCGATAACGTGGTAATCCGCGACAACCTCACTCTGGAATCGCTCAGGCATTTCAAGGACGACGCTCGGGAGGTAAAGGCGGGGCTGGAGTGCGGCATCAAACTGGCGCGATTCGATGACGTTAAGGTTGACGATGTTCTCGACTTTTACGAGATGGTGAAGGTGGAAAGGACGCTCTGAGCAGATTCGTCGGCCCCGGCGTGAAAACTGTGGAGCGTGAACCTGTTTTGCAATGGTGACGAGAAGACAGGAAAAAGTCGCCCGTATGGTTAAAGAGGTGGTCAGCGACGCGATTGCCAACCATTTGAACGACCCTCGTATCGAAGGTTTCGTGAGTGTCACGAGGGTCGAAATGGGGGGGGACCTGCGCAGCGCCGACGTTTATTTGAGCATCCTGAGCAGGCATCCGCTGTCGGAGGGACAGGACGGGGCGGCGGATCCGGCAGGCGGCGCCGGTGCCAATAAGACTTTCGGGGCCATCACGCACGCCAGGAGCAGGATACAATCGCTGGTAGCAGACAGGCTGGACTCGAAATTCTGTCCGGTTCTTCATTTTCATCTGGATGAGAATTTCAAGAAAACGATGGAGACTATTCGATTGATAGAGGAGGCGGCTCGCGAATTCAGAGAGAAGGATTCGGCGGGTGAGCAGTCGAGAGACGCTGGAGGCGGATAGCACTGAATCAGGGATATGAGAAGCGACAGGGCATTGCGGTGATAACTCTATGAAGGGCAGCAGGGAATATTCTCAGAAGCTGAGGAAGCTGTACCGCGCGTTGAAGAGCGGGTACGCGAGACCACAGCCTGCGTCTTACGACGACCCTCTGGAGGCTCTTGTCCATGGGATTCTGAGCGAAAAGATAAGCGAGTCGCAGGCGCAATCGGCGTTAAAGAGGTTTTCCGATTATTTCATTGACATGAATGACCTGCGTGTTTCGCGCACGGAAGAGATTGTGGAGGTTCTGGGGGGCGATGTGAGCACCGGCAGGGACGTTGCTTTAACACTTACGAGGGTATTAAAAGCGGTGTTCGACAAATATAATACGGTGAGCCTGAGGTCTCTCAAGAAGATGGGCAAGAAGCCGGCCCGTCAGGCCATTGAGAGACTCGAGGGCGTCAGCCCTTTTGTGAGGGACTACTGCACGCTTACGTCTTTGCAGGGTCATGCCATCCCGCTTACAAAGACAATGCTGGATTACCTGCGAGGGCAGGAGCTGGTTCATCCGGAGGCGGACGACCGACAGATTGAAGGTTTCTTGGCGAGGCAGATTTCGGCGGATAAGGCGTACGAGTTTTACGCTCTGTTGCGGCGTGAGAGTGAGTCGCCGCGTGCGGCAAGAAAGAAGAAGACCACCCGCAAGACAAAGGTGCGTACGCGGACGAAGGCAGCGAAGAAGAAAAAGACCACGACCCGCAAGATGAAAAAGTAGCAAAGAAAGGAACGGCTGTTTACTATGGCAGAGCAGATGCTTAAGTTGGGTATTCCGGCAGGCAGCCTCCAAAAGGCAACCGTCGAGCTTTTCTGCAAGGCCGGTTTATATATCGAGTACTCCGAACGGGACTATTTGCCGCGAATAGACGACGAGGAGATTCAACTGATTTGCCTGCGGGCGCAGGAGATGAGCCGATATGTTGCCGATGGCGTTCTCGACGCGGGTTTCACGGGCTATGACTGGATAATGGAAAACGGGTCGGATGTGGAGGATGTGTGCGAGCTGATATACAGCAAGGCCACCCGCGGACCGACGAGCTGGGTCCTGGCGGTTCCGGATGAATCCCGTGTAAAAAAACCAGCGGACCTCGAGGGAGGCATAATCGCGACGGAGCTGGTCAACGTGACCGGAAAGTATTTTGCGGACAAGAAGGTGAAGGTGAAGGTGGAGTTCAGCTGGGGAGCGACCGAGGTAAAGGCGCGGCTGGTGGACGGCATCGTGGAACTCACCGAGACCGGCTCCTCTCTTCGCAAAAACAACCTGCGTATAGTGGATACGGTGATGACTTCGACGACAAGGTTCATCGCGAACAGGAATGCCTGGCAGGACGCGTTCAAACGGGCCAAGATAGAGAACATCGCCATTTTGCTGAATGCCGCGATAGACGCGCGGGGCCGGGTGGGTTTGAAGATGAACGTGAACAAGGGCGATTTGGATTCGATATTGAAAGTTCTGCCTGCCGAAAAGAGCCCGACTATTTCGAGTCTGGCGGATTCGGATTTTGTCGCGGTGGAGGTGGTTGTTGAGGACAAAATAGAGCGGACTCTGGTTCCGGCGTTAAAACGTGCGGGGGCCTCCGGCATAATCACTTACCCTCTCAATAAGGTTATACATTAGTTCCCGCCTCGCAAAGGCGCCTGCGGCGAGCAGATGACGCAGGAATTTGTGCGCCGAGGGACATTCTGTTCTGCACATTTGGCGGAGCGAACAGGAATGAGCGACGACTATGTCAAACAGCTGCATCGGATGTTCGGCGCTTCAGCCGAGGCGCGACGGTTGTTTGAAAGGATCGCGGAGACGCCTGCGGCAAAAAGAGCCGAGATTCTTGCAGACGTCAACAGGCTGAAAAGAATCGCCGGCCTGAGCTATGCGCTTATGGCTTTATATCGCCAGCAGGTCAACAGCGGCTTCGTGCTGGGCGACCCTGTCGAGATTGAGCGAACCAATTGTAAGACAATCCTCGATCCCAATACCGGGATTACTTTCCGCGTGCAATGGAATCCCCATAGAGAGCTGAGAAAGAATCATTCGCTTCTGGCCGAGCACAACATTATATCGCTAAAGGTTGACGAAACCAGACTCATAAACAAAGGCGAGGACGGCAGGGCCTGCTACTTGTGCAAGACCAACATCGACGAGCAAAATCCGGGGGAGATTCTTCTTGGGATTGAACTTGCCGGAGAGCTGTTCTACGCGGGCGCTAATTTCTCATACATAACGAACAATCATTTTACGGTAATGAACGGCGAGCACCGCCCCCAGCAATATCGCAGGGAGATAGCGCGGATTCTCAACGACTTCGTGGAAAAGACCGCGGGCTGCTTTCGCGCCGTATTTAACGGCAGGGCGGGCGCTTCAATCCTGTGGCACGAGCATATCCAGGCAACCACGGAGGCTTTTCCCATCGAGCAGATACGAATCGAAGATGAGCATATTGTTCACGAAGGCGGCGACGTAAGGGTATCCAGGCCGGACTATTATATTCCTGTGTGGGTAATCGAGGGGCGCGATAAAGAAAGGCTTGAAGCTGCAACGCATGGAATCGTCGAGTCGTGGCACAGGTTGAATCGGGACGAACACACGGAGAATATTATCGTCGCCGGGTCGGGCGACAGGTATCGGGTGTTTGTAATATTGCGGGACGGAAAGAAGCTGTCCGCAGGCAGGGCGGGGAAAAAAGGCGCGCCGGCGGCGTTCGAAACGGGAGGAAACATCATATTATCATACGAGCCGGCATCCGGCGTGAACGACGTGAATGAGAGGCACACTTTTGAGAGCGCAAGCCTTGAGACAGTCAGGGAACTGCTTGAAGAGATTTCGCCGGAGAGGCAGAGTTGTGATTACTTGCTAAAGATTCTGACCTCAAAGGATTCAGCCGGCGTCTTCTGTCGGGACAGATAGGCAGGAGAATCAATATCACTTTGGCGGGGGCGAGTGGAATCGGCAGGTACCGTTGCAGAATATTAGAGCCTGTAACAAAACTTAACCTCTACTGCGGTCGGCTGCAAATCCGGTTATGTTTCCGGCTCTTAGTCGCTGGCGGTTGCACTGAGGTACTTGAACTCGAAGAAGAAGCCGTCGGGTCTGCTGATACCGTAGCCTGCGGACACACCAAAGTGTTTTCGAACCGCGTCAAAGTCGGGCAAGAGAGCGAAATCAAACAGTTCGAGTCCGGCCTGTGAAAATATCAGGTTAAGACTCGAATCCATCCCAATGCCCACTGTAGAGGTATCGGCACGTCCACTTTGGGCTTCGGCGCTTTTTTTCATAATTTTCCAGGAAAGTTCGGCGGAGGCGGCGTTGTCCTGGAAGCTTGCCAAACCGACAGTCACGGGAACGGCGGATTTTGCGGAGCTGAGCCACTTGGCCGAATCCAGTGACGCAGTGGTCGAACTGACCGAGGCGCGGATGGCACGCTCGACGGCCGGGGCACCACCAAAAATCAGATGGGTGTCGGTCACGGTAAATGCCATAGGGAGCCTTGGCGGAACCTTCGTTTCGCCGGGGCCCTGCATCGGCTTCAAGCCCGGACGCAGGAATTGAAACCCGGACATATCCAGCAGGTAAATCGTATGGCCCAGCAGTTCGCGTCTGGCATCGGGGTTGTTGGGGGCGGTCATTTTGCTGTGGAGCAATGACAAAGACTTCTCAAGTTGTCTGCGGTCGTTCACCGCCAAGGCGACGATTAACTGGGCCGGTTTCGAAGTCAGAGATATGGGTTTGTTAATGCTTTGGGCGATTAGAATATGGGAGCCGAGGTGGTCAACAATGTCCTCTTTCAGTTTCAGACCGGGCTCATCCGGCGACGAGGCGGTTGGAAGCGGCGTGTACATCCAGGCTGCAGCCTGAGGTGAAAAACTTCTGAGGATGTTGCCGAGTTCTTCGTAGGCCTTTACGATGCTCAAGTTGAAGAACACAATGGAGCAGGCCGACGGCGAAACAAACCGCGGGACCCTGAGGGCGGCGGACTGCGCCTCCAGCATTCTGCAAATTCCCTTCTTGGCGCCGCTAATCTTCAGCAGGACCTTACCGGCGCATGAGATACCGGGCTGCCTTGCGAAAGCGATGGAAGAGGCCATGGAGCTGACGTTGTCCAGGCCCAGATTAGCGATTGTGGTTTTAGCCTGTCCGGTTGTATCGGCGGATTCGATTGCTCGGATGATTTGTTTTATGTTGACATAGACGTCAATATCGTGGTACGGGCCCACGGCTCTGACGGTTGTCGAATAATCGGCATCTGCGGCGAGTGTGGGACTGGTCGCGTCTTTGATATGCGCCAGCACAAATTTCAGGACGTCGATGCTGTCGGAAACCAGCAGGCAATCATCGATATAACAATAGTGTGTCATTTCCGGCGGCGGCTGGATGGTCTTCATTACAGGTCGTTCATTGCTTTCGGGCCTGTAGCTTCCGAGGTCCGGGACTTGTTTTTCCGGCACATCCTTAATCATCGTAACGATAGTAATGCCGCGATAGTCTTCGGTTTTCTTGTGCAGGCCGCTCTCAATCGCGGATTTGACCGTCTGGTCCACCGCCTCTCTGATTTTCTCGACCGTATCGCCCCACTGCGTTATCAGCAGGAACCGCGGCTGCTCGAAATTGCCCGCTTCGGCATTAAGCACCACGGCCAGAGCCAGTCGGCCTTGGGGCAGCAGATCAGCACTGACGATTCCCTCGGCGATTTTATTGCCGAGTTTCTGCATCTTCGTGCGCCATTTCTTTTTGGAGTCCTCCACAAATGCCGCCAAAGCCGGCTCCTTATACAGCCTGTAGAAGTCTGTCTTTTCGAATGCGGCCCGGGTCCGGCTGAAGTTGTGAATATCTATTAACAGAACCGTCTCGGGCGGCATTAGCGACGCTGTCTCGGGCAGGCCGGCGGCCTGCACACAAACACATTGACCGGCGAGTAAAGAAAGGGTCAAGAATGAAATGCATGCGATAGTTTTCATTGCGGGTCTTTCTGCAGAAGGATTTCCTATTGGTCCGAGGGCTCAAGAAATACAGGTTTGGCTCTGTTTCGCCTTCGGTCGGGCTGGAGGTATTTGAAACCGGTGTTGGGATTGTCGTTGTCATAGGCGAAGGCGTCACGGTTCTCTATAAAGTGCTTTACGCGGTCGACGGGGATGGCAAAGCCAAGTCCGCCGAAGAATATGTACCCCATGTTGGTGACGCCGACCACCTCGCCGGCCAGATTGAACAGGGGTCCGCCGGAATTGCCGGGATTGATGTCGGCGTTCGTCTGGATATAAACCAGCCCTTCAAAAGCCCTGTTCTTCGTGCTGATGACGCCATCGGTGACGGTTCGCTCCAGACCCAGTGGGTTGCCGATGGCAAAAACCTTCTCTCCGACGCTGACACGGTCGATGTCACCGAGGTAAACGAACTTGACCTCTGCGCCTTCGGTGTCCTCTACTCTCAGAAGTGCCAGGTCCACGAAAGGATTTATGGCTTCTATTTTGACCTTTTTGAATTTCTTCTTCTCGAAGCCGTCCGGCGTCTTCTGGAACATCGTAACTTCTATCCTGGTTTCCTTCTCTATAACGTGATAGTTTGTTATCAGAAACGCGTCCTCATTAATGAAAAAGCCCGAACCCATTCCCGCCGGACTGGAGACCTTCACGACCGCTTCCGAAAAAGCTTCCACACAATTCTCGATGGTGGTCTTTTCGAGATCGGCGGTATAATACAATTGTCCCTGTCGGCGCTCGAGCGTGTTTGGCTCTGTGTCGTGCCGGCTGGCGTGGGTGTCCGGTGCTTGGCTCTCGGCGGTGCGCGGGCCGTACTTGTGTTCGAGTATGCGCTCTTTGGGTATCCTGAGAACGTCTATTCCGATGTCTATGACAAGGTAGGTCTGCCTGTCAACGAGAATATCGCCGGTGAGTGTTTGGCCTTCTTTCAGCACGACGGTGTCCGCAGGCGCGCGGCCGGAGATGACGAAGAAGACAATCAACAGAGCCGTCGTGAGCACCCAGGCAAAGAAACGGTACGATACCATAAATTGCTCCCCAATCGAGATTCCTGATTGCTTTGTCACAGTATCTGTTCGTAAGTATGGCAGCCGATGGTTTAATTATATGCGGCGGGAGGTTCGAAAGCAACCACAAAGTGCGGGTGTGCTGCATTGGCAAACCATGTATTGCGTCAGCAATCGTACTTCAGGGGGCGTCCGGCCTTTGTTCCTGGCAGAAGGGCGGCCGAAACCGCTCCCAGCCTGGTCAGCGTTTTGGTTGCGCGGCAAGGTCGGCCCGGAAGGAAAGCAAGCGTCTTCTCGCATGAGCAATAATATCCTGCCTGCCGGTGGCAAGGGCCAGGTCGAGAGCTTTCTGAGCGGTGTGGACGGCCTCGTCAAGGCGGTCCGCGGCGGCGTATGCCTCGGCAAGAACCTGCAGCATCTGAATGCGCCTGTAGGTTGTGATTCTGCCTTTTTGTTCTGCAACCTGCAGCATCCGGTTATAGGCTGTAATAGCGCCGTCGTAGCGTCCCAGCTTAAACAGGATGAAGCCGAGGTCGAAGTGGGCTTCCGGATTGTCCGGCGCAAACTCGACCGCGCGCTCTGCGGCCCTTAGCGCTCCCTGTAAGTCGCCCTGACTCTCCTTTGCATTGACCATTATAATGTACGCCATTCCGGATTTGTCGTCGATTTTGAGCATCTCGAGGGCAAGGGCCAGAGCATTCTCAGGTAGCCGCGACTCTATCATTGCCACGCTTTCGGTGTAAAGCTGTCTTTCAGCACGTTCCTTGGCATTTAGAAGAGCTTTGTTATTCGGCAGAACATCCAAACCTTTGACAGCGCACTTGAGCATGTCAATGCCCGCCTCGGAGGCTTCGAGCATAAACAGGTGACCCGACGCCTCCCTGAGAAGCTCATAGTCCTGGAGCCATTGCTGCTTTTGGGCATCGCTCAAGCCGCTCCAGTCAATGTGCCTGTAGAGCGAGTCGTCTGTGACACTCATTACAAACCGCGCGAAGATTTGGCTTTGAGGTATTCTCGCGTCAGTATTGAATTCAACGAAAGGCCGATAGTCACTGTTGATTGGAACGCCCTTTATTACCTGTCGGAGGCCCTCTTCATCTGCGACATAGCAACTCAAGACATCAACGCTGTTACGGACATTTATGCTCGCCAGAGTCTCTGCCGCCTTTTCCTTGAGTATTTCCTTATCGATGTACTCCGGTGAATAATACTGCTGTTTCTGCGAGCCTATCAGAAGCACGAGAGGCGCCGGATTGACCGTTGGGAACCACATGGTAACGTGAGGGAAAACTTCCATCACAGTGGCGATAATACTGGCAAAGGCCGAAGCCGGCATATCGTAGGTGGGCAGCCAGGACATTATTGCGCCGTTCTCACTCAAATGTTTTCTGGCGCTTTCGAAGTACTCTTTCGTGTAAAGGGACGCATTCTCCGCGAAGTCCCTCGGGTGAATGGAATCATTTATAATCAGGTCATACTTTTTGTCGGTCAAATGGATGTAGTTCTTGGCATCCATATATATCATATTTACTTCTTCATTGAGTCTGTCTCCGAGGTTAAGGTGCCTGAAGAACTGCAGCGCCACCCTGACGACCTCGGGAGCGATTTCAACGCAGTCAACCTTCTGCAGGTCGTGCTGGGCGAGGCATGCGGTGGTTTCTCCGGAACCGAAGCCGACGGACAATACTCTTTCTGTTCCGCGGTTCAACAGGACTCCGAAATGCCCCAATATTTTCTGGTCTCCGCGTGCGGCGTAGCTGTCGCCGGCTATATCCTGTCCGGACGAACGAAGCTGCAGCCACCCTTCGCGGGGGCTGCTGTGGACCGAAACGGTGGTTGTGACGCCCTCGGCCACAGCCAGAAGATCCCAATTAGGAATAACGGGGTTAATTTGAACGACCACATGGAACAAGTTCGTCGGCGTTCTGAGAGTCACGATGGTAAGAAAGACGGCGACGGCCGCCAGAGCCCATCTGATGAGGATTTTTGGGGGGCCTTTGAACACAAACCACATTATTGCGGCAATCCACACTCCGGCCAGGCCGAGTATTGTAATGGAGACCTGGAGGCCAAGCAGAGGGATTAGCACGAATCCTGTGACCAGCCCTCCCGCGACGGCGCCTATGGTATTGGCCGCGTACGCGGTTCCGGTGGAGCGGCCGACCTTGTGCATGTGATTTGTCCAGGCCTGCAAGGCTATGGGAAAGCCTGTCCCCATAATGATGCTGGGCAGCAGAAAAAGAACCAGGCTGTGCACCATAGGATTAATGGTGTAGAAAGAGGCGGGGATGTGGGAATAAATCACGGCGAGGGTGTTGCCGATGGCCTTGGTTTCGACCATCCAGGAGATGAGCAGCGGCAGGTAAAAGACGCCGTAGAGCCCCAGCAGAACCAGTGTTACGGCAAAGGCGCTGGCCGGTACGGTCAGTCGTTTGGCGAGTTTGCTGCCGATGGCCGCTCCAATGACGTTGCCCAGCAGGTAGACGGTCAGTACCGCCGAGAATACGTAGGTAAATCCGCCCAGCAGGTGAACGATGCTGCGCATCCATAGCAGCTCGTAGCCTATGCTAATCAGGCCGCTCAGGAAAAAGGCAACAACCAACAGATAGAACTTTCCGTCCGCCGTTCGGCCGGCGGGGACCGGGACCCTTATCGCGGCCGGGCGCGCAGGCGCGGGCTCATCAGACACTGCGGAGAATCGCGACAGGAACCACCCTCCGAACGCGACAAGCAGGTTCAACAGAGCGGCCAGGTACAACGTACCCATCACGCCAAAAGCTCGTATAAGAGCAAAGCCCGCCAGGAAGCAGCCGACGGCTGCGCCGAGGGTATTGAGGGCATAGAGCCGGCCAACCAGGTGGCCTGCTTCCTTCTCGAGGGACGTGACAAACCTGCCCAGCAGCGGCAAGGTGCTGCCCATCAGCATGGACGGCACCAGAAGTATCGCGGCGGAAATTATCACCTGAACAAGCAACAGCTGCCAGTGGGCCGGATGAAAGGCCCTGAAGAACCAAACGTAAACGGGATCGGCAATCTTCAGCAGCCACGGCAGAGACAACGCCGATATAGTCACCAGTGTTTCGAGCAAGGCGTACAAGCGAAGACGTCTTGTTATCCTGTCGGAATAACGGGCCATAATCACAGCCCCGAGTGCCAACCCACCCATAAACACCGATACGACAATGCTCGTTGCGTAAACGGTGTTGCCGAGCGTCAGCTTCAGCAACCGCACCCACACCACCTCGTCGATAAGCGAGCATGCGCCGGAGGCAAAATAAATCAGCATTATCCAGTTAACGCCGGCACGTCTGCTTACAGTTAATGATTTGGCGGGTACGGCTGAGATACTAGACGGTTTAGACATCCTGTAGCTTACCTCTTATCAGGTTCCACAAGCCGGCTGACATCCGGGTCGGCCGGTCCGGGCTGTACGGAAACATGCACAAGCGACCGAACCTCGCCGTTAAATACGCGTCCTGTCTCAACGGTGCAAAGGTCGGCGGACGGCCACATAGTAAGGTTTGTGAATTCGTAATGCAAACAAAATTGTCCCGTCAGAGCAAAGTGAGTGTCGTATAATGGACGATGAACCGGCCGAGAAAGACAACCGGGGCGGGCAGCGCTGTATTCTTCAGCCATCGGGTTCAGAGGATATTCTGAAGTGTGGCGGTCGGTGCGGCGCAGTCAATATTAGTTCGAAGCCTCATGATAAAGCTGTTGGATTTCTTCGGCAGACAGGGCCCTGTCGTATATGCGAACATCATCGATAGTGCCATAGAAATAATCGCCTCCTGTGCCCCCGCCGTAACCAGGATTGTATCCGATAACCACAGGCCTCGCCGTAGAATTAATGGGACCAACAAACGAATCAGTATAAACACTGCCGAATCCATCCAGGTATGCCTGCATTGAACTTCCATCCCAGGTTACTGCTATGTGATTCCAGGCGTTTGCATCTACAACCATATCCGTAAATGTTACCGCTGTCACTTGATCATTGCTTGCCAGGAAGAAACGCGGATTTGCGTCGGCAAGTCCGACGCCGTAGCTGCACTCTGTTGTCGGATCATGCCATTTGGCGACGATGAACGCGCTTCCTGACGAGTCAATAGGCCTGGCCCATGCCGCCAGAGTAATCTTATCAAGGATATTCAGGCTTAAATCATTTCCACAATCGACGTAATCATCAATCCCGTCGAAATCGAGCGCGTATGTTCCGACGTAGCCGGCGACCCAGCAGGGGTCTGCCACGAGGTTGCCGTCATTATAGCCGGCTGAATCATAAGCTGTGTTTCCATCGCCTTCGTCGAACTGCCACCAGCCGACCAGATACAGGTTGGGCTCACCCCATGTGGTAAAGCTCCACACGTCGCCTTTGGCGGTTTCGGAGGCGCTGTGCTCATCGATGCGCCAGTAGTACGTGCTGTCATATTGAAGGCCATTGGCGTCATAGCTGTTGGTATCGTAATTACCCATGTACTCATCGGACAGGGCGTTGGCATCGTTAACATCGGCGTAATCGGTGCCGAAATAGACGTCGTGTGAGAGTGCGTGTCCTCCGGGCGACCAGGTAATTAGCGTATTCGGGTCCACCTCTGTTGCCTGGTCAGCGGGACTGGGGCCAAATGCCTTGGGGCCCAGGCCGTCCTGAAAAAGCTGCCAGATTTCCTGGGCCGTTAACGGGCGGTCGTAGATACGGACATCGTCAATCGTGCCGCCGAAGAAATCAGTTCTGGAATCCCCGTCCCAATCCTGGCCGATGGTCCAGGGTTTTCCGGACATATCGGCAGTGATGCCCTCGAGTATTTGAGACCACAGGGCCTTACCATCTTCGTAAACTATGAAGCGAGATGCTGATTGACTCACCTGCTCCACAACTGCGGCTGCGTGATGCCAGCCGGTCGTCACTGCTCCGGCGGCGAAATAGTCATCTCTTATTCTTCCGTAATAGTCGCCGTTCCAGGAGCCGATGACGAAGATATTATCTCCATCGGACGAGTGCTTACCTGCGAAACACCGGGTGCCGTCGGTGTTTAGCGGTTTAATCCACATGCTTACAGAGAATTTTGCTCCGAGAGTGAAGTCTGTTGCATCGGCACAATCATCTATGCCGTCGAAATCCAGCGCGTATTGCCCGACCCTGCCCGGTACCCAGTTCGGCTCACCGTTGAGTGTGGCATGGTTGTCGCCGACCGAATCGTATGCTGCGGCCCCTTCGCCTTCATCAAACTGCCAATGTGCAACCGGCAGTAACCACTGGTCTTCCTTTATGAGCCAGTTTTCCACGAAGGTGCCCAGGTCGTTGGCGCCGGTGTCACCGCTGAGGTCGAAGTCGCTCTTTCCGCACCAGTACGGGATGTTGCAATCGTCGTGCTGCCAGAATTGGGCCAGCAAGGCGAAATCCCTGAAGTTGACGAGATAGTCCCTGTTGAGGTCACCGATGGGCCAGCAGGGGGGGTAGTCGCTCAGGTCGCTCTGTGCGAAGAACATCGGCGGCAGACCGTTTCCCTCTGACAATCCCACCACCGCGGCGGGCGCGGCCAGAGACGTCCAGGTAATGCGTATGGCGCCGGTGACGAAGAACAGCTCGATTTGGAAAGTGCTCTTCGCGTCCTTGTCCCCGTAGAGAGGTACGTCCTGGAAGGTTACCGCCACGCGGTCCTGGAGCTGCTTGCAGGAAATGCACTGGTCGTTCGGCGGTAAGAGATCGGTAAAGAGAGCGGATATGCGCGGCAGGTTGAAATGACTCTGCAATGATGGTGAATATTCCGTATCGCCTGCTCCGAATGTAATGTAGCCGTTGCTTCCGATGTAAAAGCGGTCGTACCACCGGCCATAGAACAGTACTTCGGCGCCACCGCTGAGAACCACTTCGTCGAAGTCGTCATCCCATAGCAGGACGAAGCTTCCACCGTTTGGGTCCGTCGGCAATTCATTTGCTTCTTTCCGACAAGCCTCATAGTAAGCCTTCGAACCGTCTGGGCTGAACGTCAGCGAAGTGCCATTTACGTCGTTGTATCCGGCGCCGAAAGATTCGGTGAACAGGTCGTGCGGCCTGACTGCCAGGGTGACCGGGCGGGGTTTTATGCTGTTGTTGTCGGTGTTCACGAAGGTCACCGTATCGGAGTAAAGATTGGGCTCAAGCACAGCGGACTCGGCGGAAATGCAGACGTTGACGTCTATCGACTCATTCGGATCGAGAGCTCCCTGATTTGGCTCGACTTCGAGCCAGTCTTCAATTTCAGATGTCGTCCATACTACCGGGTCGGACCCGATGTTTGTCAGCGTGTAGGTCATACACAGCGGTTCGAAAGGCCCGCCTTTTGTGCCGATCGAGTCAAATCCTTCGGCCGGAACGACCTGCAGGTCGTCCGGAATCACCGTCATCGCAACCGGAACAATTGTTGTGGGGTTCCAGGGGTCGGTAGAGACAATCACAATTTCGGCCTCGTAAGTGCCCGGCGTCATTTGTATGGCAGTGAAGGTTACGTTCGCATCGCTTGATTCTCCGGGTCCGAGCGAACCTTCACGGGGCTCGATTTCGAGCCACGGCACCCCGGCTTCCAGAACGGCATTGTACAGATTGAGCCGACCTTCGGAGACGCACAGCCCCGCCAGGGTGGGATCCGTCGTTCGCAGCAGGATGTCTTTGACGGCTGCGCTGGTCAGGCCGGGATTCGCCGACCAAAGCAGGGCACAGGCGCCGGCGACGTGAGGTGTTGCCATCGAAGTTCCGCTCAAGTAGTGATATCCTCCGCCAAGCAGGCAGCTCAAAATGCCGCTGCCTGGTGCTCCGATGTCAACGGAGGTCAGCCCGTAGTTTGAAGAGCTCGACCTGTTATCATTTTTGTCGGTGGACATAACAGCGATGACACTATCACTATCATAACTTGACGGGTAGTGCGGATATGTGTCATTGTTTGCGCCGTCGTTACCCGCCGCGGCGACAAAAAGCATGCCCTCGGCTCCGGCCGCATCTATGGCATCCTTGAGAGCCTGATCATAACCGCCCCCGCCCCAGGAATTACTGGACAGATCGGCTCCCATCAGCACGCAGTATTCGAGGCAGGAGACCGCATCGTCCGTCCAGCCGTAACCGTCCGAGTCGAGGAATTTCAAGGCCATTATTCTGACGTTCCAGCACACCCCGGCCACACCCTCGCTGTTGTTGCCCACGGCGCCGACGGTTCCCGCACAGTGGGTGCCGTGATAGTGGTCGTCCATGGGGTCGGCGTCGTCATTGCAAAAATCGTAGCCATAGATGTCATCGATGTAGCCGTTGCGGTCATCATCAACGCCAGGTGCTCCGTAAAACTCCGGTTCGTTTTTCCACATATTCGGCGCCAGGTCCGGGTGGGTGTAGTCAACCCCCGTATCGATGACGGCGACTATGATCTGCTCGCTGCCGGTGGCTATACTCCAGGCCTCAGGCGCATCGATATCTGCATCCGGTGTACCTCCGGTCTGGCCGGTGTTGTGCATGCCCCACAGATCGTCAAACCTCGAATCGTTCGGAAAACTCGACACGGCCCTAACCTGGTAGTTGGGCTGTGCATACAAGATACCCTTTGCTCTGTTGAATCGCGCCAATGCCTCTTCGACGCTGACTTGAGCCGGCAGTTTGACCGCGCAAAGGCCCGGAACGATTTTATAATTGCGTTTTATCCTTGCACCGCCCAATGAGTCGAGTATTTGATTCTTTTGGCGGATGCCGGGCTGCACTCCGCTTGGCTTGGCGGCGAAGCGGACAATCAGCTCGCCTGGCTTATAAGGGGCATTGCCCGCGGTCGTAAAATCGCGGTCTTTCGGCGTGCCGTAAATTCCATCTCTTCCCTGCACAGACGCGCCATTGCTTTGGGCCGACTCCACGGGGTCGGGGATGAGGCGAGAGCGTATGACAAAGTCTATTGCCACCGGCCGGCTGTTTCCAACTGTCAACTGCTCTGTCAGTATGCACCCTTCAGTAACGTTGACATCGAGGCTGTTGGGACTGACCCAGATATTTCCCGGATGGGCCACGGTCAAAATCACATCCCTGGTTTGTTCGTTGGGGTCAATATCGGTGGTAAAAAGCAATGTATCCGTATAGACTCCTTCCGCCAGTGAGTTCGCCTCTTCGTTCAGACTCACTGTCAGAATCGTGGACGTGTTGGGCTCCAGCATGTCCACGTTTGTTGGAATCAAATCCAGCCAGGCTGCGCTATAGTTGGCACACCACCAAAGCGTGTCGGGCCCGACATTCTTCAACTGATAGCCCATCGAGGCCGGCGTGAAAGGCCCGCCGGGCACACCCGACGAGACAGAATCATCCTCGGGTGTGATCTCCAATACGCTACCGACGGCACGACCCGCAAAACAGACGACCAAAACGACAGCCCATACCGCGACAGCTTTCTTTTTCATCTCTTACTCCTCTGCGAGTACTGCGCCTCCCCGTGTTAGAAGGTGGCGAGCAGGCGGCGGACAAGCACCCTTTGCATGGGCGGATACGTCTCGCTCATATCAGAACACATATGCATTGTGATGGTCCCTTGGGTTCAGCTTCTAATCCCGTGGCAACACTGATTTTAGCGTATGGACATTGCTTTTACAAGGAGTTTTATCGGTTTTTCGGGACCTTTTTGCTGCAGGCGCGGGGCAGGCCTAATCCAACCCGGCCAGGCCGGTCGGATTGCTCATACCACAAGAGCGTGTCAAGGCGGGGCGAGCCAGGAATTTTGTTGCAAAAACCGCCCCGCTCAATAGTATTTACAAGCTGAACGGTCGTGGCCGGAGTTGACGGTCTTGGGCGAAAGACTTAAGCATGGTTTTTACCCTTCACAGATACATACTGCGTGAGCTCTTGAAGGTTTTTGTGCTGGCGGCGGTCGGTTTGACACTGATGCTGAGCCTGGGGAGCGTTCTGCGCCCGGTTCAGGAGTATGGCGTGGGCCCTCGTCAGGTAATACATCTGATGGTGTATTTTCTTCCCATTACGATGACTTTTGTGCTGCCGATAGCCGCCTTGTTTGCGGGCTCGCTGGTTTACGGCAGGTTTGCCGGCGACAACGAGCTGGATGCATGCAAGGCCAGCGGCATAAGCCTGCTTACTCTGGTTTGTCCGGGATTGGCGCTGGGTATCGTTGTTGCAATCGCCAATCTTATCCTGAGCTTTCATGTGATGCCGGTTTTCATCCGCCTCGCGGAGCAGTCGTTCAAGGCCGACGCCAAACAGATACTTTTTCGCAATATCCGGCGCAGGGGCTACTACAAGCTGCCGCCGGACGAGGAATATCTGGTTTACGCCGACTTTGCAGACCCGCAGACCGACACGCTTTCGGGCGTGGTTGTGGTCGAGGTGGAGACCGGCGCGATAAAGAGAATCATTACGACCGAGCATGCCAGTATTGTTTTCAACCCCCACCGGCGGTTCAGTGAGGTCCAGATAACTGCACACAACACGTACCAGATGGACGCGGACGGTGCAGTGGCATCGGCGGAGCGGCTGAGCGTGCCCGCAGAGTTCGGCTCGCTGCTGGGTGATGATATCAAATTCAAGAAGCTCGGTGAGATGAAAAGGATTCGAGATGTTGACTTGACGCTGTTTGACCCAATAGCAAAGCTGGCTCGGCGGACCTATGCGCAACTCACCATCGAGTTGCTGGCGCGTGACATCCGCGCAAAAACAGCGCGCTCCGAGCGGTCCACGGCGACCACCCTCGGCGCAGCCGAAGGCGCCGGCGGTTTCTATGTGCTGCACAGCGGCGAGAAATTCGTTGAACTTACCGCCGCGAGATGCAGCGTACCGGACGAAAAGGAAATCGAGCTCACCGGAGATGTCGTCGCCGTAGAGTACGATGCGGTCATCGACTCCAATGCCGTGCGGCGGGTTCACCGGCGGACTCTTAAATGCGAACGGGCCGTCATACGCCTCGAAGAGAGCGAATTGTCGCAGACGTTGACACTGGAGTTGAGCAAGCCTGTGTGGCGGGGTCCCACTGGCGCGGAAGAGGCCGCATTGAGGTGGGTGGTGATTCGAGGTCTGGTTGTGCCGTCGGCGGTAGAAGCCATAACCAGTCGATTCAGAACGCAGACCGGCCTCAAAGCTGCAG
>Ga0180438_10005262_pt1 | contig 18087 bp, 20 predicted proteins | sample SS_ome_12_FD_132455 | JGI IMG/M metagenome (GOLD analysis project Ga0180438, IMG submission 132455) | Hypersaline lake sediment archaeal communities from the Salton Sea, California, USA - SS_3_D_2 metaG | ecosystem: Environmental > Aquatic > Non-marine Saline and Alkaline > Hypersaline >...
CCTGCCATCTTGCGATCCGGCATACTGCTCCCCTCCTTATGCATGCTAGCAGTTCATCCTGGTATCGACACGCCAGCAGCGCCTCTCTGATTGGGTTGAGCGAAACTGTAGCACGAATGCTGCTAATGTTAAATTACAGATATGGTCTAGAGTGTAACAAGCAGATCTGAGAGTGATAGGAAGGCTGATAACAGAGTTATAGCGGAATCCGAGCATACATACCGGATTGTTGCGTTGCAGCGGTTGAGATGAGGTATGTGTCCCCGATTCACCATGGGAGTCAGTGTAGCGGACACCGACTGAGAAGAGCGATGTTGCTCGCGTCTGCGACGAGTTGGGGTATGTGTCCCTCGAACTCTAGTTGGGGTATGTGTCCCTCGAACTCTTCCCACGGGGCACCTAGCAGAGGAGTTAGGTATTGTGTCCCCGGAACTGCCTCCGGAACTGCCTCGTCCGAAGATGCTGGCGTCTGCTCTTGGAGCAGATTGCGAGAACGCCTGCGGCGTTCTCACTGCGTAAGCCTTCGGGGAGATGAAAGAAGCGGAGCCAGTGGCTCCGCTTCATCGGTTGCGTCAGGAAATCTGCTCAGCTTACTAGGCTCACGTTCATGTACACTGGCTGCGAATCGCCCAGTGCGAGGCACTGGCGATTGCAGCTAGGGTCGAGCCGCTTCGCGGTTCGACACGCCTACTTCGCCAGCCGCCAGTATGCTCTAGCGAAGTAGGCTCGCCCGAATGCCTGCGCGCCGCACACCGCGTGTGGCACCCTTCGGTTTCCACTCGCTGTTTTCCGTGAGCGGAAGACAGCGACTAGAGGCTTTCGTCTCTTCCTTGATGCGGTCTTCGCCTTCGGGCGTGCCGCAGTGCCAGATGGGCGACCAGCCGTCGCCGACCTGCTCCTTGAGCTCGTCGTAGGTGGCGGCTTCATCCAATCCGGCTAGAATATCGTGGTGAAGAGAAGACGAGCCCTTTGAGAGGTGTTTGATGGATCCCGATACCCGATTTCAGCCTACCGAAGGACGTACGGCGGCCCGCGTGATCGACGGTGAAGCGATCCTGATCGATCTTGTAGACGGGAACTACTACAGCATCGCGGACGTTGGCAGCATTATCTGGCAGATGATTGAAGCTCGCTGGACTCTTGGAGACATCGGGTTGGCTGTGTCGGAACGGTTCGGAGTAGGTCAGGATCGTGTGGACGCGGACATCAAGGTCTTCGTAGACGCTCTCCTTGACGAGCAACTCATCGAGATTTCTCGCGAGACTTCTGCGCGCGCTGATTCTCCACTGGATGGAGGATCGAATCCGCCGTATGCGAAGCCCGAGTTCACCGCCTATCGCGACATCGCGAAGCTACTTGCACTCGATCCACCGACTCCGGGTGGCGCGCAAGAGTTCCTCTGGCGGGATCCCGATGGGAATGACACGAACGGGTCGACTCCATGAGTTCGGCCCCGCTTGTGAGCTGTGTCATCTCGGTCTTCAACGGAGAGCGCTACCTTGCAGAAGCCGTGGATAGCGCCCTTTCCCAGACGTACAGCCCAGTAGAAGTCATCGTTGTGGATGACGGCTCCACCGATCGGACGGCCGAGATTGCCGCGGAATACGGCACGCGGGTCCGGTACATCTATCAGGAACATAGAGGTGCCGCTGCGACCAAGAACATGGCCCTTCGGTCGATCGAGGGGGAGCTCGTCGCGTTTCTCGATGCGGACGATCTCTGGCATCCGGACAAGCTGACGCTGCAGGTCGCAGCGGTACGAGAGAGACCTGAGATCGATCTCTGTTTCACGAACTACCGTAACTTCTGGGTTCCAGAGATGAGCGACGAGGAGAAGAAGTATCGCGGGCATCCGCTGATGTCACCGGAGGGAGCGTGGAGCATCTGTACTCTCTTGACGCGTCGAAGTCGATTCACACGGTACGGAGCGTTCGATGAGGAGCTTCGTGGCTACGAGAACATCACCTGGATGCTTGAGGCGGCCCGGGCAGGTGCCGTCATCGAGGTCCTTCCGGAGACTCTCATGTATCGCCGGATCCATAGCAGCAACCAGTCAAGGGAACGAGCCTTGGATGACGAGTTCTTTGCTGTAGTCAAGGCCTGGCTAGCATATCGCCGTGGAATGACGTGAGGGAACCGGAGCGGAGACCGTTGTCGCGGACGTCAGGCGGGGCTCCGTCGGGAGGGGCTGTGACCCGAGATGCGTATCCTGTTGTGGATTGAGGAGTTCTGGCCCTACATGGGAGGCGTCTCGGCCTCGGCTCTTGACCTCTTGCCGGACCTGCGTCAGCGAGGACATGAGTTCGTCGTCCTCACCCGGCGTGACGAGCCAGCCTTGCCCGCCCGTGATGCCTTCCTGGGTATACCGGTCTATCGCTTCCCGTTCTGGCAAGCCCTTGACGACCGAGACATCGACGGAACGACAAGGATTATCGAGGAGATCCGAACCATCAAGACGTCCTTCACTCCGGAGCTCGTGCACATGTTCTCCTTTGGTCCCAGTGCCCTCTTCCATCTGCTGACGACAGGCGGGGGAGCGGCGCCACTGTTGGTGACGCTCCATGGAGAAGGACGCCCGAACGGGTCCGATCGAGTGGACGAGTTGACTCAGAGGATCCTGGCCGAGAGCAGCTGGGTGACTGTGCCGTCCGAGAGCATGCGATCCTTCGCCGTTTCGCTAGCGCCGAACCTCAGCGCGTCCATCTCCTGCGTTCGAAACGCTGTGAGGGATCCTGCAATCCACGTGAAGCCGCTGCCGTTCGACCCACCCCGGTTGCTCTGTCTCGGACGACTTGCTCGGGAGAAGGGATTCGATCAGGTGCTCAGGGCATTTCCCGCAATGCACGAGCGCTTCCCCGACCTGCAACTCATTGTGGCCGGTGATGGCCCCGAAAGGCAAGAACTCGAGACCCTGGCCGCGAACCTGGGCGTCTGCAGCTACGTGAGATTCACCGGATGGGTCGAACGCAAGGAGACGGCAGGACTCATCAACTCTGCCACCATCGTGGCCATGCCGTCTCGGACGGAAGGCCTACCTCTTGTTGCGCTCGAGGCATCTATCATGGGAAGACCGATCGTCGCGACTCACGTAGGGGGCCTCCCGGAGATTGTCCTGGATGGCGTCACGGGGCGGTTGGTTGATGGAGAGAAGCCTCGCGATGTAGCCGCGGCTGTCTGCGCCTTACTGGCCGACGCGGAGCACACAGTGGAGATGGGGGATGCCGCCCGTGCGCGCGCAAGTGAGCGGTTCCGGTGGGAGGACCGAGTTGGCGCGTACGATGCCCTGTATCGGCGTCTCGCTTCCCAGAAGCCTGGCGGTGATGCACACCATGCGTGAACCGGAAGCCACGGAGGAGCGACACGTCGGCCGGCCCCTCCGGGAGAGTGCGTGTCGCGAGATTCCCGATTGGTCCGAAGACCGATCGGCAGTGGCAAGGGCGGCTTCTCGATCGCCTCACGAAGACCTCGCGGATAGCGGCGGGGATCGTGCAAGAGGGGTCACAGCAGGCGAGGATGGGGAAACTGCGAACCTCACGTACGCCGAGCCGACGGCGCGGCTGTTCGAGGATCTTCGTCGCGGGTTCGATGCGGCGGTGACCAAGCGATCAGTTGCCGTCCGCGAGTACTTCCTGGCTGTGGCCGGAGGTCCGGTGCACCTTCGGGTCATCGGGCGTGACCTCTCAGACCATCTCCTCAAGCCGTGGAAGCACCTGATCATCTCACGCCCCGCTCACCCGGATCGGGTCCTGTTCATCGACGTATGGGACGAGAACGCCACGCAGGTCAGGTGCCAGGTCCGAGGCCCGGCGAGCTCTTCCCGGACGAGGATAGCGACCTCGGCGGACGGCCGGTTTCGTGCGCAGCAATCGTCGCACACGCTGAGTTGTCTCGATCACCGCACGGGCCGGCTGATTGCCTCGGTCGTCTGGGATGATCGAATTCCGTTCTACGAATGGGCCAGGCCTCTAAGTATTCCTTTGATCTATTGGTGCGAAGCGCAAGGCCTGTGCACGGTGCACGCGGGTCTCATATCCCACGCGGGTAAGGGGGTCTTGCTTCCCGGGATGGACGGGGCCGGCAAGTCGACGGCCGCGCTGGGCTGCGTCGTGGGCGGTCACCGATTCCTGGGTGACGATCTGGTCGGAGTGCAGTGCCGCAACGACAACACGTATCTCGGGCACAGTCTCTACGGATCGGTCTCCATTGAAGAACAGCATCTCTGGGGATTCCCGGAGGCAGCGCGGTATGCGGTTCCAACTCTCTCTCCCGGCGCGGGCAAGCGGCTGATCGCCATGTGGCAGGCGTACCCCCATTCGTTGCAGCGATCGGTGCGTATTCAGGCTATCGCGATTCCCCGCGTTGTAGGCCGCAGAGAATCACGAATTCGGCCTGCGCGCAAGCGGGATGCCCTCATCGCTGCAGGGGTCAGCACGTTGCTCATGATTCCGCAGAGGGACGGTCGTGTCTTCGAGGGTTTATCAGAGATGGTGAAGCGGTTGCCTTGCTTCTGGCTTGAGTTGGGGCATAACGTCGGGTCCATCGCAACATGTGTCGAAGGGATCATCGAAGGCGAAGCACCATGAGGACTGCGACGGCAGACCGGTTTCGGCACCTCCCCCTGTGGAATGCTCTCTCAGCGATGCTGCCGACCGAAAGCCAGACCTGGCTGCTGAGGACGTGCCTGGGGGAGGGCGAGGAGGTGGCGAGATCTTGGGAAATCTGGACACAACGAGTGGGGTCTCCGCTCGATGGATTGCGTTGCCCAACGCGGGGCAGCCGCTGGGTGCTTTCCGAACTCTACTCGGCCCTTCGCCCTTTGAGTGCATCGATCGATGATCGCGTGATGTTCCTCCTTCGGGCGGCCCGCGCGGTGGAGGAGATCCGCGCTGCGGCCCACAGGCGGATCCTGAAGGACGTTCTTCGGGTGCTTGTCGCGTCCGGTGCCTTGCCTCTTGTCATGAACGGTGTGGCGCTCCAGGAGGCGGTCTATCCGGACGAACGCATCCGCCACGGACACGACATCGATTTGCTGATCAGAGAGAGTCGATTGGAGACCGCGATGACCGCGCTACAGAAGAGCGGATTCGTGCCGACGGCGCGGCTCAGGATGCGGGGAGATTCCACGGTGCGTCTTGGCCATTCATCCGGAGCCTGTGTGAGCCTGTGGCGCAGCCTGTTCTCGATTCCCAGCGTATCCCCTCCCTCGACAGATATCCGGGGCCGGAGCGTCGTTCGAGTCGTCGCTGGGTACCGGATCCCGACGCTGTCACCCGCGGATGCCCTCCTATCTGTTCTTGGACGGGCGGGCGACTCCGGGAGCCGGGCGACGCTGCTGTGGGTTTGCGACGCGCATCACATCATCCGTAAGGCCCCCAACTTCCCATGGGATGTGTTCGGCGATGCGGTCGTCTACTGCCGGAAGTCTCTTCCGATCCTCGTGTTCCTCACCTACTTGACCGATGCCTTCCAGCTGGACGTTCCAGATGGCCTCTTCGATCGGCTCTCCCGGAGCGCCGTTCATCCGTCCAGGTTGGAGAGGGATCTGGCGTTGCACGGCGCAAGGCAGGGCAGGAGGCCATGTAACCTGGTGCGGACAAGCAGACCGAGCGGCGAGCAGCTGACCGTCTTACGTTCTCTGCTGTGCCCGTCGTGGTCCTTTGCACGTCGCATGGGTGGGGCCGCCTCTCCCGTACGCATTGCGATCAGATACATCACCGGGCCGCTCCGCGCTGCGATGAGATCCTCTGTGAAGGGCCGAGTACGGAACGGATCGTGCTATCCGGACGGAAAGCGAGGTGGTGGACCATAGCCGACAGTCTCACATCGAAGCCGAGACATCCCCCTCGGGGAGACGTCTGGCCGACGTTCGAGCAAGAGCTGTTGCTGGATGCCGGGCTGCGGAAAGGTCCGGAGGCTTGCGCCGCGTGGGCGGCTTGGAAGAGGCTGCGGCACGATAGGGAAGCAGACGCCGCATCGTCGCACCTTCTCCCACTAGTCTATTGGAACCTCCGTGACGTAGCTCGCCGCGACCCCGAGCTGCAGGCCTTGCGGTCGACCTACCTAGTTGCGTGGGGGAGCTATGCGATCCGGGCGCATCGGCTTGGCAGAATCGTCTCACTTCTTGCCTCGGAGGGGATACGGACACTTGTTCTCAAAGGTCTTGCGCTGGGCCTCCAGTACTACCCCGACCCGGCGACTCGCGTCACCCGCGACATCGATGTCCTCATTCGGGGAGAGGATGTGGATCGAGCTCTGCAGATCCTGACCGAGGAAGGGTGGATGCCGAGTCACGGCCCAGAGGAGCGTCTCTTCCAAGCGATGCAGGTCAGACATGGTATCCATCTGATCGGGCCCGATGGAGACGTACTCGATTTGCACTGGAGAATCTTCCTTGGTGCGGTGGAGGAGAAGGCCTACGGCGCGTTCTGGGACCGTGCGGTTGCGATCCAGCGCTCAGTATCGGGAACACTTCACACCCTTGGACCAGCGGACCAGCTGCTCCATGCTTGTGTCCACGGGCTCAAGTGGCATGCCATGCCGTCGTGCCGATGGGTCGCAGATGTGGTGATGATCGCTGGTGCAGCAGACACGACGTTCGACTGGGGCCAGCTGGCGGAATCGGCACGGGAGCATCGGATTGGCTTCTGCGTGGGCCGCGCACTTGCATACGTGGCCGATCGATTTGGCATTGTCATTCCCGACGAGGTTGGGAGAGCCGTGTCCGGGCGACGAGCTTCGTGGGCAAGCCGGCTGGAACTTGCTATCGTGACCCACTCGCCGTATGTGCTGGGCCCCCTGTCGGCCGCCGCGAAGGCCCTTGTGTTGTACCGACGGTCGGGATTCCGAGTAGTCCACACGTCCCGAACGGTGGGCCTTGCACGGTACTTACAGGAACGTTGGGCACTTCGAAGCCCGTGGATGGTTCCGCTTTTCGGCATCCGGGAGGTCCTTCGAGCCGCGTTGCGGGGTGTGGCACATCGATTGATCGAGGCGCCTCTCCGACGGCCACGGAATCGGCAGACTGCCGCGAGAAGAGCTGTCCGATCTCCGAGGCACAAGGGGCCGAGAAGCTCGCCGCCCAGACATGGCGGGACAGGATCTTCGATGTGAGGATTCGCGGCGAGGGAGACAAGCTCGAAGGCCGGACGCCAAACGTATCGGTTGTCGCAGTGGGCGCTGTGGCGAAGCTTGCAGTCGGAGGGAATTCGGGGGACACAGTACTCAATTGCGGCGCTCAGCCGGGCGAATTGGGTATTGTGTCCCCGGAACTCCCCCTGAGTGGATCCTCCCCGAAAAACCACGCGCCTTCAGAGATGTCCCCCGATTCCCCGATTCGTCTTGATCCACCACCTGGCTCAGCGATCAGTCTGGGGAAGCCAGCATGGATGTGCGTCTTCGGCTGTGTTGTCGGTGAGCTGTCGAAGATCACTCCCGTCGGCGTTCATGGTGTAGATCTCGGAGTCTCCATCGCGATCTGACTGAAAGACGATAAGGGTTCCATCCGGCGACCATCGGGGTACTCCATTGAAGCCCCCTGTTTGGGTCAGCTGAACGATTTTGCGGCCATCAGGATCCATCACATAGATTTCCCATGCATCCGTCCGATTCGAGCAGAACACAATCCTCGTCCCGTCAGGCGACCAGTGCGCATAGGCGTTCAGCGATGAGCCCGTAGTGAGCTGCCGCACGTCTGTCCCGTCGATGCGCATGGTGAAGATATGTGAGCTGTCCGATGTCCCCGAACTCCAACCGATGTGTTCACCGTCAGGCAGCCATGTTGGCTCGAAGTCCCCACTGGTGTTGTCGGTCAACTGGCGGAAGCTCGTTCCGTCTACATCGATTGTGCAGATCTCTGCATCGCCGCCGGCGAACGACACGAAGACGAACTGCGAACCGTCCGGCGACCAGACCGGTCCCGCGCCGGCGCCGGGAACCCCAGGGACCCTGGTTACATCCTGCCCATCGACGCTCATGGTGTAGAGGAAGTTGGTTCTTGACGGGCGCGAGAAGAAGACGATTCGCGAGCCGTCCGGCGACGGCCACGGTCCGTAGTCCTCCGCAGGGCTGTCTGTGAGACGTGTCGGATTGGAGCCATCCGCGCCAATGCTGTAGATCTCCCAGTTCCCGTCTCGATTGGTGTCGAAGAGGATGGTGCCCTCACCCGGCGGATCCTTGGAAGAGACGCAGGCAGGGGCGAAGCACGCCAACAACAGGACAAGCACCGGAACATAGCACAGCATCTTCATCGGATACCTCCCAGTCGCTTGGCACGTGGGGTTCGCGCTCGGAGTCCTACTCGACGCTGCGAGGACGCGCAAGCTGGAACCATTGTACGAGATGCGGCTAGGGATTCTGGTGGATTCTGCAGACACAGCAGCCAATTGCGATGAGCGGAGGTGGGGAGTCTGGCATTGTGCCCCCGGAACTCCGCTGGATTTCACGGTCCACGCGGAGATCTCCTTTCGGTTCCGGGTCGCTCTACCCGTCCATCATACTCGTCGATGGCTGCGAGGCACCTCTCTAGCAGGTCGAGGTTCGCCTGGAGCGACTGTGGACTCCTGCTCGGATGGCCCTTGCTCTCGGCCACCTTGAACAGGCTGAGAAGGATCGGGAACACGCGCATCATCAGCAGGCTGTCCCGACGGTCGAGTTCCTCGGGCCAGAAGCCGATGAGAGCGTCAAGATCCAGGATCTCCGAGTTCCTTGTCGGGAAGAGAAGCGATGAAGCGACGAAGCAGGCGCTGAAGAGCACGGCCGGTTGCAGGATCGCGGGACCGAAGAACACGGGATCGATGTCCACGATCCGCACCCGAGGGGGTTGCATTTCGTGGTCGATGAGGAAATTCGAGGGCCAAGGATCCCCATAGATCAGGCATGGATCCCCGGTCGCTAGCAGAGCGGAGAAGCGTTTACCCTCCATCAACGTCTCGGCTCTTGACTTCATGGAGCTCTGCTCGGAGACGGCAATGAGACCCGGCAGGATGTCTTCCAGTCGTGGAACCCCGCGTCCGGCGAACCCTGGGGAGATCGAACGCAGCCTTGTGTGGAGTGCGTAGACTGCCTCGACGATCCCCCACGCCTCCAAGCGAGACGGGTAGTGATCCAGCAGCTTCCCGGGAAGATACGTCATGACGTCGACGGTTCGGACGTCCCCACGGACCTCTCGGGTCTCCGTGTGAAGGATTCCGGCCGTTAGCCCCTCAAGGTCGCCGATCCTGTCCAGGATCTCTATGTGAGTGGACCTTTCCTCCGGCCTTTGAGATGACACGCGGACCACATACGGCTCCGGGCTGCCGGTCTTGTACACGGTCGTATGGTCTGAGTCGTACAGGGTCGTAGCCGAACCGCCTCCTGAGTCGTCGTTGAGGACTGCATCGATGAGGCTCGCGTATTCCGATGCTTCGTTCATGGACTCAGCGCCTCTATTCTGATGAACACGAGGGACATGCCTCAATCACTCCTTCGATTCGCCGTTGCATTGAGTCGGTCGCCATTCTCCAAGGATCGGTTCACGCGTACTTCGGAATTCAAGACTAAGGCCTCCCCCCCATGGCCCGCCCTTCGCCAGGCAGCGCGCTTTCGGAGATGTCTCCTAGGCTACCACGCATCACGAGACGCTACGGGGACGCGCGACGACCACCATTGCCTCGGAGGTAGGCAAACGTGATCCGAAGACGCGGGGTGGGAGCAAGCGTATCGCTGGCTCTCATTGGTTGCATCGCCCTGGCCGTGTGTGGCGACGGTCCGCTTCCTGGCCAAGAGTGTATTCGAGCGAAAGACAGCGCGGTCATGGTCTGGGTCCCGGCCGGAACGTTCGTCATGGGGAGTACCGATGCCCAGCTCGACGCAGCTCTTGCGCTGTGCTCCGACTACAGGGGGCATTGCTCTCGTCAGTGGATGGCTCGGGAGCAACCCGCTCACACGGTGCTTGTCGACGGGTTCTGGATCGATCGCACGGAGGTGACGAACGGACAATATGCGGCATTCCTGAATGAGAATGGCAACCAGATAGAAGGAGGAAGGCGCTGGCTTGACGTGACGTCGAACGACTGCCTGATTGAGGAGGCGGATGGCCGGTTCCGGCCGAGGCTTGGGTATGAGGATCACCCGGTCGTCGAGGTTACATGGTACGGAGCAGCAGCGTACGCCGACTGGGTCGGGGGGCGCCTGCCGACTGAGGCCGAATGGGAGTACGCTGCACGTGGGCCGACAAGTGCCGTGTTCCCGTGGGGCGAGGAGTTCGATGGCAATCGGCTCAGCTTCTGTGACGTGAACTGCCTTTTCAACACGCGAGACAAGGAGTTCGATGACGGGCACGTGCAGACAGCGCCCGTGGGTGCGTTCCCAGAGGGCGCAAGCTGGGTCGGAGCCTTCGACATGGCCGGCAACGTTTGGGAGTGGTGCGCCGATTGGTTCGGCGAGCCCTACTTCGGCGAATCACCTTCCGAGAACCCGACGGGACCCGAGACCGGGCAGAAGCGTGTCTCTCGGGGCGGAGCATGGGGTGGGGATCCGTACGATGTTCGCAGTGCACGGCGTGGAGATCTCTGGCCATACGGGTCATACCCCGGTCAAGGTTTTCGGTGTGTGATGGATGCTCCGCCAATCGATGAGACAGAATCCGAGCCAGGGGACTAGCGTGGACGCACCAACTGCCGTAATCACCGGAACAACTCGATGCGGAGCCCCAACTTCGGGGATCCCTACGAGAGCCTGCAGCGAGATCTGGAGCGCTGGCTGGCGGAGAAGTGGCTGGGGGTGGATTCCGGAAACTCGACAACGGAGGGCCGCATACCGGATTCCATCTCCGAATCACACGAGGTAGGGCTTGTCTCCCCACTTCAGAGGGTTGAGAGCGATTTCGTCATTCGGTAGAGCTTGAGGCCTCGCAGGGGCAAGCGTTTCGGCCACTGCGACTGGACGGCCATCCCACGGCGCTCGTAGAGTCGTCGTGCCCCCTCGTTCTTGGCGGCAACGTCGAGGGCCAGGCGGGTCGACCCACTCGCACGGGCGCGCTCTTCCATGGCGTCCATCAACGCGGAGCCGACCCCTTGGCCGCGAAGGCCCTCGTCGATCGCAATCGACAGGAGATAGAAGTCACCGTCGGCGATGGTCTTGAGGACCTGCAGCATCGGACGAGTGAGCAGCTGTACGGTCCTCATTCGTAACGCAGGGAATCCCGCAGCCTGCTTCAGGGGCCGGTCAGAGAAGCGGCGGTGCTGCCCCGCGGTGAACCCCAAGGCCATTCCAACGATGCGCCCACCATGTTCCGCAAAGGTCACGTTCTGGTAGGAGTAGTTGCTGTCAGGCTGGGTATATGCCTTGGCGACGATCTCGAGAGCGCGGCGACCGAGCATGAGGCGGAAGAAGCCCTCGGCGGCTTCGTCGAGGTAACGGGCGCACACGAGACCTTCGTCGAGAGTGGGATTGGCGGCTCGAAGGATGATTGAATGCTGATCCATAGCGGTCAGTCTAGCGAATCGCGATGCTGGCGAAATCCGTCTCCGACGAATTGAGGTATGTGATGTTATGAAAGCGCGCCTCCTTTGCCGGCAGCGATGTACGCTGCCGGTGAAGAAGAAGCGGCAGTAGCCGCAAGGAGGCGCACGATGCAGTGTATCGCGTTCGATTCCCACAAGCACTACACGTGGGCGTTGGTGCGGGGTCCAGTGGCCTTGGTGGGACATGAACCACCCGGAATCGTTCCAGCGGAACCGCAGGTTCCGCCACGTGCCCGCAGGGCACGCGGTGATTCGCGACACGTCACCCGAACAACCTATTGCCGCCGAGATGGCGCAGAGATGACTCCGGCTCACCGGTTACCGTAGGCACAACCCGGGAGGTGCAGCGAGAACGTTCCCCTTGACAGACAGCGCGCTTTCAGAGATGTCCCCTGAACTCCCAGACTACGACAACGACTGCTCAGGGTTCTTGAGCAGCCGTTGCCCACTCCTGACGGCGTCAAACCCCTAGAAACACATTGGCGTATTCGTCGGTATCTGAACTCCTACCTGTCGATTATGCGTTCCACGGTTGCTGGACCTGCCAGCGCACGAGTCCAACTCCGTTGTCCCCTTCGGCCAGGTCGACATCTGAGCCGCTTTGGGAGGCATTCAAGTAGACTTTGTTGCCTTTCGCCGTCCCGTTGTATTTGATATACGACATCTGAGGTGCTCCACACAGATTCTCAATCTCCACGTGCCACTTCTGTCTATCGTAAGCTCCATTTGGACTCGAAGCCGGGACCGGAGGCTCAAGCCGCACGTGTGGTTCTCCGCCAGGGTCTTCCACAGTCAGAACTCTACCATGCTTTACAGTGCCCTTGGTCGTGATTACGTAGACGTTCTCTTCTCCATCGACTGGAGCTAGATGCCACACTTCTCGAGACTCGAAGTCTTTGCAGTGGTCGTTTAGCGTGATCTTTCCATCTTCTGTGCAGCTCAAGATCGCATGACAACTGCCCCTCTTTCCGCGAATGATCTGGAAATTGTGTACCCCCGCAAGATCCATGTCTCACCTCTCTAGTTGGTACCATTTCGCGACGATTGCGCCTTCTTCTCGGCGACAACCCGATCGTGGCGCTGCTGGGGTCAGCGACAGTACGAATGCACGTACATGCTTGACGTGCCTATATCACCTCCTCCGCTCTGCACCATTATGCCATGAACATGACAGTTCAGCAACTATCATACCCGTGCAATGATTTACAGGTCGAAACCGGCAATATATGTGTATACAGGTAGAGTTCGGGAGAGTTCGGGAGAGTTCGGGGGACACATACCCTAACTCCTTCGTGAGAGTTCGTAGAGTTCGGGGGACACATACCCTAACTCCTTCGTGGAGGGCCAGGCTTATGCTTCTTGAGCCTGCGACCGAGCAGGTGCTCGACATAGCCAATGAATGACTCATCTCCGAGGGAGTTCGGGGGAGGGGGGGAGTTCGGGGGACACATACTTCATCTCTTGCCAGAGAAGTGTCCCGTCCTTGCCGCTTGTCTTATCTGATCATCTATGACAGACTCGTGCCATGCCACGCATCGCGAGAGTTGTCGTTCCCAGCTATCCGCACCACGTCACCCAGCGAGGTGTTCGCCGCATGGACGTCTTCTTCTCGGATGATGATCGGCGTGCATACCTCGAACTCTTGGCTGAGCAGGGGAAAGCCCACGGTGTAGAGTATCTCGCGTGGTGTCTCATGACGAATCACGTTCACCTGATTGCGGTCCCATTCAGCGAGAGAAGTCTTGCCAAGGGAGTCGGTGAAGCCCACAAGCGCTACACGCGAAGGATCAACTTCCGAGAGGGATGGAGAGGATATCTCTTCCAAGGGCGATTCTTCTCATGCCCCATCGAACCATCAAGGCTGATTGCAGTGGTCCGATACGTTCTCCGGAACCCAGTTCGCGCCGGTCTGGCGGACCAAGCTTGGGGCTATCGATGGTCCAGTGCTCGCTGGCTCGTTGGCTCAGCGGACTCCGATCCACTTGTGAGTGATCCGGGACCTCTTGCCGAGATCGACGATTGGAGAACGACGCTCATGATGTCAGATGGCGAAGACGCGGTGATTCGGCGACATACAAGAACCGGGCGTCCCATGGGCGACGAGTCCTTCGTCACTTACGTCGAAAGCATGCTTGGGCGTATGCTCCGAAAGCGGAAGCCCGGCCCCGCCCCGAAGAGATAGAGTATGTGTCCCCCGAACTCCGCGAACTCCGCCCTCGAGGCTTGCCCAGCCACAAACTCCTCTAGCAGCCGTTCGTCTCCGCACGCCCCGGCCGGTCGGGGCAGTAGTCCTCGGCGTCCGGGACCCCATCGCCGTCGCGGTCTTCGACCGCGGGATCGGCCGGAAGGGGGGCATCGGCCCGCCAGGTGCAAGCCTCTTCCGCGGTGATCTCGAGGTACAGCCGGCCGAACTCCTCGCTCGGCTCGATTTCGGAGCCTTCGTGCCATTCGTTGAAACTCGTGATCAGGATCCACTGCGGCTTGCTCGAACGGGCGGCGGCCCAATAGGAGCGATACGTCTCACCGTCGGCCCGGTCGGCCTCCGGGCTGTCGAAGCGTGGAGCGGCCTCTCGATAGCCGGGAAGGACCGTGGCGGCGAACAGCGCGCCACGAAGCCGCGCGGCCAGCGAGACCGAGCGGTACTGCTTCGCCATCTCCTCCAAGGGCATCGCCACCGGGTTGCAAGTGTGCAATCCCTGAAAGACCCGCAGGTACCGAGGCTCGAGGCTGTCGGCCAGCGCGAAGACGCTCCTCCCTCGCTCGTTCAGGGCACGGAAGACGGTCTCCCATTGCATCACGGTGAATTTCGCGATCACCCGAACGTAGAAGAAGACTACCGGCAACTCGTCAACGCGGAGGAACGCGGGTGAGGACGCGTAGCGCGACACGATGAAGCTCACGTCGGTGATGATCTGAGAGTACGCCTGAGCGTCTTCGTAGTAGACGGTCACGAAGAACTCCTCTTCCTCCGCCACGTCGAGCAGAACCGCAAACGCCCGATCCTCAAACGTGTGTGGACCCCACCATGAGGCGATGAACCCATCGATGCCGGCCGCCTTCGCCTCGCGGATGTGCCGGCGGACGGTCTCCGGGTCGAGCGAATCGTAGTAGCCGGCTGCGGGAACGTGCGTCGAAGCGCGGTTTGCGCGGTATGGCTCCCAGTGCGCCCACCGATCGCTCGGCCCGTCCGGCGTGCCATAACACGGGTAGTAGAACGCGAGCACGTTCAACCCCCCGAAGGACGACGCCGACGGCGCCGGGACAATCTCCGGGTCGATCCCGGACGTAAGGACCGACGCGCGGAACGAGAACGTGCGGGAGTTCTTCGGCGGATTACCCGGCACCACGCCGCGGTGTGTGTAGCGAACCAGTGGATCGGCATCAGCACCGCCGCGTGGCACGAGCGACACAGTCATCTCGCCGAGATGTCCCTTGTTGATCCAGATCTGCATCCAAGACGAGGAGATCTCGGCCAGGTACCCGTGAAAGCGGACGGTCACCGGCCTCTCCTCGTGCAAGGCCTTGCTCACCGCGAGTGTCGCCGCCGCTGAGACCGCGAGATCTGCCGCGCCGGCGCCTTCGACGATGTCGTACGACTCCACGACCAGCGTTCCACCGACGATGCGAACGTCCGTCCAGTCCGAAGTGGTCGTCAGGAGGATCTCCACCGGATACAGCTCGTCGTTCGAGACTGCGGCGGACGCGAACGACACCGCAAGCAGACCGGCGACCGACAGGGCTCCTAGGACCAGGGCACGCATGATCGCCTCCTTTACCGGAAAGAACCTGGCACCTCCGAGCCCGCAGGAGAAACGGCCGCCTGCTGACGTCCGGGCGTAGCTCGTGCTTCTTGAGCCTGCGGCTCTGCGGTTGCTCGACATTGCCAATGAACGACTCGGGCCCGAGCGGGCGACACCCTTTCATGTGCAGGCGGAGGAGCGAGTGATCGTCGTCTTCCATTGCGAGTGTCGTTCTCAGATCGCTCTGAAAGGTCTTAGCTGAGATAAAGTATGTGTCCCCCGAACCCCGCCCCGAACTACCGAAAGCGGAAGCCCGGCCCCGCCCCGAAGAGATAGAGTATGTGTCCCCCGAACTAACACATAAAACACTACGCAACCCCGAGATGTCCCCGGGAACCCGCCTTCGTTTCAGTAGATCGCATCTCCTCGCATAGTACGATCCGTGGTAGGATGTGTACTATCTGTAGCGATAGCAGACGCAGCAGTCTGTCGTGACACGAGAGGGCGCAATGGCTACTGATGCACAGAACCGCTACTGGAAGACGATGGTCCACTTACAGGTTCACATCTACTACCTTGAGGCTTACCTGCTAAGGTTCCAGCGAATCGAACGACGCATTGGGTACTTCCTCGCTGTAGCAGCCAGTGCGAGTATTGGCGGTTGGGCCGTCTGGCAGAAGTACTGGGTCGTGTGGGCGTTTGTCATCGCGGCGTCGCAGGTCATCAACGCAGTACGGCATCTCATGCCGTATCAGAAGAGGACTGAGGTCCTGCAGGGGATCTTGCCGGATCTCAATCAACTGCTTCTAGATGCTGAGAGGGGGTTTTTCGGAGTATCGAAGGGCGCGATCACTGACGAGGCGATCCACACCCTGACCATTGAGATCAAGTCGAGGAAAAGCACGGTAGTGGATCGGCTCGACACATGTGCGTTTGGCGACTCAGCGAAGTACCTTGCGGCTGCTGAAACCAAAGCCGCGCAGTATTTTCAAGGGATGTACGGAGGAGAGGAGGTGTAGAGAGAATGCCGAAGAAACTGACGCCGGAGGAGATTCGAAAAGACAAGGGGCTTCCCCCCGTTCAACACGTGCCGAAGCCCCCCCCCATGAAGCCCCCGAAGCAGCCGAAGGAGGGCGACTAGCTCTTGAGGAGAACGAGCACAAGACTCATCCAGGTTGCGACTGCGCTGCGGTCCGCATTGTGTAGCTAGAATTCCCGCGGCTTGAGCAGGGGGGGTGAGTAGTATCGCTGACTACCAGTCCGCTGAAGAGGTCCGAGCAGAGCAGATCCAGATGATGGGATCGGATCTGGGAGCGCTTTACCACGAACTGTGGAGAGAAGTGACCTGGCTTCATCTGAAGTGGAATCGGTTCCTGACTCTCTTCGCTGAAGAGGAAGAGAGGATCGATCTAATGAACGACACGGCCCCTGCCTTCTTCTCCGAAGTGCAGCGGCTGATCGCTGAGGATGTCTTCATTCACATCTCCCGCTTGATTGACCCTCCGACAACGCGAGTTGGCAGGGCCACGAAGGAAAACCTTACGTTGATGCGGCTGCTCGATGCGCTGAGGGAGGATCACCTTCACTCGACGGTCGAGCACAAGCTTGACGAGCTGCAGGATCAGTGCCAGTTCGCCCGTGACTGGCGCAATCGCTGGATTGCTCATCGCGACTTGGCATTGGCAACGAAGACAGAAGGCTACAAGCCACTCGAGGATGCTCCCAGGGAGAACGTTGAGTGTGCGCTGAGCGGCATCCGTGGCGTCATGAACACCGTATTGCGGCGCTTCGAGGACTCCGTTGTGGGGTATGAGCACAGCATCCCTCTGCTCGGCGATGCCGACGCTCTGCTTCACTACGTGAAGCGAGGGAAGCAAGCTGAACAGGAGTACTTCGATTCCCTACGTGCAAGCGTGAGATCACCGAATGAAGACGCCCCGCCTTGAGGCGGGGCGCCACCAGATGACGCTCCATTCTTCCATCCACAAGTACGCTCGGGCGAAGTATGCTGGCTGCAAGCCGTGACTGCCTTACGGGACTCACGGCCGTAGCGAGGTGCGAAGCGTCTCACGCTTCGCGCATGATTCTCGAGTCCTTCAATACGCTCTCGCGAACCATGCCTTTCCGAACGCTGGCTTCCCACACACTACACACTTCGTACCCTCCGGATACCACGTGTCGTTGGTATCCAACGGATAGCAGCGAGAACTCGCCTTTGTCTCTTCCTTGATGCGGTCCTCGCATTCGGGGGCGCCGCAGTGCCAGATGAGGGACCAGCCGTCGGCGACCTGCTCCTTGAGCTCGTCGTAGGTGGAGGCTTCGTGAAGCCGGGCGTCCCGGAACTCGGTCGCGGTATCAAGCATCGACTGCTGGATGTCGTCGAGCAGCGCCGGGATCTGAGTCGCCAGCTCGCCAACTGGGATGACCCTCTTCCCCTCTTTGCCGGGCACGTCGCGGCGGGCGGACATCACGGACTGGCCGTCCACGTCGCGGGGGCCGATCTCCAGTCGCACGGGAACGCCGCGCATCTCCCAGTCGTTGAACTTGAATCCGGGGCTCAACCCCTCCCGACTGTCTAGGTGCACACGTACACCCACCTCGCGAAGCAAGTCTTCTACTTGCTTCGCGTTACGGAAGACGAGTTCCTCGTCTTCCGCAGTCTTCCAGATCGGCGTGATGACGACCTGATACGGCGCGATCCGTGGAGGCAAACGCAGGCCCTTGTCGTCGCCGTGGGCCATGACGACGCCGCCGACCATCCGGGTGGAGACGCCCCACGAGGTGGTCCAGGCGTACTGCTGCTCGTTGTCCTCGTCGAGGTACTGGATGTCGAACACCTTGGCGAA
>Ga0180438_10005263_pt1 | contig 18087 bp, 9 predicted proteins | sample SS_ome_12_FD_132455 | JGI IMG/M metagenome (GOLD analysis project Ga0180438, IMG submission 132455) | Hypersaline lake sediment archaeal communities from the Salton Sea, California, USA - SS_3_D_2 metaG | ecosystem: Environmental > Aquatic > Non-marine Saline and Alkaline > Hypersaline >...
CTTTCAAAGAATAGACAAAAAAATCTCCTAAAGAATACCCATTGCAATGGCTCATGTCAAATATCCTGAATTATTCATAAAAAAGACCGATGCCTATCGCGTTGTAGAGAAGCCAAAATTTCATATCTCTTCATGAAATGCCTCGGCTTAATCATGCCCCATTCGCAGCATACATATACGGCTTCATGGGCCACATCCTCGCCGCTACAGCGACCTTGGCCCGTGAATAATCCAGCATATATGGGCGCAGCAAAAAACCTGAGTATGGCTGCTCAACTCAAATCCGCCACCATGATAAATTGCCGTAGTTCTGATATAATTGGATTTTACCGGCCAGAGCAAAGCTTGAAATTATCCGATGAATGAAAAAGCCTTCGAAAAAACAGGCGATATCAAGATCTATGGAAAAGGATCTTTCGGCGGAAAGGGAGCCGGATTGGTTAAAATCAATGAAAGCCCGATTCCGTACGCCCATAGACTGCGAACTCAAATCCTCACGACGACCTATTTCGACAGTTTCCTCGATTCCGGCAAAAAGCTGGAGGAAAAAAAATTCAGTATTCTCAGCTCGATCCTGAATGAATTGGGGGATATTCCCATAAGCGTCCGGTCATCGGCAACGGATGAAGGGGGAATATCTCCGAAGGGAGTAGGTCCGGTCCATGCCGGGGAAAACAGATCCTTCATGCTGCCCAACAATCACCCCGATTTTTCCGTTCGCCTGGATCAACTGGAACTTGCCATCTATCACATCTACACTGATTTTCTCCTCAAACAGCCGCCAGACAGCAAAGAAAAAATGGCCATCGTCATCAATCCTATTCCCGGGCTTTACGATAAAACACTGGCAGGGTCTTTTTATTATCCCTTTATCTCAGGTGTCGCCAATTCATTTTTCCCCTATGCTCTTAAGACGCAAAAGACCGACGAAGGTTTTGCCCGGATCGCATTTGGTCACGGCTACGCCACTGTTTTGGACGATTTTCCCGTCATTTCAATGGTCACGATCAAAAATCCGATCCCTCAACGATTTCTGAGCGTAGGGCAGGGGCAACAGTATTTTTATGCCCTGGACATGACCAAAAACAAGGGACTTCAAGGAAACGAGATGGAAACCATGAAGACCCTTCATGTCCGGTTTGCCAACCATGAAAACGTCAAATTGCTCGGCACACATAACAATCTCATCACGATCAAAGAACTGGTCCAAAACGACCATTTCGGATTTAAAACCGGCCTAACGGAAATAATGGAAACCATTTCCAAAAGAGTCAAATCGCATTTTCAGATAGAATTCGTGTTTAACATTGATTTCAAAAGGAAAGATAAAGAAGCCGGGCGCTTTCATGTGGTTCAGCTAACTCATTTACCGACTTTACGATTCGAGACTATCAAAATCCCTGAATCTATCAAGCATGTGTACCTATCGATCAGCAGTCTTCAAGGACATGGGATCAAAAAAGGAATAAAACACGCCCTCGTGGTCTCTCCTTTCGTCTACACACAGAATATGCACGATGAAGTGGTGCAAAAAATCGCAGATTTCAATGCCAAAATGCATGAAAAAAATGAAACATATATGATGATCGTGCCGGGAAGATTGGGAAGCAAGAACAGAAATTGGGGGATTCAAGTCGACTACCGTATCGTTGACAGGGCTGTCGCAATTTTCGAATACGGAGTGGATGTTGCCGGCCGCTCCGAACCCCTCCCCGAAGACAGCAGCCTTTCGGGAGGCTTATACGGAAGTCATTTCTTATACATGATCCAAGGCGGATTCGATGAGGAACAGAAAATACTCCAGACGCGGATGTATGGAACCCAAGGAACACATTTTCTGACTAACCTGATCAGCAACAACGTCATCTACGGTTACATAGCTCCGACTCAGGATTCGATCGATCCTTGGTTCTTCAGCGGAACGGAAAAAAAAGGCTGCGTGATCGAGTGCGAATTTCCAAAAAAAATAAAAATTTTTGCCGATTCCAAAAATCAGCATTGTATGGTAGCGGGCTAATGCGTGAAAAAGCCATGGGAAAAAAGGAAATCCGGTTCATCCCCAGAATCGTCAACCCCGTAAAAATAAAAAGGGTCGCCATTTTTTCTGCTGACGAACAAATTCGCAAGACAAAAGCCGTGCTGGAAGAAAACATGCCTTGGGTCAAAATCGATGTTCTATTCGATCCCGTCTCAACAGGAAGCTACTTGTCAGCAGGGGCGACAATCCTTGTCTTGGATGATGTGGCATTGAACCTCGTCGATACAGAAAGGATCAAACAAAACAATAAAGATATCGTCGTCGCCCTTCTTTCGGCCAAAGAGCTCATTCACTGCTCCCCTCCCCTGGTCGCCCAGGAAAAGCTTCCCTATACAGCCAAAGCGGACCTGATATTCGCCTTTAACAAGACCGACTGCGCACCGGACAAAATCATTCAATCTGTCGTGAGATCTGCGGAGGATCTCCTGAATATCAGCAAGTATTCCAAGGTGAGGCGTTTCATATTCCTGATCGTGGACGACGAACCGAGGTGGTTTTCACAATTTTTTCCCATCCTCTACAGCATTATCGGACAGAGAGCCGATGTCATGATCGTGCGAACATATGAGGAAGCCCTGGCATTCATCTTCGGCGTAAAAAAAGAAGCCGAAATCGATTCCCAGAGATATCTGTCTTCAGGCCATGGGGATGATGTCGTCTGTATCATAACGGACATATTTTTCCCGAAAAACAACCATATCGAGAGCGACGCCGGAAGAAACCTGATCCACCTCGTCCAACAATACTATCCGAGGATCCCAATCATCATCGCTTCGAAAACAAAGGAGGCAGAAGCTTTCAGAGACTCCGCATTCCTACTTCCCAAAGGTGATCCGGGCAGCCTCGCAACGCTCCGAAAATATATCCAGGACTATACAGGGATGGGAGACTTTATCATTCAAAACGAAGCGGGAGAAGTAATCCACAGGATCAAAAACATCCAGGAGATGATAGAGGTTTTGGATCAGGCAGGAAAAAACTCGCCGGAAGGGATTCAATTGCGAGAGATACTGGAATCTTATGGAAAAAAAGACAGTATTTCCACCTGGCTCTACATGCACAGCTTTAGAGAATTAGGGGATGTGCTGCGCCCGATTCAAGTCGGGGGACAAAAAATGATCAACGTGCTGAAAAAACATTTGAAAGAAGAAGTTCGCCGGATGGACTCGACCCCTCTTTATATCGAAAACCAGAAAGCGTCCGATCTAAGAGGCCTTCTCCGGCTTCTTGAAATATCCGACCCGGGCAAGATACAAATCCTCTCGAATAACGATGTCTTTTCTTCATGGCTTGACCGGAAAGGCTATACTGAGCTGGCTGAAGAACTCAGGCCCATTCACGGCACCGGGGGAACACTGGTCACCTCGCTTTTATCGGTCATAGAAAAATGGATGCGTATTTATGAAAAGGCGAAATGAAGGAAGCTTTTTTCCGATGTTATTTCTTGACATTCTGCGAACGCATCTGCTATAAAACAATTTCATATTTTTTTAAAAAATAACTATTTTAAGTAAATAATAAAGGAGCAATAATTATCTTACTCCGGCACGAGAGTGATACGCCCTTTCGGAGACGGATAGGTAGCTCTATTATACCGAAAAGGAACTCTCAATCCTTTTTCATCTTATAAAATACAAAATTCACTTTGGAGATCATCATGCTTCATGATCAAACGGAATTCGAGGGCATCATCCAACAGCATCCCCAAGAAAAACGATCCTTGATTCCAATCCTGCAAGATCTTCAGGCCAAATACAATTACCTCCCGCCCGTAGCCCTGAACATGGTCTCTCAAACTTTGGATGTTCCTTTGATCGACATCATATCTGTGGCATCATTCTATAATGCCTTCAGCTTAGAACCTAAGGGAGAACATCAAATAACGGTCTGTATGGGAACAGCCTGTCACGTCCGAGGCGCCCCAAAGATCCTCGAAGAGTTCGAAAAGAATCTAAAGATCCAAGCCGGCAAGACAAGGGAAGATGGGAAATTCAGTCTGGACACAGTTGCTTGTCTCGGATGCTGCGCAATCGGACCGGTCGTGGTTGTCGACAAAGAATATCACGCGCAGACCAGTATCCGGCATGCGAGCAAGATCACGAGGATGATCGAGAAAGAAGAGAAGACCAATGGCTAATGCAAAATTGCAATCTTTCGATGACCTGAAACAAAGAATCGAACATGAATCCTCGAGAAAAGAGGGAGAAAAGCAAACCGTCCTCGTCGTTTCTGCAGGAACATGCGGCCAGGCGAGAGGGTCCCTGAAGGTCATCGACGCACTGGAGAAAGCCATCCACGCAAGAAAAATCGGTGATCGCGTCGGTGTAAAAATCACGGGGTGTCACGGCTTTTGTGAAGCCGAGCCCAATATCATCATCAAGCCGCACAATTTATTTTACAAAAATGTGCAGCCGGAGGATGCCAAAGCTATTATCGAGGAGACCGTTCTCAAAGATCGCGTATTAGACCGATTGTTGTACAAGGAACCCGATACAGGCGAAGCGAAATTAGCGGGATCGGATATCGGATTCTATAAAAAGCAGAAACGGATCGTTCTCGGGGACAACGAGCTGATCGAACCCACAAAAATAGAAGACTATTTCTCTATTGGCGGCTACAACGCGATCGGCAAGGTCCTCGAGAAGATGACTCCTGATGAAGTGATTGAAGAAATTATAAAATCCGGGCTTCGCGGGAGAGGGGGAGCAGGTTTTCCAACCGGAAAAAAATGGACATTCTGCAGAGCAGCCAAAGGAGAGAAAAAGTACATTATCTGTAATGCGGATGAAGGCGATCCGGGTGCTTATATGGACCGCAGCTTGATGGAGGGGAATCCCCATCGAGTACTGGAAGGAATGATCATCGGAGCCTTTGCTATCGGAGCCGACGAAGGTTATATCTACATCCGAGACGAATACCCCGTCGCTCTCGAGCACATCGGCATTGCCATTGAAGACGCAAAGGCCATAGGACTCCTGGGAGACAACATTCTCGGGTCCGGATTCAACTTCGATGTCCATATATACAGAGGCGCTGGGGCATTTGTCTGCGGAGAAGAGACGGCAATGATCGAATCGATCGAAGGTGGCGTCGGTATACCCCGGCAACGTCCCCCATTCCCCGCAACGAAGGGGTTGTGGAAAAAGCCTACCAATATCAACAATGTCGAAACCTGGGGTAATGTCCCGATCATCATCAACAAAGGATCTGAATGGTATGCAAAAATCGGGACGGAGGGAAGTAAAGGAACCAAAATATTTTCCCTGGTCGGGAAGATCAACAACACGGGACTTGTCGAGGTCCCGATGGGAATCTCATTGCAGGAAATCATTTTCGACATCGGTGGCGGCATTCCCAAAGACAAAAAATTTAAAGCCGTCCAAACCGGCGGCCCCAGCGGAGGCTGTCTCCCCAGAGAAAAGCTCGACCTTTTAATCGACTACGAAAGCCTCATAAAGGCTGGATCCATCATGGGATCGGGCGGCATGATCGTCATGGACGATAGAACTTGCATGGTGGATGTCGCCAAATACTTTTTGAATTTTTTGCGAGATGAAAGCTGTGGCAAGTGTATCTCCTGCCGTGAAGGCACGCAGAGGATGTGGGAAATCGTCACGAAGATCTGTAACGGCCTAGGAGAAATGAAAGACGTTGCTCTCCTTGAGGAGCTTGCAGGAGCTGTCAAAGACGCCTCGATGTGCGGGCTGGGTCAGACTGCAGCCAATCCGGTATTGTCCACTCTCAATTACTTTCGGAACGAATATGAAGAACATATACAGAAAAAAAGATGCTCCGCTATGGTTTGCAGAGAAATCGTTTCAGCTCCGTGCCAGTCTATCTGCCCGATCGACCAGGAGGCGTCAGTCTATATCGCTTTGATCGCACAGGAGAGATTCGAAGAAGCTTTTCAGGTGATAAGAAAAGATAATCCCCTGCCTTCCGTCTGTGGGCGTGTATGCGACCATCAATGCGAATCCGTCTGCCGATCGGGGGATTTCGGTGAACCTATTGCTATACGTGCTCTGAAACGATTTGTAATGGATTGGGCAATCGATAACGGCAAAAATACCCTGCCTATTCAAAAATCAAAAAGAAATGACACAAAGGTAGCCGTCGTCGGTTCTGGACCTGCAGGACTGGCTGCTGCGCATAGACTAAATTTTCTGGGATACGACATAACCGTCTTCGAATCCCAAGATATTGCCGGCGGGATGCTGGCCCTGGGAATCCCCGAACACAGGCTTCCAAAAGCCCTCTTAAGAACAGATATCGATTTCATCCTGAAATCCGGCGTGCAACTGAGAACAAACACGACTCTCGGAAAAGACATCACGGTCGACGATCTTATAGCCCAAGGATTCAAAGCTGTCTTCATCGCCACAGGAGCTCATAAGTCGATGAAACTCGCCATACCGGAAGAAACGGCGGAGGGCGTTCTGCCGGCCATGCATTTGCTGCCGCTGATCAATACGGGAAAAGATGTGAAGCTCGGAGCAAACGTCGGAATTATTGGTGGCGGCAATGCCGCTATCGATGCTGCGAGAGTCGCCATACGGCACAAAAATACTGAAAAAGTCACCATTCTCTATCGGCGAACACGAAAGGAAATGCCGGCCTACGAAGAAGAAATCGAGGACGCCCTCGCAGAAGGAATAGAAATTCAATATCTGGTCGTACCCATCAAGGTTCTTGAGGAGAATGGAAAAGTCACAGGTGTCGAATGCATACGCATGGAATTGGGAGAAATGGATCAGAGCGGAAGAAGGAGCCCCATACCTATAAGCGGTTCTGAATTTACCCTACAATTCGATACCATCATTCCAGCAATCGGAGAGAGACCCGACACGTCCTTCATCCATGAAAATGATGATATCAAGCTTTCCCGGTGGGATACGATCATTGCCGACGAAGAGACCTGCGCTACAGGCCGGAAAAACGTCTTTGCCGGGGGTGATGTCACTACAGGACCAAGCACTATCATCAAAGCCATCGCTGCTGGAAAAAGGGCCGCAGAAGCTATCGATAAATTCCTTCAGGGAAAATCCATGGCTAGAGAGTACAAGTTATCCAGACCTTCTCAGTACTTGCCGCCTGTACAGTTGACAGAAGAAGAAATCGAAGACGCACAAAGGGCCGAAATACCGCGCATTCGTCCGGAGGAACGTCGGAAAAACTTCAAAGAAGTGGCCCTGACTCTGACAAAGGAAATGGCGGTGAGAGAGGCCCGAAGATGTTTGCGTTGTGAGCTGGAAACCCTCGACGGAAAAAATGCTCTAGGACAAATCAAATGATACAAATGAAAATCAACAATTTAGAAGTAAAGGCCGAGGAAGGATGGACCATCCGAGACGCCTGTGAATTTTACGGATTAGAAATCCCGACTCTCTGCTTCAATCCTGGCCTGACCAATTTTGGGGGATGCCGTCTATGCCTGGTCGAAATAGGAGAGAGCCCCAAATCCAAGCTCGTGAGTTCCTGCACGTATCCGTGCGAAGAGGGGCTCAATGTGAACACGGATACCGCCCGTGTGATCAACGCACGCAAGATGATGATCGAGTTGATGCTTTCTGTCGCACCCAATTCCAAAGTGATACAGGACCTGGCTTCAAAATTCGGCGTCACCCAAATGCGTTTCGAGGTCCGTAACGAAGAATGCATCCTATGCGGATTGTGTGTCCGGATGTGTGCCGAACAGATGGACGGAAAAGCTATCGGATTTCAGAACAGGGGCTATAAGCGCAAAATCTCGACACCTTTCGATGTCAAATCCAAAGTCTGCCGGGAATGTGGAGGCTGTATGTATGTCTGCCCCGCCTGCCAGGTCAGATGCCAGGGGCCTAATGCCGAAAACCCGGTCTGTAACGCCTGCCTTCAAATGGACCCCACCTGCATCGATGTTTATGGACAGGCAGCGTGCTGGATGCATAGCGCGGGCCGCTGCGGGACTTGCGTGAGACCGGATAAGGAAGAGGCGGGGTCACAAGGATCTATGCCGGAGTAAAATCATGGAAATGAAAATGTTCGGTGATTTTAATCCAATTTCAATAAAATCAATAGAGTCAATAAGGAGGTTGTCATAATGGCTTATACAAAACTCAACAGGAGCGCTGCAACTCTCACCAAAAACAGGACAGAGGGCTCGATCAGCCCGTTCAGCGGGATGTGCGTGACATGTGTCGATGGCTGTATCGGGATGTGCGAGATCGGAAAATCCGCCTATCGTGGACCTGAAGTTCTCTACCCGCAACCCTTTGGGATCATCACAGCCGCCTCGGAAAAAGAATACCCCATAGATCTATCCCACTTCACCATCCTTGGAACCGCGGCCGGGGCTCATGGTGTGGCCGCAGACTCGGATGTGGCTACATTCGAAAAAGTGGAAGTGGAAACCGCCATCGGCGTAGATAAAAGCATCAAGTTGAAACTTCCCTTTATTATTCCCGGAATGGGATCGACGAATGTGGCTAAACAGAACTGGGAAGGCCTGGCCAAAGGGGCTGCGATTTCGGGCGTAATTCTCACCGTCGGCGAAAATGTTTGCGCCATGGATGAAGAATCGGAGATCAAAAACGGCAGGATCGTCCGTTCTCCCGATATGGAAAATCGCGTGGGATTCTACAAGGAATGGCAGGACGGTTACGGGACCGTCGTTGTCCAGGCCAATGTGGAAGACACCAGACTTGGTGTGCAGGAATATGCCATCGAAAAACTCGGTGTGGAAGCCGTCGAATTGAAGTGGGGACAGGGGGCCAAGGATATCGGTGGCGAAGTCAAGATCAAAAGCCTCAAAAAAGCCCAGGATTTGTATAAGCGTGGATATATCGTCCTTCCTAATCCCGAAGACCCCAATGTCATCAAGGCGTTTGAGAAGGGAACCTTCAAAGAATTCGAAAGGCACTCACGGCTCGGCATGGTGGAAGAAGAAACCTTCATGGCCAGAGTCGAAGAACTCCGGAAAGCCGGTGCCAAATATGTCTTTTTAAAAACCGGAGCTTACAGACCTGCAGACCTAGCTCGCGCGGTAAAATTTGCCTCGAAAGCCAAGCTCGACCTGTTGACAGTCGATGGAGCAGGCGGAGGCACGGGAATGAGCCCCTGGCGGATGATGAACGAGTGGGGAATCCCCAGCGTCGAAATTTGGTCATTGCTGTACAAATATCTCCATCACTTGGATGAAAAGGGCGAGTTCATCCCCGATGTTTGCGCCGCCGGGGGGATAACCTTCGAAGACCAGATATACAAAGCGCTGTCACTCGGAGCCCCATATTTCAAAACGATAGGCATGGCCCGCTCATCACTTGCAGCGGCCATGGTAGGAAAAACCATCGGAAAGAGGATAAAAGAAGATCAGATCCCCGTTTATGTGGAACGCTTCGGAAACAAAGTGGATGAGATCTTTGCGGTGGCATCGGAGCTGAGAATCACATACCAAGACAGATTCGAGGAACTCCCCACAGGAGCCCTCGGGGTCTACAGCTATTTCAAACGGCTGAATCAGGGATTGCGACAGCTCATGGCAGGAAACAGAAAATTCAAGCTGGAATACATCACGCGAGACGACATCGCTTCCCTGACTCAGGATGCAGCAAACATCAGCGGCATTCCTTATATCGCAGACGTAGATAAAGAGGAAGTGGAAAAGATCCTGAACAGCTGACATTCGCGTTTCGCGAATTTGAGACAGTTTTTTTCTGAACGACCGAAATTTTACGGAAGGGCCAGGTTTTCGTAAAGCGGATATCTGGCCCGTTTTTTTTATGAAAAACTTCAAGCGACATGAACAGGCAGCAACCCCTGATACCAGAGGTGTCCAAACTCTGCTGGGAAATCCCAAAAAGGCCATCATCAAGCTTTCCCTGCCGATGATCGTGGCCATGTCGGTCCACACACTCTACAATTTCGTGGACGGCCTGTGGGTAGCGGGTTTGGGACCGGATGCGCTATCCGCGGTCGGATTTTTCTTTCCCTTCTTTTTTTTGATCATGGCCATTTCCGCCGGCATCGGTGTGGGGGGAAGCTCGGCGGTATCCCGGATGATCGGGGCTAAAGATAAAATGAGGGCCGATGATGTCGCTGCTCACACAATGGCTTTGATGGGTATTGCCGCTTTAGTCCTTTCCCTTCCCTTCTTTATCTTTGCGCCGACGATCTTTGCCCGTTTGGGAGCAGGCCCCGTAGCCGCAATGTCCGGAGAATACGCCAGGATCATTTTCGGAGGGACCTTTATCATCTTTTTCGGCCAGGTCGCCAGCGCTCTTCTGCGGGGGGAAGGAGACGTCAAGCGGGCCATGGTGGTGATGATGATCAGTTCGGGACTGAACATCATTCTCGATCCCATATTTATATACCTTTTGAAACTGGGCGTGGCGGGCGCGGCCTGGGCAACCATGGTCTCCATTTGCTTTTCCAGCGGGTATCTTTTCTACTGGTTCTTCATCAAGCGGGACACCTACGTGAGCATCCGCTTTAGGAGATTTCGATTCCGGAAAGCTATCCTGCGGGAAATCCTGAAAGTCGGGATTCCGGCTTCGTTCCAGCAGATCACCATGTCCGTCTCCATGCTCATTCTCAACCTGATCGCGGTCAGAGCGGGAGGGACGGACGGGGTGGCGATCTTCACGACAGGATGGCGCGTCGTTTTGTTTGCCACTCTGCCTCTTTTCGGCATTGCCACAGCCGTCGTATCGGTCACCGGAGCGGCATACGGCGGAAAAGCCTATAAAAAACTGAATAGCGGGTATTTGTATGCCATTAAAATCGGCGTGCTCATCGAACTGGTTATGGCCGTTATCACCTTTATCCTTGCTCCTCATATCGCTTGGCTCTTCACAATGACCACGGAATCAGCGCGGATCCGTGCCGATCTCATAAACTTCTTGCGGGTCATGTGTATCTTTTATCCCGCTGTCTCACCAGGGATGCTTTCCTCGGCAATGTTCCAGGGAACGGGAAAAGGAACATACTCCCTGACTGTAACCTTCATCCGGACGATCCTCCTGACCATCCCCCTCACCTACATAATGGCGGTTATCCTCGGCCTGGAACTCACAGGCCTGTGGTGGGGATTGGTCATCGGGAATTCTCTCGGGGCCACGATCGCATTCGGTTGGGGCAGGCTCTACGTCAGCCGCCTCACTTCCCCCTCTTTCACACCGCAGGCGACCCCTTGATTCTCCACGTGCGGACCAAACCGCAACGGGCATAACCGCCAATCTTCACGGGAGCAAAACCATCCCAAAAAAGCGGCATGAAACCTCCCCAATCACGGAAATTGAAATGGAAATGCCGGGAGCGATAAGATGAGGAAAAAGTTGACTCAAAAAACAGACCTCTGTTAGAATCTGGAAGGACCGCTCACATGACTTATCCAGACTCGCCGGAGCGCGATCATCCCCTATCCAGGATCCTAGGGAAAGGGACCCGGATATTACTTCAGGAAGGATGGGTCATCGCCAACCACATCCTCGTCTCCTTTCACATCGCCTTCATCTCCTCGGTTCTCGCTCTCCCCTCCTCCGACATAGTCAAGGGAGACGTGCTGAAATTCATCTTTTTCAGCCCGGAAACCATCCTATCGGCACTTTTTATGTATATCTCCTTCCACTCGGGGATTGCCTTTCATGAGATGGGACATTTTCTTGAAGCGGCCAGGTTGAACGCCCTGAACGATCGCTCGCAGGAAGCGGCTGAAGTTATTTTGCACGGCAAGGCGGGAAAGAAAGCCTTGGAATTAATCCGCCTCTTCTTCAAAGCTCCCTACGGGCGTGCTGTCGGGATCAAACGGGAAGGGCTCAATTATTACCCCGATGCTCCCTACAATTTCGCCGTAGCTGCTGCCGGCCCTCGAATGAGCCGCAACACAGCGATGCTTGCTCTTCCCCCTGCTGTCCTTCTCCTCTCATCGGGGCTTGTTTTTCACTCGACACCGGCCATTGACTTTGGACGGCTCTGTCTCGGTATCGGAATCGTCTCGCTGCTCGATTTCTTTTTTGCCGACCCGGGCAAATACAGGGAATTTCGCGAACGGGAACGGAGGGCAAAAAACAAAGCCGCCTCCATCCTCCCTGGCGAAGCATGGTGGAAAAGTTCGGTAGCGGCTCAAGGGCGCATGCGTAATTTTCGAGTCCAGGAAACAACACATCCTCAACTCGGTGCCATCACCGCACCCTGGCAGTTTCGGAATTGCGGGATGGGGGGACGCCACACGGAAAAAGAGTACCCCGAGTCCAATATCAGCATGCAGGAAGCGATGTTCCTGATTCTCGGGGCGCCTGACTACCAGGAAGCCCAAGAGATGACGGTGGGGCTGCAGAATCGCCTCAAGGAGATTATCGAAAAGACAGAGGGTTGTCGTGTAATGGGGATCGGACTCGAAGGCGGGATCGCGCCTTATGTCGAACGCGCCACCTACCCCCTGCCAGAGGTCCGTCTCTGGGCTATGATGAAACAGGCAATCGAAGAGTGCGGTCTTCGGCCCGGTATCGACGTGGCTATCGCATTGGATCCCGCTATGTCTGAACTGGAGAACGCATACCGGGACCAGAACAAAGTGCCGGACAGCGTGGGTATGTATCTGTTCTGGCGGGACAAAGCACAGACCGTCATGGATCGGGAACAGATCCTCGACCTCTATATCAGAGCCATCCGGGAATACGAGATCCCGATTCTGTCCATCGAGGATGGCTTTTCGGAGAATGACCTGGAAGGCTGGAAAAAGCTGCTGTCATCTCTTGGGGATCGTGTTTTCGTGATAGGAGACGATCTGGTGACGACAAAGGATGCAACGATCGCGATGGCGGCATCCAAGAAGCTCATCAACACGGTTCTCATCAAGGCCAACCAGATCGGATCCCTTTACGAAACCATCCTTGCTATGCTGGTCTCCATGGGAAAAGGAATGGAGATCGTGGTATCCCACCGTTCCAAAAGCCCGAATGACGACATGGAAGCTCAGATCGCCCTGGCCGTGAATGCCCTGGGTCTCAAGGCAGGAGGAGGCGCCAATACAGAGCGTCTGATCAAATATCATGCTGTCACTGAGCTTATGAAACGCGGCGTGGAGGGGAAAAAGCGGGAAGCGGTGAGTGCCGGCCAGGAACCGGTCATCCAAAAGATCTATGCCTACGAAGAACCCACCAATGCTGGCATTCCGACCGTAGGAACAGCTGTCGAGATACTGCTGCCGGAGGCAGAGGTGTCACTGAAATTCAAAGGAGCTACACCGCTGGGAACCTCGGCGGGCACGGGTGAAGCCATCCACCTTATCGACCGGGTTTTCGAACGGGCCGAATACCCTGAAATGATCGACCGGCACCCCTCGTTATTCGAAGAGCAGGAAACCGGAGTCTATACTTTTTCTGAAGATATTGAAGAGAGGACCATAAAGGGTCTGGCCGACGACGACCTGTCAGCGCTCTTCAAACGCACGCAGCGCTATGATGGGAAGGGATGTTTGAACGCTGTCGAAAATATCGAGACTATCATCGCTCCCGCCTTTATCGGGAAAAAGACTACGGAACTCACGTTAAAGGAAATCGACCGCAGGCTTCTTTCACTCGAACTCAAAGTTGCGATGCGACGGGGAAAAATCGATAAATCGGTCTCTCAAAAAGAGCGGATCTCCATAATGCAGCGAAAACAGAATCTCGGAATGAATGCCATATTATCCGTTTCGCTTGCCTTGGCGCGTGGATTAGCTCACCTCAATGGCCAGGCTCTTTTCGAATTGCTGCGCGAAGAAATGCTTCAGATCATCGAAAAGCTTGCCCGCCAGAACTCCATCGCAATCACGGGCAGCCGATTTTCCGACTACGTGGATGCCCTGCAAAAAGTGACTGAACTCATAGAGGGAAAAGGCAAAGAACTTCACCAGGTATTAAGAGACATGACAGGTATTTATGAGGAGGAGGATAAGGCCGAAGATCGGGTTCGGCCTCGGCAGGCCTTTCATAAGGAGGAAGAGGAACTTCTTTCAGAGATTAGCCCCCCTCTGACATCTCCTTCCGGTGAGGAGCAATTTCTAACTCCAGAGGAAGAATTTGCGGTGGAGATGGTCAACAAGGCGCTTTATTCCGTTTTCCGGGATAACGCCGATCGCGTCAGGCTGCACGAAACCCTTCACAAATACATCGCCGTGAAACAGGCCATCGCCCGGCGTACAGGACGTTTCGGGATCCTGAACAACCGCGTATTTTTTACACCGGAACAGATATTCATCCCCTATCTCATCGGAGACACCCTGGTGGTGCATAAGGTTCGCGATGGGACGAACGATACGGTGTTCGCACATCCTTATCCTCAGGGGAAAATCATCACCGACCGGATTTTAAACCAGGAAGCGGGAGTCATCGGCGATCCCATCGACCTCGAGGGGGAATTGTGCGATTTCGATGCAAGCCGCGCCCAACCCGTCCATGTCGTCAGGATCCGGGATTTTGTGGAACATCTCCGGAAAATCAACACAAGCGCCAACCGCAGCGAAGCCATCTATGTGTTGCGTCTCCTTGTTGCCCGGTTGAGCCTGTTCTCGTTCAAAAAACAATTGAATGCAAAAAATCTCCAGTCCGAGGTGCACAGCCTTTCCCGGGAACTGATTCGGTTCGTCAACTCGCCTCTCTCCGAAAGGCCTCCGTTGCTGGTCCGAATCCTCGTTCGAGATATCGCTTCGGTCGTCACGAGGCCCAAGCTCATCGACCGCCTGTGGAACGATACGATCGATCTGGCCGAAATTCACATTCGGGGAAGCGAGATCGTCAATGAGCTCCGGCGCAGCTCGCATCACGCCATGGGCAGGCACACACTGAGCCTTGCCCAGGCCTACTGGAGATACCTGGATACCGGCGATAAAGACGGTCTGGATGAGATGGGCTTCGAGGAACTCGCCCCGGCCGATGAAAATGCCAGGAGAGAGGAAAAGCCAAAGCAGCTCCTGGCACGGATAATCGCAGACCTTCAGCAGCTGATGGACAGCTCGGAGACGATCGCACGAATTCGGGAATGGCAGGAGGAATACGCGGCCACGCTCATCCGCTGCGCATTCGGCAAGAGCCTCACAGAGGAAATGAATTCTGCCCTTGAAGGAATGCGCTCTGCGAATAGATGGGTTTATTATCATCATCTCCGCATCATCAAAACCCGGATGCTCGAATTCCAGGAACATTTGCCTGGCGTTAGCCCCATCGTGCGGCGGTTGGATGCGCTTCTCGAACTCAAGCCCGATGAAGTGTTGTTCGAGAAAGAACGGACGGAGTCGGAGCTGCAAAACTGTGTTGGGCGATTCGTGGCCGATGTGCGGCAATCCTATCAAACGGGATTGTTCAAGGAGCTGGAAAACATCCTTGCAGACTATGAACACTGCGAATATTACACGACATTCAGGACGATCTGCCAGAAGCGGAAGAATCTCCGGGCCGGGCTGAAAAACCGCGCTTTCCCAGAGCAAAGGCTGCTGCTGCTGGAGTTGGACTGCCTTCTGGAGGAAATAAGCTACCTCACATTGCGCCATATAGCCAATGAATACGAAGAGAAAGGAGTCGATTTTTTACAGTGTTTGGCTATCATTCACGCTTCCGCGCAAAATCTGACTCACGACGGAATGCATTCCAGGCAGCTCCATGACCTGGCGGCGATGCTGAGAGACGAGACAAAGACTCCTGCCGAAGTCAGAAATATCATCGAGCAGATCCACCGCAACTACCACCACCTCATCCAGCGGGTTATTTCACCGTTCGAAAAAATGCGTGACAAGGTCGGATTCACGGAAGAAGAGCTGCGGTCAGCCCTGGGGAATATCCAGCGTTACATGCACGATCTCAACTGCATAGGGTATTTTACCGATATCGCTCATTCCTTTATCGAGGATAAGGGCGACGATCAAACCCACACCCAGCTATCCGGGAACTTTTTGTCTCGAGAGCCATACGATGTGATCCACCTATCTCACCGCGATGAGATCAAACAGAGAGTGGAGAATGACGATAGCGCTTGCAACCTCCGCGACTTGTATGGAAGCAAAGGATCGGGCCTCATATATATCAGTTATCTCGACATCCCGACACGGGACGGTTTTATCCTTCCCACCACCCTTCCGCAAAGCGGAAAATCCGGGATAACCCCGGAGAAAATGGAGGAAGTGGTCATCGAACACATGAAGATCCTCGAGGCCGATATTTTCAGACGGGATAAAGAAAAGAAAACATTCGGGGACCCAGCCCAACCCCTTTTGCTTGCTGTCCGTGCGGGATCGGTCTTTTCTATGCCGGGAATATTGTCCACCGTGCTGTTCGTGGGTATCAATGATGAGATCGCGGAGGGCATGGCAAAACATGACCCGTGGTGTGCTTACGATGCCTACCGGAGATTTCTTGCGATTTACGGACAGGCCGTATGGGGCGTGGATATGGAGTCATACAATATCGTCGAGGAAACCAAGCGGCGCTACAACGTGAAATACAAATATGACCTGCCGTGGGAAGGGATGAAAGAGATCGCTGAGGTGACCAAAAACATCCTGCGGCAGGAAGGGTATGGAAACGCGCTCGATGAGGTTCTCCTCGATCCGCAAAAACAACTCTTCACAGCCATAAACGCCGTGTTCCAATCCTGGAACAGTGAGGCAGCACGCCGGTACCGGGAGATCAAAGGCATATGCAACTCCTGGCATTCCGTGGCGATCATCCAGGAGATGGCGATGGGCAACCGGAAGAACGAGGAAATCCGTGTCGGCATGGACGAAACGCGGGCATCGCTGACGGGCGTGATCCCCCGGACACACGTTACCGGACTTGGAATGCGATCCCATATGGGCGACTTCAAGTTCTCCGCTGCCGGGGACGACCTTGTCGGCGGATTGACGAAGTCGATCTCATTCCGGCCCATCGACGAGCTGGATTCGTTCCTGCCGATGCTGAACCGGCGCCTGCGGCATAATATCGCCAAGCTGAGAAGGTTTATGGGAACGGATCAGGAAGTGGAATTTACGGTGGAGAACGGGACTCTGAGCATTCTTCAATCCCGGGCCGCAGAAATCGGAAAAAACCGTCAGGAGAGAGCCTTCGAAGAACCGGGAGAGGAAGACGCCTGCGGCATCGGCATCCGCGGCAGCGCATTCCGCGGGATCGTGGCCTTCGACAAACAGGACCTCGAGGAGCTTGCCCGGGAAAACATTGCGAAGCGGGATGACGTGGATGGTATTATCCTGGTCCTGGAGAGCCCGGCCCCGGAATCTATCCCGCTGATTTTGTCTGCCGACGCTCTGCTTGCCGCAAAGGGAGGGTCGACCTCACATGCCGCAATTGCCATCAATGGGATCGAGGATGCCGACTACAGTGCCGTGATGAGTGCAGCCGGGCTGCATGTGGATGCCCATAAAAAGGAAGCGTCCATAACCGACAGGAACGGCGATGTTCGCCACGTCATTCGAAAATGCGATGTGATCTCCATCCACGGAATGACAGGGAATGTCTATGTCGGGACGCGAAAAACGATATAAGCCGCTAAATCTTGCTGATAAATTCCGATATTTCCCCAAACAGGCTGGCTCCTTCATCCGCGATGCCTTTCTGCACTTTTACGACCTCTGCCATTACGTCTGTGTCCGAAGCCGGTTCCGGTTGATCGCCAGCTTCGCACTCCGCATCGGCAACATCTTTCCAGTCTTGATTGACCCTCTCCAATATTTTATCCGGAATGAACTCGGATAGGGTGATATATCCTTTTTTCAATTTATCCTGCTCTTCGGCATCCCGGGCCTTCGGGATCACCGCCTTGATAGCCTCTTTGATCTCGGTCTTTGTATGGGAAAGGAGGGATAACGGCATGGCCATTCCGTAATCCTTTCTCTTTTCCAAAACCGAGAAGTAATCCTTCACGATATCCATAGGGTCTGCATTCATGTCCAGCTCCTTTCTTTTCGATACTTATCTATGCGGGTTATACCATCCATAAAAAAAGCTGTCAATCCGGTCAGGCGGACTATGCGGTGACTATACCTAGGGGCTTCCGGTCTTTCCATTTGCCCCGGGTGAAGTCGGGGAATTCCACAGGGGTGC
>Ga0180438_10005265_pt1 | contig 18086 bp, 20 predicted proteins | sample SS_ome_12_FD_132455 | JGI IMG/M metagenome (GOLD analysis project Ga0180438, IMG submission 132455) | Hypersaline lake sediment archaeal communities from the Salton Sea, California, USA - SS_3_D_2 metaG | ecosystem: Environmental > Aquatic > Non-marine Saline and Alkaline > Hypersaline >...
CCCTGACCTGGAACAATAACTGTATCAAATCCAATATCACCTTGGTGGTTGAGCCGATTGTATTCATTGGCAAATTCCAGGCCTTCCTCAAACATCTGGGCTTTATTATATGCTGGAATTCTAGCTGGATATATTGCTCCGCCATACATACGTATATCACCGACTAGAATTTGCTCCCAAGGCCCTGGTAAGGGCACTACCTTGCCATTTACTAAAAAGTGAATTGAGGGCGATACAGCAACGCCTTCAAGCCATTCTTCTACAACACCAGAATGAAACTGAATTTCATCATAGAATAATTTTACTTTATCCTGCCAGCCAACAGATCTATCAAACTTAAAATTTTCTGTTGAACTTGCGCCTTTATCTTCTTTCATTACCACTTGGTTTGCTCCCTTTCGGAAAAGCAATCTTGAAGCATCTATAACTTCTTTCACGTCTTGTAGAAATTCTTCACCATCTGCAATATTTACACCAATTTGTTTGGCAATGGTCCTGAAATTACTTTTTCTGCCATTTCTTTCATTTGATGCTCGGCCTAAAATTCTATACCCTGTTTCTCTGGCAAATATTTCTTCAAAATCACTGACAATAAATACATCAAAATGAGCATTTGCTGGGTTTGCCAAGGACATCAGATGGTCTAAAGTAGGCTGATCAGCTAATAGTTTTTCTCCTAAATGCCTTCCTCTTGCTCTTGGTACAATGAAATACTCATGAAGGTTTTCATTCCCATATCCCAGATGAGTTCTTCTATATTGCAAATAACTATCTGGGGGCATTGAGGATAATAAAAATATTGATTTTCCTTGAAGCGGTGCTACATGCAAAACTCCTTTTTCATAATTCTGTATTCCAGGAATGTGTTTCCAGTTTGGTTCAGACATAAAATGTCCGAATACGTTTGGGTGATGTATGGCACTCACGACTACCTCCTGTCGTGTCCTTTGAACTTCAATGAACATGTCGGCTACTTAATTAAAAATAGCCATCGCAGCTGATGACTATGAGAGCATATAAGCAAAACTTTAGCCATCAGGTGCCAGAGCCATTAATAAAAATAGCAACTATTGCAATACGATTGTTTATATACAAATTTGTCATAAATTATAACTTATACATTAAATATAGTCAATATGTAATAAAGGTCATTTAAACTATTCACTTTCTTTTCTTTCAGCTTCAATTATAGCTTGCCTTATCTCATGTGGAAAACTTTTACTAAACTCCGTTACAAAATCTGCTGGAAACTCCCTTAGTTCAGATAAATCTTTACCTTTTGGCTCTGCAAAATACCAGATTAACTGCTTTCTCTTAAGATCTTCAATCAATAATAAGCTTGAATCTTCTGGGATTGATTTTAGATTTGGATAAAAGCTGCCAACTGGAACTGATTTTATATTTTTTAACAAAATTTGTTTTTTTACATTTTCTGATTTATATTGAGGTTTGCCTTCATACTTTTCTGCCTCTCGAACATGCTGCCATTCTAAAGCTGCCTGAGCTCTAGCATCTTCATGTTCAACAAAGTATGGAAGTTCGCCAAGCACAGCATCGGGCTCTTTTTTATATTCCCATACTCTCCAAAACCATTGAATATTTTTCTTTTCGTCTGGCGTTAATTTCTTTTTTTCCTCCTTTTCACCTTTAATAATTCTAAATCGCCTTGATTTATCCGGCTGTTCTCCTAGATCTAATGGGATTTGCTCAGCTTTTTGAACCATATTTTATAATGAATTACCAAATGGGATATTATCTAAAATTTTCTGATCAACAAACTGCAAATCTGTCCAGCTATAGCCTAAAGAAAATAATTTTTCTGCAGATCGTACATGATGCTTTATGCCTTTTTGAATTAAAAATACTCGAGTATCATTAAAACTCCTTAACAAATTACCTTCGTAGGATTTGCTACCTGAAGATGGACGCGAATTTGAATCTTTCAGGCTTGTTCCATATTTAATTTCTTCATCTTTTGAATACCCGTCTTTATCTGCATCACTCCAGCCAGAATGTCTAATATCTTTGTGCGTAAAAATTGCAATTTTATCACCACTTTGCTGATCTCCATAATTAAGATCATGAATAGCATTCATCATTTCATCATAGCCATACCGCCAATCATGACCATGGATTGTCCCTGGTTCATTGGTAATAAATTGCCTTCGAGTATCATCATAACCTTTTATTATTACCACATGATAAATTGGGCCAGCGCCTCGAAAATTCGGATTATGCAAACCTCTACCGTAGACTGGGACCAAAACTGGCTGATTATTATCTATCTCATTTTTTATAGCAATTAAACTTGGATCTGTTTTTGTATCAGCTTCAAAAGGAAAATAATTATTTATAATATGAGTCATCTGATGAGCATTTGTATCTTTATCAAATCCCCATAAATTATTTTCAATCTCAACAATGTCTAATATCTCTGCTTTTGGATTATTAATATGCGTATTACCTTTATAATAATTATCAAGCATAACAGTGGCCGATTCCTCGCAAGCCTCATCAAAAGGCGCATACCAGCCATCTGGTGCCTGAACAGTAAAAGGGACGTTTATATTTTTAATATTACCGGCAAAAACCGGTAAGGCTATTACAAAAAACAACAAGTTAAATGCTATAATTTTTTTCATAAAGTTAGATTTAAATGCTAGATTCTATATTTTCCTCCATTGGTTTTATGAATACTTCAATTTCCTTATCTTTAACAATATATTGCAGCAGCCTGGTTACTTCTTCAACAGCATTATCATTTGCTTTTTCCAATAGTTCCTGTGTATTAGCTGCCTGCTCAGCCTGCTTGGTTAATTCTGTTAAAGCCTGGTTATATCCGTCATCACTGTCAAGAACTCGTTTTAATATTCCCTGCTTATTTTTTACATCAATTGGACCTACCAGCCTGGTGTTGAAAATTTCTGCAGGAGCCAATGAAACAACCACTTTTGTTGTTTTTACTTCAATATCATCTTCAGAAAGCTTTTGCAAATCTACTCCCAGGTTAACTTCCATATTACCCCTGGCTTCAATTGTTTGACCAAATAAAAGATCTTTCCAGGTTCCTTCTTTATTTTCTATCATTATCGGTTCATTAAAAACATAGGTTTGGGTTACTAAAAAACCGCGCGCATGAAGAGTGGTTAAAATGATGTCAGCAGTCACTTTTCTTTCTGTTTTTTCAGGCTTTGCAATTAGCCAACCTGCATACATAGCTCCTCCAATGATTGCCAATACTGCAACAATTATTAATATTACTTTAATTTTTTTCATACTTTGTCTTTTATTTGATAAATATATATTGGTATTTGGTCTTTAGCTGGCTTATCTACCTCAACTGGCTGCCAGTCAGCAATCTTAAACGAATATGAAATAATCCTTGCCCCAGGCTTTAATTCTTTTTGAAGTTTTTTTGCTACTCTTAATTTTAAGCTTATCGGGTAGCCAAAAATATATACAACATCTACGTCAGTTAAATCTACCTTAAAAAAATTTTTATATAATATATTACAATTTTTACATCCAGAAAATATTTGCTTTATTTTCGCCCAAAAATAAATTGGCAAAGCCATTTCTATGCCAACTGATTTGGCTTTTGAATTTTTTCCTATATAAAACACTACTTTTCCATTTCCACATCCAAGATCGTAGAATTTCTGACCCTCTTTTAGATTGGCTAACTTTAATACCCTGGGTAAATCTGCTGTTCTTGTAGGCAGAAAAGGAGCAGAAGACCAACTGGCCACTAAGACAGAAAGCAATACCAAAACCAGAACTAAGGCAATATATATCATAAATCTAATTAGGGTTGATGGCCGTTTTTACTAAGGAGAATATTCTTTGTTATTACATCCCCTTCAGGTTTTTCCTGTTCAATACTTTCACTTTTACTACTTTCATATCCAGATTTTTCAGCTGTTATATAATACACGTTTTTTCCTACAAGGAAATTATAGCGCCCCTTTCTATCTGTAACCTGAGTATCTAATAATCTATTATACTGACTATCGTAAATTCTAACAATAGAATTAGCTATTGGCTTTCTGGTATTTTTATCCAACACAATTCCCCATCCTTTTGGTTTTTTCGGTACAGCTAATCTTCTAAATATAGCATAAATTACAATGTGAACTATAAGCAATACAAAAGAAAAAGTATCAGGTTTTATTATAAAAATGAAAAGTGCTGATACAGGTCCAAGCAAAGCAAGGAATCTCTGGAATTTTCTAAGCCATCGAATAAGTTTAATCTTCTTGCTTGGTACAGCTTTTTTATGCGGATCTAGCGGAATATTTGGCACAATCATGGTTTGTTCACCAACATTTATTTCTTCTCCATGATATACATCAATATATGTCACATCTTCCTTTATTCCTGCTAAAAGCTGTGATGGGAATTCATAATCCTTTTTAAATGCTGTAATGTAGTATTTACCAGGCTTTGCAATAAAGGCATATCTTCCCTGCTTGTCTGTTACTTTTGTTTTGACAAGCTTATTAGTAGCCCTATCATATAGCCTGACAATAGCTAGATCTATTGGACGCTTTGTGATTGAATCATATACAACTCCGTATTTCTTTCTCTTCTTTCGAAATAAAGCCAATATTGGTTCGGAAAAAATTGAAAAAAGATATGGTAGAAATCCAGCCATTGAAGCAAGCGATGCTAGGTTTACTGCTGCTAGAGCAGCCAAAAAAGCCACACCTGCTGTATCTGCGACATCTTCTACTTCAGGGTCATCAAAAAATTCTTCCTGAGCTACATCGATCCCATACTCTATATTTTCCCCAACTGCTGCAATAAACTCAGTAACATCTTCTACTGGAGGCAGCTCTTCTGGTAAGCGTAAAAGTTCTATGCCAGGATTTATAATTAGGTTTGAATTATATGATATTTCCCTTTGTCTATAACCTTCTTTATTTACTTGAATCCTATAACCTCCGGGCAAAACCATATATCCAAATGTTCCACTATTTGTGGAATATGTAGGATTAGTTTGGGCATATGCATTACCAGGCCAGAAAGAACCATCTTCATTAAGTAAGGTTATATTCGCCCCTTGCACTGCAAATTGTTGCCCGTCAATTTCTTCATATACATAACCCCAGGGTACTACTGTTACTCCAAAATCCAATACATCTGTAGCTCCGTCTAAGTATGTAATTACAAGTCTAGCTGGGTAATTGCCAGGAGTAAAATCACTCTGGACGCTTACTTTATATAGCAAACCATCTGAGGTTCTTGCCATTTGATAAACAGAGGATCCAATCATCCATTGAACAGATGATGCTGGATTTGGCAAGACCGTAGCATCAAGTTCAACTGCATAAATAAAGCTTGGCAAAATGGAAATATATCCATTATTCGAAGGAATTAATTCAATCGTGTGTCCTGCAGTCCAAAATTCTACATATTCTGTTCCTACTCTCTGATCTTCAGGCACAGTAACGTCAGGCGCTTCCGGCACTTCTGGACATGGCTCACATGGCTCACATTCCTCGCATTCTTCAAGCCCACATTCCAATACCTCACATGTGCAGCCCAATTCTTCACAGGTAGGGGGCGGTGGAACTGGTTCATTGAAAATATACCTATACGGAGTCATTATATTTCCAGCTAAATCTCTGGCATTTATTTCAACCACAATTGGCTGACCATCAGGAAAATCCTGGATCGTATTGATTGTAACCCGATAATTACTCGTATCTCCTGTATAAGTGAACACATTTGGCCCTGCTAATTGATATGTAATACCATCAATTGACACCACTACTGTGTCAATATCAACCCCAGACTGATCATCTAATATATTAAAGGCAACATCTGCATCTAAAGGAACGCCCCGCTCACCAGGACTTGGATCTGGGTTTCTAACATATGGCGGCGTCAGATCTACAATTGGTTCATTAAAAGTATAAATATAAGGATTCATTATATTTGCAGCCAAATCCTGAGCTCTAATCTCAACCCTTACGGGCGTGTCTGGTAAAAAATCTTGAATAGGATCTACAGTGATTCTATAGTTTAATGCGTCTCCAGTATAAGTAAAAGTATTTGGACCAGCCAGGGTATATTCAATACCATCAATAAAAATTTGCACAGAATCCAAATCAACACCTGACAAATTATCTCTAAGATTGAAGGCTATGTTTGAATCTAATGGTACTCCTCTTTGCCCTGGTGTAGGGCTCGGATTTGTCACCCAGGGAGGAGTTGTGTCATCTACACAAGGGCCGGGAATAAAATTATAACTGGCGCCAGCCACACCATCCAAAATATCATTACTTAACATGTCAGCAATATTACTATCAGTTGATCCGCCAACAACATAATAAAAGTTAAAGCTAGTGCTGGTTATTCCTGGTTTGCTTCGAAATACCAAAGATCCATAAACTCCTGAGCCATTATAACCCCCAATAACATTAAATCCGGTCAAATAAACCCTGCCCTCAGTTTCATTAATCACATTCCCAGGATACATTTGATAGGTTGTACCTGGTTTTACCTGAGTACCAGGCATATTTGTCACCTGATCAATAAATTCTATCTCAGCAGGATTAAATTCAATAACCGCATCTGCTGCGTTTGAATCCACTCCCTCTGTATCAATCATAATATTAACAGAGTATTCGCATTCCATTTTATATGTATCAGATGCTGGGGCAATCCAAAAATCAGCAGCGCTAGCGACATTTGATCCAGCAAGCAATCCAATTGCTGACAAAACTATTATTCCGAAAAGTAGTATAATTTTTTTCATATTTATTTAATTACTTTTATATTTTATATTATTTCCAAATTCTTTAATCTTTTCTTTTTAATCTTTATTCTTGATTAGTCTCCCCATTTATATAAATTATAAACTAAAATACTCAGATCCAATCCGTTTACCTGAGTGTCCTGATTTAGATCAGCATGCAAATCAGCTGTATATAAAGCAATAACCGTTGCTGAAATATCCAACCCGTTTACATAATTATCTTTTGTCATGTGCACATCACCAGCTAATACGCTAAATGTTTCACCTAAAGTAAAATCTAAAATTTCTGCTTGAGCTGGATCCATGCTTTGATTAAAAAGCTTCTTTTTTAAATGTGACAAGCCTTTAAACATTGCATCATAAACTCCAGGGACAAGATCATCAATTACCACATCACCTTCACCGGTTGATTCTGCTGTATCCACAGAATACAGATTGGTAATTACATCAGTCCCAGGATTATAAAAAGCTAAAACGCCATTTGTATCCCAATTTCCTGTCCGAGGCAAACGTTTTTCTGGCCAGGCTTTTATATGCACTGTAAATGGTGCTATCAAAATAGCCCAGTCAAAAGCACCAGAAGAAAAATCTCCATTTGTATTATAGGTAAACGCAGAATAATAATAGATTACGCCAAACTCAACATTATAATCATATGCTAATTCATCTGGTCCATTGTAAACAAAATCGCCATCAAATGGAGTGGCTGGATATCCGGTTGTACTTCTTTTAATTAAAACACCACCAAAATCTGGCATAATCGGATTTTGCCAACTTAAAATAATCCTAACATTATCAACATCTGGATCAGCTGAAAAATTAAGTGCATTTGGCACAAAAACTTCTTCAGGCAATGTTGTAAAGGAATGATTTATACTCGTCACTGTATTGCCAAAATTATCGCTGGAAGTGACAGAAAAATAATATGTTGTATCAGCCAACAAACCATCCAACAGAATTGTATGAACAATAACCATTGTACCGTCCTCCCTAAATCCAATTTCATAATTATTGGTTAAACCAAAATCAACTCTAGAATCTGCATCATGATTTGTTTCCCATACAATATCTGCTGAATGTGCAGTAATATTTTCTGCCCTAACATTAAAAATTATTAATTCTTCTGCTAATGGCAAAGTGGTAAAAGTATAGTCTCCATCACTGGCTAATGTACCATCACCAGCAACAGATACCACTTGAAAATGATATAAAGTATCAGGCGTTAAACCGACTAAATCAATTGAATGCGAGGTAACATAAGCTCCGTCAAATGTGCTGCCTATTTCATAACCTGCAGTCAATCCATAGTCCACTCTGGAATTTGCATTTCTGTTTGTATCCCAGGTAACTGTGGCGCTGTATGGAGTAATATTTATTACCTGCACATTACTGATAATTAATGGGGTTGAACCGCCCGGAAGAACTGCTGTTTGCGGAACAGTAGCAATCACTCCAATTGTTGTATCTGAAACAGACAGCCCTATAACCCTTTGATCGCCAAATCCCCCGCTGATAAATAATACATATGCTCCAGCTGTATTTGGATTGTTAATCATATCCACGCCGCCTGACGCATTTGTTCCGATTTCTATAATAACAGTATCATTAGCTGCAATTTCATTTATACCTGCATTGGTTGGGGGTGTTAAGGTCAATATATTTGCAACAAATGAAGCTCCCCAGGTATTAAACCCAGCAACCGGAGCCAATACTTCCTCTGTTTCATATCCTGTAGTTGGCCCATGAGAAAGATCAATATCAGAAAAATCAACACCTGCATTATTAAAATTTGAATCAAAAGTGAAAGTTATGGTTGAAGCTGGCAAATGTACTCCAGATGGTGTATCAAACTTTATCGTATGATTTGAATCAACCCCCATCAAATGGGATGAAACAGCATCTGATACATTGATTAAATTTGCAGCATCAGTTGAGTTTGGAGAAAAACAAAAGACACTAAAAATATTAGCAATTGCAATAATTACCAAAAAAGCTAAACTCTTTTTTAGCGTCTTTTTTACCATTATAAATGCTGTCATTTATTCCTTTAAATTTGTTTTTATTATACCATTTTTGCTTCTTTTTTACTTGGGGATAAATATTAAAATGAATTTTCTAAAAAGTGAATAATATTTTGCCTTTTCAATGAAAAACTTATATAATAATTATACTTATAATTAATTTATCCAAATACAAAAATCATTTGGATATATAAAACCTATATGGCTCAGCTAAAACAAAAATCAATTGAGCAATACTTTGCTGATTATAATATTTCTGACCCAGATCAAAAAGCAAAAATTCTGCCAGAAATAACCCAGCTTATTTATGATAGGAATGTTTATGTAGTTCAAGCAGAAAAAGAAGATGATGAATATAAACGGCAGCAAATAGTCAATGACGCTATTGAACTGGACAAAACCATTAATGAAATCATAAAGGAATTTCAAGAAAAAAGTAAATAATATGTCAACATCACAAAAACCAGTCGTATTAATTATATTGGATGGTTTTGGCATTACTTCACCTTCAGAATCAAACGCAATCACTCAAAGTCCAAAGCCTTTTTTTAATAAATTAATAAATACATATCCGGCCATGCTTTTAGAAGCATCAGGAATGAATGTTGGCTTGCCTTTTGGTGAAATGGGCAATTCTGAGGTCGGACATCTTAATATCGGTTCAGGAGTGCTGCACTATCAGAGTCTTCCGAGAATTGATAAATCAATAGAGGATAAGACTTTTTTTCATAATGAAATTTTATTAAAAGCTGTTGAAAAAGTAAAAAAATACGATTCAAAACTTCATCTAATTGGCCTTATCGGTAATGGCGGTGTTCACGCACATCAAAGACATTTAGAAGCTCTGATTGATTTTTGTAAAAAAAATAAATTAAAGAAAAAGACATTCTTACATGCATTCCTCGATGGCAGAGATACAAGCCGTGACTCAGGAAAACAATTTTTGATTGATATAATAAAATATGGAAAAAACGAAAAATATTTCAAACTCGCTTCTATATGCGGAAGACAACATGCTATGGATAGAAATAAAAGATGGGAAAGGACCCAGCAAACATACAATTTAATTGCATTGGGTCAGGCAGAACAAAAAACGCGAGATGCGATAAAAACGATTGAACAATCGTATGCTAATAATGTATTTGATGAAGAATTTCCCCCAACTCTAATAATTGACAAAAAAAACAATCCTATTACAACCGTAGCCAAAGAAGACGCAGTCATTTTTTTTAATTTCAGAGCAGACAGGGCAATTCAGTTGACAGAAGCATTTGTGGAAGAAGAATTCAATAGATTTGAAAGACCTTTTTTACAAGGATTAACCTTTATCACATTAACTGAATATAAAGAAGACCTACCAGTTAATATTGCATATCCTAGACAAACAATAAAAAATCCTTTAGCAAAAATATTCAGCGACGCAGGCTTAAAACAGCTTCATGCTGCAGAAACAGAAAAATACGCTCATGTAACTTATTTTTTGAACGGACAAAATGAAGATAAATTTCCTGGTGAAGAAAGGATTTTAGTGCCCTCACCTTTGGCAGAAAGCTATATCAAAGCGCCTGAAATGTCAGCTAATCAGCTAACTGATGAGTTAATAAAAGCAATCAATTCTGATAAATTTGACTTTATTGCTGTTAATTACGCTAATGCAGATATGGTAGGCCATACAGGAGATCTAAACGCAACAATTAAGGCAATTGATATTGTTGATAAATGTTTACAAAAAATCATTTTTGAAATTTTGAAAAAAAACGGCATTGCATTTATAGTCGCTGATCATGGCAATGCTGAAGAGCTAATCAACCTGCAAACTGGAAAAATAGACAAAGAGCATAGTGTTTATCCTGTTCCGTTTATAACTGTAAGCAATAAGCATGAGGGCCAAATCATTCAGCCCGTACAAAACAATGATCTATCAATGATGTCACCTCTGGGCATATTAACTGACGTAGCACCAACGATTTTATCACAAATTGATATACCAAAATCCCCAGAAATGACTGGCACAAGCTTATTATAAGATGAACTTAATAAATAAAAAATCAGCGACTACGTGCCGCTGATTTTATTACTCAATACTTTAGTCTTCAACAAATTTTGGTCTCTTGTCAATGTGATTTCCAAAATACGAATTCCATTTTGACATGTGTCTAAATAAGCGAGCTGATTTCTTCCACATTGCTTCGTGTCTTTTTCCTAAGATCAACATGTACCAAAAATGTGCGAAATTTACAAGGCCGATCCAAAATGCCCAAGGCAAAAGCGGCCAAACCATAATAAACATCCAAAGACCACGGAAGATGAAGAGCCTTGAAATCTTTTCTCTGTAAGGAATCTCCAGCTTAATCTCTAATTTTGGAGATTCTGATTTTCCACCTGCTGGAGGTGTTGGTTGATTTTCTCCATTCATAAATATAAAAGTTAATTATATTCTTGTAAAAATTATAGCATATTAGCAAAAATAAGGCAAAAGTTATCAACAATTTAAAAAAAACATATTTGTTTAGCAATTCCCGGAAAAATTGAATCAATTGATGAAAAAAACCAAATAGCATTGATAAATTTTGATGGTTTGAAAAAAAATGTAAATATCAGCTTAGTTAAGGCAAAAGTTGAAGATTTTGTTATTGTCCATGCAGGCTTTGCGATTGAAATAATAGATAAGGATGAAGCAGATGCTATTGAAAAGTTATTAAAGCTATAAAAAGTAATAAAATATGGGAAACATTCTTGAAAAAATTAGAATATTATCAAGCAAATTAAGACATCCAGTCAAACTTATGGAACTATGCGGCACACATTCACAAACAGTTGCTAAATACAATCTAAAAAGCTTATTGCCGCAGAACATTGAGCTAATTTCAGGTCCTGGCTGCCCTATTTGCGTTACTGATCAAACTGACATTGACATTGTAATTGGCTTGGCAGAAAATGATATTCCCATTGCAATTTACGGCGATGCATTATCTTTGCCTGGTACAAACTCAAGTCTTGAAAAGTTAAAGCAGCAAGGTAAAAAAATCCATATTGTTTATTCAACTCAAGATGCTATAAACATTCAAAAACATGAGCCAGACTTAGTTTTCTTTGGAATTGGCTTTGAAACCACTACTCCAATGACAGCCTGGGCAATTAAGCAAGGGATCAAGGTATATTCAGCGCATAAGCTTTTTCCACCAGCAATGGCAGCGCTTTTGCAAAACCCTAATATTAAAATTGGCGGCTTTATAAACCCAGGACATGTTTCTGCCATTATTGGCACAAAACCTTATGAACAATTCAATGTACCTCAAGTAATTTCCGGATTTGAGCCTGAAGATGTACTGATATCAATTCAAATGCTTTTAGAAATGATAGTAAATAATCAAAATATTGTAAAAAATCAGTACAAACGAGTTGTAAAAGCTGAAGGCAACATTGAAGCAAAAAAAATAATTGACAAAGTGTTTGAAATATCTGATGCTAAATGGCGAGGACTTGGTTTAATTCCAAATTCTGGATTAAAAATCAGAAAACAATTTCAAAATCAAGATGCTGAATATATTCATAAAGATTTAATTGAAAAAATCAAACAAAACATTTTGCCCAAACAAAATCAGTGCATTTGTGGTAAAATACTCCAAGGACTGGCAAAGCCCAGTGATTGTCCCCTTTTTGCCAAAGCATGTACACCAGAAAATCCGCAGGGAGCATGCATGGTTTCGGTTGAGGGGAATTGTCAGATTGAGTATAGATTTAATAACCAATCTGTGGGAGGCTAGAAGCTGGGTTTAGGTTTAGAAGCTAGAATTAAATATGGAAAAAACAAATAACAAACCAATAAAAAGTTTTGATGACCTATGGGTTTATAATGAGAGCTATAATGCTACTTTTATTATTTTCTCCGAAATATTACCCAAGCTGCCGCCTGAGGAAAAATTTGATTTAAAGGACCAAATACGAAGGGCGTGTAAAGCTGTACCCAGATTAATTGCAGAAGGATATGCCAAACGACATCAAAAAGCAGGATTTCAAAAATATTTGGATGATGCAAACGCAGAATCAAATGAGTTAATCGTATGTTTCAGACAATGCAAGGATTTTTATAGTGATTTTGTTGATATAGATACTTGTGAAAAATTGATAGAAATATACACAAAATGCAGTAAAGGAATTTGCAGCCTTTCTAAAACCTGGATGAATTTTTCCAAGCTTCCCCCAATAAAATAGTATTTCTAGCTTCCAAACCCACACCTATACCTAGCATCCCAACAGATAAACTAATCAATTTAAAATATGATCGAACTCGAACACGGCGGCGGTGGCTTCAAAAACAACGAACTTATCCGCCAACTGCGTGAAATCATAAACTTAAAAACCGACTGGTCAAACACAGAAGATGATGCGGCCATTTATGATTTGGGAGATCAAAAATTGGTTTTCACCACTGATGCTTTTATAATTGATCCAATTTTCTTTCCAGGCGGAGATATTGGGAAAATTGCTACATGTGGAACAATTAATGATTTGGCAGTGATGGGAGCAAAACCCTTAGGCTTATCTTTAAGTGTGGTTATTGAAGAAGGTTTTGCTAAAAAAGATCTTTTCAAGATTGCTGAATCAATAGATAAAATCTCAAAAGAGACAAATATTCCAATTGTCACTGGTGATACAAAAGTAATTGACAAAGGGAAGCTTGATAAAATAGAAATAACCACAGCTGGAGTAGGTTTGGCTAACAAAGTCATTGACAATGGCGGCGCTAAAGTCGGCGATAATATAATAACTTCGGGTGATTTGGGCGAACATGGAGTCACTTTACTCGCCTATCGTTTTGATTATCAAACTGATATAAAAAGCGATTGCAAACCTTTATGGGAAGAATTTCAGGCAGTTGGCAATTTATTAAATGCCGCTAAAGATCCAACCAGAGGAGGAGTCGCTGCAAATATAAATGAAATTGCAGACAAATCAAAAGTGAAAATTATTTTAGATGAAGATAAACTGCCATACAAAAAAGATGTCATTGCCTTAACTGAACTTTTAGGCATTGAATTATTTAATCTGCCATCAGAAGGCCGCTTTATTGCTGCTGTTAGCGAAAAAAACACTGATCAAGCATTAAAAAAGCTCCATGAATTTAATCCTGAAGCTAAGGTGATTGGGAAATGTGTTGAAGGTGAAGGCGTCTTTTTGAAAACAAAGCTTGGTTCTGAGCGAAGGATTGAAGAGCCGAAAGGTAAATTAATTCCTAGAATTTGTTAGGAAACAAAATCTTCAGAGCTTTTAATCCATGCATCAACCATTTGACAATATTGAGGTATTAATGTTTCCTTCAATGCTAGAAACTCTTCTGGGCTAAAAGCTTGGGCAAAAGCTTTCTCTAGTGAACTGACAAGCGTGGTTCCTAAGTCATGGTCAGACATTCCTGCTCGAATTAGGACTTCACAAAGAGAGCCGACTCTCAACATGAATTCCTCTGGAGTATATATTTGATCAGTATCAGGATTTGCTATCTTCACCATAGTTTCAACAATCATCTCAATGATAATATCTTTAATATCTTTACTATTTATATCGCTCACGTCGCACCTCCTTTTGGCTCACGATATTATAATAAAATAGCAAATTGCATATTTATTGTCAAACAATAAAAAACTCCAGGGATTTAATCCTGAAGCTATGATATTCTCTCCTCAACTTTTTTCTCCTGAACTTTCATCATATTTAAAGATCTGACCATACCCACAACAAGCATTAAACAACCCATATTTAGTAAAAATACACATAGAATAACCAACTTCGGAACCAGTGCTGGTTCAATACAATGCTCGATATGATTTAAATATGCTAGGGAAAATATACTTCCCAAAATAAGAACAGGACCGAAGACAACCATAAATGCATTTAAGAATTTCTTCATTTGATCACCTCCTGAAAATCCAGCAAGATATATGGCATTATAATCATACAAATTTGGAATGTCAAAAATAATGTTGACAAAATTACTAGCAGATGTTATTATATAAAATCGTTCTTTAATAAACCCAGGGGGCAATCATGGCAGAATCCTTTTATACTTATGCATGCCTAATTTTAGTCATTTTTATTTGGGTACTTATTTGGATGGCAAAAGCTATTCATAAAAAAGAAAAACATCTTTTTGGAGGATCTATTATTTTAACAATAGCAACCATTGCAATTCTGATTTTGTTTGCATACAAAGATGCTATTGATTGTGTTTATATGGCAATTTTCATGTCGCTTAGTTTTATAGCTGCTTGCATTGGTATTGTTTTAACCAGTGCTGGCTTACTTATTGTTTGCACGCAAACAAACGTAAAATCTTGCAGCAAAGAAGAAAATCATGCCTAACCCAGTACATCATGTATTGATATTAACTTTACTAGCCAATGCCATTGTGTGGTGCGTAATCTGGCTGGCCTGGATCATTCATAAAAATGAAAGACATTTTTTAGGCGGAGGTATACTGGTAATAATTGGAACAGCCGGACTAATAATTATGAGTGAAATTAACCATTTTATTGATCCTGCTTATTGCTCCATTGAAGCAACAAGCTTTCTGGTTTCAACACAAGGTATGATATTAGTTGCAATAGGATTTATTAAAGAATTAAAGAGGGCAATGAATAAATTTAGACCGCAATCATAAATGCGGTTTTTTGTTATTGACAAATGATTTTAATAATGATATAATAAATAACCGATATTTCACCTTGCCTAAGGGAGGCAATAATGTCAACTGAACATCAAGCAGCAGAAAGAGAAGTTAGATTATTTCTTAATGGCTATAAACATATGACAAATGTTAATAGCAAAAATGCTCAAGCAACAGTTCAGGCTCTAAAAGAGCCAGCCAAATATCCAAGGCAATGGGACAAGCTGTTCAATATGCTTATTGATTATCTTGAGGAATTCCTACATGAACTTGTTGTAGGGACTCTCAGTTTTCCTTTGACATTCTATGATCATGCATTGATTGAAAATAAAGCTCAATTCCATATTACTCTTAATAGTCTTTCCGAGTCCTTAAGAGAAATCCTTACTGTAAAGACAGCAGGAAATCATTCTATGCTAGGTCCTCACATGTATCATGGGCTTGATATGGAAGCCCTTAATAAAGCCATGCAATACATTAGTCAGCTCACAAACTCATAATACAACCGCATTAAAAATATGCGGTTTTTTTAATCCTCGATTTTTAGGTAACAAACTAAAGCTTTTCATTTCTCAAGCAATACATCATCTGGCCCAAACTCAAAGAATAATCTCCTCTTTCAACATTTTCAGACATAATTACTCCATTATTTTTAGCAATTTGACTCATAATCTTATTATTTGCCATTCCTCCTCCAAAATATATTGGTAAATTTGAATCAGCCTTTTTCGCAATTTGAATTAATCCTTCAATCAAATACTGCTGAACTGTAGCAGCTAATCTCCCCTTGTCTTTACCCAAATTATCGAAAAGCCACTCAAAAAGATGTGTGGTCTCTAAGATATATTGTTTTTCTGTTTTTATGTCTTTCTGTTTCTCTGTTATCTTTGGATTCAAATCAAACGGCTCTGCAGAATTCTTCTCTAATAAATCCACTGGTTCATGCTTATACTTTCTTTCATTTTTACAAAAGCCAAGCAAAACTGAGGCTGCATCCAGTATTCTTCCAGTGCTGCTAGTTTCTACTGAATTAAATTTTTGTTCACACATTTTTACCAGTGTATTAAATTCTTGTTCAGTATAAAACTCACTAAAAATTGAATTTATCTCATTTGCCGGTTTTATTTTTAATAGTATAGAAAGCAGCATTCTGGCCGGCTCTTTTATTGACAAATCTCCACCGCATAATAATTGATTTTCCAAATGCCCAATTCTTTTTATTTTATCTTTGCTTTTTTCTTTTTGATTTTGACTGATAAGGAACACTTCTCCTCCCCAAATCTTTCCATTAAGGCCATAACCTGTACCGTCTGCTGCTATACCTATAATCTTAGGCAAGCTGGGTGTGGGCATAGAAGCTAGAATAGTGTGATCAAATAATACAGAATAAACATGAGCAATGTGATGTTGGACTTTTTCAAGCTTTGCGTCATATTTACCAACTAATTCTTCTCCCAATTTTGAGGTTTTATATTCAGGATGCAAATCAACACATATTATATCTGGAATAAAACTATTTTTTTCCAAAAATTCAAATAAAATCTTTTTATAATTTTCAAATGCCTGTTCTTCGATTAAATCCCCCAAATTCTTTTTATAAAATATTTTTCCTTTATTATAAACACAAAAATTCCCTGCTGACTCAGGACCTAAAGCAAGAATTTTAAAATCTTTATCAATTAACACTTTAAATTCTTTCATATTATTTTAATCTTATCACAATTTTTAAAATTAAAAAGGCGCATATAATAAAAACGCCTTATTTTGTTTTTGTTACTATGGGAAGATAAACACTAAATGTGGTTCCATATCTATATATACTATCAACATCAATCCATCCATTATACTTTTTGACAACATCATTTACAATCGTCAGTCCAATGCCTGTACCCTTATCTGGCTTTGTAGTGAAATACGGCTCAAATATTCTTTCAGTATTTTCGCCAGCGATTCCAATCCCTGTGTCCTCAATTGATATTAAAATGCATTTCCTTGAATTTACAATTTCAGATGATATATTTTGGTCATCGTCAACAATAACTTGTTTCGTAAATACTCGGATAATATTTGGCCGATCACGGTATCCAAGAATTTTCTTTTCCTTAATAGCATCATATGCGTTAATAAGCAGATTTAATAACATTTGCTGAATATCAACAGGATTGGCAAGAACTGACGGCAATCCTTCAGTCAATTTATGCTGAAACTCAAATTCCCTATGAAGTGTCTGAACCATCATAATTGTGTTTGCGACAATTTCATTAATATCAACTGGTGATAATTCTGCTGCAGATGGTTTACCAAATGTCTTCAACTTTTTTACTAATTCGATTATTTGAATATATGCACTGAGTGCGGTTGTATGCGCTGTATCTTTTTCATCACCATTAATTCTCATCTCATCAAGATATGCGCCTATTGGGCCTAATAAATTATTCATCTGGTGAATTATTTGATTTGTTAACTGACCCAGACCCTGCAATTGCATGGCCTGACGCTGTCTTAATCTGTATGGTTTTTTTTCTAAAGTTCTGAAAACTTCTGGAGGCTGTGTTACCTCATTCCTAAATATATTTTGATTTAGTCGATCTTTATCTTCCACTTTTCTCTCCTTTTTGTCTTTTTGTTTTTATTTCAA
>Ga0180438_10005266_pt1 | contig 18084 bp, 22 predicted proteins | sample SS_ome_12_FD_132455 | JGI IMG/M metagenome (GOLD analysis project Ga0180438, IMG submission 132455) | Hypersaline lake sediment archaeal communities from the Salton Sea, California, USA - SS_3_D_2 metaG | ecosystem: Environmental > Aquatic > Non-marine Saline and Alkaline > Hypersaline >...
AATCAGCAGAGCGGCAAGTCAGCAGAGCGGCGAATCGGCGCGTGGGTGAGGTTGGGGGGCGATTTGGAGTGATCAGATGCCGGGTGTTGCAGACGTTGCAACAGGCTGCCTGTATCCTGGGAGCAAATCTCAGGATGGAGGTGGCACAATGGCTTTCTGGCAGAAGAAGGGGGAGGAGCGGGAGGAAATGGACGGGGTGATCCAGCGGAGCCCAGGCATCCGGCCGGCGGAGCTGGCGCGGCAGATGGGGGTCTCTCGGTCGACGGTGCAGCGGCGGCTGCCGGCCATGGAGGAGGCGGGGTACCTGTACAGCGAGGATGAACGAGGCGGGTTGTGGCCGTTCAGGCGGGTGAGGCGGTAGCAAGATTGGTGAAGCGGAATTTCGCGATTGTTGCGGGATTTGGAGGGTGGTGGGTGTATAATGAGGGTAGATTGCGACACTGTTGGAGGAGTGTGAGAGGATGGAACGATCCACTTCCAAAGCGGAACGGATGTTACAGATGGAGCAACTGCTTCTGGCTTCTCCAGAGGGACTGCGCAAGGCCGAGATCGCCCGACGACTGGGGGTGCATCGCGCGACGGTGGGGCGGTACATCGAGGATGTGAGCCGGCGTATCCCGATCTGGCAGGACGAGCACCTGCTGGGCATCGACCGCGACGACTATCTGACGCACGTGCGGCTGACGATCCACGAGAGCATGGCACTGCACCTGGCGGCGCGGCTGATGGCGACGCGCACGGACAAGCACAACCCACACGCGGCCTCAGCGCTGCGCAAGCTGGGGAGCGCGCTGGAGAAAATCGCCCCCCAGGTGAGCGGCCACCTGCTGGCCTCGGCGGACGTGATGGACGACCAGGCACGGCGGCGCGATCCGGTGTACCTGGGAGTGCTGGAGGCACTGACGCGGGCATGGTCGGACGGGAGGATAGTGCACGTGTGGCACCGGCACGAGAGCGGGCAGGTCCACGAGTACGACTTTGCCCCGTACTTTATCGAGCCGTACGCGGTGGGCCGGACCACTCACGTGATCGGCTGGCGAGAGCCGCCGGGGGCGCTGCGGACGTTCAAGGTGGAGCGCATCCAGCGGGCCGAGCTGATCCTGCCTACGCGGGCCTACACCATCCCCGAGGATTTCGACCCTCGGGAGAAGCTGGCGGATGCCTGGGGTATCTGGTACACGGAAGCAGAGCCGGTGGAGGTGGTGCTGCGCTTCCATCCCCGTGTGGTCCGGCGGGTGCTGGAGACGCGATGGCACCGGTCGGAGGAGGTGGAGGAACAGCCGGACGGAAGCCTGATCTGGCGGGCGCGGGTGGCGGAGCCGCAAGAGATGCTGCCCTGGATCCGGGGGTGGGGGGCGGACGTGGAGGTGGTGGGGCCGAAGAAGTTGCGTCTCGCAGTGATGCGCGAGACAAAACGTCTAATGCAGCTCTACCAACTGAACAATCCCCTGCCCGATGATACAGATGACTACGACGACCAGCGGGCTAGAGAGCTGTTTCGGAGCTAGGAGACCATGCAACTCTACGAGTACCAGAAAACGGTCGCTGGCTATCTGCGAGAAGGCAGGAACGTCATATTGCAGGCACCCACCGGAGCAGGTAAGACTATAGCGGCGTTGTGGCCCTTCCTGGAAGCCTGGGATCGAGACCGGCCTGATTTCTTTCCTCGGAAGTGCATCTATTCAGTGCCTATGCGGGTGCTGGCCAATCAGTTCGTGAGGGAAACGCGCCGTCTGGTCGAGGAGGAGCTACTCCTGGCTGAATTGCCTTCCATAGCTATCCAAACCGGGGAACGCCCGGAGGACCGAGATCTGAGCGCGGCACTGACCTTTGCCACGATAGACCAGGTGCTGAGCAGTTTCTTGCTATCCCCGTACAGTCTTCCCCGGCGCATGAGCAACATGAATGCAGGCGCTGTAGTCGCATCGTACCTGGTCTTTGACGAGTTCCATCTGTTCGATCCGATTTCGACGCTGCCCACGGCGCTAGAGATGCTCAGGATGCTACGGGGCATCGCTCCCTTCCTGCTGATGACGGCCACGTTTTCCTCCGACATGTTGGAAGGCCTGGCTGGTGCGCTGGACGCGGTAGTTGTGCCGGAGGACGACGCCGCGTGTCAGGCCATGCAGACACTTCCCTCGGAGCAGAAGACGCGCCGGTATCACGTGGCCGCAAGGCCGTTATGCGCCAGGGCCGTACTGGATGAGCACCACGACCGCACACTCGTCGTCTGCAACGTGGTGGATCGCGCCCGTGTGCTGTTCGAGTCGCTGCGCGACCACCCCAATCGAGGTGACACCCAGGTGCTCTTGCTTCACAGCCGCTTTCTGCCCGAAGACAGACAGCGTATTGAAGAGCAGATACGAAGCTTGTTTGTCAAAAACGGCGATGAGGGGGGGCGCTGGATCCTCGTGGCTACCCAGGTAGTGGAGGTCGGGCTGGACATCACCTGCCAGACGCTGCACACGGAACTGGCACCGGCTAATGCCATCCTACAGCGGGCCGGGCGGTGTGCCCGCTACCAGGGCGAGGAAGGGGACGTGTTCATCTACCCGCAGGCGCTTGATGCAGACGGCGACACAGTAGACCTGGCATCGAAAGCCTGGCCCTACCAGGATCAGCGGGAAGAAATCGCCCGTACGCTTGACGAGTTCCGGGTTCACCACGGCGATCCTTTGACCTTCAGCGACGAGCAGACAGTCGTCAGTGCAGCTCACGGGCCTCGAGATAGGGCCATCGTCCAGGGGTTGGTCGCTACCGAGGAAATGTACCGGCGTAGAATGAATGACGTGATGGCCGGTCGGCAATCCGGCGAGGCCGGCAACCTGATCCGTGCCGTGTCATCCCGCCTGGTGGTGGTGCACGACGACCCACCGGCGCTACTGGAACGGCCTTTTGCGGCGGAATCCTTCAGCCTGCACCCTGGCACAGTATATGGTCTCGTGGACAGGTGGGTACAGAGGGCGGACGAGATCGGACTGGACGACTGGGGCGTACGGGCGCTGCACGACCGGGGCGACGAAGGCGAGAGCGGACAGTCAGCGTACGATTGGGTGCCCATAGATGGGGATAACAAGGGGGACGTAGCAGGCTCCGTCATGGTGCTGGTCGATCCAGCACTGGCCGGCTACGATCCCGATCTGGGCTTTGTGCCGGATCGGTCCACCGGGTACCGGACCAAACTGGCACCTGCGAAGGACGACGTATCGCGTGGCCAATACGGCTACAGGTTGGAGAGCTACCAACTACATGCGCGCCTGGTGTACCAGGCCCTCGTGCGCCAGTCCTGGCTAGAGCTGGCACCTGCAGCCAGGCGATTGGAGCAGGCCTGTGGCTGGCCTGCGGGTATCGTGGAGCGCGCTGCTCATCTGGTCGTCCTGCTACACGACGTGGGCAAACTCAACCGGGGATGGCAGGATTGGGTAGCGCGCTACCAGTTGGCAATCGGTGAACCTGCACCGGCCGGCTTTTACGCCCACACCGAGTTTGACCCAAGCAACCCGATGCACCAGGAGATGCAAAAGGCGATGGGGCGCAGGCCGCCACACGCCGTCGAGGGAGCCGCGGCGGCAGCGCCGTTGCTGTTCGCCGCGTTCGGGGCGTGCGAGCCGGTGTTCAACGCGGCCTTTACCGCCATCGCCAGGCACCATGGGGCGTTCACCCGGCAGGGGCAGAGATATACACTCGCTGCAGGGGCAGGGCGCGCTGTCGCCGAGACGCTGGACTGGCTCCCGCCTGACCTCGTAGCTGGCCTGGACACTGAAGCTTTGTGGGTGAGCGAAGAGCCAACCGAGGCATCCATCGTAGATTTTATCGTGAAGCCAGAGCGAGATGAAGAGTTCCTGGCTTACACGTTGTTGGCGCGGGCACTGCGCATAGCGGATCAAATTGGAACCGCACAAGGGAGTTTGTGACAAGGAGGTGACCTTTGACCCAAACACTATACGTTGACAAATCCACAGGTACGTTTGCCGACCAATTGTTGGCCCACGGTCTGGCGGTCGTCGTGAGCGACGTGCTGGGACGGACCGGTGGACACAGGCGTGTGCCGGTGCATATCACCGACAAAGGCGCGTACTATTGCCTGGAGGTCGCGCCAGTGCTGGACGACGAACGGCTGGCTGCAATGCCGAGTCCCTACGTTCCAGCCGTCGTCATTCGCACGGCCAAGAACGCCGACAAACTGCCGCCCGACCTGCCGCCGCAGGGAGCAGTGAACTATGAGGCAGAGCGGGACAAGCGAGCCGCGTTCTTTGAGATGCGCAAGAACCTGTCCAAAGAGGCACGAGTTGCCCTGGCGCGACGGGAGGCTCACTCGGAGCTAGTGGCCCTGCGCGGCCAGGAGCCCCATGAAGACTGGGACATTTTCCGTGCGATCAATCCAGCAGCGCTCCCCGGCTACAACAAGCTGATGGTCCAGTGGTGGGCAATCCAGGAAGCACTGCCAGAGACGCTGGCCCTGCTGCGGGATCTCTTCACCCGAACACCCAATGACCTGGACAAGGCCGTCGTGACCTGGCAGGAACTGGACAAGGCCCACGGCTGGGGCATCAAGGCCGGAACGACCGCAGCACAAGTCTACAACCCCAGCCAGGGCAAGGGGCAAAATCGGGCCAAAGCCGACAGTCTGCGCATGGACAACATCAAGGACGCCTTCTGGCTGCTGGAGTGGCTCAAGGCGGTGGGCTTTTACCGGGCCGCGTTGACCAAGCAATTGAGCGGTGTCAAGGACCGCAAGACCTACGTATTGGCCCCGGTCGAGATCGATCTGGAAGAGAGCGATAGGATCATGGGGGCCTTCCGCGGCCGGATGACGCGGGCCGAGACCGCCATCCGCTCCGACGTGTTGGCCTCGTTGCGCTACACGCAGGCGCTGCTCAATTTCACACGAGAGCAGGAAGGGACCAGTCTCAGAGCCCGGTTGTTCAGACACCAGCGGCCATCCCGAGTGGTATCCGGTTTCTACAGCGCTTTCTACAAGAACCTGGGCAACGCGGTAGCGACGATGAACCTGTCGTTCATCGGCCTGCCGAGCTGGATTCGCGTGGGGAGCGACGACGACGTAGCGGATGCGCTGGCGGTGCTGGCAGAGCACGAAAGGATCGTGCGCCAGCTCGACGAGAGGCATGGCGACGCGTACAACCTGCTCTTGAGCTATCGAGATTTCGTCTCGGGCAGCGACCTGGCTCCATTCTTTGAGTTCAGCACCGCTTACAGCGGCTACCTGATGGGCAAGAGAGAACGGGGAGGCGGTTACGTCCCCCAATTCACCACCACAAATCTGAGGAGGCTGATTATGAACAGTCAAGAAGGACCCCGTCTGAGCAAGATCCTGGAGACGCCCGGCTTCCAAAACATCGCCTACGCCATCCGGCAGGCGACGGTCACAGCCCAATACCGCAAGCAGCAGGGCGACCGGCGGTACGACGTGCGCTACGGGCTGGGGCAGCAGTTGGCGCGCAAGGCGGCCTATCCCCAGGAGTTCGTGGCGGAACTGGCCGACTTTCTGGCCAAGTACAACGCGGAGAACGCGATGGTGATGGAGAAGCGCGCCGGTCCCTACCGGCGCAGCCTCCGTACCCGCGACATCGACGACATCGTGGCGTTGATCGACGAGTTCGGCGACTCGCGCCTGATCTGCAACCTATTGGTGGCATACGGCTACGCCCGGGTGCCCCGAGAGGAAGATGCAGGTGAGGAACCTACCGGCGAAGACAACGAGTAAACCATCATCCAGTGAAGGAGGAAACAAGCATGGCTAAGAACGTCTATTCACTTTCCATCTCTGCCCAGGCCACGCTCGACATGCACAGCCTGAACAACGAGGGCGGCGAGGGCAACCAGATCACCACGCGCATGGTAAACATCGTCGGTGATGACGGGCGACTGCACAACGTGAACGCGATCAGCGGCGACATGCTCAAGCACATCCAGGCAGAGCATCTGTTCCGGCTCCTTTCAGGCCGGAAGGGCGTGCCATTGTGTGCCGCCTGCGCCGAGTTCAATGCGAACCGCATCAGTGCCGACGCCGAGTATGGCAAGGCGATTGAGGACAAATCCGATGCCGAGGCGCTTGCCCTCATGTTGGAGCGCTGTGCACTGGACGACATGGCCGGGAACCTCATCACGGCTGGCAACCGATCCATCCCTCGCAAGAGCGTGGCAGAGTTCAGTTGGGTGGTTGGGCTGCCTGAATTGACCACCACCGACAGCTACTTTCACGTCAAGTATGCCAGTGAACGCAGTGAAGAGGCCCGAACAGCAGAGAGGGAAGAGGAGCAGCGCAAGGCGAACCTGGGACAGGCAATCTTTCACCGGCCAGCCTCCAGCGGGGTCTATGCCATCGTGGCCAATTTCGAGATGGCGCGCATCGGCTTTAACGACATCACCCAGACGTACGCCGTGGATCAGGCCCAGCGGACAGCCCGCTACAAGGCGCTGCTGGAGAGCGTGCTGTACACATTCATTGAGCCCAACGGCGCGATGCGCGGCACCCAGAACCCGCACATTGTGGATTTCCAGGGCGTAGTGGCGGTCAGCAGCGACGTCGTCCCGGCTCCCACGATGAGCCCCATCAACAACAGCTATCGGGAGCAGTTACAGGGCATCCGAAAAGCGTTGGACAAGGTGCGGCCGGGCGCCGTCACGCTCTGGGAGTTTGACTCGCTGGCCCGATTCAGCGAAGTGATGACGGATCTGGTCGAGACGACAGAACCCTACGTCTTTTCCTACCAGGAGGCGTGATGTGGGTCATCGCGGAATACCAACCCACCGCGCTGTTTAGCCTAAAGCCCGCCTGGGCCACGTCGTCGGGAGGCAAGAGCCTGCTGGTGCCGACGCCGTATGCGGTCAAGATGGCGCTCCTGGACGCCGCTTGCCGCACAGCGGGCGTGGCGGCGGGAGAGAGAGCGTGGCCCTGGCTGCGTGAACTGACGGTGGCGTTGCGGCCGCCGAAGAGAATCGTGGTGACGAACCTGTTCACCAGGATCCTCAAACCCAGCCGCAAGTCGGCCAAGCCGGGCACACAACACGCCGGGCCGCTAGGCAAGACAATCGGCTTCCGGGAGTACGTCTATCTCGGCGGACCGCTGGGAATCGCTCTGAGGACCGACGTTGGCGATCAATCCCAACTAGAAGACTGGCTGCTTCAGATCAACTACCTGGGGAAGCGGGGGGGGTTCGTGCAACTCCTCAGCCCTCCCGCATCGTCGGAGGCGCTTGCGCAGGGTTTCATTATCGCGGGCGGTGATGCGATTCAGCCGTTCCCGGTCGATGGGGTCATCCAGCAACTGGACGATTGTGATACCGGCCTGACGTTCGAAAAGGCCAACATCTACAGCGGCAAGCGCATCAAACTGGGCAGGGAACGGATACTGCACCACGTCGTCCTTCCCTACCGCCTAGTCCGGTCCAGCAAGAGTTACAGTTACTATGAGCAGATAGAGTGACACGGGGCTTGCGGAGAGAGCACCACGGATAAAGAAATCCACGATGACCAGGAACAGGAAATCGTGTATTTCTCGATCCGAGGTTATCTCTGCCTTTGCAACAATGGGCTGAACAGCCTATCACACGGCCACGGATGCGATAGCGAACGGGAGATTCAGGGCTCCTGATCGCTATCGACGGATGGCCCGGCGGCAACGCTGGCGCCAAGCGCGACGCAGTCAGCGATCAGCGTGGGAAAATTAGGCGCGGTGAAGGTGATACCAGGCGCGGGCTTGCGGTTGTGCTTGATGTCAGGAGGTTCGTGCAGATGGTGGGGAAAGGTCTCCGCAAGGGCTGGGACCTCGGGATGGGATTGGGAATCGTACCAACGGATCCGCTTATCTCCCCGGAAGACAGTGTAACTGTAGCGGCGGATTCGTCCTACCTTAAAATCCAGTGCTTCGACGATGTACAGCACAATTCCATTGTGCAGCGTCACGCGGCCTTCGACGATCGCCGTCAGCGCGCTTGTGCTGTACAGGTGCAGGGTGGATCCTACAACCTCGGGATTGTCGTCGAGCAGACTGTAGACCAGGCTCTCGTATTCGGGGCGCGAGGGAAACGTCATCGGCGCAGTGAATCAAGCAGAGACCACTTCCAACGCCGGTTCCCGGGGATCAATCTGGATCAGGACCTGGTCAGACTGCTCGCGGAGTTGACGCAGTCGCTCTTGAGAGAGCTTTTGCAGGTCTTTTTCTCGATCTTGCTTGATCTCGTAGAAAGCGGCCCACAGGGTAAAATCTTCTACGTGTTCGCCATCGTCCAACAGGCCCTGGGAGTAGAGATCGTAGAAATCGGCCGAACTAAGCCAATAACGACGCTCAAAGCGCCGGGTGATCTCATCAGCCGCCCGCAAATCATCCAGAATTTCTGTGATCGTAATCGTGCTCATTATACTCCCTCTCTACCTCTGCCACGTGAATTATACGCCAGAATAGGTTTTGAGACAAGGAGGACTGTGATCTAGACCAGAACTTGAAGGAGTGTCTCTATGTACCGATCCACCTACTATGTAGACAAAACTACCGACACCTTTTTTCGCGAGCACGTTCAGTTCGGCGAGCCGTTGGCACTGGTCTTTTATGAGCGCATATAGGTGACCGGGCAAGACAGCGGGGCTTCTCTCGGAACGGTCACCACGGATAAAGAAATCCACGATGACCGGGAACAGACAATCGTGTATTTCTCGATCCGAGGTTGTCTCTTTGATGGACAGGATTAGCGGGATTAAGATGGATCATCGTGTCTCCGCCAACCGCTCCAGAAACCGGCGCACGGTGAGGATGGGGATGGAGCGGTAGGTGCCGAGGTCCAGGAGGTGATGGTCGCCGCTGACGATGAGATCGGCCTGGGCGTCTATGGCGCAGGCGAGCACCATCTCGTCCACGGGGTCCTGGGGGATGGAACCGGCGACGGCGGCGTCGCCGGGCACGAGGAGGGCATCCTGCTCCAGCAGGGCAATCAGTTGCTCGACGTCCTCGTCGGTGACGGCGTACTTGCGCCGAATACGGGGATAGCTCAGTGTGGCGCGGATCTCGGCGATGATGGCAGGTGAGATGACTAACAGGTACTGCCGCTCGCGCCAGGCGTCCAACACCTGGGCCGGCGATCCTGACCTGACCAGGAGGCTGCTGACGAAGACGTTGGTGTCAAGCACCACTTTGAGCACGGTCGAGCCTCACTGCGGCGATGGCTTCGGCGACGTCCTGTTCGACCTCCTGCTCGGGTACGTCTGGCAACCGGCTGTGGACGCGGTCGAGGACCTGGAAGCGAGCCTCGCGCTCGGCGACGAACTGCTGGTACATCTCGACGGGGATGACGGCAACCATAGGCTTGCCGGAGCGTTCGACGATGACGACTTGGCCGCCATAGTGAACGCTGCCCACCAGGTCCGCGAATCTGTTGCGCGCCTCGCGCGCGCCCATACGTTCGACCATTGGCACTGCCCTCCGTGAGCGGGTGTTGGGTCGAGTATATCACAGGTTTACCACTATGTCAATTGTGTACACAATGGCCATGACCGTTTGAACGGTCGCGGCGTGCAGGAGGTTGGATGAATCATTTCACCGCGCACCGTCTGCGCTTTGTCGCGGAGGTACAGAGCACGATCGAGCTGAACGAGCACCAGGGCTCGGCGATCCGGGGGGCATTGTTCCACTTGCTGCGAGGGCGCTTCTGCGGGAACCGGGAGGCGGCGGAGTGCGCGGCGTGCCCGCTGGTCGCCACGTGCCCGGTGGCGACGCTGGTGAGCACGCTCCGGCCGGGGAGCAAACGGGGGAGGGACGTGCCGCGACCGTACACGGTCCAGGCGCCGGTGGTGAGTGAGCGAGTCAGCGAGTCAGCGAATCGGCGAAGGGACGGATCTACGAATGGAGGAATGCGCGGGGGTGGGCACGTGGTGGAGAGGGATGATGGGCGGGTCTTTTACCGGTACGAACCGGGGGAACGGTTCGAGTTCGGGCTGACGCTGTACGCGCAGGCGCTGCAACTGTTCCCTTACGTGGTCCTGGCGGTGGGGGAGTGCGAGCGTGGGGGAATGGGGCGGCGGATGCAGCAGACGGACGGTCGCTGGCGGCGGGGCACGCTGGCGATCCAGGAGGTCTGGGCGGAGAACCCGCTGACGGGAGAGCGACAGGCGGTGATGCGCGCAGGCGAGGCGATGGTCCAGGTGCCAGACGTGCCGATCACGCACGCGCAGGTCGGCAAATCCCAAATTCCAAATTCCAAATCCCAAATCAAGATCCAATTCCTGACGCCGACCCGGATCATCGAGCGAGGACGGCTGGTCAAGCCAGAGCGCTTTCGCTTCCAGCCGTTCTTCCAACGGCTGATGGAGCGGCTGGAATCGCTGAGCCACGACTTTTCGGACACGCCGCTGCGCTTTGAGGATCCAAAGGGGCTGATCGAGGCGGCCGGACGGGTGCGCGTGGTCGAGAACGAGCTGACGTGGGAGGAGCTGCGGAGCTATTCGACGCGCCGCCGGGCCGCATCCCCCACGTCGGGCCTGCTGGGCAGCGTGGTGCTGGAGGCGGACGACTGGTCCCCGTTCTGGCCGTGGCTGGTGTGGGGGCAGTTCACGCACGTGGGGAAGGACGCGGTGAAGGGGAATGGAGAGTATGGAATAGAGAATAGAGAATAGAGAGGAGAGAATAGAGGATGGAGAATGGAGGATGGAGGATGGAGGATGGAGAGGGGAGAATAGAGAATGGAGATAGGCGAGATGACTTTTGAGGAGTGGGTGGGGACGGTGCCGGAGCGGATCAAGGCAGAGGCCTGCTGGAGGTTCGTGGGCTATCCAAAGGCATTGTACGCATACGAGTTAGCGTGGGAGGATTGCGCAATCCTGTTGAGAGATGAACGCGGGAGGGCGGTGACACGCCAACTGATCCGCAGCGTCGGGTCCATCAGTGCCAACACCGAGGAGGGACACGGCCGGGGTGTGGGCAGCAAGACGTATCTGAATTTCATACGCATCGCTGAGGGGTCTGCTCGTGAGACGAAGGGATGGTATTTTCGGGCTCGCCTTTTGCTGGGACCGGCTGTCGTCGAATCGCGACTGGCTCTCTTGGACGAGGTGATCGCATTGCTCGTCACCGAAAAGCGACGTCACCAATCTCACCGGCGCTAGATCGAGCATCTCAATTCTCTATTCTCAATTCTCATCTCTCTATTCTCTATTCTCTCAGGAGCATTCCAATGCCGATCATCCAACATCTCGTGGTCGACGAATATGGCGCGTTCGTGGGGAAGCACAGCGGACGGCTGCGTGTGACAAAGGACAAGGAGAAGCTGGCCGAAGCGCCGCTGCTGCACCTGGAGCAGGTAGTCGTGACGGGGCGGGGGATCGGCCTCTCGGCAGACGCGATCCGGGCGTGTTGCACGGCGGGAATCCCGATCTATTTCGTGGATGGCAGGGGACGGCCCTACGCCGCACTGTACGCGGCAGGGCTGACGGGGACAGTGCTGACGCGACGGGAGCAACTGCTGGCCTACGCCGACCGGCGGGGGTTGGATCTGGCGGTGGCGTTCGCGCGGGGCAAGATCACCAACCAGGCCGGGTTCGTGCGGTATACGGCCAAGTACCGGCAGGAGACCGACGCGGACCTGTATCGGGAACTGCGCAGGTGTGCGGACGAGGTACAGGATCACCTGGAGGAACTGCGGCATCTGCGGGGGGACGAGGTGGAGGACGTGCGGGGGCAGCTTCTCTCGACCGAAGGGCGGGCGGCGCAAAAGTACTGGGGGGCGCTCAAGCAGGTGATCCCGGAGCGGTACGGCTGGCCGGGGCGGAAGGGGCGCGGCGCTCGGGACCCGGTCAACGCGGCGTTGAATTACAGCTATGGCATCCTGTACGGGCAGGTGGAGCGGGCGCTGGTGCTGGCGGGACTGGATCCGTACGGCGGATTCATCCACGCCGACCGGCCGGGGAAGCCCAGCCTGGTGTTTGACCTGATCGAAGAATTCCGGCAGGTTGTGGTCGACCGCACGGTGGTGGGCATGGCGAACAAGGGGATGAAGCTGGAGTTGGACGAGAAAGGGCTGCTGGTGGAGAAGAGCCGGCGGGCGATCGCGGAGAAGGTACTGGCTCGACTGGAGGCAGCGGAGCGGTACGAACGCAAGCGGCACCCGCTGCGGGCGATCATCCAGAACCAGGCGCGGCACATCGCGACGTTCGTGCGGGGCGACCGGGCGGCATACGAGCCATTCGTTGCAAAGTGGTAGCTGGCGATTGGCTCTTGGCAGGAAGCGGATAGCGGGCAGCATGAAGTGTTTGCTGGTGTACGACATATCGCACGATGCGACCCGGACAAAGATCGCCGACTTTTGCCTGGACTATGGGCTGGACCGGATCCAGTACTCGGCGTTCCTGGGGGATCTGGCGCGCACACACCAGGAGGAGCTGATTCTGCGGATCGGGGAGCGGCTGGGAGATCGAGCGGGCAAGGTGCAGCTGTTCGTGATATGTGACAAGGATTGGCGGCAGCGGATGGAGATCATTCAGGAACAGGAAGAGCAAGATGGCGACGGAGTGTGAAGCAGGGGAGAGGGTGATCTTTACAGTGACCGATCTGAAGCAGTACACGTACTGCCCAAGGATCGTGTTCTACACATACTGTCTGCCGTTGTTGCGCCCGACGACGTACAAGATGGAGTCAGGGATCACGGCGCACGAGCGAGTGGAAAAGAAAGAACGGAGGCGCAAGCTGGTCGCCTATGGACTGGAGGAGGGGGAACGGCATTTCGACGTGTGGGTAACATCGCAGCACCTGGGGCTGCGGGGAAAGATCGATCTGGCGATCGAGACAGGAGAGGGAAAAGATCGGGAGTGGATTGTGGTGGACTATAAGCAGTCGACGCGGAGGACGGGGCAGCACGTGCGGCGCCAGTTGGCGGCGTATGGGATCATGTTGGAGGAGACGTGGGGTGGGACGGCAAGGAGGGGCATTGTCTACTCGCTGGTCACGAAAAAGACGGAGGAGGTGGCACTGACGGAGCGGCTGCGGGGGGACGTGCGGGAGGTGGTGGTGGCGATGCGCGATATGGTGGAACGGGAAGCGATGCCAGGTCCGCCGCGCTCGCACCGGCCATGCGTGAACTGCGAGTTTCGGCGGTTCTGCAACGACGTTCTCTGAAGGGCTTTTTTTCGCTTGCGGCTGTCGCAAATAGACGGGGTTTGGGCGCAGAAAACGATTTGCGCCAGAGAGGGGGACGGGTGTTCAGCGTGAGCAGGGTCAGAAGGGCAAAAAGGGGACATAAATGCCTTACAGGAGCGGTTTTTGGCGTCCAAACGGCCTCAGAAGGGCTCCGGAAGGACCTGTATTCTGAGAGTAATGTGCGGTTACAGTGGGCTCGATCCGAGTGAGGATACTGAAAGTTGATTCCACGCTTGCGCCCGGATCACCCGCCGCCGGGTTACAGTGGGCTCGATCCGAGTGAGGATACTGAAAGTAGAACCGGCGCACGCTCGCCAGCTTCCGGCCTACGTTACAGTGGGCTCGATCCGAGTGAGGATACTGAAAGAAAAGAAAGGACAGGCCGATGACCAGCTCAAATGCAGTGTTACAGTGGGCTCGATCCGAGTGAGGATACTGAAAGTCGGCGTTCATCAATGTCGAGCTGGCGTAGACGCGGGTTACAGTGGGCTCGATCCGAGTGAGGATACTGAAAGACGAACAACACAAGGATACCACAAAACACGAAAAAACGGTTACAGTGGGCTCGATCCGAGTGAGGATACTGAAAGTGCCCGCATCCAGCACCAGGCCGTCTATGGCAAGGGTTACAGTGGGCTCGATCCGAGTGAGGATACTGAAAGACACCTCCCCATTCAGATGGAACAGCGGCAGTTCCTGTTACAGTGGGCTCGATCCGAGTGAGGATACTGAAAGATCCACGTCACCAGGCTGAGCTTGGCCTCCTCCACTTGTTACAGTGGGCTCGATCCGAGTGAGGATACTGAAAGGCTTGGCGGCGACACTGGACAAAGTCGGGGACGCGGTTACAGTGGGCTCGATCCGAGTGAGGATACTGAAAGAGCGCCGCCAGGCTTTTTCTCGGTCCGTTTCCAGGGAGTTACAGTGGGCTCGATCCGAGTGAGGATACTGAAAGGATCTTGCTGGCCAGCACTGCCTTGACCAGGTCCTCGTTACAGTGGGCTCGATCCGAGTGAGGATACTGAAAGCTCGGGCAGCGCGTTGCGCAGTAGGATCATTGCCTGTGTTACAGTGGGCTCGATCCGAGTGAGGATACTGAAAGGTTTTCATCGGGTGGATTGTCCTTGACCACACGAAGTTACAGTGGGCTCGATCCGAGTGAGGATACTGAAAGTTTTGACAATGCTGGCCCATTACAATTGCTGCCTATGGTTACAGTGGGCTCGATCCGAGTGAGGATACTGAAAGTCATCCAGAAAGACCTGCGTCAGATCTTGCGTTATGGTTACAGTGGGCTCGATCCGAGTGAGGATACTGAAAGTGACATGGAATGTATCGTTCCCCATCGGATAAAAGTTGTTACAGTGGGCTCGATCCGAGTGAGGATACTGAAAGCACCTCCAAGAAGAAGAAATCCATGTTGCCGACTGGGTTACAGTGGGCTCGATCCGAGTGAGGATACTGAAAGACTTCTGCCAGCCGACCAGCCCGTCCTCGCGGCGTTGTTACAGTGGGCTCGATCCGAGTGAGGATACTGAAAGCCGGCCTGCGGGGAGGACGGGGGCCTTGGTAAACGCAGTTACAGTGGGCTCGATCCGAGTGAGGATACTGAAAGGCTTGCCTGGACCGACGTCGTCTTGCCATTCTTGAATAGTTACAGTGGGCTCGATCCGAGTGAGGATACTGAAAGCTACCGCTGATCCTGACGGGGAGGATGCATGGCGGTTGGTTACAGTGGGCTCGATCCGAGTGAGGATACTGAAAGATCGTCCACACACCGCGCACGCCGGGCAGCCCGAGCAGTTACAGTGGGCTCGATCCGAGTGAGGATACTGAAAGAGGGAGGATCAAAGCGTCGTTCCCTCAGTTTGTCGTGTTACAGTGGGCTCGATCCGAGTGAGGATACTGAAAGCTGATTATGTCTGGTTTCGCAGCCGTAGCAGGCGCTGGTTACAGTGGGCTCGATCCGAGTGAGGATACTGAAAGTCCTGAACAATCGCACCTGATTATCGCTCGCCTGCCCGTTACAGTGGGCTCGATCCGAGTGAGGATACTGAAAGTCCCCTTCCCTCTTCATCCTCCTGTTCTTGTGCAGCCGTTACAGTGGGCTCGATCCGAGTGAGGATACTGAAAGCGTGTCAAAATCCCGATCCACAATCGGGATCTCGAAGTTACAGTGGGCTCGATCCGAGTGAGGATACTGAAAGAAGATCCTGGCGAGGCGCGGGGAATTCAAAGACGTGGGTTACAGTGGGCTCGATCCGAGTGAGGATACTGAAAGGGCGTGAGCAAGGAGCTGATCGCGCGGTATCTGGTGTTACAGTGGGCTCGATCCGAGTGAGGATACTGAAAGGTATGCACTCAGCGGCTCCGCATATAGCCGGCACATGTTACAGTGGGCTCGATCCGAGTGAGGATACTGAAAGCGATACCTCAACTGGGTTGAGGGCGGCTGGTGGTTTGTTACAGTGGGCTCGATCCGAGTGAGGATACTGAAAGGACGAAGGCTCACCGGTGACGAACGAACGCTCGACGGTTACAGTGGGCTCGATCCGAGTGAGGATACTGAAAGGCTGGCGACGGTGCTGGCCAGGCCGTTGCCGGCAGAGGTTACAGTGGGCTCGATCCGAGTGAGGATACTGAAAGCGAGATGGGGATAGGGGGCAAGATGGCGCTGCGCGTCAGTTACAGTGGGCTCGATCCGAGTGAGGATACTGAAAGACGGGTGGGGTACGTGGACGAGGTGAAGTATTCGGCGGTTACAGTGGGCTCGATCCGAGTGAGGATACTGAAAGCCGCCGACCTCCGCGCCAACATCCAACACATCCTCGCGTTACAGTGGGCTCGATCCGAGTGAGGATACTGAAAGCCGCCCGCCTCGCTGGCGTAAGACACCGAATAATCTGTTACAGTGGGCTCGATCCGAGTGAGGATACTGAAAGGCGAGTAACGGGGCGACGGCGAGCACGGCGACAGGCTGTTACAGTGGGCTCGATCCGAGTGAGGATACTGAAAGAGGCTGCGATAGGGGGGTTCCAGTCGTTTGACATCTGGTTACAGTGGGCTCGATCCGAGTGAGGATACTGAAAGCGGAATGACCAGGATCTCGTCGGCGTTCTCGTCTAGGTTACAGTGGGCTCGATCCGAGTGAGGATACTGAAAGTCGGCCAGGTTGTAGGTAGCCGTGCCCTGCCAGAAGGTTACAGTGGGCTCGATCCGAGTGAGGATACTGAAAGCCCAGGCCGGACGGTTATCGCTTGCACGATACCCGTTAGTTACAGTGGGCTCGATCCGAGTGAGGATACTGAAAGTCTTCTTTCGCCGCCAATTCCTCGGCCTGTTTCTCGCGTTACAGTGGGCTCGATCCGAGTGAGGATACTGAAAGACGGGCTGCCGGCAAGAAGCAACCGGACCCGGACAGTTACAGTGGGCTCGATCCGAGTGAGGATACTGAAAGTCCGCATAACGGGAATGGCATAGAGGAGTTTCTCTCCGTTACAGTGGGCTCGATCCGAGTGAGGATACTGAAAGCGCTCTAGGTGCTCAATGAGGTCGCTCGCCTTCTCAGTTACAGTGGGCTCGATCCGAGTGAGGATACTGAAAGCGTGGCTGGTGCTGCTGTTTTTGTTGCGTCGGGGTGTTACAGTGGGCTCGATCCGAGTGAGGATACTGAAAGTTGCTACTGACTACTAACCTATGGTGGCGTCTCATCGTTACAGTGGGCTCGATCCGAGTGAGGATACTGAAAGGACAAGCGGGGCCAGGCAGGAGCATGGCTGCAGAGGTTACAGTGGGCTCGATCCGAGTGAGGATACTGAAAGCCCTTGACGTCGACCTCGATCCCACTGCCGCCCATCAGTTACAGTGGGCTCGATCCGAGTGAGGATACTGAAAGGTGAGGCTGCGGAACTGGACAAGGCGCTGAACCGGCGTTACAGTGGGCTCGATCCGAGTGAGGATACTGAAAGAACCTGTCAGATTTGATGGTGTTGATGCGAGAGATACGGTTACAGTGGGCTCGATCCGAGTGAGGATACTGAAAGTCCACAGGCAGGCGACCTAGCGGGAATGAGCCCCCGAGTTACAGTGGGCTCGATCCGAGTGAGGATACTGAAAGAAGAGGCCGCAATTGCCCTGTGGCGGAATCAGGATAGTTACAGTGGGCTCGATCCGAGTGAGGATACTGAAAGTTCTCTTTTTCCTCTCTTCCCGGCGGCGTCTCCTGCGGTTACAGTGGGCTCGATCCGAGTGAGGATACTGAAAGAACAGGGTGGGGCAGCGCTTCCGCCATGATCTCCAGTTACAGTGGGCTCGATCCGAGTGAGGATACTGAAAGTCTGTGAGGAGGATAACATCATCGCCGGTGCCAGTGGTTACAGTGGGCTCGATCCGAGTGAGGATACTGAAAGACGTATTGGCCAGGACCGCCATCCTCGTCGCGCAATGGTTACAGTGGGCTCGATCCGAGTGAGGATACTGAAAGATCACAAGATGGCAAGCCTGTTAATCCTATCAAGCCAAGTTACAGTGGGCTCGATCCGAGTGAGGATACTGAAAGCATCTGGCACACTTGCCCCCGCATCATGACAATGCCAGTTACAGTGGGCTCGATCCGAGTGAGGATACTGAAAGCATCTGGCCGTCACCTTGACCGTCGGCACCCCGCGTGGTTACAGTGGGCTCGATCCGAGTGAGGATACTGAAAGTGGGCGCGGCGGGCAGTGTCACGGGAAGCGCGATCAAGTTACAGTGGGCTCGATCCGAGTGAGGATACTGAAAGAAAGTCCGGGCATAGCTCAGGCTGACTACACGACCGGAGTTACAGTGGGCTCGATCCGAGTGAGGATACTGAAAGAAAGTCCGGGCATAGCTCAGGCTGACTACACGACCGGAGTTACAGTGGGCTCGATCCGAGTGAGGATACTGAAAGGGCCACACTGTG